>Ga0335072_10016292_pt1 | contig 10541 bp, 8 predicted proteins | sample Lox_Sample_21_FD_206725 | JGI IMG/M metagenome (GOLD analysis project Ga0335072, IMG submission 206725) | Soil microbial communities from Loxahatchee National Wildlife Refuge, Florida, United States - Lox_Sample_2.1 | ecosystem: Environmental > Terrestrial > Soil > Wetlands | place: USA: Florida... | reverse complement strand
CTCTCGGGACCCAATCTCAACCTTCTCGGCCAACGCGAACCGGGCATTTACGGGACCGACACCCTCGAGGACCACGTGGCGAGGGCGGAGAAGGCCGCCGCGCGTCTCGGCCTCACCCTCGAGCACGTCCAGACGAATCATGAAGGCGTGCTGGTCGAGGCGGTCCATGACGCACGCGGCCGGGCCGCGGCCCTCATCGTCAATGCCGGCGCGTTGAGCCACACCTCATGGGCGCTGCACGACGCCGTCGCCGCCTTCGACGGTCCCACGGTCGAGCTGCATCTTTCGAACCCGGCGGGACGCGAGCCGTTCCGCCACGTGTCGGTCCTGGCTCCGGTGGCGGCCGGGGTCATTGCCGGCTTCGGGGGCCTCGGGTACGAGCTGGCCGTCGACGCCGTCGCGCACCTGCTGGAACGCACCACCTGAAGGACTGACCGGATACGAAGGGAGACCTATGAAGCCGTTGCCCCCCATGTCGGTCGCGGGCCGCCTCGATGCATTGCGGGCGCGCGCCGAAGGCTATGACGCGTTGATCGTGACCACTCTGGCCAACATCCGCTATCTCACCGGGTTCACGGGATCGGCGGGTGTGCTGGCCGTGACTCCCGACGGTGCGCTCCTCACGACGGACGGCCGTTATCGCACGCAGTCAGACGAGCAGGTGCGGGCGGCGAGAGCGGAAGTGGAGATCACCATCGGCGCCATGGCCGCCCAGCGCGATGCGGTCAAGGCCAAGGTTTCGCCGTTCGCGCGCATCGGGCTCGAAGCCGACAGCGTGACGTGGTCCGGCCAGCGGACGTGGGCGGAATTGCTGAGCCCGGTCGAGCTGGTGCCCACGACCAACGCGGTGGAGGCCCTGCGGGAAGTGAAGGACGCCGACGAGATCGCCCGGATGGAGCGGGCGGCATCGATTGCCGACGCCGCGCTGGCCGAGGTCCTGCCGATGCTGGCCGAGGACGTCACCGAAGAGCAGTTCGCCCTCGAGCTCGACACGGCCATGCGCCGAGGAGGAGCCGAGAGCGTGGCATTCGAGACCATCGTCGCCGCGGGCGAGAATTCGGCCAAGCCCCACCACCGTCCCGGTGTGCGCAAGGTCGGGCAGGGCGAACCGGTGGTGGTGGACTTCGGCGCCACCTACGAGGGATACCGCTCCGACATGACCCGCACCTTCTGCGTGGGCTCTGAGCCCCGAGGCGACATCGCCCGGGTCTTTTCCGTGGTGGGGCAGTCGCAGGCCGCAGGAGCGGCGGCAGTGCGCCCCGGGATCTCGGTCAAGGAGGTCGACGATGTCTGTCGGACCATCATCACCGACGCCGGATGGGCGGACCGCTTCGAGCACGGCACCGGGCACGGGGTCGGGCTCGACATTCACGAAGCGCCGACGGTGAGCCAGTTGGGCACTGCTATCCTCGCACCCGGCTTCGTCGTCACCGTCGAACCCGGTGTCTACCTCCCCGGCCAAGGCGGTGTCCGTGTCGAAGACACACTGGTGGTGACCCACGACGGCAGCCGCGCCCTCACCAAATTCACGAAGGACATCCATGTCAGTCTCCACTAACGACCTGAAGAACGGCATGAGCCTCGACCTCCCCGAAGGTCTCTTCAGCGTCGTCGAATTCCAGCACGTCAAGCCCGGAAAGGGCGGTGCGTTCGTCAGGACCAAGCTCAAGAACGTGCGGAGCGGGGCTGTCATCGAGCGCACCTACCGGGCCGATGAGAAACTCGAGCAGGCGATCATCGACAAGCGCGACATGCAGTTCCTCTACCGCGACGGCACGGACTACGTGTTCATGGACACCACGTCGTACGAGCAGCTGCAGGCGGCTCCCGAGTCACTGGGGACGGCCCCGGACTATCTGAAGGAGGGCGACGAGGCCAACCTGCAGATGTACAACGGCGAGATCGTCGGCGTGGACCTCCCGGCCTCGGTCGAGCTCAAGGTGGTCGAGACCGAACCCGGCGAGAAGGGCGATCGCGTCTCGGGGGCCCGCAAGCCGGCCACGCTCGAGACCGGGCTGGTCGTGCAGGTGCCGCTGTTCGTGAACACCAGCGACGTGATCAAGGTCGACACCCGCAGCGGCGAGTACCTCACCCGCGCTTGAGCCCCTCCCCAGTGGCGGGTGCAGACGCGCCTCGGCACCAGCAGAGGGAGCGAGCGCTCGCGCTCCTCTACGAGGCGGAGCTCAAGGGGGTGTCCCCGCTCGCCGTCCTGGCCGAGCTGGCGGTGCGCCCTGATCCCTACGTCCGCACCCTGCTCGAGGGAGTCGTCGCCCGCCAGGCCGAGGTGGACGAGCGGATCGGTGCCTCCTCGGTGGGATGGTCACTGGACCGCATGGCGGTCATCGACCGCCTCGTCCTCCGACTTGCGGTGGCCGAGCTCATGGCCGATGAGGGGCCTCCGACGGCCGTGGTCATAGACGAGGCGGTCGAGTTGGCCAAGACCTATTCGACCGAGGAGTCGGGCGCCTTCGTGAACGGGGTGCTCTCGACCATTGCGGCCGAGGTGCGCGAGAGCCGGGGCTGAGAACGGCGGGTCTGCATGACCGCGGCCTGCCCTACGAGACCCTGCCGATCTGAGGCACGAAGCGTCCCGTCCGCTTCGCCCAGGTCGCATAGACCGTCGGGTGAGCCAAGGCGAGGAAAGGCTCCTCGACGAATCGCACTTGCCACTCGACGAAGGCGATGAGTGCTCCGGCACCCGCAATCGTCCACACCGTGGGCACCACGAGTGCCACACCGCTCCCCGCCGCGACCATCGCGGTGTAGATGGGGTTGCGGACCGATCGAAACGGTCCCGTCGTGACAAGGGCGGGTGGGTGACGGCGGTCGAGACCGACTCGCCACGACGGGCCCATGGCGATTTGTGCCCACTCCATGAGGATCACGGCGCCAGTCATTACGGCGATTCCTGCGCCGGCCGCGGCGTCCCCGGTGGGCAGCGACGGCCCGGTCCGTCCGAACGCCGCGGCAACGGTCCCGCCTCCGAGGCCGACCACCGAAACCGCAGCGATTGTTGCAGCCAGCCACTCGGCGCGTGACCAGCTGCGGACCTGCATGACGACGAAACGGGTCCGCGGCCATCGTCGCGCCAGCACGGTCCGGCCCGTGACCACGGCGCCGAGATACACGGCCATCCCACCGAGCGCCACGTCCGCCACGGAGGCAGATATTAGGTAACCCTAATATTCGGGTCAAGGGTGTCCCGGTGTCGCGGGTCACGAGGAGACAACGCCGGGGTGGCGCCGGCACGCGGGGCAGGTCGATTCGAGAGTTCGGCCCCGCCTCCACCGGCGCGGCCGGCTCGTCGCGCTAAGGTGTCGGTCCGACCGTGAAGTGGGTCCCGTGAGGCCCGCACGGCAGGAGGAGTAGTGGCCGAACGCGAGCGCAGTCACACGCGACCCCTGGGGGGTGTGTTCGTCGCCCACTCCCAGGTGCTCGCGCACGCTGACGTGCAGCGTGCCCTGACGCGCATGTCGCACGAGATCGTCGAGCGCAACGGCGGGCTCGACGACGTCGTCCTGGTCGGGCTCCAGACCGGCGGCGTTCCCTTGGCGAGCCGCATGGCGGAGATCCTCCAGCAGATCGAAGGCGTGACACCTCCGCTCGGAACGCTCGACGTGGCCTTCTACCGCGACGACATCGGCTTGCGCCCGGTGCTGCCCGAGGCGGTGACCAGCATTCCGTGCGACCTCGCCGGAATGGTCGTGGTCCTCGTCGACGATGTCCTCTTCACCGGTCGCACCATCCGGGCCGCCCTCAACGCGCTGAACGACTTCGGGCGGGCCCGGGCGGTGCAGTTGGCGGTGATGGTGGACCGGGGCTACCGGGAGCTGCCCATCCGCCCCGACTTCGTCGGCAAGAACCTCCCGACGCGCCGGGACGAGATGGTCGACGTCGGAGAGGACGGCGTCTGGATCGGGGTGTTGGAGAGCAAGTGAGCCGGCCACAACACCTTCTTTCCGTCGCCGACCTCGGAGCTGAGGGCATCGCCGAGGTGCTCCGGGTGGCGGAGTCCTTTGCCGAGGTCGAGCGCCGGTCGGTCCCCAAGGTCCCGACCCTGCGGGGCAAGGTCGTGGCGACGCTCTTCTTCGAGGAATCCACCCGGACCCGGCTCTCGTTCGAGACCGCAGCCAAGCGGTTGTCGGCCGACGTGCTGTCGCTGGCGGTGGCCACATCGTCGGTCAAGAAGGGTGAGTCGCTGCGCGACACCGTCGAGACCGTCGAGTCGCTGGGCATCGATGCTCTCATCATCCGGCACGCGTCCTCGGGAGCGCCCCATCAGGTAGCCCGATGGGCGTCGCGGGCCCGGGTCGTCAATGCGGGCGACGGCTGGCACGAGCACCCCACCCAAGCCCTGCTCGACTGCTTCACCGTGCGCCAGGTCCTGGCCGAGCGCAAGGGTGCCGCGCCCGAGGAGCTCGGGATCGACTGCTTCGACGGCCTCCGGGTCCTGATTGTGGGAGATATCCGCCACAGCCGCGTGGCCCGGTCCGAAATCCTGGCCTACAGCGCCCTCGGGGCCCGGGTGACGATTGCCGCTCCCGGCAGCCTCCTGCCCCCGTCACTCGAGGGCTGGCCCGTGACCGTGGCCCCCGATCTCGACGTCGCCCTGGCCGACGCCGACGTCGTGTCGCTGCTGCGCCTGCAGGCAGAGCGCGGCAGCGGCTCGTACGTCCCGAGCCTGCGTGAGTACACGGCCCGCTGGGGCCTGACCACGCGGCGGGTGTCGCTCCTGGCCGACGACGCCATCGTCACGCACCCCGGCCCCATGATGCGAGGGGTCGAGATCGCCTCCGATGTCGCCGACCTGCCGCGCGCGGTGGTCACCCGGCAGGTGTCGAACGGGGTTGCGGTGCGGATGGCGATCCTGTTCCTCCTCCTCGGCGGGGAGTGGCCGGTGCAGGTGGACCATGACTGAGCGGACCGTGGTGATCCAGGGCGGTTCCGTGGTGAGGAGGGAGGGTGTGGCGCGCCTCGACGTGGTGGTCGAGGACGGAACCGTGGTCGCGTTGCACGAGCACGTCGAGCCGGACCGGGGCGCCACCGTGCTCGACGCCGGCGGGTGCCTGGTCGGTCCCGGTCTCGTCGATCTGCACACGCACCTGCGCCAGCCGGGGCGCGAGGAGGCCGAGACCGTGGAGACGGGGGCTCGCGCCGCGGCGCTCGGCGGCTATACGGCCGTCGTCGCCATGCCCAACACCGAACCTCCGATCGACTCGGCGGAAGTGGCGCGTGACGTGCTGGCCCTGGGCCGGAGCGCGATGGCCGAGGTGGCCGTGGCCGGCGCCATCACAGTGGGCCGAGCGGGCCGGTCCCTGGCCCCCATGGGTGAGTTGGCCGACCTCGGCGTGTGCCTCTTCACCGACGACGGGACGGGTGTCCAAGACGGCGGGCTGATGCGCCGCGCCCTCGACTACGCCAAGAGCCTGGGCGTCACGTTGGCCCAGCACTGCGAGGACGACTGCCTGGCCCGGGGTGGGACGATGCACGAAGGCGCATGGTCGAGCCGCCTGGGCCTGCCGGGGATCCCGGCCGCGGCCGAGGAGGCGATGGTGGCGCGCGACGTCCAGTTGTGCCGTCTCACGGGCGCGCCCGTGCATTTCCTGCACCTGTCCACCGCGGGCTCGGTGGAGATGGTGCGGGCGGCGAAGGCCGAAGGACTCCCGGTGACGGCCGAGGCGGCGCCGCACCACATGCTGTTGACCCATGCCGCGGTGGCGACCTATGACCCCGTGTTCAAAGTGAACCCGCCGCTGCGGACCGACGAGGACGTGGCGGCGGTGGTGCGAGGCCTCTGCGACGGGACGATCGACGCCGTTGCCACCGACCACGCCCCCCACGCCCCCGAAGTCAAGGACGTGCCGTTCGACGAAGCACCACCAGGCATGCTGGGCCTGCAGACGGCGTTGCCGATCGCTTGGGAGGTGTTGTCTCCCCACCTCGGACCGGCGCAGATCTTCGCGCTGATGAGCAGCCGTCCCGCCGCCATCGCGCGCCTGAGAGCCTCCGACGTGCGGCCGGCCGGGCACAGCGCGCACGGTGGTCCGCTCGAGCCCGGCGCCACCGCCAACATCTGCGTGTTCGACCCCTCGGCCACGACGGTGGTGGACTCGCGCCAGCTGGCCAGCCGGAGCCGGAACACCCCCTACGCCGGGCGGACCTTCGCGGGCGCCGTTCGCCACACGCTCCTGCGGGGGGAGCCGGTCGTCGTCGATGCGGCGGCACAGCGGTGAGGGTCGACGAGCGGCGTGCAGCACTGCTCGTCACCGCGGACGGCACCGTGTTCGGCGGTGAGGCCGCCGGCGCCATGGTGCCGGTCGCTACCGGCGAGCTCGTGTTCAACACCGCCATGAGCGGCTACCAGGAAGTCATCACGGACCCGTCCTACGCCGGGCAGGTCGTCGCCTTCACCAGCACGCACATAGGCAACTACGGCACCAATGCCGACGACGACGAATCGGGGCGGCCCCACTGTGACGGGATCGTCGTGTGTGATCTCAGCCCTGTGCCGTCCAACTGGCGCTCGACCGAGAACCTCGAGGACTTCCTCATACGTCACGGCATCCCCGCCATGACGGGGGTCGACACCCGGCGTGTCACGCGGCACCTGCGCGCCACCGGCTCGATGCCCTGCGCCTTCGGGACGGCGCCGGAGTCCGAGTTGCGCGCGGCCGCCGCCCGGGCCCCGACCACCGACGGCCGCGATCTGGTGTCGGGGGTGACGGTGGCGGTTCCCGGCGTCTTCGGCCGCGGCGACCAACGGATCGTCGCCGTGGACTTCGGCGTGAAGCGTGCCATGGTCCGACAGCTCGCCACCCTGGGGACGGTCACGGTCGTGCCCGCGCACACCTCGGCGTCCGACGTGTTGGCCCTCGAGCCCGACGGCGTGTTCCTCTCCAACGGCCCGGGCGATCCGGCCGCGTTGCCCGGGCCGGCGGCCGTCATTGCCGACCTGGTGGGGCGGGTCCCGATCTTCGGCATCTGCCTGGGCCATCAGCTCCTGGCCACCGCGCTCGGGGGCCGGACCTACAAGCTCCCGTTCGGCCACCACGGCTCGAACCATCCGGTGCAGCGCCTCGAGACGGGTGTGGTGGAGATCACGAGCCAGAACCACAACTATGCGGTCGACGTCAGCACCGTCACCGGGGCCGAGGCCACCCACGTCAACCTCAACGACGGGGTCAACGAGGGGTTCAGGTGCGAGCGGGCGCAGGCGTTCTCCGTGCAGTACCACCCGGAGGCGGCGCCAGGTCCCCACGACGCCCGCTATCTCTTCAACGAGTTCGACAAACTCATGCACCTGGCGTCGCCGCGGCGCCACGGGCACTGAGCGACCAGAGCAGGAAGGACACCACACCGTGCCGCGCCGCGACGACCTGCGCTCGATCATGGTGATCGGATCAGGTCCGATCGTCATCGGGCAGGCCTGCGAATTCGACTATTCGGGGACCCAGGCGTGCCGGGTCCTGGCCGAGGAGGGGTACCGCGTGGTGCTCGCCAACTCCAACCCGGCCACGATCATGACCGATCCCGCCACGGCGGACCGCACCTACATCGAGCCCCTCGACCCCGACGTGCTCGCAGCCATCATCGAGAAGGAGCGACCCGACGCGCTGCTGCCGACCCTGGGCGGGCAGACGGCGCTCAACCTCACCATGGATCTCGTGCGGGCCGGCGTCCTCGAGCGCTACGGGGTCGAGGTGATAGGGGCCCGCCCCGAGGCCATCGAAACGGCCGAGGACCGGGACCGGTTCAAGGCGGCCATGGAGGAGATCGGCCTGGCTGTGCCGCCGTCGGGCTTCGCCCACTCCCTGCACGAGGCCGAGGAGATCGCCCAGTCCATCGGCTATCCCATCATGGTCCGGCCCAGTTTCATCCTCGGCGGCAAGGGCACCGGCATCGCACCGGACCCCGGTGCGTTCAGGCGGCTGGCCCAAGAGGGGCTCTCGGCCAGCCCGGTGGGGCAGATCCTGGTGGAGCGCTCGATCGCAGGGTGGAAGGAGTACGAGCTCGAGGTGATGCGCGACGGCGCGGACAACTGCGTCGTGGTGTGCTCGATCGAGAACCTCGACCCGATGGGGGTCCACACGGGGGACTCCATCACGGTCGCTCCCGCGCAGACCCTGACCGACGTCGAGTACCAGGCCATGCGCGACGACGCTTTCGCCTGCCTGCGGCGGGTCGGCGTGGAGACCGGAGGGTCCAACGTCCAGTTCGCCGTCGACCCCGCCACCGGGCGCCGTGTCATCATTGAGATGAACCCGCGCGTGTCGCGCTCTTCGGCCCTGGCCTCGAAGGCCACCGGGTTCCCCATCGCCAAGATCGCGGCCCGGCTGGCGGTCGGCTACCGCCTGGACGAAATAGCGAACGACATCACCCGCGCCACCCCGGCGAGCTTCGAACCCACCATCGACTACGTGGTCACCAAGGTGCCGCGGTGGGCGTTCGAGAAGCTGCCGGACACCGAGGCGCGTCTCGGCACACGGATGCAGTCGGTGGGCGAGGTGATGGCCATCGGGAGGACATTCTGCGAGTCGTTGCAGAAGGCGTTGCGGTCGCTCGAACAGGGACGGGCCGGCCTGAACGCCGACGACGCCGAGACCGGCTTCGACGCGTTGAGCGATGCCGAGCTTCTCGGGCGCGTCAGCGTGGCGACGCCCGAGCGGATCTTCGAGGTGGAGACGCTGCTGCGGCGCGGGGTGGACGAGCGCGAGATCGTCGCCCACACGGGGATCGACCCGTGGTTCGTGGGGCAGATCGGTCGCATCGCCCAGGCGCGCCTCGCGCTGGCGGCACGGGGACGGTGGGACCGCCGCGACTACCGGCAGGCCAAGCGCCTCGGGTTCTCCGACGCCCAGCTGGCCTTCATTGCCGGGCGCGCCGAGGCCGAGGTGCGCTCCGAGCGGCTCGGGCTCGGTGTGCGCGCCACCTTCAAGACGGTCGACACCTGCGCGGCCGAGTTCGAAGCCTTCACGCCATACCACTACTCGACCTACGAGGAGGAAGACGAGATCCGCCCCTCCGAGCGCGACCGCGTGATCATCCTCGGCTCGGGTCCGAACCGGATCGGGCAGGGGATCGAGTTCGACTATTGCTGCGTGCACGCCTCGCTCGCCCTGCGGCAGGCGGGCTACGAGACAGTGATGGTCAACTGCAATCCAGAGACGGTGTCCACCGACTACGACACGTCGGACCGGCTCTACTTCGAACCGCTGACCGCCGAGGACGTCGCCAACGTCATCGAGGCCGAGCAGGGCGCGGGAGGACGTGTGATGGGCGTGGTCGTCGCCCTCGGCGGGCAGACCCCGCTCAAGTTGGCGCACTCCTTGGACCCCGGGCTCGTGCTCGGGACGAGCCCGGGGTCGATCGACCTGGCCGAGGACCGTGAGCGCTGGAACGCGTTGTGCGCCGACCTGCACATCGCCCAGCCCCCCGGGGGGACGGCGTCGACCACCGCCGAGGCGCTCGCCGTGGCCGGGCGCGTCGGCTACCCGGTGCTGCTCCGGCCCAGTTACGTCCTGGGCGGCCGGGCCATGGAGATCGTCTACGACGACGAGGGCGTGCGTCGGGTCATGCACACCCTGACGACGGGGGCCCTGGCCCGTGAAGGTGGCGTCACGGCCGAGCGTCCCGTGCTGGTCGACCGGTTTCTGGAGGACGCGATCGAGGTCGACGTGGACGCGGTGCGCGACGCCTCCGGTGAGATCCTGATCGGCGGGATCATGGAACACGTCGAGGAGGCCGGCGTGCACTCGGGCGATTCGGCGTGCGCGCTGCCCCCGCAAACGCTGAGCGGGGAGGTGCTCTCCGTGCTCGAGGGCCACACGCGGGCGCTCGCCGATGCGCTCGAGGTCGTGGGACTGATCAACGTGCAGTACGCCGTCAAGGACGGCGCTGTCCACGTCCTCGAGGCCAATCCACGGGCGAGCCGGACGGTGCCGTTCGTGGCCAAGGCCACCGGAGTTCCCCTGGCCATGGTGGCAGCGCGGGTGATGGTGGGCCACCGGCTGTCCGAGCTGCGCCAGGAGGGCCTGTTGGCGGCCGATGCCGTGGGCCGGGTCAGGACGCTCGACCACGTGAGCGTCAAAGAGGCGGTCCTTCCCTTCGACCGGTTCCCCGAGGTCGACACGTTGCTCGGTCCTGAAATGCGTTCCACCGGCGAGGTGATGGGTGTCGACGTGACCTTCGGGCTCGCCTTCGCCAAGAGCCAGATGGCGGCCGGCTCACGGTTGCCGGACTCGGGGACGGTGTTCCTCTCCCTGGCCGACCGGGACAAGCCCAGTGGGCTCGAGCTGGCCCGGGCCTTCAGCGCGCTCGGGTTCTCCCTGGCCGCCACGCTCGGCACCGCCGGTTTCCTGCGATCGCACGGGCTGGCGGTGGACACGTTGGTGGCGAAGGTGGGCGAGGAGGGTGTCGCGGCCGACGCCGTCGAGCTCATTGCCGAGGGCAAGGTGCAGCTCGTCGTCAACACGCCGCGGGGGCTGGGTCCACGTGCCGACGGGCGCCACATCCGCACCGCGTCGGTGGTCCACCATGTGCCG
>Ga0335072_10016291_pt1 | contig 10541 bp, 11 predicted proteins | sample Lox_Sample_21_FD_206725 | JGI IMG/M metagenome (GOLD analysis project Ga0335072, IMG submission 206725) | Soil microbial communities from Loxahatchee National Wildlife Refuge, Florida, United States - Lox_Sample_2.1 | ecosystem: Environmental > Terrestrial > Soil > Wetlands | place: USA... | reverse complement strand
CCGCGAGCTGGTGGTGCGCGAAATCAAGCAGGGCGGCCTGGCGTTGTCACCCTTTATCGACAACATCAGCGAGCATCCGCCGCTGCGTGTGCCGGGTACCGCGGTATTTCTTACCGCCAACCAGAACGCCGTACCGCATGCGTTGCTGCACAACCTCAAGCACAACAAGGTGCTGCATGAGCGCAACGTGATGCTGACGGTGGAAATCCTCGAAAGCCCGGTCGCCGAAGCGGAAGAACGCATCCATCTCACGCCGCTGGGCAGCGACTTCTACGGCCTGGCGCTGCGCTTTGGTTTCGCCGAGGATCCGAATATTCCGCTGGCGCTGTCCAAGTGCGCCAAGAGCGGCCTGCCGTTCGACCTGATGGATACCACCTTCTTCCTGTCGCGCGAGAACATCGTCGCCGACAAACGCCGCCCGGGCATGGCGCTATGGCGCGATCGGCTGTTCGCCTTCATGTCGCGTAATGCGCTGCCGGCGACGGCGTTCTTCCAGATTCCAGGTAATCGCTTGATCGAGCTGGGGACGCAGCTGGAAATTTGATGGAGGCGGGGAACGGGAAGCAGGGAACGGGGAGCGTGATGGTTTGCGCGAGCATTTCGCTTCCCGCTCTGCAAACGGATTGAGACAGGGAAGCTTCAAGCCCAGGTGTTATTCCGCACGTTCCCTGTTCCCCATTCCCCGTTCCCCGCATAATCCCCCCATGTCCGATCACCGCATCATCACTGCTGCCGCCCAACTCGACGACGAAGCGCTCGAGGCGTCGATCCGTCCCAAGCGGCTCAACGAATACCTCGGCCAGCAGGCGGTGCGCGAGCAGCTGTCGATCTACATCGAGGCAGCGAAGAAGCGTGGCGGTGCGCTGGATCACGTGCTGATCTTCGGGCCGCCGGGCCTGGGCAAGACCACGCTGAGCCATGTGATCGCCAACGAACTGGGCGTCAATATCCGCTCCACTTCCGGCCCGGTGTTGGAGCGTGCAGGCGACCTGGCGGCGCTGCTTACCAATCTCGAAAAGCACGACGTGCTGTTCGTCGACGAGATCCACCGTCTTTCGCCGGTAGTGGAGGAAGTGCTCTATCCGGCGATGGAAGATTTCCAGATCGACATCATGATCGGCGAAGGTCCGGCCGCGCGTTCGATCAAGCTGGATCTGCCGCCTTTTACCTTGATCGGCGCCACCACGCGCGCCGGTCTGCTGACCGCGCCGCTGCGCGATCGCTTCGGCATCGTGCAGCGGCTGGAGTTCTATTCACCCGACGAGCTCACCGCCATCGTGCGCCGCTCGGCACGGATTCTCGGCATTGCCTGCGAAGTCGATGGCGCACAGGAAATCGCGCGCCGCTCTCGCGGCACACCGCGCATCACCAACCGCCTGCTGCGCCGCGTGCGTGATTACGCCGAAGTGCGTGCCAACGGACATATCACCCGCGACGTGGCGAACGCGGCGATGGACATGCTCAAGGTCGACGCCGAAGGTTTCGACGAGCTGGATCGTCGGTTGCTGAATGTGATCATCGAGAATTTCGACGGCGGCCCGGTCGGCGTGGAGTCGCTGGCCGCGGCGCTCAGCGAAGACCGCGGCACGCTCGAAGACGTGGTCGAGCCCTACCTGATCCAGCAAGGCTTTCTCATTCGCACCGCCCGTGGGCGCATGGCCAGCGCGAAAGCCTGGCGTCACCTCGGCCTCACGCCGCCGCCGCGACAAGCGCAGCCGGGTGATTTGTTTGGTCCCAGCGCGGAGTGAATCTACGCGTGGGCTAAAACAGATAGATTAAACAAGACTTGCAATACCAAAGATAAGGCCGCTTACGCAAAATGCCACGCCGAGCATACCTATTACGAGCACTTTAGGCTCGGGGCGATACTCGGAATTTTTTTTAAGTCCACCGTAAATCTGCCTCACTGTTAGCGTAAGTTTTATGGGGGGCTGATATTTTCTAAAAGCTTCGCACCACGCAAAGCAAAGAAAGCCGCAAGCTAGTAAATTGGATGCGGTTGATTTTGCTTGTGTAAACCAAATTATTGCTAATAATAAGAAAAAAAAAGATTTTACCCATCGATAATTTATCGGTCGCTTATCCATCATGAACTCTCCAGCGATGGCGGGAATTATTTTTCCGCCATCGCTCATTTTAGTTAAAGCAAACGGTGCTCCAGTAGTAATCCATGGCTCCAAACTCACCAAAGTCTCCAGACGGATTTCCACTGTTGGTAACAGGATATCCAAATAGTGAGTCAAAGGATGCTTGGTACTTTCCTTGTTGCAAATAATCCCATGATTGATACGAAGCATCTACCATGCCTGCTACAGTGCCGCCAATTGCTTCATTCAAAGATGGGTCGTACGTTTCGATAAGGTTGCTGATTCCAGTCCCAATGGCCCAGCCAGCACTTGCTGCAAAAGCGATATTCTTTGAGACATACATTGTGGTTTCGGCAATGGCTGCCGCTGGTCCCACACTTCCGACAGGCGCTGTTCGGAATTCCAGGTAAATTTCTGGAATAGTCATATCCAGGGTGGGTGTTGCCATGGGTTCCATTAGATTAGATGATGACTGTGGTGTTTCAATGGATTCCATTTCTGTGTTGAATGAGCTTTGTACGCTTGGCGAGGCATATTCGCTGACGGCAGCGGCTACTTGTTCGGGGCCGAAAACTTTTGCAACCCTGACAAGCGATTGATCGCTAAGGCGTTGAGCAAAGATTTTAAGCAATGGCTGTGTTTTACCCTGTGAGCGCGCGCTGTACAGTTTGGCAAGATCGCTAAGCTCCCGTTCGGAGAGGTTGCTCAGAAGATGCTCTGTGCTCCCATTTTGAAAGTTAGCTTCAATAATGCCTGCGAAATTTGCGTGTACTTCGTCGGATGTTGCACCTAGTGGGGATTTGCTGTTCTGGAGTACCGGTTGCCCTGCGTAGCGAAATTCTTGTGTTGCAAGTGGTCCCTTGTTAATGGATAGTGGGCCGCCGCCGGCTTGGCAAGGTTTGGGTAGGCCGGGTGACGCGGCGGCGTAAACGCTATTAGATGCAGGGGCGCCAATTGCACCTACTATCAGAGTGATTGCGAGGCAAAGTGATTTTGTCATTCTTATTCCCTTTGGAATGGTCATCTTGCTTATGGATGCGTTGTTCGCGGTACCCCTTGCTTTCACGAATCATGCGGCCTGAGTCTGCGCCGACGGGTTAAAAGCGATGAATAGTTGTCTGCTGCTTGCTTTAGTGAGTTCCTGGCTCGATGCAGGTAGGAGCCGACTTACAGACGGCGCATATCTCCTTTCAGGCAAGGGAGCGAGTGAGGCTTCTCATCAGAGCTGACATCATGGTTGGAAAGGGCAAGTGAAAAGGGCTCCGGTCTGATCTGGTAAAGTGTTATAAGGTCTTTAAGTTATCGGTCTTGCTTCGTGTCCCTCTCTTTCCAATGGCCCGTCCGCATCTACTGGGAAGACACCGACGCCGGCGGCGTGGTGTACCACGCCAGCTACCTGCGCTTCCTGGAACGCGCCCGTACCGAGTGGCTACGCCAGCTGGGCGTGGACCAGATGGCGCTCAAGCAGGCGGCCGGATTGGCCTTCATGGTGCACCGGATGGAGATCGACTTCCTCAAGCCCGCCCTGCTGGACGATGAACTGCTGGTTACGGTGGAAGTCAAAGAACGTCGTTCAGCCAGTATTCTTTTCGCGCAAACGATCACCCGGGCCGATGGCACCGTGCTTATCCAGGCGCAAGTCCGCGCGGCTTGCGTGGACCTGCAGCGGATGCAGCCCGCGCGAATCCCGGATGACATCATCGGCCGGATCGCGCGCGTCCCGGCCTGATCCCAAGTAATTACGACATGCCCATGCGGTGGAGAGCCCCCAAGCCATGAACGGTGGATTGAACGTTTTCGAGATCCTTGCGGAAGCAAGCTTGCCAGTGAAGCTGGTGATGCTGGTGCTGGTGATAGGGTCGTTCTTCTCCTGGGTGATCATCATCCGCAAGTATTCGCAGCTGAAAGCCGCGATGGAGAACGCCGAGTCGTTCGAGGAGCGCTTCTGGTCCGGCGCGGACCTGGCGCAGCTGTTTCGCGAAGTGAGCAACAACGGCGACAACTCCGGCGGCATGGAGAACATCTTCGAGTCGGGCTTCCGCGAATTCGTACGCCAGCGCCAGCGCCGCGCCGCGGACGTGCGCACCGTGATCGAAGGTTCCGAGCGTGCCATGCGCGTGGCCGGTACCAAGGAGATCGGCCTGTTGGAGCGCAACCTGGAATTCCTCGCCAACGTCGGTTCCATCAGCCCGTACGTGGGCCTGTTCGGCACGGTGTGGGGCATCATGGGCGCGTTCCAGGGGCTGGGTGAAATGAAGGACGTCACCATTGCCGTGGTGGCGCCGCACATTTCCGAAGCGCTGATCGCCACCGCGATGGGTCTGTTCGCCGCCATCCCGGCCGTGTGGGCCTACAACCGCTACGCCAACAAGGTCGAACGCGTCGCCTCGCGCTACGAGGTGTTCCAGGAAGAGTTCTCCTCCGTACTGCAGCGCCAGATCCAGACCGACGAAGCTCACTAAGAAGAGGCGGCGACCATGCTCAGCTCCGCGCGCCACAAGCGTCTAAAGCTCAAATCCGAAATCAACGTCGTGCCCTACATCGACGTGATGCTGGTGCTGCTGATCATCTTCATGGTCACCGCGCCGATGCTCAACGCCAACGTCGACGTCAACTTGCCGCAAGCCAACGCCAAGTCGCTGCAGGACAAGAAAGAGCCGGTGATCGTCTCGGTCGATACCCAGGGCCAGATGTACCTCACCCTGGGCACCAGCAAGAAGGAACCCATCGACGCCGATGCGCTGAAGGTGAAGGTCGGCGCGTTCGTCAAGCAGAATCCGGACGTGAGCGTGCTGGTCGCCGGCGATCGCGACGGCAAGTACGAAGGTGTGTATCAGGTACTGGCCTTGTTGCAGCAGGCCGGCGTGGCCAAGGTCGGTTTGATGAGTGCGCCGGAGTCGGGCAAGCCGAATGGAAGACCGTAACGCCAAGGGCACTCCGCTCGCGGTCGCGTTATCGGCCGTTCTCCATCTGGGTATCGTCGCCTTCCTGTTCCTGGCGATGCTGCCCTGCACGTCGTACGAGAAATTCCTCACTGCGCTGCATCTGCCCAACCCGATCACCTGCACACCCCCGCCGCTGCAGCTCAGCGGCCCGGTGATCGAAGCCACACTGATCGGCAATACCGCCGCGCCGCCGCCGAAGTCGGAGAAGGTGAAGCCGGTGCCGAACACGGTGCCGCCGCCGCCCTCCGTACCGCCACCGCCGCTGCAGCAGCCCAAGCCCAGCCAACTGCCGCCACCGCCGGAGCATCCGGACGTGGTGGATCAAGAGCGCGTGGTGCAGGATGCCTTGCAGAAGGCCGAGAACGCCAAGAAGGAACAGGAAGAAAAGCAGCGTCAGCGCCAAGCCGAATTGGACGCCCAGGCGGCCAAAAAGAAAGCTGAGCAACAGAAAGTGGACGAGCTGTTCAAGCAGCTCGATGCCGCCTCGGCGCAGACACAAAAGGCTGATAACAAGGCCAAACAGGCCAAGCGGCAGCTGGCGGACCTGAAGAACGCGCAGCTCGACGGGCAGGAGAACCTGCCCAACGCGGCGCAGCGACAGACCGGCAACAACGCCAACAGCACGTTGCTGTCGCAATACATGGCCGCAATTCAGAACGCCGTCACGCAGAATTGGATCAGGCCGGATACCATGCCGAACGCGCCATGCGTGGTTCACATCGTGCAGATCCCTGGTGGCCAGGTGCTCAGCGCCAAGGCATCGCCCAACTGTCCGTACGATGCGGCCGGCAAGAAATCCGTCGAGGACGCCGTGCTACGCGCACAGCCGCTGCCTTACCAGGGTTTTGAAAGCGTGTTCCGGCGCGACATCGACTTCACCTTCATTCCGCAGTGAGCAAGCCCCATGCGCAGATCATCCCGATCATTATTCACCCTCGTCCTGCTGCTGATCACGGCACTCGTAGCGGTCCCTGCCTTTGGTCAGGCGCTGAACGTGCAGATCGTCGGCGGCATCAAGTCGGCCACGCCGATCGCCGTGGTGCCCTTCGCCCAGCAAGGCGCGCCGCTGCCCACCGACGTCGCCGACGTGATCCGCAACGACCTCAACCGCTGCGGCAAATTCCGCTCGTTGGCGGTCAGTGAAATCGTCGAGCAGCCCAGCCAGGGCTCGGATATCAAGTTCGCTACCTGGCGGCTGCTCAAGCAGGACTACATCGTGATCGGCCGCATCAAGGATGCCGGCAATGGCATGGTGACGGTGGAATACGAGCTGTGGGACGTCAATCGCCAGCAGCGCCTGCTGGGCGAGGCCATGTCGCCGGCACCCATCAGTGACCTGCGCAGCGTGGCGCACCAGATCGCTGACAAGATCTTCCAGCAAATCACCGGTATTCCCGGCGCATTCTGGACGCGCATCGCCTACGTCACCATGGTCGGCACCGGCAACAATGCCACCTATTCGCTGATCGTGGCCGATTCGGATGGGTATAACCCGCAGGTGGTGGCGCGTTCGCACGAAGCGCTGCTGTCGCCCAAGTGGTCGCCGGATGGCACGCGCATTGCCTATGTGTCGTTCGAAAGCGGCGATTCGGCGATCTACGTCCAGAACATATCCACCGGCGCGCGCCAGCTGCTCTCGGCGCGCAAGGGCATCAACGGCGCGCCGGCCTGGTCGCCCGACGGCACCAAGCTGGCGATGGCGCTTTCCTATACCGGCAATCCCGAGATCTACGTGATGGACCTGGCCTCCCGCGCGGAAACGCGCCTCACCCGTAGCCTGGCCATCAATACCGAGCCGGTCTGGTCGCCGGACGGCCAGAGCATCTACTTCACTTCCGACCGCTCCGGCCGGCCGCAGATCTATCGCATTGCGGCCAGTGGCGGCACGCCCGAGCGCATCAGCTTCCAGGGCCAGCAGAACCTGGATGCCGCGGTCAGCTACGACGGCAAGCAGATTGCCATGGTGCAGGCCAACGGGAACGTGTATCGTATCGCCATCATGGACCAGAGCCTTGGTGGGCAGGTGCGCTTCATCTCGCCCGGTCCGATTGACGAATCGCCAAGCTTCGCGCCGAATGCCAGCATGTTGATCTACGCCGCCACCGATGGAACCCGGGACGTGCTTTACGCCGTATCGAACGACGGCATGGTGCGTCAGCGCCTGGCGCTTGCCGATGGCGATGTGCGCTCGCCGGCCTGGGGACCCTATCGCAAACAATGATCTGATCCGGCCGCGCGCCTGCCAGGCCTGCGGCTGGACAGCTCAAGGATGGGGCCGGAGCATGCGAATGCTCCGGCCGGGCGTGGCGGTTTGTCATGCCTGTTTTGCTGGCCTCTGCAGTACAATGCGTGGCCATGCTTAAAGTGAAAGAAAAAAATAAAAACTACAGCCGGGCCACCGGCGATGACTGTCCCGTAATCGCAATCGTCATTGACTGTCGGAAACCAAACCCGTTTGAAGGAACGTCACCCATGAATAAGACCGTTCGTATCGCCCTGGTCGCCCTGCTTTGCGTCGGTGCGGCCGCCTGCTCGAAGAAGCAGGAAGTGAAGCCCCAGACTCCGCCGCCGGAGACCCAGCAAGCCGCCCCGGCCCAGACTGGCGAACACAAGTACACCGCCGCCGATCTCGACACCGATGCGTGCCTCAAGGTCCGCACCATTTACTTCGATTTCGACAAGGACGAAGTGAAGCCGGAGTTCCAGCAGTACATGCAGTGCCACGCCAAGTTCCTGCAGGACGTGCCGACCGCTCGCATGCGCCTGGAAGGCAACGCCGACGAGCGCGGTACGCGTGAATACAACCTGGGCCTCGGCGAGCGCCGCGGCAACGCCGTGTCCAGCGCACTGCAGGCCAACGGCGCTTCCTCCAGCCAGATCAGCGTGATCAGCTACGGCAAAGAGAAGCCGGTGTGCCGTGAGCACAACGAGGATTGCTGGAGCAAGAACCGTCGCGTTGAGATCGTCTACACGGCGACATAATGGTGTTTCGGTTGGCTAATCGCTTCATGGCCAATCTCAGCATGGCGGGCGCCCTGGCGTCCGCCATGCTGTTTATGGCGCCTGCGCATGCGCAGAGTTCTCCCATGAGCCTGGCCGATCGCGTTGCGCGGCTTGAGCAACAACAGCAGAACCAGGACCAGAACAAGCTCAACCAGCTCAATCAGTTGCAGCAAATGCAGCAGACCATGCAGCAGATGCAGGGCCAGATCGAAGAGCTGCAACACCAACTGCAGCAGTTGCAGGATCAGAGCAAGGCCCAGTACGCCGACCTGGACAGCCGCGTCGGCCGCCTCGAAAAGCAGGGCAGCGCAACTCCCGCGCCTTCGGCCAGTGCATCGGCGCCTGCTACCGCGTCGGCACCCGGCAATGCAGCGTCCGCTGCGCCACCAGCTGCTGCAACACCTGCCGCGCCGGCCGAATCGGCAGCGCAGAAAGCCGCCGCGCTCAGTGCCTATAACGCGGCATTCAAATCCTTGCGCGCGGGCGATTACGTATCCTCTTCGCGCGGCTTCCGTGAATTCATCCAGAAATACCCCAACGATGCGCTGACGCCGAATGCGTTCTATTGGCTGGGCGAATCGTATTACGCCACCACCAATTACCAGGTGGCCGTGGAAGCTTTCAATCGCCTGCTGAGCCAGTATCCGCAAAGCGAAAAAGCACCGGATGCCACGCTCAAGCTTGGCTACAGCCAGTTGGAAATGAAGCAGACCGATGCGGGCATTGCTACGCTCAAATCGGTGGTGAGCAAATACCCCAATTCCAATGCGGCCAAGCTGGCCCAGGAACGCCTGCGGCGTATCTCGCAGCAGTCAGCGCGGTGAAGGCTTAGGCGGTGAACGGCAGTCCGGTAAACGTGGAAGCCGCCGCGCCGGCCGAGGCTACGGCCGAGCGCCTGCGCATCACCGAGATCTTCCATTCGATCCAGGGCGAGGCCGATGCCATCGGCTGGCGCACGGTGTTCGTGCGCCTTACGGGCTGTCCGCTGCGTTGCGTGTGGTGCGATACCGAGTATTCGTTCTACGGCGGCAATTGGCGCGACATCGACGACATCCTTGCCGACGTGGCAACGTATGGCGCCAAGCACGTGTGCGTGACCGGTGGCGAACCGCTGGCGCAAAAGCGCTGCCTGATCCTGTTGCGCAAGCTGTGCGACGCCGGTTATGACGTGTCGCTGGAAACCTCCGGTGCGTTGGAGGTTTCGCCCGTCGACGCACGCGTGCGCAAGGTGATGGACCTGAAGGCGCCTGATTCCGGCGAAGCGCAGCGCAACCTTTGGTCCAATCTCGATCATCTGTTGCCGCACGACCAGGTGAAGATCGTCATCGCCAGCCGCGCCGACTACGAGTGGGCGCGCGGCGTGGTGGCGGAGCATCGCATCGATCGACGCTGCATGGTGTTGTTCTCGCCCGTACACGGTGCGGTCGAGCCGCGTGCGCTGGCGGAGTGGATCATCGAAGACAAATTGCCGGTGCGGTTTCAACTGCAGTTGCACAAGCTGCTGTGGAACGATGCGCCGGGACATTGAATCGCATTCGCTTGAATGCGTAATACCGCGTCGCCGTACGTGGAGATAAAACCACACGCCCCGGCCTGTGTCGCCGGCAGCGTTTCCCGGCCGGTGACCGGCCGTTCTTCTGCACTTGGGATGCACCATGTCAGCTTCTACACCCCGCAAAGCCGTCATCCTCGTTTCCGGCGGCATGGACTCGGCCGTCACCATCGCCATCGCCCGTGAGCAGGGCTATCAGGTGCACGCATTGAGTGTGGCCTACGGCCAGCGCCACAGCTCCGAACTGGATGCCGCGGCACGCGTGGCTCACATGCTCGGCGCCGTCGAACACAAGACCGTGCAGGTGGATCTGCGCAGCATCGGCGGCTCGGCGCTCACCGCCGACATCGACGTGCCGGAGCAGGGCAGCGATGGCATTCCGGTCACCTACGTGCCGGCGCGCAACACCATCATGCTGTCGGTAGCGCTGGGCTGGGCCGAAGTGCTCGGCTCCACCGACATCTGGTGCGGCGTCAACGCGGTGGATTACTCCGGCTATCCCGACTGCCGCCCGGCCTTCATCGAAGCCTTCGAGCATCTGGCCAGCGTGGCGACCAAGGCTGGCGTGGAAGGCGCGGGCATCCGCATTCACGCGCCGCTGATGGCGATGAGCAAGGCCGACATCGCCCGCGAAGGCCATCGCCTGGGCGTGGATTTCTCCGCCACCGTCAGCTGCTACCAGGCCGATGCTCAGGGCCGCGCCTGCGGCCGCTGCGATGCGTGCCGCCTGCGCGCGCAAGGTTTTCGCGAGGCCGGCCTGCCCGATCCCACCCATTACGTCTAAGTGTCAGCTTGTGCCGCAGGCGTCCAGACCCTAAAATTGCCGACTCACTTTCTTCCGGGCCGTTAGCTCAGCCGGTAGAGCAGCGGACTTTTAATCCGTTGGTCGACAGTTCGAATCTGTCACGGCCCACCAGTTCAAAGAAACCCGCAAGGCGTACGCCTTGCGGGTTT
>Ga0335072_10016290_pt1 | contig 10541 bp, 7 predicted proteins | sample Lox_Sample_21_FD_206725 | JGI IMG/M metagenome (GOLD analysis project Ga0335072, IMG submission 206725) | Soil microbial communities from Loxahatchee National Wildlife Refuge, Florida, United States - Lox_Sample_2.1 | ecosystem: Environmental > Terrestrial > Soil > Wetlands | place: USA: Florida... | reverse complement strand
CCGCCGGGACCGCCTGGGGTAACAATCACTGTGAGGTGAACGGGCCGATCATCGATGGACTTCCAGGCATGGGGAATGCCCGATGGAAGGGAGATAATATCCCCTGCCTGCAAGACCCCGCAGCAGTCAGGACTCCAGACCGCAATTGTGCCCTCAAGGATCTGAAAAACTTCGTCCTGGACATAGTGCAGGTGACGAGGCGGCCCGAAACCGGCGGGCGCGCGGTAATCGAGAATGCAAAAGCTGTTGTTGGGATCGAGGCGGAGTGCACGAATGCAAGCCATTTCGCCCCAGGAGGTCATGGCAAATTCGCCCAGACTCTGTGCCCGGCTAACGATCGTGGATCTCGGGTTGTCAGACATGCGGTGGATTGTAATCATCGATACTCGGTGTGGCAAAAACTTATTTGTGGCGGCTGATCGCCGATTCGGGATTTTGGTCCTCATGAATCTCGAAGAGCGCGTCATCGCCAATGCACTCACCGACAAACGGATTGGTATCGGAAAGTCAGCTTCTCGCTGGTGAAGTCGTTTGGCGTAGCCGGATATGGTGATCCCCAGCGGCCTGAGTAGTCGCGAAAGAAAAGGCCAGGGCGTACAGGAGTCCCCACCCTGGCCAAATGCGCCCTTGCCGGCGTCTGGAGATTCACGACTTCCATTTTCACGATCTGCGACACACAGCCGCATCATGGCTTCGGATGCAGGGCGCGGACATTCACACGGTTGCCCAGGTGCTCGGCCACAAGGATCTGAGAATGGCGGCTCGCTACCAGCACCTGAGCCCGGAGTTTCTAGGCGCGGCGGTGGGGCGATTGGATGCCATCTTTGGGGAGTCCAAACAGCTACCCGCAGAATCAGAGTCTGGGGAAAATCCCGCTCCGTTCGTCACTACATCGTCACCAGAGACGGAACACGTTGATGTGGATGTTTCGCAACCGATTGAATTAATTGGTAGCGCCATCGGGGATCGAACCCGAACTCTCCGCCTTGAGAGGGCGGCGTGTTAACCAATTACACCATGGCGCCAGATGGGAAGCTGACGAGAACCGTCAACCCTTCGAATATACCAGAAAAATCAGGCCGGAATCCTCGCCGCAGCGGCCGCAACGCACGCGACGATAGCTGCTTAAATGCCCAGCTTCTTCACTTCGTCGTTGTAATACTTGCGGTACAGAATGTCCCACTCCTGACTGCCTTCCGGAATGATGCGCCGCTGCGAAGCGATCTTCAGCCGCGCCGCCTGGTCGATGCGCATCTCCTCGGTCAGCAGTTTTTCCAGGATCCGCCGCGCCTCCTGCCGAATCGTGTTCCTGTCTTCCAGAAAGTCGCATTCGGCCGTGTCGGCCAGCGTATCGGCCACCACATGGGCCAGTTTATTCAGCTTGTCGCGCGAAATTCTCACAGCACCGCCTTGTACTTGCGCGCCAGCTCCTGCTTCACCCTCTTGAACATCTCGGCGTAGGCCGCTCCGGTCTTGTGCATCTCATCCTGGTAGGCGTCCAGAATGACGCGAACCTCTTCATTGATGCGGTCTTCGAGAGACAATTCGTCCAGCAGACCCGCATTGACGCGCTCATTCACTGCAGACACTTTATCTGTGTGAATCATTTTGGCTTCGATCAGATCCGCAACCGTGTGCCGCGCCAGGTATCCAACATAATCGCGTGAAAATATCATCTATCTTGCTCGAAATATAGCACAATCGCCGGAGTAAAAACTGCGACAATAGAGAAGTGAACATGATCCCAACCAGCCTGCTTTCTCTCAAGGACGACATGGTGGCCTTCATCGAAGGTCACGGCCTGCGCCGCATTCCCGCCTACGTGGGCGAGGAGGTCCCAACCGTGCTCTGGGACGATGAAGAAAACGCCGACAGCTGGAAGGATTTTGTCGAGACCGCCAAGGCCGCGGGCGCGCCTTTTCTCACCATGAGCGATGTCCGCCTGGAGAAGGCCGACCTGGAGCTGCTGCTCGAAGAGCTGCAGGAGTCCAACTTTCCCGACCGCGACGCCCCGGAGATTGACGAGGCGCAGTCGCTCACCTCCTACGTCGGCAAAGTCGGCTACATCCAGCTCGGCTTCGCCTATCAGGGCGTGGTCTTTCTCCACGAAAGCACCACCAGCTGGTACGAGCGCTACCAGAGCCTGCTCGAATCTCTCGACCACTTCGGCACCGTGGCCTTCGGCGACGACGCCGATGAGGATGAAAACTAGGGCCTGTGAGCACCTCTGAGGCAGCGCCTCTCAGCAGCACGAAATCGTTGCGTCCGCCCCGGAAGTGGATCATCCACGAGCCGGACACCGCAGCCGAACAGATCCTTTCCCGCGAATCTTCTCTGCCACCGCTCATCGCGCGTCTTCTTGTGGCCCGCGGCATTCGCGCCGCGGCCGATGCCGCGCGCTTCCTCCATCCCAGTCTCGATGACCTGCATGACCCTTACCTCATGCTGGGCATGGCCACCGCCGTCGAGCGCATCCGGCAGGCCGTAGCCGCGCGCGAGTCCATCCTTATATACGGCGATTATGACGTTGACGGAACCACCGCCGTCGTCCTGCTCAAGACCGCCATTGAACGGCTCGGCGGAACCGTCCGCTTTCACGTTCCGCACCGTCTGCGTGAGGGCTACGGCATGCAGCGCGAGATCCTGGAAACCGCCGCCCGCGAAGAAGTCCGCCTGGTCATCAGCGTCGACACCGGCATTCGCGCCTTCGCCGCCGCTGAAGCAGCGGAAGCCCTCGGCCTCGACCTCATCGTCACCGATCATCACCTGCCGGAGATCGCTCTTGGCCTGCCCAAAGCTCTCGCCGTTCTCAATCCCAACCAGACCGGCTGCCCCTATCCGTGCAAACATCTCTGCGGCGCAGGCGTCGCGTTCAAACTTTCGCAGGCGCTGCTTGAGTTTCACGACCGCAATCTCGCGCGCACCCGGCTCCTGCCCTCGTTCCTCAAGCTGCTGGCCATCGCCACCGTAGCCGACGCCGTTCCGCTCCTCGGCGAAAACCGCATCTTCGTCGCTCTCGGCATTACGGAGCTACAGCGCCCGGTCCACTCCGGCCTGCGCGCGCTGATGCAGGTTGCTCAAATCGACCCCGCGCAGCGCAAACTCACCCCCACTGACATCGGCTTCCGCCTCGCCCCGCGCATCAACGCCGCCGGACGCATGGACATCGCCTCCGAAGTCGTTGAGCTGTTCACGACGAAGGACTCGCAGCGCGCCCTCATCATCGCGCAAAAGCTGGAGCAACTCAATCAGGATCGCCGCAACACCGAGGCCTCCGCGCTCGCCGAAATTCTCGCGCAGCTCGACCAGGACCACTTCCACCACTCCCGCTGCCTCGTCATCGACGGAGACGGCTGGCACCGCGGCGTCATCGGCATCCTGGCCTCGCGCGTCGTTGAGCGCACCGGCAAACCCGCGCTGATCCTCGCGCACGAAGACGGCGAGGCCTACGGATCCGGCCGTTCCATCCCCGGCTTCCATCTGCTCAACGCTATCGAGAGCTGCCACGATCTTTTCACCCGCTTCGGAGGCCACGCCCACGCCGCCGGTTTTTCGTTGCCGTCCGATCGCGTTCCGCAACTGCGCGAACGCCTCGCCGCCTATGCCGCCGCGCACCTCAGCGATGCCGACCTCGGCAGCCCGCTCGAATACGACGCCTCGCTCCAGCTCGATGAAGTAAATGACGTACTCTACGGCTGGCTAAAACAGCTCGAACCATGTGGCATGGACAATGAAGAGCCCATCTTCGTCGCCAACAACGTCCGCATCGTTTCTCCGCCGCGCATCATGAAGGAAAAACACATCCGCCTGCAACTCGCCTCGGAGAAAAAGAGCATCTCTGCCGTCGGCTGGAACTGGGCTGAAAAACTCGCCGCCCTCGAACTCGAAGAAGGCAGCCGCATCGACGTCGCCTACAAAATCCGCAGGAACGACCACCCCGACTTCGGCGGAATCGAACTCGAAATCGCCAGCCTGCGCCCCGCACAGTAGCCGGTCGCCCGGTATTGTATATCTCCGCACGCGCAGTCTTTTTTTCATTGCGAAAGCATGTCATAGCTGCTATTCGTGTGATGCTCCCCAAAAGGCCGGTTATGAGACGCTTGTTGTTGTCGGTGCTGCTCACATCGCTGCTCACCATGCAGATTCACGCGCAGAACGCAGCTCCCCCGGCAGTTCCAGCCACTCCTACCACTGATGTCACGCTCGGCCACTCCGCCATCGCGCTTGACGGCCCCTGGCGCTTCCACATCGGCGACAATCCGCAGTGGTCCCAACCCGATTTCAACGACTCTTCCTGGGAAACCACCAACGTCGGCACAACTGCCGACTCCTACGATCCCAATCAGGGCACCCCCGGCTTCGTCCCCGGATGGACCCGCAAGGGCCATCCCGGCTACTCCGGATACGCATGGTATCGCATCCGCATACATCTCGCGGGCGCCAACGGTCCCCTCTCGCTGCTCGCTCCCAGCGACGTGGACGACAGCTACCAACTCTTCGTCAATGGCCGCCTCATCGGCTCCTTCGGAGACTTCAGCGGTTCGCTTCCCTCGATCTACGACACCCAACCGCGGATGTTCCAGATTCCCGCATCCGTCCTCCAAAACAGCCCGGATGGTAACGCAGAGCTTGCCCTCCGCTTCTACATGGCCGCGCGCGAGCTGCTGCAGAATAATTTCCCCGGCGGCATGCATGACCCACCCTATCTCGGCTTTACCTCCGCCATTGTCCCCGTGTACCACGTCCAGTGGGAAAACCAGTTCCGGCTTTCAGCCTCCTCTGTGGTTTCCTTTCTTATCTATCTGCTGTTCACGCTGCTCATCCTCATGCTGTATGCCTTTGATCGCACTGAGCGGATACTGTTGCTGCCGGCTGCTGCTTGCGCTCTGGACGCTTTGTATGTGCTTATGGTCCTGACTGCAACCGAATCCTCGCTCTTGACCGCAAGCAGCATGGTTTATGGTCAAGCAGTTCTTCTCCCCGCATTTCTTGTCTTCTGGGCCCTTACATGGTCGGCCTACTTCGGTCTGCAGCATAGAAAATGGCTACGTAATGCAATCATCATCATCGGCGCCTTTGGCACGACATTTCTTCTCCTCTTCCAATTGTTCACCACCAGCGGTCCCCGTGCTCCGCACTATATTTTTACCTCCTATTTCATCGCCGAATATATTTTTGATGCTGCTTTCATCATCATCCTCATGGTCATCGCATGGTTGGGCATCCGGCAGGCGCAAAAAATTGACTGGATGCTCCTGCTCGCTCTCATTTTCTACGGCATTCCCGAGCTCACGCCCGCCCTTCAAATGCTCCACATCCGCACAGCTTGGTTTCCCTTCGGAATCAACCTGCACCTTCCGACCCTGACTTCGCTGACCTCCTTCTTCTGTTTTAGCTTCGTCCTTATGCGCCGCTTCCGCGCTTCGCAGCGCCGTCAGCAGGCGACACTCGAAGACGTAAAGCAGGCGCAGGAGGTCCAGCAGGTCCTTATCCCTGAAGAGCTGCCCCGCGTCCCCGGCCTCACCATCGAAAGCGTGTACCGCCCCGCGCGCGAAGTCGGCGGTGACTTCTTCCAGATCATTCCCCACCCCAGTGACGATAGCGCGCTCATCGTCGTCGGAGACGTCGCCGGCAAGGGCCTGAAGGCCGGCATGCTGGTAGCGCTCCTGGTCGGCGGGATTCGAAGCACCGCCGAATTGAATTCCGATCCTGTGTTTGTATTGCAGGCGCTCAACCGCCGGTTGGTGGGTCGCGGGGATGCCCACGCCACCTGCCTCGCCATGCGCATCGCCGCCGATGGCGGCGTTACGCTGGCCAATGCCGGGCACCTGCCGCCCTATGTCAACGGAAAACCCGTAGCAGTCGACGGCGCGCTGCCGCTGGGCTTTTTGCCCGATCTGCAGCCTTCCGTCACACGCTTCAAGCTCGGCGAAGGTGACCGGATGGTGCTGGTCTCTGACGGCATTGCGGAGGCCATGGATACCGAAGGCCGGCTCTTCGGATTCGAGCGCGTGGAAGAGATGCTGGCGCAGGAGCCGGGCTCCAGCCCGATTTCCCCCGCCGCACTCGCCTCTGCCGCGCAGAATTTCGGCCAGGAAGACGACATCAGCGTGATCTCGGTAACACGCGAGCCCGAACTAAGAGCCGCCCTTGCATGAAAAAGATGGCCCTGCTTTTCGCGCTCCTGATCCCCGCCGCAGGGCTCCACGCGCAGACCTTCAATCTCCAGACAGGCCGCGAACCGGTCGCTTCGCTCGACGGCTTATGGCGCTTCCATACTGGAGACAATCCCGCATGGGCCAGCCCGAATTTCGACGACTCGCAGTGGCCGCTGCTGCGCTCCGACGAAAGCTGGACGCAGCAGGGATATCCCGGCGTCAGCGGCTATGCCTGGTATCGCTTCACACTTCAGGTTCCGGACGGCAGCAAACCCATCTCGCTGCTGCTCACCGGAATCCTTACCGGCTACCAGGTTTATGCCAACGGCCGGCTGATCGGCAGCGAAGGATCAACCGCTCCAACCTCCACGCCCACCCTTGCCTCTGAGCCGAAGTTGTTTCGCCTCCCCATCAGCGGCGTGGGGCCGCAAACCATCCAGATTGCCGTGCGTGTATGGAGCTTCAGGCCATACCTCGCCTTCGGAGGTCCGCTCGGAAACGCCGGAACTCTGCGCCCGGGCAACGCCGCAGGGGACACGCTCCTGCTGCTCCAGCGTCTTCAGGCGCACCGGAACACCACCGCCGTGAACAATGCCAACACCTACGCCTATTGCCTCATTACGGCGCTGGTTGGCATAACCATCCTGGTTTTGTTTCTTTTCCGCCCGGCCGATCGCGAATATCTCTGGTTCGCGATCTACATCCTTGCCGCCGGAGTGGCAGGAATGCTGGGGGTCCGTTTTTTTGTCGCTTTTCCGCTCAGCCCCGGAGTTTTTCTTTATGCTTCCGCCGGTGCCGTCTCCGTAATCGCGGGCCTCGTCTTCTTTTCCATCGTGCTGCGCGTGCGCCGGTCGTGGCTGTGGTGGGTGGCCTGCGTGACCATGGCACTCGATCCTTTCGGAGTGGCCCTTACCTGGCTGCAGTGGACCACGTGGGGAGTTGGCCACGTCGTCGGCGCCAGCCTCATGCTGCCCGCCTATTTCTGGATCATGGTCACGCTGACCATCTGCGCCTATAAAAAGGACGAATCCGCCCGGCTGCTGCTGGCGCCCACTGCGCTCCTCTATGCCTTCACCATTCTCATCCAGATCGGTCAAATCACCGACCAGCTCGGATGGCCAACGCGCATGGATGCGCTGTTCAACCCCATTCTGTCCCGTCCCTATCCACTCCTGCTCGCCGATGTCATCAACTACATCTTCATGCTTGCGCTGCTCATCTTCCTCGTGCGTCGCTTTTCACTCGCAAGAAAGAAAGAAGAACGCCTCTCTACCGAGTTCGAAGCCGCGCGTAGCATCCAGCGCCTCCTCATCCCCGCCAATCCTCCCGCCACGCCCGGCTTCTCCGTCGAAACCGTCTACCTCCCCGCCAGCGAAGTCGGAGGCGACTTCTTCTACATCCAGCCCGCAGACGACGATTCCCTTCTCATTGTTTTCGGAGACGTCAGCGGCAAAGGCCTCAAAGCCGCCATGACCGTCAGCGCCATCATCGGAGCCCTCCGCAACGAACCCAGCCGCCGCCCCGCGACGGTCCTGCATAATCTCAACCGCATCCTGCACGGCAACGTCGATGGCTTCGCCACCTGCGCTGCCGCCCTCATCACCGCCGACGGTGCCATGATCATCGCCAACGCCGGAAATCCCGCCCCCTACCGCAACGGACAGGAACTCGCTGTGAACTCCGGCCTGCCGCTCGGCATCGTCGCGGACGTCACCTACGAAGAATCTCACTACGACCTCGCTCCCAACGACCGCCTCACCTTCGTCTCCGACGGAGTCATCGAAGCCACCAACCCGCAGCGCGAACTCTTCGGCTTCGACCGAACCCAGGCCATCAGTACCCTGTCTGCCCATGCCATTGCCGAGGCTGCAAAACAATTCGGCCAGCAGGATGACATCAGCGTCCTCCGCATCGAACGTCAGCCCGTTCTGGAAACCGCCTGAGCCCACGCAACCCGTCAGCGCATCCACATTTGCGAACATGCGGCGTTAGTGATATTCATGGAACTCTCCCCAGAGGGCCACCAATGAGACGTCTGTTGCTCTCTGTGCTGCTGGGATTGTTCCTCTCCCTACAAGCTCAGGCACAGAGTATTTCTTCCCCCGCCGCTCCGTCTGCGCCCGCCACGCGCGTCGTTCTCGGCCAGTCCGTCATCGCACTCAACGGACCGTGGAAGTTCCGCGTCGGCGATGATCCGCATTGGGCCGACCCCAACTATGAAGATGCGACCTGGGAACTTGTGGACCTCACGCCCAGAGTCGGATCCTTCGACCCCACCACAGGATGGTCCGGCTATGTTCCCGGCTGGACGGTTCAGGGTCATCCCGATTATTGGGGATATGCCTGGTATCGCATGCATGTCCGGTTGAATGCCGGCTCCGGGCAGAGCTTCGCGGTGATCGGGCCGTCAAATGTGGACGGCGCGTATCAGGTCTTTGCCAACGGAGTTTTGCTGGGCAGCTTCGGCAAGTTCCCCGAAAACGGTCAACCCCCCGTGGAGTACACCACCCAGCCCGTGATGTTCCAGCTTCCGCCGGTTCTGGCTGGAAACACGGACCTGGTCGTTGCCTTCCGCGTCTGGACTGGGCCGCATATCCTGGCGGTAGCACCGGATGCTGGAGGCTTCCACAGCGCGCCGCTGCTCGGCGACTCCGGTGCAATCGCGGCCTATTACCAGCTGACGCGGCTGGCTCTCGATCGCACATACACTTTCGGCGCCGTCACCGCCGTGTTGTTTTTTCTGCTGGCCATTATGGCTTGCACTCTCGTTCTCTTCGATCGCGCAGACCCCGTCTATTGGTGGCTCGGCGCAGTGTTTCTGCTCACTGCCATCCAACAGGCGAATTCGTGCCTTGCGTCATGGACCCAGTTTGAAAGCGTCGGCACATCGACCATGCTGACGGACGCCTTCCTCGGCCCCCTGATTCTGGGTGGATGGGTAATGGTGTGGTGCTTCTGGTTCCGGCTGCGCGATGTAGCCTGGATGCCCAAGGTCGTCGCCGCTTTGACCCTTTCCTACATGCTCTCCGCCGCGCTTGGAGAAGACATTTTCTTTAATGCCATCCCCCATCCGGTCAGCGGGTTCTTTCACGTCGCATCCATGGGCATCCGCGTGCTCTTCCTGCTGCCGCTGCTGTTTATCGTGATCGAGGGAGTTACAGAACAGGGATGGGAGGGGCTGCTGGCGTTGCCTGCCATCCTGCTGGTCGGACTCGCTCAGTTTCAAACCGAGCTGACGGTTCTCCACTATCGTACGGAGTGGTTTCCCTTCGGCGTACAGGTCACCATCAGCGAGATAGCGAACCTCACCCTGGCTGCGGTGATCTTTGCCCTGTTGCTCCGCCGTCTGCTGCTCTCCATCCGTCAGCAGCAGGAATTGGTGACGGAGGTAAAACACGCGCAGGAGGTGCAGCAGATTCTCATCCCGGAGGAACTGCCGCGGCTTCCCGGCCTGGCCTTCGAGAGCGAATACCGGCCCGCGCGTGACGTGGGCGGCGACTTCTTCCAGATCACTCCCCACGCCACCGACGGCAGCACGCTCATCGTCGCCGGAGACGTGACCGGTAAGGGGCTCAAGGCCGGAATGCTCGGCGCGTTGATCGTCGGCGCCATCGGCACCGAGGCCGCGCACTTCAATGATCCGCTCGCAATCCTTGCCTCGCTCAATGCCCGGCTCTACAAAAAGGGCCACGCCACTTGCCTCGCGCTGCGCGTCGCCCGTGACGGCGGCGCAATTCTCGCCAATGCCGGACACCTGCCGCCCTACCTGAATGGAAAAGAATTGCCGATGGAGGGCGCGCTGCCGCTCGGCATCATCGCTAACCCCGAGTTCTCCGAAATGCGCTTCCAGTTGGAGCCAAGCGACGTGCTTATGTTGCTGTCCGACGGAATCGCCGAAGCCCAGAACGAACACGGAAAGCTCTTTGGCTTTGGCCGCATCCGCGACCTGCTCCAAAAGCCGGTCACCGCCGCCGAGATCGCCGACGCTGCACAGGCCTTTGGCCAGCAGGATGACATCAGTGTTCTCTCCATCACCCGCATGACAATTCCGGGGGAACCCGTCGTCTGGAGAACCCGGCCGGAGGTACAAACAGCCCCGAATATGCGCCGGACAGTAGCATAAATATGAGCGCGATTCACTCAATTTTTACAGCCCCGCTCTTGACAGCCGCCTCCTCAACCAGATACCTTAGCAATCGGAAGGCGTAAGTGCTAACGGGCCGCCGGGCCCGGATTTCGGTACCCGCCGCCGGGTGATCCCGGCTCACTTTTCATCTGTACCAAAATATCCGCGGGGGTAACCCTCGCGCGAAGGAGAAGCAACGCAATGGCAACTGCATCCGTAGCGACCACCTTTACTCCGCTGCACGATCGCATCCTGGT
>Ga0335072_10016289_pt1 | contig 10541 bp, 8 predicted proteins | sample Lox_Sample_21_FD_206725 | JGI IMG/M metagenome (GOLD analysis project Ga0335072, IMG submission 206725) | Soil microbial communities from Loxahatchee National Wildlife Refuge, Florida, United States - Lox_Sample_2.1 | ecosystem: Environmental > Terrestrial > Soil > Wetlands | place: USA: Florida... | reverse complement strand
ACTCGCTGAGAGTCCCTCCTGGGTTCGCGAGCTCGCCACGTCGACTACCGTGACAATAAAGCTCGGGCTGGCAGCCCGAGATTCACACAACACCCCAGACCGATGGGCTAATCTTCGCGAAATGGAGAAACCGGGCGATTACAATGACTAGCGTTTCTGAGTTGGCCGACCTCGAGGCCATAAAGGTTTTGAAGGCGCGATATATCCGATTCCTTGACACTAAGAATTGGGACGGACTGGCCTCCCTGTTCACAGATGATGCAGTGTTCGACGTAGGCATCGAGCTCGATGACGGGAAACCATCGTGGACCAAAACTGAATATGTCAGGCTAACGCGCGAGACCCTGAGTAAAGCCACTTCGGTGCATCAGGCGTATATGCCGGAGCTGAGAATTACAGGTCCGACGACAGCAACGGGCATTTGGGGAATGTGTGACTACCTCGACTTTCACGGCGCGCCTGGTCCGCTCCCGGGTGGAGGAACCGTGGTTCGCGGCTACGGCCATTACCACGAGGAATATGTTAAGGAGGACGGTGAGTGGCGCATTGCGTCCTATCGGGTGGATCGAATTCGGACCGACGAGTTCTCGAGCCCGGATCTACCAGGTTGATTCCTTCGGCGCCAGAACTGGATACGCCGGCTCGAACGCCGTGGGGGGTATAGCACCTGGCCGTGTCGCGGCCCACGCGTCCTGAGCTCGACCGTTGTCGGACGTCTGGCGGCAAGCCCGCCCGCGGTGCCGATCGGCACCGCCGAGCAGGATCGGCCTCGTGTCCTACTGTCGACCGATTCGGACACCGCGGTCGCGCTCGCTCATCGACTCCGTGGCGCGTGGCCACACGACGGCGGCGTCGCGACGCTCGTCGCGTTCGGGTGAAGGGGCGAGCACCAGAGCTTCCGGCAACGCTGTCCATGGCGGATCAGGCAACAGAGATGGAGCACCCCGAATGAATGCGCAGACCGCGAACCCAACACTTTCAGGGGTGCGTATCGTCGAGGCCGGAGGCATGGGGCCACTTCCGCTCGCGGCCATGTTCCTCGCCGATCTCGGAGCAGAGATCACGCGGATTGACCGGCCGGGCACGACCACCGGAATCGGAGCCGACAATCCGATGTTCCGCGGACGCCGCTCGGTGGAGTTAGACCTCCGCGACCCTGCAGATTTCGCCTACGCCCGCAGCTTGATCGATGATGCGGATGTCTTGCTCGAAGGATTTCGCCCCGGCGTCATGGAGCGGTTGAGCCTGGGGCCAGACGACTGTCGGCGGCGCAATGCTCGTCTGATCTACGGGCGGATGACCGGTTGGGGAAGCGATGGGCCGCTGGCCGACAAGGGTGGGCACGACATCAACTACATCTCGCTGATCGGAGCGTTGCACGCGATCGGACAACGGGACGGTCCGCCGACTCCACCTCTGAACCTCCTGGGAGACTACGGCGGCGGCAGCATGATGCTGGTCGCCGGCATCTTGGCCGCCCTATATGAGCGCGAGCGGACTGGCCTTGGCAAGCTCGTCGAGGCAGCCATGATCGACGGCGCAGCGACGTTGATGAGCCAGATGTACTACATGTTGGCCCACGGTAGTTGGACGGACGCGCGTGAAGCGAACATCGTCGACGGCGGCACGCCGTTCTACGCGACCTATCGCACGCGAGATGACCGATACGTCGCGGTCGGTCCCCTCGAGTCGAAGTTCTTCGCCGAACTGCTCAAGGGCCTGAGGCTGCCGGAATCCTACCTCGACCGGCAATGGGATCAATCGTTCTGGCCTACTCTGCGCAGCGAGATCGCGCGAATCTTCTTGGAGCGGGATCGCGACGAATGGGTCAGGCATTTTGAACAATTCGACGCGTGCGTCACGCCGGTACTGACGATCCGCGAAGCCTTGTCGCATCCCTACAACGTCGATCGCGGATTGTTCATCGAAATCAATGGATACCCGACGGCGGTCCCTCCCTTGAAATTCGACGGCGAACGGCCGGCGATGGCGACATCCGTCCCGCGCCGCGGCGAGCACACGCCGCCGAGGGCCACCTCGTCGAACTAAAGAGCGCTCCATCAGCCTGGTCGAGGCCTGGACGTCCCTGCTCGGTCGGACGCCTTCCGCACCCTCAACTCGCTCCCGCCTTACCGTCGACCTTTCATCTCTGCTAGCGGCGCTGTCTCTCGGCGATGCGGATCGGGCCATGCCCGCCTATCACACGATCCGATCTGACTCACGCTTGCTGCCTGGTGTCGATAATTGGCGTACGACGTCGTCTGCCAGGAGTGCCGATCGCTCGTCGGCGCTGTAGCCGATCTCGCTCAGGATGTCGTCGGTGTGTTGCCCCAGCCGCGGGCTTAGGCTGGTTGCGGCCGGGGTCCGGGAGAACTGCGCGGCTGGTGTCGGCGCGCGGACCTGCCCGAACGCCTCGCTGTCGATCAAAGTGATCATGTCGTTGGCGCAGATCTGCTCATCGGTGAGCACATCGCGTGGTGTGTTGACAACGGTGAAAGTCGCCCCGGCATCAGCCAGTCGCCGTTCCCAGGTCGCGGTGGATGCCTCGCCGAACTCCTCGGCAAATATCTCGCCGAATTCAACCGCATTCTCGATGCGGCCTTGGATCGCCGAAAAGCGACTGTCGTCGACCAGGTCGAGGCGCTCGACCGCTGTGCACAACGCACGCCAGTCCGGGTCGGTGCCCGCCACCACCACGATGTGCCCATCCGTCGTCGCATAGATCAGGGGCGGACCGTAGAAGGGCGGGCGCTCGTCCGTGTCGTCGTCTGCCGTGTAGGTGTGAGTCACCATCATGTCGGGCCACATCCACCACAGCATGGCGTGCAGCATCGACTGCTCGACATACTGACCACGCCCCGACACGGAGCGTTCGTACAGCGCCGCCGTGATCGCCTGCGAGATTAGCGTCGGAGCAAGCTTGTCCACAATCAAGGTGTTGACCAATTGTGGTCCCCGCACCTCGTCTTGGAGATGGCACAGCCCGACCTTGGCCTGGATGACCGGGTCATAGACCCGATGCCCGGCGCCCGGCCCACGCGGTCCCATCCCCGACGACCGGACGTACACAAGCCGAGGATTGTTCGCGGACAGCTTCTCGTAACCCAGGCCGATCCGCTCAGCAACCCCCGCTCGGAAGTTCTCGACGAAGACGTCGGCGCGCGCGACAAGGCGCTCCGCGATCTGCAGACCGCGCGGATCCTTGAGATTCACCGCAATTGAGCGCTTGGCCCGATTTGAGTTGAATGACAGCGCGTTAATCTCGTGACCATGGGTATGGTCGCCACGGAGAGCATCACCCTGCAGGGGCTCGATCTTGATCACGTCGGCGCCCTGCTCGGCAAGAATCATCGTCGAAAACGGGCCCGCCACCATGGCGGATACATCGACCACCCGTACGCCGGTCAGTGGCCCTGACATGAGCACCTCCCCAGCACGCGTATTCGCTGATCGGCTTGCATTGGCTCAGACGCGACCCGTGCGCGAATGGTCACGACATGCGAGGCAGTGACTTTCCACGCCCCCCCCCGGCGCGGCGAGCCCGTCCTGTCCGTGCCCGGGGACGTTGGCGCGGTAACGGCCGCTCTGCTCGGTCGCCAGCCAGCTCGTCGACGCCTGGGCGGGCACAGGGCGACGCGCGGCGGCTGCAGCGATATCGACATGAAGGATCCGCCGCCAAGGGCCTTAGGCGCGTCCGGATCGCCGCCGGTGACGATGCCCACACCAGTCGGCGGCCGGCCGAGGACCCGGCGGAAGTTCTCCTAGTGCGGAAAGGTGGCGTCGGCATCGCCGTCAGGCTGACCATCGGCAGGTGTCCCGCTGCCGCCAGCGCGCAAGGGCTCGGACGGTTGCCTGCGGGGGCGAGCCCGAGGGGCGCTCGCCGCAGAGGTCCCGCTGCTCGAACGGCGTGTCTTCGCCGACGTAGGACAAGAGCGGCTTCCTGGTCGGATGGTTCGCAAGCAGTACGGTGAGGCGAGAGCCGTCCACACGGTGATCGCTCACGGCGACTCTCGGCGACCTTGCTTGCATAGGACCACGGTCCCCTCCTCGTCCAGGCGCGCCTGCCAGCCCGGGGGAACCAACACGGTGGTGTCGGGGTCCTCGATAATGAACGGGCCGGCGGTGAACTCACCGCTGAGGCCCCAACGATCAACAACCGAGACGGTTCGAGGCGCGGACTCGCCGAAGTGCGCTTGGCGCTCCGCGGCCTCGGAGGCGCTGCGTTGCCGCAGGAACTGTCCCGCCACATCGGCAAAGCTCGGGCTCTGACGGCGCCCCGTGGCACGCAATCGCGCCGCGATGACTTCGACCGGCGAGGCGGAGGCGTGGCCGTACTCTCCAGCGTGCGCATCGTCAAGGCGCCGGAGCAGCTCATCGATCAGCTCGACTCCGCCGACGTGGTGATCCGGCACGGCCACACTCAGCTCCCCCAGCTGCCCCTCATGGCGCAGGTCGCAATAGCGCTCGAACACCATGTCCTCGGGAGACACGCCCTGACGCGCCATCTCGTCGGCGGCATGCTGCTCCATCTCGCTCAGCATGCGACTCAGTTCGCGAACGCTGTCTTGCGTCAGCGGCGACGCGATCGTTCGAACATGATCGCTGCGGAAGTCGGCAAAGAGCAGACCAACGGCGCTGAAGATCCCGGCCATGACCGGGACTCGCACCTCCGCAATCCCGAGGACATCCGCGAGCGAGGCCGCGTGAAGCGGACCCGACCCGCCGAACGCGATCATCGACATGTCACGCGGATCGCGACCTCGCTCCGACGTCACCGCCCGGAGCGCTCTCATCATCGTCGCGTTGGCCACTCTGACGATGCCCAATGCTGCCTCGTGCAGCTCAAGGCCCAGAGGCTGAGCGACATGCTCGTCGATCGCCTGGCGCGCAGCGGCAGCATCGATCGTCAAGCGTGAGCCGGCGATCGCCGTCGGGCTGATGTAGCCTAACGCTACGTTGGCGTCCGTGACGGTCGGAAGCCGACCACCGCGCCCATAGCACGCGGGGCCGGGGTCCGCCCCGGCACTCTGCGGTCCGACGTGCAACGCGTCGTCAACCCAGGCGATGCTGCCACCGCCAGCCCCGACCTCGACTATGTCCAGCGACGGCACGCGCACTGCGTAGCCACCGCCGCCCCATAACCGCGTCGTCGACGTGACGGCACGACCGATCTCGCCCCCGGGCTTCTCCCCCGGCACTCCGTGGTCCACGACACACGCCTTAGCAGTCGTGCCGCCCATGTCAAACGCGATGGCATGGGCGACTTTGGTCTGCCGGGCGAGGGCGGCGGCGGCGAGAGCCCCGGCCGCGGGTCCAGACTCGATCATGTAGATCGGGTTCTCGCGTGCGACATCGGCGGTCATCAACCCGCCGTTGGACCGCATGATCACGAGCTTGCCCTTCAGGCCCGGGATGCCGCGCTCCAGCGCGTCGAGGTACTGCCGGATCCCTGGAATAAGGGAGGCGTTGATCGCCGCGGTGCTCGCGCGCTCGTACTCGTTGATCTCGGAGTTGAGTTCCGCCGACACGCTGACGGGAATCTCAGGAATCACCGTCCTTGCGATCTCGGCGATCGCGCGCTCATGTGAGTCGTTGACGTACGAGTTCACCAGGCCCACAGCCACCGCCTCGACACCCTGATCGGCCAGGTCGAGCAACACGGTCTTTACGCCCTCGACGTCCAACTCCGTGTCGACCTCTCCACTGCTGAGAATTCTGCCGTCGACTTCTCGACACAGCGCGCGTGGTATGTAACTCGGCATGCGCTCCCACGTCGGGTCATACAACGACGGACGCCGGTGACCGCGCATCTCAAGGACGTCGCGGAAGCCGCTCGTGGTAACGAATCCGGTGCGAGCGCTGGTTCCTTCGATCACCATATTCGACGCGGTCGTGGTTGCGTGGTAGAACTGCTCAGGGACGCCGGCACCGCTCTCAGCGACGAACTCGGAGAGCTGCCCTCCCAGAGACGTCAGGATCGACGGGATCTTTGCCGTGACGACGTGCTGATCTTTAGTCAGCAGGACGACGTCGGTGAACGTCCCGCCCACGTCAAATGCGACTCGCACGTGATGCTCCCTTCGATTTAGCCCCCCACATCAGCTTGACCCAAGGTCGCTGGCATGAGTATCGCCGGATCCCGCCGAACCGGACGACGCCACGACACGTCGCGTCCGGGCCAGCTCGGTCGCGCTCTCGTCCACGCGCGCAGGCCCGTGATCGGTGATCGCGACGCCATAGTCCCGCAGGGCAGCTTCAACGCTGACCTTGCCGTTCTCGACGTCGGCGAGAACGAGTGCAGGGTCACGTTCAAACGCGTCCCCGTGCCCACCTGACCCCCCCATGACGTGAGACAGCCGATCGCCGGCGTTCATCTCAAGGTGCCAGAACATGACCGTCGAGCAATCCTCGACGGAACCGTCGGCGCGGATGACGCGGCTGCTCGACTGCCCGCCGGAACCGCCGCCATCGAATCCACGCTGGGGGGCAAGCCTGTTCGTACGCATCATCGCGGTCGTTGGCGCGAGGAATCGCCAGACGCGCTCGGTCGAGAGTGAGCCTCGGAAGCGAGACGCTCCACTGCTGTCCGGTATGTACGCATAGCGCTCGACAACAACCGGAAACGTCTTCTCGACGAGTTCGACGGGGTTGACGCCGAACCCAGCGACATCGATCGGAGCGACACCGTCGATGCCGTCCTTGTCCGGCCGGGCTCCCCACCCGTTGAAGAGCGGCTCCATCAACACCAGGTCTGAGCGCCCGCCGTTGTCGATGATCGCGTGCAGCACATCCACGCCACCGCTGGGGACCGGGATCCGGTTGGGCAGCGCCTGGTCCAGCACCTCAAAGACCAGCCCTCGCAGCCGCGCGCTCAGTGGAGATCGACCGCCGACGGCCCCAGGGTAGTCGGCACTGACCAGCGTTCCGCTCGGCGCCACCACCTCGATCGGTCGCAACAGCCCGGTACCCATCGGCACGTCGGCATCGACGAGAAGACGAAGCGTTCCGCAGACCTGCGCCCGAGTCACCGATATCGGACAGTTGACGGCCCGAGGGACTTGAGCTCCCGTCCCGGCGAAATCGATCCGCAAGCTGTCGCCTTCCACGGTCATCGCCATCCTCACCGGAACCCCAGACTCATCGTCCGACTCGCTCCATTCAAACGACTCCTCAACCACGTATGTGCCGTCTGGGATCGCGCTGATCGCGCTGCGCATCGCCGCTTCGGCGCGGTCATTGCTGTAATCGCGGAACCCTCGGAACGCCTCCAGCCCGTGTCGCGCGAGCAACTCGTGCAGCTCGGCAGCGCCTCGGCGACAGCCGGCGATCTTCGCCTCAAGATCCGAGAGCCAGACATCGCCCGACCGGACGTTGGCCGCGATCAGCTCAAGCAATTCGGCGTTGCGCTTCCCGCCCGCCTCCAAGCGGAGGATCGGGAGCCGCAACCCTTCCTCATACGATGTCGTCGGCTCCGAACTCGTCCCGCCCGGGAAACGGCCGCCGATGTCGGTGTGGTGGGAATATGCGATGCTGAATCCGACGCGCTCATCCTGCCAAAAGATCGGGCACAGCACAGCGATGTCGGGCAAATGCGACCACCCCTGAAACGGGTCGTTGGCGATCAAGAGATCACCAGGAGCAAAGTCGTCACCGAGCTTCGCTCGAACACCTGCCATCAAGTTCGCGAACTGGCACATCGTGATCGGGCTCGCATAACCCTGGCCCCCAACCGGAACTCCGCTCTCATCCAGAACCGCAGCAGCGAAATCTCCGATACGGATCATCGGGGACTGAGCACTGCGCGAGATCGTGATGGCCATCTCCTCGCTGATCGCCGCGAGCTCATTCTTGAGCACCTCGACCGATATCGGATCGAATCTGTTCACCTTAACCTGTCTTGTCGATTCCACATCTTCTCTCCCGCCTTTTACTCGCGGCGCTGCGCCGCGGAGGGGAACAATTGCATGACCGCCAGTGCACCGCCGAACGCTCCGACAAACGGCATCGGCCACCCGAACGAAACGAGAGCACCGCGCCGCTCGGGGGCGGGCCGGGTCGTCGTCAAAGATTCGGCCTCGTGCACGATCTAGAGGGTTCCCTTGAGCAACGCGCCACCGTCCATCACGATTGTCTGGCCGGTAATCCAGCCCGCAGCATCGCTCGCCAGGAAGGCGACCGCCTCTGCCACGTCCTCCGTCTCGCCCAGCCGGCCGAGCGGGGTGGCCGCGATCATCGTGTCTGCGACGTCACGCAGGTGTCGTTCCGACAGTTCGGTCTTGACGATCCCGGGGGCGACGGCGTTGACGCGAACCTTGGGCGCGAACTCCAGCGCCTGATAGCGCGTGATGTGAACAAGTCCGGCCTTGGAAGCGCTGTAAACCGCGATGTTCGCCGCGGTGTCAAACGCAGCTTGCGATGCGATATTGACGATCGCGCCGCCGTGCTCGCGCATCCACGCCCGCCACACGAGCCCAGACCAGAAGATCGAGCCCCAAAGATTGATGTCGAACGTCTTGGTGAAAGCCTCATGATGGACGTCAACCAGCGATCCGAACGTCCCGCCATCCCGCCCGCCGATCCCTACATTGTTGACGAGGATGTCGATCGAACCGAGTCGGTCGACGGCGGTCTCGACGGCTGCGCGGGCGGCGTCCTCATCCATCACATCCGCCGCGATCCCGATCGCGCGACCATCCGGCATGTCCGCGGCGGCACGTTCGGCCGCGGCTTGGTCCCGCGAGGTGAGGACGACACGCGCGCCGCGCTGAGCGAGCAGCGACGCACAGCCCCGACCGATCCCGCGCGAACCGCCAGTGACGACCGCTACACGACCCTGCAAGTCGAGGTTCCTCATCGGCACGTCGCGGCACGCTCTGGCCCGCCCCCCGCTCGTCGAATCGCCGCCCCGACCAGTGCACGTTCGTCGCGGGCCCGAGCGCGGTTATGTGCTGCCGCAACGGACGGGACGGCGTTCGCGCCATCACACGCCCGCTGCCCGCATGCTCTGACAATCCGCGACGCGTCGGACCGGGGGGGTGCGGTGGGTGTGGTGTTGGTGGGTTCTGTCATTTGGTTGGTCGGCGTGTCGCTGGTCGATGTGGATCGTTTCGGCGGCGATCATTGGATGGCGTGGGGAACCCGGGCAGTAGCCTCACGGGCTCCTCCGACAACCACGATTGGCTTCATCGCGAATCGCGGGGCGGGACTGCTCAGGCCGCCGTGATCGCGGGGCTCGAGCTCTCGACGAAGTGCGGCATGACTTCTTCAGCGAAGCGGCGGACCGACGCGAGACTCTTCTCGATCGGCATCCCGCCCCAACCGGTCTGCAAAACGAAATACTGAATACCAAGGACCTCCTGGTACTCCTTGATCTTGTTGACGATCGTCTCCGGGCTCCCGATCAACTGCGACTCGACCGTCGTGTCGGTCACCCGATCGAGATTCGCCATCACCTCAGCATCAGCACCGAAGAACGAATCCTCAGCAGTCTTACCACCCGCACCCTTACCCCCCGCGCCGTCACGGACCACCTGCGAGAACAAGGAGTGCGCCTCCGCCTGTCCGTCGCCACCCCCAGCCGCTTTCTCGCGCGCCCTCTTCGCATACTGGTAGTACGCCTCCAGCGTGATCTGAAAACGCCGAGCCTGGCGCCGACCAAACTCGACCGCTTCCTCATCAGTCTCCCCGCAATACATGAAAAAGTTATGCGGCAACGTGCCCTCATCGACCTCGTGACCGCACTCGGTAGCGACCGCCCGGTAATGCTCAATGTTTGCCTTATGAGCCGGCAAGTCGTTCAACGGCCAGACAGTCGAGAGATACGGATACCCATGGCGCGCAGCCCAGTCAGCGCTGCCCTTCGTATGCGCACCGATGATGATCGGAAGACGCTCCCGGACCGGCTTCGGCAACATGATCACCTCGTCCATGTGGAAGAACTCGCCGTGATGCGAGAACGGCTCACCGGTCCAAGCCTTCTCCATGAACTCGATCGCCTCAGCCAGCTTGCGACGAGCCACGTCATCTTCGGCCGGCGCTCCCAAATACCTCGGGCCACGCCACCCCGCACCACGAGAGACCCCGATCTCAAGCCGCCCGTTCGTCAAGTTATCGACCATCGCGATGCGCTCCGCCATATACAGCGGGTGATCCCAATTCAGCACCAACACCGCAGTCCCGAGCCGCAACCTGCTGGTTTTCGCGCCGAGATACGCCAACAACGGAAACGGATCAGGCACCGTATCGAAATCCGACTGCGTCCACTCGCTCTCCGGAACATCAAACGGCCGGTAATCACGCTCGCTGCCGAAATGATGCTGGGTCGTCCAGAACGACCAAAAACCCAGCCGCTCCACCTCAACACCCAAGTCCACCCACTCCTGATAGGCCTCATGCATGTTCCGCCCGACCTCAACCGATCGAGGGAAAAGAATTCCGAATTTCATGGGCCTCCTCGCGTCAAGTCTCGCGCCCCACGGGCGCCATCAACAGCAAAGTAAACCCCACCCAGCCCCCCGGCCACTGCCCCGACCGACAGTCCA
>Ga0335072_10016286_pt1 | contig 10542 bp, 6 predicted proteins | sample Lox_Sample_21_FD_206725 | JGI IMG/M metagenome (GOLD analysis project Ga0335072, IMG submission 206725) | Soil microbial communities from Loxahatchee National Wildlife Refuge, Florida, United States - Lox_Sample_2.1 | ecosystem: Environmental > Terrestrial > Soil > Wetlands | place: USA: Florida... | reverse complement strand
TGGGCGTGGCAGTTTCCTGTATCCACAGGCTGCACCCCCCTTGAAGCCCGGCGATACGTATCGTTGGACGATACAGACAAGAGCACTGGGCCTGACGGGACCACCTCCCTCGGCAAAATTCAAGGTGATTTCCGGAGCGCAGCGGCAACAGCTGGATCAGGCGTTGAAGCAGGTTTCCGGTGACGATAAGGCACAACAGTTGCGCCGCGCGGAGTTGTTTGCCGACCGTCAGATCTGGTACGACGCGGTCACGGCCTACTCGCGACTGATCGCCGATTATCCCGGTGACGCCAAGCTATATCAGGATCGCGCGAAGGTCTATGAAGCTCTGCCGCAGACGAAAGAGCTGGCGGCACACGACATGGCAAAGGCAAAAACCGGACAATAATACCGAGAGGAGAATTCGAACCCAGGCGCTGTTAAATCAAAGCCAAGGCCAACCACTCGCTTGACAGCCCGATGTCTCGCATCGAACGATGTCCTCCACTTGAACGCCACTGATCGACGAACAAGGGCGCACGATCTTCGGCCCTTGGTCCTCATCGTTCGAGCCCGTGATGTTGATTACGTCCCGTGTCGATTCGGCCTGTGCCGATTGGTAATCGATGAGCACGGTAAGAAAGGTCGTTTCGTTGGGTTGCCTCTTTAGGTCGCGCAGTTGTACGTAGCACTCCCCGCTTGTACCTGGGGCACTCCCCAACCACCGATACTGGAAGTCGCGATTCTTAGATGTAGTCCATGATGACCAATCCTGAGCATTCAGCTGGAAAGCCCCTAGCAGGAGCACCCAAACGGCAAGGACTCGTATTTTCATGGCTGTCCCCTTGTACGCGAAGGATTCGCTCCGATCTTTATCGAAAAGGTTGTTCTCACCGCAAAAGCGCCATTATTTTACTCTTTGGGGCGACTGAGGGAGAAGGTAGGCAAATCGTTCATTCGGTCAAGCGTCTCCTGCCTGGATCGGTTGAAATGGGGTGTCCTGTTTCGTGAGGCGAACCTAAGGCGCAAACTTGCGAGGACGCCTGATTGCAACAACTATCGCTTTCTGCTGGAAAGCCGCTGCCAATCGGATGTAAAGTGCCAGCGTCAAACCGTCACTTGTTGACGGTCGCATTCGTCGAGGAGACTAACATGACGAACTCGGCACACGTCTCCACATCAGTTTTGACTAACCGCCTGCGGCAGACGGCGTTCGCGGTAGTGCTGGTTTGTGTGCCGACAATGATTGCAGGGCAACCGGCGCAGGCGCAAACCTTCAGTGTGATCCACAGCTTCGGCGCGGGATCGGATGGGGCATCTCCGGCGTCGGGTTTGACCGTGGACGATAGAGGAAATCTTTACGGCACCGCGGTTAGCGGAGGCGACGATGGTGGAGGCACGGTCTTCAAAATGTTGCACCAAGGCTCAGGCTGGGTCTTTGACACTCTCTACAGCTTCAATACGAGGTTAAGCAGTAATGGGATTGCTCCACAAGCCGGAGTGGTCATCGGTGCGGACGGCAGTCTGTACGGTACGGCCGAAATTGGCGGGGTCGACGGACCAGGATGCGAGTCTTACGGCTGCGGCTTGGTTTACAACCTCCGGCCTCCAGCTAGAGCCACGGCCTCGGCACTGGGTCTCTGGACAGAAACTGTGCTTTACAGGTTCACGGGAAACCCAGACGGAGCACATCCTGAGGCTGCCATCATCTTCGACCAAGCAGGGAATATTTACGGCACGACCGTGCAGGGAGGCTCCAGCGGCTGGGGCACAGCCTACGAACTACTACCTGCCAGTGGTGGCTGGACCGGACGGGTTCTTTATTCCTTCACCGACGGAAACGATGGCGGATATCTCACGGGAAGCTTGCTATTCGACCATGCAGGGAGGCTTTACGGTCTTGCGAGTTTAGGCGGCGCCTACGGCTATGGCACGGTTTTCCAGTTGTCACCGTCAGGGTCGTTCTGGACGGAGAGTACGCTCTATGCGTTTCCGGGTCAGGGCCAGAATGGAGAAAATCCAGCAGGCGGATTGATCGCCGATGGATTGGGCAATCTCTATGGTGGCACTCCCTATGGCGGCTCGAACTATGGGGGAACAGCCTTCGAAATGATTGCAGAGCCAAGCGGCACCTGGAGGCATATAGTGCTATACAGCTTCATCCACACTGGGACTGCCGCGCCGGGTCCTGCCTGCAGTTTGACTATGGACACCGCCGGTAATCTCTACGGCGCGACGTTCGGCGACGGTGCTTATGGATATGGCTCGATTTTCAAGCTGACCCCCTCAGGCGGTGGCTGGATATATACCGATCTTCACGACTTCACGGGCGGCGACGATGGACGCTACCCAGCAGGCAGCGTGACATTCGACCAAGCAGGGAATCTCTACGGAACAACGACAGGCGGTGGTACATTCGGTTACGGTGTTGTCTTCGAGATCACACTGTAAGCCGGTTGCAGCCTGGAAACTCCTAACAGCCTATTACTGTTGTAACATGTATGGTCCGCCGCCGAACTGCAAGAAGAATCGGGCTCAATGAGAACAGTCTGCGAAGTCCGCTCTTAAAATATCTTGTGGCGTTTAATGCCGGCTAACACGAGCACTCCAGCGCTTGCGAATAGCAGCAGGCTCTCGGGCTCCGGTACCGTGCCCGTGCCGCTGCTGGTGCCGAGGATGCTGAACGCCTCCGATACGATTGTGCCCTCGCCGTTGTACTCGACTTGCGAGGGGCAACCCGGGGAATGGCAGCCGATGCCGCTGTTCTCATCCCAGAATGCAGGATCGCCGTCGTTCACGACGGCATTCGAGAGGCTCACCCAATATGTACCATTACCAAGAATGGGGCCATTGAGAGTCGCCGTCTCGGTGCATACATTGAAGCCGTATTGATTTACGAAGCAGCCCGACGCGGCGAAGCCGAGCTGCTGGCTGAGATAAGTTGTTCCGCTGCCCAAGGGTCCCGAACTGATCTGAACGTCAACCGAGTCGAGGATATCGCCGGGAAACAGCCACGCACCAAACGACATACCGCTCAAGGTGCTGCTTCCGGTGGAAATCGTGAAGCTGTCACTGACCACAAAGCCTTCGTCGAGAGCCTGGGCATCAAATTCGCCGTTGATGGGACCATTCTCGTACAGGACCTGGGCCGGCGCGGACACAGTGATCAGCAGCGCCGCCGCCGCAACCAGGGTGAGCAAGAAAGTTTGGGCTTTCACGGCATCATCTCCTTGTGGAAGTTGGCTGCTCGGATCCCCCCGCAAACGTCTAGCCGACGCGACCGAACTGACTGATTGAAACTGGCACCCGTCGGAGACGGCATAGAGTCTATACGCGTCCCGTGTACCTCCAACATGAAAATTTCTTCCTGGTTGTGGCCATTGCTTAACTCTAATGTTCGGGCCGAGAGCAGTTCGACTGTCGCTGTTGCTATATCGCCATTTACACCAGCAAACCGGCACGGAGCAGAATTAGTGGCGATAATGCCTGATTGCAACAACAACCGCAAGACTTAAAGACTGTGGGCCTGTCGCATCTTCCGCATATCTTTGCTGGCGTAATATCAACTGTTCAATCGAGAGACAATACATGCGTCAGGCTTTAGCTGTGGTGATTGCGGAATTCAGAGGAGCGATCTCCTAAAGCGCCGTTTGCGAGCAAACACAGATCGCTGTGGCCGGCTCAACGCACTTGGCCAACTTGCTATCAGGATCAACCTGGAGGAGTCGTTGCTCGTGGTTCGTTTCAAAACGAACCACTACCCAGTCGTTCCCTGGCAGTTGAACCGTGAGCAGCGATGAAACAGATTTGATGCCTGAACTCCTGGGCGCAGCCCGGCAGGTTCCCTTAGAGCATGTCGCGGTATCGTTCCAAGGCAACTCGAACTACTTGGCTCCGAGTCCGCACCTCGGTCTTGGCAAATAACTGTTGCAGCGTGTTCTTCACGGCGCTTTCGGAAATCGCCATACGCGCCGCGATTTCTTTGTTCGCTAATCCCTGGACTACCAGCCTGAGCACTTCCAGTTCGCGGGCGTTAAGCGCAACCCTCTCGGCTGCCAGGCCTGGCACTCCGGCTGCTGCCGACTCTTGTTCTTCGCTCAGATCAGCAATGATTGCCGCCACCTTCGGAATGTTGCCCTCCTTATAAGAGGAGAACCAGACCTCGGCGGGGAACGACTCGCCATTTCCGCGATGGCCTCGACATTGCATAGAAGCGCGGAATTGCGGGCCTTCCTCGGGACGCAGCGCGTGATGAAGCTCGGGAAAGAATGCCGCGACTGGTTGGCCGATCAGATCGCCCTCACGGGGTAGCATCATGTCGGCTGCCGCCTGGTTCGCCAATTCAATGAAGCCCCGTTGGTCCACGGTAACGATTGCCGCCGGGCTGGTTTCAACCAGGACGCGTACGCGCTCCTGCGACTCCAAAGTTAAGCGCCGGTTGCGAAGGACCTCGGCTGTGAGCAGGCCACAGCCGCACAAGGCCAAAGCTTCGAACGACAGCCGAATGTGAAAATCGGCCGGATCGAGATTGCTGAAGCGTTCGCTCAGCAAAGCGCACCCAATTCCCAATCCGACTGTGGCCCACCGCGGCAGGAAGCCCGCGGCCATCATGATGGGGAACAGATAGAGGAAGCCTAACGAGAAGTAGGGCTTGGTCCACCAGTCAAGGGCGGCGATGGCGAGCACCAGGATTGCACTGGCAACCAGAATGTGCGTCCGATTCCGCGGATCCCATAGCCAGTCGAGACGAACTCTGTATGTGTGTGGAACGTTCCGATTATCAGGCTGGAACGGGTGATTATGGAAGCCAATCGAACGATTTTGCCCGAAAGATTGCCGTTCGGAAGTAGAAGGTGGAACAGATTTAGGCGCAGAACTCATCGTTAGACGTTCTTGTCCGAGCAGTGCTAATCAGCATCGGTTCGCAATCGAAAGATCGGGCGCGTGGGCCGTTTGAGCGTCTCCCCGAATGGCCCTTTTCAAAGTATAGAACTTAATGACACGGGTCACGGCGGGAGAAGTGTGGCATGCTCGCCGGTGACGCCAGGGAAAAGCATGAAGCGTTCGAAGAAAGTTACTGAGCTAACGGCCTTTCTCGCAGTGGGGACGCTCATGGTCCTGCTGGCGACGTTCGTCCTCACCTCGCACGCGACGCAAGGCCATGGCATGGCCCCGGATGGCCGCAAGCCTGCGGCATCTCAGCAGCAACCGACTTCAGTCGAACTCTCGCCGCAGCAGTTGCAGGCCATCAAGGTCGCGCCGGTCGGCTCGTATTTGTTTCCCCTGGAGAAGGAGGCCGTCGGCACCATCAGCTTTGCGGATGATTTGTCGGTTCAGGTCTTCCCGTCGTACCAGGGAAAAATCACAAAGAGCCTGGTAGATGTGGGCGACGAGGTTCAGAAGGGGCAGCCGCTTTACACCATCGAGAGCCCGGATCTGATCCAGGCGGAGTCAACTCTGATCGGTGCGGCGGCAACGCTGGATCTGACGAACAAGGAACTGGCTCGCGCCAAAGAACTCGACCGAACCAATGGCGTTTCGGTTCGCGAATTGGAGCAGGCGACTTCCGACCAGCAAACTGCCGAGGGAGCGCTGAAGGCGGCGCGCGATGCTGTCCGCGTGTTCGGCAAGACCGACTCCGAAATCGATCAAATGATCGCCTCCCGCAAGATCGATCCGGCGCTGGTCGTGCGCAGCCCCATTTCCGGCCAGATCACGGCATTCCATGCGCCGCTCGGCCTGCTGGTGCAGCCCGGCAATCCGCCCGCGCCTTACACGGTCGCGAATGTTGCGATCAAGTGGATGCTCGCTGATGTGGTCGAAAGCGATATCCCGCTCTTCCATTTGGGACAGCCGCTGGCAGTCAAGGTGATGGCCTATCCCGATCAAGTATTTCAGGGCAGTGTGTCGAAAATCTACGCCAGCGTCGATCCCGACACCCATCGCATGACCATCCGTTCCGAAATGCATGATCCCCGGAATGAGCTGCGTCCTGGGATGCTGGCCAATTTCCTCATTCGTGTAAAGAAGCCGGTTGAGTCCACTGCGATTCCCGCCGATGGCGTGGTGCGCGAGGCCGACGGCACCATGACCGCGTGGGTCACGGCTGATCGGCATCGGTTTGTGCAGCGAGTTGTCAAGACAGGACTGCGAACTGATGGCCAGGTACAAATTCTCTACGGTCTGCAACCGGGAGAGCTGGCGGTGACGCAGGGCGCGGTCTTCCTGAGCAACATGTTGGAGACACCGCCATCGGACTAAGCCCACGCCGATCCTGACTCCATCGCATGTTTAAGTCTCTCATCGCGTTTTGTCTGAGCCGCCGCGCCATTGTGCTGCTGGGATTGCTGCTGTTTGCGGGTGCCGGGTTCGTCGCCTTTAAGAAGCTCAATATCGAGGCTTATCCCAACCCAACACCTGTGATCCTGGAGATCACGGCGCAGGCGCCGGGCCTCTCGGCCGAAGAGATGGAGCGCTATTACACCCGTCCCATCGAGATTGGCCTCTACTCCACACCCGGCATCGACATCATCCGCTCGACATCGTTCTACGGACTCTCGTTTGTGCGCGTCACCTTCAAGTATGGAGTGGATTATTTCTTTGCCTACAGCCAGGCATCCGTCGCGCTGCAGCAGAACGTCAATCTGCCCGGGGGCCTTGTGCCCACGATTCAGGCGAACAGCTCAACCGGGGAGATCTATCGCTATCAGATTGTCGCTCCGCCGCACTTTGGAATTACAAACCTCCGCACCGTGCAGGATTGGATTGTCGCGCGCCGGCTGCTGACCATTCCCGGCATTGCCGCGGTCAACAGTTGGGGAGGCCCGACCAAGGAATTCCAGGTTGAAGTAGACCCGCACAAGCTCGAAACCTACAACGTTACCGTCCCGCAAATCCTGACGGCGCTGGGCAATGCCAACATCAACGTCGGCGGGCGCGAGATTCGCATTGGCCAGCAGTCGATCAACATTCGCGGCGTAGGTCTAATTGACGACGGTGGCGCCGACGACCTGACGCAGGGCTACAAAGTCGAAGACATCGAGAACGTCGTTTTGAACCAGGAAAACGGCGTGCCGGTGCTGATCAGAGATGTCGCCAAAGTTTCGGTCGGCTACCGGCCGCGGCTCGGCATTCTCGGCCGCGATGAGCAAGACGACGTTGTCGGCGCGATCGTCGTGCAGCGTCGCACCGAGAAGACCGCCGAGATGATTCCGAAGGTCAAGGAGGCGATCGACAAGCTGAATCACGACGGCAGCCTGCCGCCGGGCGTCAGAGTTGTTCCGTTCTACGATCGCTCGTCGCTGATTGCCATCACCACTCACACCGTTCTGCACAACCTGATCTTCGGCTGTCTGCTCGTCTTCCTGATTCAGTGGATCTTTCTCGGTAATCTCCGTAGCGCGATTATTGTGGGATTGAACATTCCGTTCGCGCTGTTCTTCGCCACTATCCTGCTGGTCCTTCTCGGTGAGAGCGCGAACCTGCTGTCCGTCGGCGCGGTCGATTTCGGCATCATCGTCGACTCGGCAGTAATCCTGGTTGAGAACATCTTCCGCAATTTTCAACGCAGCCCGGACGAACGGCAGGGCCTGCTGCGACGGCTGGCCCAGGGCGCGTGGGGACCCGATCCTACGCGCATCGCGGAACATGCTGCGCCGGCGCATGGCTGGACCGACCGTCTGCGGCTGATCCTGATCAGTGCATTCCAGGTGGACAAGGCGGTTCTGTTTTCTGCGCTGATCACGGTGGCCGGCTTCGTGCCGCTGTTCACCATGCAAGGCGTCGAGGGCCAAATCTTCGGCCCCATGGCACGCACCTATGGCTACGCGCTCGCCGGCGCGCTGCTCGCAACCTTCACCATCACACCCGTCATCGCTTCCATTCTGCTGCCGGAGCACGTCAAGGAAAAGGAAACGATTGTAGTCCGGCTCCTGCACCGCGTTTACAATCCGGCGCTGCGCTTCGCGCTGGACCATCGGCCGCTGACGATCGTCTTCAGCGTCGTTTTCTTAGGAATCTGCGCACTCGCCGCATCGCGGCTCGGCAGCGAATTTCTTCCCCACCTGGAGGAAGGCAATCTCTGGATTCGCGCTTCCATGCCAATCACGCTCTCGCTGCAAGACGGCGAGGCGGCCACGCACAAGATGCGCGAAATTCTCCTCCATCACCCGGAAGTGAAAACCGTGGTTTCGCAGCATGGCCGCCCAGACGATGGCAGTGATGCCGCGCCATTCTCGAACGTGGAGTTGTTCGCGCCGCTCAAACCCTTCAACGAATGGCCGCGCGGGCAGACGAAAGAGAAGCTGACCGACCAGATTCAAGCCGAGTTCAACAACGAACTGCCGGGCGTGGTCTTCAATTTCTCGCAGTACATCGAGGACAACATCGAGGAAGGGATTTCCGGCGTCAAAGGCGTCAACTCGGTGAAGATTGTCGGCCCGAATCTCGAGGTGCTGACCCAACTGGCCGAGCAGGTGCGCGATCAGATGGCCCAAGTCCGCGGGGTGACCGACCTCGGCATTTTCCCGGTGCTCGGGCAGCCGAACCTCAACATCAAAGTCGATCGCGGCAAGGCGGCGCGGTATGGCCTCAATTCCGGCGACGTTAACGCGGTGATTCAGGCGGCCATGGGTGGGGCGGTCGCAACCGAAGTGCTCGAGGGTGAGCGACAGTTCGATCTCGTCGTCCGCTACACGCCCGCGTATCGCAACAACATTGAAGCCATCCGCAATATCAAGGTCGGTTACCAGACCAGCAGCGGGGCCAACGCGTACATCCCACTCAGCGAGTTGGCGACAATCTCGCTCGACACCGGTGCGGCCTGGATTTATCACGAAAGCGTGCAGCGCTTCATTCCGGTGAAGTTCAGCGTTCGTGGCCGCGACCTCGGCAGCACCGTTGAGGAGGCGCAGCAGCGCATCGCCAACAACGTCAAGCTTCCACCGGGATACCGGCTGGTCTGGGCGGGCGAGTTCGGAGATCTTCAGGACGCGAAGAAGCGCCTGGAGGTCATCGTGCCCATCAGTTTCATCCTGATTGCCGGCATGCTCTACAGCTTGTTCAACAACTTTCGCGATTGCCTGCTCGCACTGGCGGGAATCCCGTTTGCCGTCGCCGGTGGCGCGCTGGCGCTGTTTGTCACCGGGCTCAACTTCAGCATCTCGGCGGCCATTGGATTTGTTTCCCTCTTTGGTGTCTCGGTCATGGACGGCATCCTCATGATCACCTTTTACAACCAGGAACGGGCGCACGGCTTCGCGGCCGTGGAAGCGATGTATCGCGCCGCGTCGACCCGCATGCGTCCGCTGTTGATGACGGCGCTGTCGGCTTGTATCGGCCTTCTGCCCGCGGCGATTTCGACGGAGATCGGCAGCCAGGTGCAGCGTCCGCTGGCGACCGTGATTGTCGGCGGCATGTTTGTTGGTCCGTTCATGCTGCTGATCGCGGTGCCTGCGCTGAGAATGATTTTCCTCGATGAAGAGAATCGCCGCGCGCCGGAGGAGTCGAAATGAGATTTCGTTGGCTTCTCTTCCTGACGATCGCATGTGCCGCATTCTCCGGCAGGACCGCGCATGCCGCCAGTTCGAGTGCAGCATCGCACGGATCGGGTTCGGTCAGCGCAGCGAGTGTAGCTGGCCACGCTTCATTTGAAAAGCCGCATAAGCTCGAACATAAGATGCCGATGCCGCAGACTGGCAAGAAGGCTTCCGCCAAACGCGAGCGTGCCGGCGAACTAAATGGAATTCGTTCAGAGTCGGCGAGGGATCAAAGCCAATTCCAGGCCCCGAGTGGCGGGATTCAGCAGCTAGACCGGCATGCATCCGTGCGCGCCTCTTCGGGCCTCGCGCGAAACGGAATTGCCCGCGATGCATTGCCTGTTCGCGCGCGCACCATTTCCAGTTTCGCCGCGCCCTCGCCCCCCAGCGCACGCCATCGCGGCGCCAATCCCGCGATCGTCGGAGGTATCGCGAACATGAAAACCAGGAACATGGAGATCAACGGAACGCTTGTGAGTCGCAGGCCTTGAGGATCGATTTGTATGCCGCTCATCCATAAATCGCCCATCGGCGTCACTGCGCTCGCGTTGCTGCTCGGCGCGGGCTGCGCGGTCGGCCCTAATTTCAAGAAGCCTCCTGCTCCGCAGGTCGACGGCTACACCCCTGCTCCGATTACGACGACGACCGGCACGCCCGAAGTTGCCGGTGGCGGGGCGCAACACATTGTTGAAGGCCAGGACATTCCTGGGGCGTGGTGGACCGTGTTTCACTCCAAGCCACTTGACGATTTGATTGAGCGCTCGCTCAAAGCCAATCCCGACCTCAAGGCGGCGCAGGCGGCGCTGCTGTTAGCGAACGAAAACGTGCGCGCCCAGCGCGGCTTCTATTACCCAAGTGCTGCCGCGGGCTTCACTGCGGACCGGTCCCAGACCTCGAATCAACTTTCGCCCATACCCAATGCCAATGTTTTTCTTTACAGCCTGTACACGCCACAGGTCAGCGTGTCATTCGTGCCCGATGTTTTCGGCCTGAACCGCAGGACAGTGGAGTCGTTGAGGGCGCAGGC
>Ga0335072_10016285_pt1 | contig 10542 bp, 8 predicted proteins | sample Lox_Sample_21_FD_206725 | JGI IMG/M metagenome (GOLD analysis project Ga0335072, IMG submission 206725) | Soil microbial communities from Loxahatchee National Wildlife Refuge, Florida, United States - Lox_Sample_2.1 | ecosystem: Environmental > Terrestrial > Soil > Wetlands | place: USA: Florida... | reverse complement strand
CCGAGCACCTGACCGGCCCGACCAAGTCCGGAGGCCCGCCCGCGGCGGTTCTCTACGGGGCCGTCATGATCGCGATCTCGATCTTCTACAACCTGATCTGGGCGTACCTGGTCCGGCACGCCGACGAGCTGGGCTCGCGCATCACCCGGGTGAAGCTGCGCGACTCGGTGCCCGGCCTGGGCAGCAGCCCGCTGCTGTCGCGGATCCCGCGGTGGAGCGTGGGCCTGGTCGGCTACCTCATCGGGGTGCTGATCGCGGCGTTCGTCTCCGCGGTCGCCGGGCTCGCGGTGTACGGCGCGCTGGCGGTGTTCTACATGTTCAACCACCTGCCCGAGCCGGCCGGCCCGGACGGCCCGGACGGGATGGTGCTGCGGGTCGGTGTCAGGGACCCGAGGGAGTAGGCAGCCAGATCCGCACCCGGGTGCCGCGCCCTGGCCAGGACTCCAGCGTGGCCTGCCCGCCGTGCGCGTGGGCGATGGCCTGCACAATCGACAGGCCCAGGCCGCTGCCTGCACCGGCGCCGTTGCCGCGCCCGGAGCCGATCGCGGCGGGCGCTGCGTCGTCGTCGGCGTGGCCGGCGCCGTTGGATGGTTCCGCGGCGCGATGGAACCGGTCGAACGCCCGGGCGGCATCCTGCGCGGACATGCCCGGCCCGGCGTCGGCCACCTCTAGCACCACGCCGCCGGCGACGGCACCGAGGCGCACCGCCACCGGCGTGCTCACCGGGGTGTGCGCGCGGACGTTGGCCAGCAGGTTGGCCAGCACCTGCCGGATCCGGGGCTCGTCCACCACGGCGACCAGCCGCGGCGGCGTCTCGGCCCGGACCGGCCGCTGCGGCTCGACCGCGGCCGCGTCGGCCACCGCGTCGCGGACCACCTCCGTCAGGTCGGTATCGGTCAGGTCCAGCGACGAGGTCCGGTCCAGCCGGGCCAGCTCGAGGAGTTCGGCCACGAGCGTGCTCATCCGCTGCGCCTCCTGCTCGATCCGGCGCATGGCGTTCGGCAGCTGGTCAGGACCGAGCGCGCCCTGCCGGTACAGCTCGGCGTACCCGCGGATCGTGGTGAGCGGCGTGCGCAGCTCGTGCGAGGCGTCCGCGGCGAACTCGCGGACCTTCTGCTCCGAGCGCAGCCGCGCGCCGAACGCCTGCTGGATGCGGTCCAGCATGGTGTTGATCGCCGACCCGAGCCGTCCCACCTCGGTGCCCTCGTCCGCGTCGGCGACGCGCGCGGCCAGGTCGCCGCGTGAGGTGATCTCGTTGGCCGTGTCCGCCATCTGGTCCAGCGGGCTCAGGCCGCGGCCGATCAGCCAGCTGCCGCCGATCGCGAGCAGCGCCAGCAGCGCCGCGCCGGTGATCAGCTCCGCGATGACTACCCCGCCGATCTGGCCGGCCAGGGTGTCGGTGGTGTGCGCGACCACGAGGACGTAGGCGCCGAAAGCGGGCGCCGAGAAGCCCGCGGTCTCGAGCTTGTTCGCGGTGATGCCGCGGGCGACGGCCCGGACGTTCTTGCCGTCCTGGAGCGTGATCGCGGCCGGCTCGGCCCGGAACCGCTGCCGGTAGTCGGTCAGGCTCATCTGGCTCAGCGCCGACGCGAGCTCGCTGGCCTGCGCTCCGGGGGTGATCACCACGGCCCGCCCGGTGCGCACCGAGACGGCCACCGCCAGGTAGCCGCCGGTGTTCTCGGCGAGCCCGCGCGGGTCGCGCGCGGACGCGGCGATCAGGTCGGCGTTGAACTGGCCGCGCAGCTTGCTGCTAAGCACGCTGGTGGTGACCGCGCCCATGATCAGCAGGAAGATCGCGGTCACCGCGATCAGCAGGATGAGCATCCGCGCGCGAAGCGAAAGCCTGCGGGACCCGGTCACCGGCCGCCCGCCCTCAGCGGTCCGCTCCCGGCGGCCGCAGGCTGTACCCGACCCCGCGCTGGGTGTGGATCAACGGCGGGCCGAGCGGGTCCAGCTTGCGCCGCAGGTAGCTGACGTAGGTCTCCACGATCTGGGACTCCCCGGCGTAATCCCAGCCCCACACGTTCTCCAGCAGCTGGGCCCGGGTGAGGACCCGTCCCTGGTGCCGGATCAGGTAGGTCAGCAGGCGGAACTCGGTGGGGGAAAGATCGACGAGGATCCCGCCGCGGCGGACGGTCCACCGGGCCTCGTCCACCTCCAGGTCCCCGGCGCGCAGGATGTCCCCGTCGCCGTCCTGGTCGCCGCGGCTGTTCCTGGACGCCCGGCGCAGCACCGCACGGACCCGGGCCACCAGGGCCTCGACCGAGAACGGCTTGGTCACGTAGTCGTCGCCGCCGATGGCCAGCCCGGTGACGGTGTCGGACGAGGTGTCCCGCGCGGTCAGGAAGATCACCGGCACCTCGTTGCCCGCGGAGCGCAGCCGCCGGCAGACCTCGAACCCGTCCATGTCCGGCAGCATCACGTCCAGGACGATCAGGTCCGGCTGGTCGGTCTCGGCCTGCCGGAGCGCGTCCTTTCCTGTCGCCGCTGTGGTCACGGAGCAGCCGTGGAACTTCAGCGCGACCTGGACGAGCTCGCGGATGTTCGGCTCGTCGTCCACGACGAGCACCTGGGGGATCTGGTCCTTGTCAGTCATCAGGTATCGGGATCATTCTCGCGCGCCGGACGGCCGATGGCGCCATCCGGGGCGCAATGCCCCGGACGGCGCCGCTGGCGGCTCGGTGCGCGTGACGACGAGCGCTGACGAGCCTCCTGCCACCCTTTAGGAGCCCGAGGCCGGGCTGGACGACGGGGCCGGCGTCGCTGCGCCCGCTGGCCGGATCACGATCAGCCGGGCGTCGTAGACGCCGCTGACGACCGGGCCGCCCGCGAACACCTGCTGGCCTTCGGCAAGCCCGCTCGTGGCGACCTTCTGCCCGCCGTGGCGGACGACGGTGTTGGCGACCAGGACCCAGGTCCAGGTGGTGCCGTCGGTGGCCTGGACGGTGACGTCATTGCCGCTGATCGACTGGATCACGCCGCGCTCGTAGGCGAGCGTCTTGTAGCCGCCGCTCTTGGCCTTGAGCGTGAACTGGCCGTGGATGCCGCCGAGCAGCCGGACGCGGGCCAGAGCGTGGCGGCACAGCCGCAGCGCGTACTTGGCCGCGAACGGGTGGCCGGCGGCCTTGAGCTTGGCCGCTCTGGTCACGCAGGGGCGGGCGGTGCCTTGCGCGGCCGTGGTCGTGCCGGCCGACGTGGTGCCGAAGCTCGCGGCCGCGGCCGCCGACGACGGCGACGAGGCCGAGTTGAGCAGGGCGTTCAGCTCGGCGGCCTGGCCGGTCGGGCCGGCGGTCCCGGTCGATGCCGCGGCCGGGGTGGTGTTGCCGGTCAGGTGCGTCGCCGCGAAGGCGCCGCCGCCGGCCAGCACGGCGACGAGCGCGAGCCCGGCACCCCACCAGAGCGCCTTGCCGCGGCGCGGCGGTTGCGGGCCGCTGCGCGCGGCGGACGTCCCGGGTGGCGGAAAGCCCGGGCCGCCGGGGTGGGCCGGGCCGCCGGGGTAGCCGGGCTGGCCCGGGTGGGCGGGCTGGGCGGGCTGGCCGGGGTGGGCGGGCTGGCCGGGCTGGCCCGCTGACAGGGCCCAACCGGGTTCGGGCTGGCCGGGCTGGCCAGTCGGCTGGCCCCAGCCGGGCTGCTGCCACGGCGGGGCCGGCTCACCAGGCTGTCCAGCCTGCCCAGGCTGGCCGGTCTCGGGCCGGATCTCCTGCGTGGCCCAGAAGTCCTGCGGTTCGCCGCCTGGCGGCTGATGCGTGTTGTCCATAACCGAGAGCCTGCCGGTCCGGTCTGGGACAGCAGACAGTAGATCCTGGGAGCAGCCTGTGAACGCGCCGAAAATCCGCCGGCCAGGGCCGCTACATGCGCTCGGGAACGGGGATGCCGAGCAGTTCCAGGCCGGTCTGCAGGACGCGGAGGGTCAGAGCGGACAGCGCCAGCCTGCTGTCACGGACCGAGTCGAGGTCTGCCTTCAGGACCGGGCACTGCTCGTAGAAAGCGGTGAACGCGCTGGCCGTCTCGAACAGGAACGCCGCGAGCTTGTGCGGCTCGGCCGTCTCCGCGACCTGATGTACCGCGGCACCGAAGCCCAGCAGCCGCAGCGCGAGATCCCGCTCGGCCTTCTCGGTGAGCCGGATCGGGCTGGCCGCCTCGCCCGGGTCGAACCCGCCGTTGCGGAAGATCGAGCGGATCCGCGCGGTCGCGTACTGCAGGTACGGGCCGGTGTTACCGGTCAGCGCGAGCATCCGGTCGAAGTCGAGCACGTAGCCGGAGTCGCGGGCGACGGACAGGTCCGCGTACTTCAGCGCTCCGATGCCGACCGCCTCGGCGATCTGATGGCGCAGTTGCGGGTCGTCGTAGCGGTCAGCGATGACCTTGTCCGCCCGCTCGACCGCTTCGGCGATCAGGTCGGCCAGCTTGACCGAGCTGCCGGTCCTGGTCCGGAACCGCTTGCGGTCGGTCCCTGTGACCAGCCCGATGGCCGCGTGCACGGCGCTGACCTCGCCGGTCAGCCAGCCGGCCTGGCGGGCGGTGGCGAAGACCATCTCGAAGTGCTGAGCCTGCTCGGCGCCGACTATGTAGATGAGGCGGTCCGCGTTCAGGTCACGGATCCGGTACCGGATCGCGGCCATGTCCGTGCTGGCGTATCCGTAGCCCCCGTCGGACTTGCGCAGGATCAGCGGCAGCGGCGCGCCGTCGCGCCCGGTGAACCCGGGCGGGAACGCGCAGAGGGCGCCGTCGCTGATCACCGCCACGCCCTCGGCCTGCAGCTCATCGCAGACGTCTGCCAGCATCGAGTTGTAGAAACTCTCCGGGGCCAGGTCGAGGTCGGTGAGCGTCACGCCGAGCCGGGCGTAGATCGAGTTGTAGTACTTCTTGGTGTCGCTGATCAGCATGGTCCACAGGCGCATCGTCTCGGGGTCGCCAGCCTGCAGCGCGACAACCCTCGAGCGCGAGCGCTCGGCGAACGACGGATCCGCCTTGAACTTGGCGTTGGCCGCCTGGTAGAAGGCGTTGATCTCGCCGGCCGCGAGCTGCTCGTTCGCGGCGTCCTCGCCCACGTCGAGCAGGTGCTCGAGCAGCATGCCGAACTGGGTGCCCCAGTCGCCGATGTGGTTGGCCCGGATCACCGTGTCGCCGAGATACTCAAGGACGCGCACCACCGCGTCGCCCACGATCGTGGTCCGCAGATGCCCGACGTGCATCTCCCTGGCCACGTTGGGCGAGGAGTAGTCGACCACTGCCCGTTCCGCGGGATCCGCCGGGTCCACGTCCAGCCGGGCGTCGCCGAGCTGGCCCGCCGCCTGGGCGGCGATCCAGTCGTCGCGGAGTGTGAGGTTGATGAAGCCCGGCCCGCTGACCTCGGCCTGCTCGATCACGTCGCTGCCGCCGAGGTGGCCCGCCAGCTCCGCCGCGACCTCGCGGGGCGGCCGGCCGAGCCGCTTGCCCAGGGCGAGAGCGACGTTCGACTGGTAGTCGGCGAACTGCGACGGCCGGATCAGCGGATCGGAATCGGCATAATCGGGGCCGAACGCCGCAGCCAGCGCGGCGGCCATCAGCCGGGCCAGGGCCTGCTGCGGATCAGTCATAAATCAAGCCTATCGGCTCGCCCGCTCACCGGCGGCGCGGCAACTCGCGTCCTGCTGCCGGGTGCCGCGGGCGGGTGCCCTCCGGTAATGGCCGGCGCAGGAAGTGGCCGTGCCCGGCCCGCGGCGACCCGAGCCGCTCGTTGATCTTCTCGGTGATCTGGCCGCGGACCAGGCTGGCCGCGAGCACGCAGGCAGCCTCGACGGCGCGGGCCTTGGCCGCTCCGTGCGCGATCACCACGGTGGCCTCCAGGCCGAGCAGCGCCGCGCCGCCATAGCTGTCCGAGTCCATGCGCTCGGCGAGCTCTCGCAGGCCACGGCGCTGAAACAGGGTTCCGATCCGTGCCGTCCGGGTGCCGGCCAGCGCCTCCCGCAGCTGCCGGGCGGCGAATCCGGCCGTCCCCTCCAGCGTCTTCAGGGCCACGTTCCCCGTGAAACCATCGGTGACGATCACATCGACCTTGCCGGTCAGCAGGTCGCCGCCCTCGACGTTGCCCACGAAGCTGATCGGCATGCCGCCGTGCGGCGGGTCGGCGTCGAGCAGCTCGTGTGCCCGGACCGCCAGCTTGTTGCCCTTTCCCGGCTCGGTGCCGATCGTGAGCAGGCCCACCCGCGGCTCGGTGATGCCGTACGCGGTCTGCGCGTAGGCCACTCCGAGCTGAGCGAACTGCACCAGCATCTCGGGCTTCGGGTCCGCGATCGCCCCCGCGTCCAGCAGCAGCGTGGGCCCGGGACGGGTGGGCAGCACGACCGCCAGGGCCGGGCGCTGGATCCCGGGCAGCGCCCGCAGCCTCAGCCGGGCCGTGGCCACGATGCCCCCGGTCGAGCCCGCCGAGACCACGGCGGCCGCCTGGCCCCGCCGGACCAGCTGACAGGCCACGGCGATGCTCGACCGGTCTCGGCGCCAGCTGGCCAGGGCGCCCTCGCCCATCGCGATCGAGTCTTCGGCCTGCACGATCCGGACGTTGCTCCCGGCCCCGTGCCTGACCAGCAGCGGGCGCAGCTGCCCTGGGCGGCCGCTGAGCAGCACGGGTATGCCCGTCTTGGCCGCCGCCGCCGCCCCGGCGACGATCTCCGCCGGAGCATGATCGCCGCCCATGGCGTCCACCGCGATCGGCGTCGGCGCCGCGTCGTCATGCGGCACCCGCCCGCCATCCGTCCCGCCCGCCATGGCCGCGCGCCGGCCGTCGCGGTTCAGGGTTTCGCCGATCGCGTCGGCGGGGCAGCCGCCCGACGCCAGACCGAGTCGCGCATGCGGTCAGCTTCTCACCGGTCGGCCGACCCGGCATAACCGGCACGGCCGGTAGAGTCAGGGCGCGCGGGCGCGTGGCGGGCCTCGCAGTGCCCATGGCCGGGCCAAGAGAAGCGTTTGGCATGGTCAGCCGCGGATAGGGAACCATAGCTCTTGCCAGAACGTATCCCAGGTAAAGGGGCACCCCTCGGTCACCTGCGGTGGACGCGCAAACGGGTATGCGGGCACGGGGTAGCTTGGCCGCGGGAAACCCTCAAGAGTCGCTGAGCGTTTCGTAGTCGTGACCTAGTTGTGGGGCAACGAACCGGTAAAGCGCGTTCTGCGTCTGAATGGTCAGGCCGGTTCTAGCGCGGTGATCCTGCCGCAGCAGTGACGGGTCTCGCGCGCCTGGGCATCTCGCTCCGGGCGGCGATCAACCGAAGGGAGATGCGTGACTGGACTAACCCAGACGGCACCCGGTCTTTCCGCGCCGGGCCGCCGGTTTCGCGCGTATACGGTCAAGCACCTGGACAAACTGACGGAGCGAGCCGGGCTGACCGCCGACGAACGGCTCGCGGTCCGGGCGGTTGCCACGGTGCTGCCCTTCCGCACCAACGACTACGTGGTCGAGAACCTCATCGACTGGGATGCGGCGCCGGATGATCCGATCTACCGGCTGGTGTTCCCGCAGGCGGACATGCTCCCCGGCGAGGATGTCAGGCGGATCGGTGACCTGCTGGCCCGCGGCGCCCCGGACGAGGAGGTGCGCGCGGCCGCGCACGTTGTGCGGACCAGGTTGAATCCGCATCCGGCCGGTCAGCTGGCCTTCAACATCCCCGACTACGCCGACGAACCGCTGCCGGGCGTCCAGCACAAGTACCCGGAAACAGTACTGGTGTTCCCCAAACAGGGTCAGACCTGTCACGCCTACTGCACCTACTGCTTCCGGTGGGCGCAGTTCGTGGACGAGCCGGACCTGAAGATGGCAACCGACGACATGACCAGGGTTGCCGGCTACCTGCGAGAGCATCCCGAAGTCACCAGCGTGCTGATCACCGGAGGCGACCCGATGATCATGGGCGCGTCGGTGCTGCGGCGTTACGTGGAACCGCTGCTCGCCCCGGACCTGGGGCATCTGGAGTCGATCCGGATCGGGACCAAGTCGCTGGGCTACTGGCCGCAGCGGTTCGTCACCGACCCGGACGCGGACGACACGATGCGCTTGTTCGAGGAGGTCACGGCGGCGGGCAAGAACCTGGCCGTTATGGCTCACTTCTCCCATCCCCGCGAACTCGAACCGCCGCTCCTGGCCGACGCGGTGCGCCGGATCAGGTCGGCGGGCGGGGTCATCCGCACCCAGGCGCCGCTGATCAGGACGATCAACGACGATCCCGGGACCTGGGCCGGCATGTGGCGTACCCAGATGCGGATGGGCATGGTGCCGTACTACATGTTCATAGAGCGCGACACCGGCCCGCAGGGGTACTTCGCCGTCCCGCTGTACCGGGCGCACGAGATCTTCCGTGACGCGTACGCGAACGTCTCCGGCCTGTGCCGTACGGTGCGCGGCCCGTCCATGTCGGCGACCCCGGGCAAGGTCTGCGTGGACGGGGTGGTCGAGGTGGCGGGCGAGAAGGTCTTCGCCCTGCACATGATCCAGGCCCGCAACCCGGATCTGGTGGGCAGGCCGTTCTTCGCCCGTTTCGATCCGCACGCCATCTGGTTGTCCGACCTGGAACCCGCGTTCGCCGCGCGGTTCCCCTTCGATACCGTCCCCGAGGAGCTCCCCGGTCTGTGGACACCGGAGGCCCTCCCGTCCCTCACCTAACGTCCGCAGCTACCCTTCCCGCTACGGGCACGGCCCGCCAGGTCCAACCTGGCGGGCCGTTCCCGTTCCCGGGCACTTCCGTCCGTCGGCCGGCGGACGAGCCTAGGCACGGGTCCAGGAGCTGATCTCCATGCCGTCCTCGACGGGGAACGCCACGCTGACGTACCCGTTTGCCGGGTCGCGGATGTAGTCGAGGTAGCCCGCCATTCCCGGGTTGGTGATGTCATCGGCGGCGACCAGCGCGCCCGGCGCGAGCTTGGGCTCGAGCTGCCGGAGCACCGGCAGGCACAGGTCCTTCCACCCGTCCAGCAGGACCAGCCCGACCGGACCGGAAACCTCGCCGAGCGTCTGCCGGGCGTCGCCAACCAGGATCGTCACGGCCTCGCTGACCCCCGCCTGGCGCAGGTTGGACCGGGCTGCCTCGGCTTTCGCCGTGCTCAGCTCGGTGGTCACGACGTGCCCCGCGCCGTTGTCGGTCACGGCCGCGGCCAGGTAGATCGTCGAGATGCCGAACGAGGTGCCGAACTCGACCACGGTTTCCGGGCGGCCGGCCCGGACCAGCGCGTACAGAAGCTTTCCCGCCTCGGCGGAGATGGGGATGTAGATGTCCTGATAAGCCTCGGCCCGCTCGAGCGGCGTGGCCCAGGATGTCCGTCCGGCAGGAGGCGCCGGCGCGTGGTCTTCGTCGCGGGCGGCCGCCGCGAACATCCGGTCGAGTACGGCGTCGAGCCGCGGCGCGGCAAGAGTGTTTGTCATACGGCAAGTCTAGACGCGACGTTGCGTCTAGACAAGCGCCCGTTATGCTGACCGCATGATGGCCCGCGACCCGCAGGCGCCAGGCCGCGATCCGGCCGTTCCGGCCGTCAACGGTGCCCATGCCACCGGCCCGGCCAGGCACCATGGCAACCGGCACGGACGTAGCGAGGAAGCCAGAACCGCCATCCTGGAGGCCGCCGACGACCTGCTGGCCGAGCGCGGCTTCGCCGGCGTGACGATCGAGGGCATCGCTGCCCGGGCCGGCGTCGCCAAGCAGACCATCTACCGGTGGTGGAACTCCAAGGCCGACATCCTCTTCGAGGCGCTCGCTGTCGACGCCGACGAGCACTTCACCCCGGCCGATCACGGTGACCTCGGCAGCGATCTGCGCGACCACCTGCGTCAGCTCGCGGTTTTTCTCACCGCGACCGACGCCGGAGCCGTCTGCCGCGCCCTGGCCGCGCAGGCCCAGCTCGACCCGGGGGTCGCCGCCCGTTTCGAGACCGAGTTCCTGACGCCGCAGCGCGACCGCGACCGCGCCCCGTTCCTGCGGGCGCGCCGGCGCGGCGAACTTGCCCAGGGAACCGACATCGACCTCGCGATCGACCAGCTCGTCGGCCCTGTCTACTACCGGGTGCTGGTCGGCCGGCGTAGCGTCCCGCCCAGGTTCACCGACGCCCTGGTGGCCGGTTACCTCGCCCAGACCGCGGTGCACTGATTCGGCCGGGCGCCGTCGGCGGGCCTTCAGCGCGGGCGTCAGGACGGCCGGGTGCGTACCTCAGCGTCGGCCACCTGGCCGTCAGCCAGAGCCCCGTCAGCCAGAGCCCCGTCAGCCACGGCACCGTCAGCGATGGCACCGTCAGCCAACGCCGGCTCGCCTGCCGGAGCGGTCGCGGCCCGCTTCTGGCCGGTGAGCGCCAGGCAGAGCGCGGCCCCGACGCCCAGCAGCACGACAGGCAAGATCATCGTCGAACGCATGGCGGACACGAAACCGAACGTGAACACGTCGTGCCCGATCCGGGCCACCTCAGCGGCCAGGCTGGCCGGGAGGCCCGACTGCTTAGCGATCCCGCCGTTCTGGCCCGCCCCGACCTGGATGCCGTTGTTCGCCGAGCTCTGGATCTGGGTGATGAACCCGTGGCGCACCGACG
>Ga0335072_10016284_pt1 | contig 10543 bp, 8 predicted proteins | sample Lox_Sample_21_FD_206725 | JGI IMG/M metagenome (GOLD analysis project Ga0335072, IMG submission 206725) | Soil microbial communities from Loxahatchee National Wildlife Refuge, Florida, United States - Lox_Sample_2.1 | ecosystem: Environmental > Terrestrial > Soil > Wetlands | place: USA: Florida... | reverse complement strand
GCGTGTGCCAATTCCACACGCTCGCACGCAACGTCTTCCGACGACCCCGGCCAGCATCGCAATTCGCGGTGTGGCCGTACTCGGCCCACGCCTCTACGTGGAAACGGACAATGCACATTTGTTATGTCTAGATGCGCAGGACGGCCACTTGCTTTGGGATGTTGCCTATGCCAGCGGCAACAGGAACTATGGTGCACCCATTGTTCGTGAAAGACAAAATGGTGGTTGGCATTTCCGGTGGCGATGACGGCGTGCGGCGGCTTTCTGGCTGCTTTCGATGCGGAACGGGAGAGGAAAATGGCGCTTCTGGACCAAGCCGAGAATGTAGAATGTATTGCCTTGTCAGGCGATTAGCTACTGTGGCTTCAGAAAAAAAGAAGCCGTGGAATTGACGGACGGCTACAAAGCGGGAGGAATCAGACTCAGTTAAGTTGTTTTCAGGCGGCGGGACGGTGCTTGCGCCGAAACGCACCTAATGCGACAAGGCCCGAGCTAAATAGCAACATCGTGGCCGGCTCAGGTGTGACCGAGGGATCGCCATGAACCCTTGTGCCCGGGGCACACTCGCGGTGAAACCCATCGGTGCCAAACAAGAATGTGACGTCAGTGATGGCTGGCGAACCTTTCAAGCACGGGATCGTCAGAACAAATGTGGCGGTTTGGTCGAGAAACGCGCGGTGATGTCCGTTTCCGGCAATGGAACCGTTGGTATCGCTATAGGTGCCTGCGTCTGGAGGCCCGATCTGAAGAGCGTCCCCTCCCCTAAAATCGAGAGCCGTTAGCTGCAGGCCGCCCTGTGGGCTATCGTGGAGCCACCAATTCGTAGCTCCGGTGCTGCCCGCAACAATAGTACCGTTCTGGAGAATTTTGATCCGCTCAGCTGAGCTTGAGGTTAGTACTGCCCCCGTGTGCCTGGAGCCTAAGTCGAAATCTATCCCGCGCAATGCTTGGGCGATGCTGGTTGGATTCGCCGCTAAATCGGTAAGGGTAACAGTGATTGTATCCCCCTGAATTGTGAACATCGCAAGTCCATACACAGGTTCCCCACGAGAGGTGGCGCCCATTGGTGTGCCAAAGGTGAAGGTCGTCTGAGCGTCGGCGTTTGCCGTAGCAAAACCGGCGACAATCATGAGAACAAGAAGGAAGACAGCTTGTGATCGTAGCAACACGTCGAACCTCCAGTCTTGCTAGGGCCCGAGAAACTCCTCTACTTCCATTTAGATTACGAGGCAGATAGGAGGTGCTGGCGAAACTGTTAGATCAAGCCGTCGTCGTTCGACGCCGACGGAGCAGACCGCCGATGGCTAGCAGGCCGCTACCCACAAGCAGCATGCTGGCAGGCTCCGGAGTTGGTGTGATAAGAACGTCCACACTCTGTGCGGTACTTGCGCTGGTAAGGTAGATCACAAAACCGGAGTCCCTTCCGGTCGATGTACCCAATTGTTTCTGCACTGCCGCGGGGAGCGTAGGCCAGTCCGCGACGAGCGAGAAGTCCGTACTCGATCCACCCTTTGAAGACGCGAAGGAAATAATCTTCCCGATCAAGTCCATGCCCGTGTACATTCCGGTGCCGTCAATGCTAATCAAACCGGTTGCCGTATTGAAAGCCAAAGTGAAGGGCACACTGGACATGAATGGCCCGCTGTCATTGAAGACGGTGATACCAGAGGTGCTGAAGTTCGTTGCGGACTGAGCGACGCCCCCTGTGCAGGCGGTACTTCCTCCTAAGCTGCAAAAGAAGTCGACGTTCGTCTGAGCGAAAACTCCTGGGGCGACCAGGAGAACCGAGGCGAGCACCACAACCCACATCGACAACCGTCTGAACGTGAATTGTGATTGTGGACCATAGCTGTTACTGGACTGCGCGCGTTGACTCATCATAAAGATTTACTCCCGTGACTGTTCCCTGCGCATCTTCACTGTTCAACCTCGGCGCAGGTAAACACGTCAGACCAATCTGGGGCGGAACCGCTGCGAAACACTTTTATTTGTAAAGGGACCGGAACAAACATGCAATTCCCCATGTGGTGCTATCCGACCGTGTTAGTCAGAAAGGCTAAGTATTTCAATTTAGTATTATGCGTCGCCATCAAGTCGGCATGGTTTTGGCTCGGCGCTAGCGCGCTTTTGACACGTCCACGATATCTTGATTCGGCGCGGCTCATCGGAATTAGCCGGTCAATTGATCTCGGTCAGCGCTTTGTGAGCCTGCTGGGCTTCGATTGCATCCAGATTCATGTGCAATGCGGCCTGAAGTTGCTGTTTTGCCCTGGCTTTCTGGCCGGCCATCAGCAAGGTCAACCCCAAATGTAACCGAAATTTCGCCGAATCCTGGGATTTCTGAACGCATTCTTCTAACAGCGGGACAGCGCTTTCGTAATTGCCCCGCTTGTACATTACCCAGCCAAGAGTGTCCGTGATAGAAGGGACCTCTGGCATCAGAGATTTGGCTTTTTGTGCCATGCCTAAGGCGACATCGAGGTTCTTGTCTTCTTGCGCATATACCCAGGCGGTATTCGCAAGTGCGATCGCAAAGTTCGGGTCGGCCTCGAGAGCGCGTGCGTAGTACTGCTGAGCCGTTCCCAGATCTCCTTTATCCAAATAAAGATTCCCGATCATGGTAGCCAAGGCCGCGGATTTTGGCTGGAGTTCCAAGGCCTTTTGATAGTCTGCTATTGCCAGATCCGTTTTACCTTGTTCCGTGAAAACCGCGGCAAGCCGGATATAACCCTGCTTGCCGGCGGGGTCGAGTGTGATCGCTCGCTCGAATTCCGTCTGAGCAGACTCGTAATCTCTCGACTTGTCATAGAGCGCTCCGAGAAGAACATGTCCGTTTGCATCATTTGGATCGGCGCCGACGTATTGGCGAGCCAGAACGATGGCCTCTGCCAACTGACCGTGGTCAATCAGAAAGTCGGAATAATGTCCGAGCACAACGGTGTCGTGCGGAGCCAGTTGCAGCGCCGCCACAAATTCCTTCTGAGCTTCCGGCCATTTCTTCTCTGCAGCGTAGGTTTGGGCCGAACTAACGCGAATGTTGGGGTCCTTCGGCCATAGTTCTTTGGCTTTGAAAATTTCCACTTCCGCCGATTTGAATTCCCCTCGGCGCGCCAGCGCTTCCCAAAGTAACTGGCGACTTTCTGGATCAGCAGGAAACCGATCAACCAGTTCCTTGGCATAAACCTCGGCGTCCTTCGCCTTTCCCTGCGTGGCGCTGAGGCGCGCGAGAGCCACCAGAGTGGCGTGTAAGTTAGCCGCCGTCTTCGCATCAGCCGAGGTCCGCGCGCTTCCTAGCGCATCCAGCAAGGATGCCCGAGCTTGCGTCTCGTCGCCATCTTGCCAGTACGCCATTGCAAGGTAATACCGGGCCCGTTCCGGCTGCGGGTCTGCTCCATCGGTCACAATCTTCTGGAAATAGAGGATTGCATTCGAGAAGTCTCCCTGGAGAGTTAGCAAGCGGCCGTGATTAATGCGGACCACGGGATCGTTTGGCGAATCCTTCATCAATTTGTTATTCAAGTCGGCAGCGGGCTTCGCTTGACCGATGGTCAGATAGATATCCTGGAGCCGCTTCTCTATTGCCGTATTGTTCGCGGAGATTGACAGACCCCGTCGATATTCGGCAATGGCGCGATCCGTGTCTTTTTGTGCAAGATAGAAATCGCCAATGGCTTGCGCCGTCTCGGCGGATTCCGGATCTTGCTTGCGGAGACTGTCGATAACCGCGGCGGCGTCTTGGTCCCTGCTGTGGCTCCACAACAAAGCCGCCAAATCCAGATAGAGTAGTCTTCCGTCGGGCACGCTTGAAATTCCTTGGCGTAGGACCTGTTCGGCGTCCAATGGCTGTCTGTTCAGCTGATATAGATTGGCCAGATTGCTATACGCTTGAACAAACTTTGCGTTAAGGGAAATCGCTTTCTTCAGGTGGGCTTCGGCGGCGTCCAAGTCACCACTTCTGTTGTCCGACGAATTGCGCAAGCTAATTTCAACCAATGCCAGATCGACGTAGGCGCTCGCATCGTCTGGGCGTAACTGCGTTACCTGCTTGAATAGTGGGAGCGCCTGTTCTGTTTTGAGCTGTCCGAGATATGCAGCTCCCAGCAGCTGCAGGCCAGCTACGCTGTTGGGGTCACCATGAAGAATATCTTCAGCGTCGAGTTCTGCGTTGTGAAAATCTCTGGCGGAGAGATACAGACGACCGCGGGCGAGCCGCGCGTCGGGACGATGCGGGTCAAGTGTGATCACCGTATTCAGCGACGCATAAGCCGCTTGCCAGTCATGCTGAGCCAATCGAGCTTGCGCTAACTGATAGTGTGCGTCGACAAACCGGGGGTCAAACCTCAGCGCATTTTTGAACTGGATGGCTGCATCCCCGTACTTGCCCTTTTGCATATAATTCTCACCCGAGGCAAGGTATTTGACCTTTGCCTTCTGTGGGTCACCGGCGCAGGCTTCCACCAGAGAGACTAAAACAAGCAGAGCGCACGCGAATGTAAGGGGTTTCGTATTGATCGTCATGTTTAGTTACCTTCGTTCTCGTGAGGTCAATTCGGAAGAATCTCGTTCAACTGCGGAAAGAGGACTTGAGTGAAGTGAATCAGACGACTCCGCGCGTTCGCTTCCCCATCATTGATTGGCGTGACCACTCGCACCAACGCTCCGTCTGTCCGATTCCGTGAAATTGCGTCGGATACCATCCAAAATTTAGCAGCATATTCACTGGCGATGACGCGACCAGCATCCTGGTACCAGTAAAAAACCATCTCCTGGTGTTGTTCCTTCTGAATCACATACTCGTTCACGGCGATCTGCCGTCCTCCCTGAACCTCGATCGGGATGGCCCCAGATCGCATAGGTTCCCATCCGCTTCCCGGTAAGCAATTTTTGGGGGAATGGATGGTGTCCCCCGTTCTTTGGCTGGCGTAGTAACCGATGTAGAGTTGGACGGGGACACCAGAGGGATCAAGGTAGGCGCGATTGGCGTGGTCTGTGACGTTGAGAGCCGTCACAATCGCGGGTGAAAGCGGAAGGTCCGCGCCTTTCCAAACTCCGACGGAGTAGGGCAGCTCACTCAGAGGTTCCCTCGGAATTATTTGTTCTCCATGACTCACCGCGTGAAGAAGCGCAGACGATCCGAGCAACAGGCCTGCCGTGATCCACAAACGCATCGATAAGGTCATCTTACGCAACGGTTTCTCGATTTCGCGGCGCTACCGATAACCGAAGCATTCGGTGGCACAGAAACATGAGCAGGATCGCGGACAAAAAAATCACCCAGCCTGAGAATTCATGTAGAAAACCCTCTGCTGTACTGGCACCAAAAAGATGTGCCATAACTCCAGCTACCGTGATACGAATCGCATTCGTTATAAGAGCAACGGGAATCATTAAAAAGCCCAGCACCACGCGCACACGGCGGCTCGGCTCGGCGAGGTATCCATAAGCTGCGGCTAGCGCCACTAAACTCATCAACGACCGTATGCCGCTGCAGGCCTCTACCATGGCCAGGGAGTAGTTCGAGGTCACCAAAATGTTCCCGTCGCGCAACACCGGGATTTGCAGGGTTTGCATACAGAATGTAGCCAGCCGCGAAGCTAGCAATTGCAAGGGAAAAGTGATCTGGTTGTATAGAATTTCCGGAATTGGAATCATGAACACCAGGAAGGTAAGAGGAAACAGAACGTTACGCAGCATCTTCCAGCCCGCCAAAAAAACAATCATGCCAGCAAGGATGACTAGGAATGAGAAACGTGTCGTGAACAGTTCAGCACCTAAATCGCCGACCAGCAGAAGGCCAATTGCTGCAAGCATGATCAAAAGCCCAAAATTGTTGGGACGAATTGCCGTTTTCAGCCAGCGCTGGCGATCATGCCAAAGAATATAGGCGGAAAAGAGCGGTACGAATACTCCGTGACCATAGTCCGGATCGCTCCACCAATCCTGCGCGAGTGCTTTAAGTACCTGCCAGTACAGCAACAAACTGAGCAGAAGCAGGGCCACAGACCAAACGTGCCAGTTGACCTGTTCTGTCGAAGATTCGGCCAAAGCGACGGGAGGTGCGAGCGGCGATCGTGTAATTAGGACTTGTGATTTCATGTCGTGAACGGTACCGCTGTTAAAACTGCTGAGACCATGCCTTCAGGAAGGCAAATGTCTTACAAGAACTGGTCCAATGCGGTTTGCAATCGGAAGCGGCAAGCGCCGCCAAGCGCTAACGGCAAATCGCAGCTTGGGATTGTGCCGGTCCAACGCGCTGACTTGTAGGTTGCCAGGAGACCAATAGGTCCAGTCGAGTGGAATCTCCTGGGAACCCCATTGCATCTTGTATTGATGAACGCCGGAACCCTTGGTGGACCGGCCGAAATCGAACACGGTGTAGCCACGCTGGGCCGCGAAAGAAAAGGTGTTCCAGTGCAGGAAAACGTTGGGTTTCAGAGGCAGATATTTTCGCACTGAGGCGGCCCACGCGGATTCGATTGTTTGACGAAAACCGAGCAGGAAACAGCAGGCGATGGGTGTGTTCCGCAGTCGTACAATCGCGATGAAGACTTCGTGGGGGAAAGCCGTCAGAATGCTCTGGAAAAAGCGTCGGTCATAGACCGGGCTGCCAAGGTCGCGCATGTTCTGGCAGAAAACGGAATAGAAATCGTCCAGAAGCTCCATGCCTCCGAACACAATGGTGAAATCAGACTTTTCGGCTTTGCGGATGGACGCACGGACTTTTGGGTTGAGATTGCGCAGCATCCGTGGACTGTCAGTTGAGATGTGTAGAACAGCCCGGACCTTGTCGGTTCTCTGGGTAAGTCCGGAAAAATAGACAGAAGTGTGCCGCAATTCCAGGTATTTTGCGCCAATCCGATCCGTAAGTGAGAAGGCCTCACGTAGTAGCAATTCGGCAGCCTCCACGCTTTCAGCAATGATGCCCCCGCCCTGCAGAAGGGGCATAGAGGACACCCACTTGCCCAGCAGCCAACTGTTTTGGACGAAAAGCGGGAAGATGCCGGCGATCTTTTGCTTGTCTTCAGCCATCAAATAGAAACTCCGCCAGTGAAAAGTCGATTCAATAATGTCTTTCCACTCCCACTGGTGATAATTGGCACAGTCGTTGTGAGTTTTAACAAACTCCCTCCACTTCACATTGTGGTCCGCATCGGCATAGACGATGTTCATAAGAATTGAAGCTCCTGGGAAAGCGTCCAGATATCATCGCGATCTTCATGCATGGCGGGTCCGGAGGGTCGGCAAAAAACAACGAGTCAGGGCGCGAATCTCGGCGCCGCGATACCCCGCCAACAAAAGAAACAAGGCCATCGCGGATACCCATAACGGCGCGGCGAGGAGACTTAAGGATGATTTCAGAAAAAACGCCGCAGCGGCGGTAAAGATGGCCACCATTGTGAACACTGCATATTCCCTAGCGACGGAAATCTTGATGGGGACGCAGCGCCCGGCTACGACGAAAGACGCCACGTAGGAGACACAAATTGCCGTCCCATAGGCGACGATGGCGCCGAACAGATGCCAAAGGGGCCACAGCCGGCTGAACAATACGCAATACAACGCGAACTGGGCGATGGCGATGTAAACCGCGCGCTGTTGTTTGCCGACACTGGAAAGCAAGATATTGCCGGCCGCGCCAGGGTTCGCAAGGCCGGTCAGCACAATCGCCATAATCAAAGGAACGCGTAGAGAATTGTATTGGGGGCCGAGAATCTTGAGAATTACGCTGGTAAGCACTAGCAAAGCGCAGGTGCTAGCGGTATTCACAAGGAAGGAAATGCGCATGTAAACACCGAAGATCTCGGAAGCGGCATGAAGGTCCGAGACGGCGAACAGGTTCGCGAGAGAGGGCAACAGGCTGTCCAGAAAGTACATGTTTACTTGCGGAATCAGCAAAGCAATCGTGCTGATTGCGGCGTATTGACCCAAGGTCTCCAAGTTGCCAAAGCGAAGAACCAACACGTAATCCAGGCGACCAACAAAAAAGCCGAGAATACTGAGCTGTTGTGTGGCAAACAGATACTTCCAAAAGCCGCTGGGCAAAAAGAATTGCCACCGGGAACTGCGCCAACCTAAAGAGGACACAGAGAAAAGGCGCTGGAGGCCAACTGCAGCGAGAAGTGCGGTGAGACCTAGGTAGATCGTCCAGACCCAAACTGTGTAGTGCAAGGCTAAGGATTGATGCGCGAAGGCGAACAAAAAGGCGTAGATACAAAATGAACCGATATTCATGCTGCGCGTTAAACTTTGCGCGCTGCGGATTTCCAGGACGCCTTTTAAGACCGCGATAATCATCGAGAACACGATATATAGCGGAGAGAGATACAAGACCAGCAGATAGAAGGTGGAGCTCTCCTTGTTTCCGAAAAGATAGCGAAGTTGCTCTGGCCACTTCAAGAACAGCATCAGCCAAAGGCACAGGCCAGCGCCGACAATCAGCAGATAAGAGAGCAGGAAGGGCAAGCGTCTCTCCGGCGCTATCTCGGGCATGAATTTGATGATGACAGAATCCCCGCCCAGATAAAGAAAGGCCGCGACTATGCTGATGTAAACCGCCAACAATCCGAACGTGCCAATGGCTTCGGGACCGATGCGGGCCAACACCACATTGGTTCCGAGGCTGAACGGTAGCGCCACAATCGACAACCAAACGGTCCAACGCATTCCAACGAAGATGCGTGTCCGCAGTTCGCAAGGGCTGGAGAGCAACGTGCCGGAAACGGCCACGGGTTGGTCGGCCATGATCGGGAAGTAAGACGCTAGAAATGCTGCAACGAGTCTAGAATTTGCTGGTTTGCGGCTTTGACCGGATCAATGACATCGCCGTAATCGCGTTCCTCTCCCCCGCAGCGATAGCGTTGGAGCGGAGGCGAACACGACACACTGCCTTGTACTGCTTCATGGCCGTCGTAAGCATTATCCAAAAGCGAGACGAGGCCCCAGTTGTTCTTTTCCCCGGCATTATCCAGATACTGCCACCAAAGGATCCCAACAAATGGCCTGCTGCCATTTTCAGAATAGGCCGCGGAAGAAAAACTGCGTGCCATTTCTTCGTAATGGGCTCCACGAGCACTTTGCGACAGGAAATCATAAAGGGCGATCGGCGCATGATTCCGGAAAAACGCGGAATCCGCGTTTGCCGCTTGAAATGTGCCGGTGAGGAGCGGCTTATCGCCGTAGTTTTCGTAAATGAAATCCAACGCCGCTTGGCTCAAGGGCGCACCGCCCCCGAGAATCACCACGTCTAAGTAGTGTGATGCGGCCTGCAGCACTTGCGCCGACGGGGGCGCGCCCCAGCTTCCCAAGGAATCCGGCCCGAGAAACAAAGCTCCCGGCATCCACGCCTGGATTTTCGATTTGCACACCGAAAAATAATGAGACGCCACTTCGTAGAGATAATTGTTCAGGTCTTCCTTCACTTCGTTCTGGACATTTTTTAGATAGGTAAAATCCGTGCCGATCCAGGCTCGGTGTGCAGGGCGCCCGTCCTCATCGAGCAGTCCCGTGCCGATACCCCAGCCGTTCTGGATGTAATTGACGGTGATGGTCGTTCCCGCCGCAACAACGTGGCCGGCGGAAAACTCTAAGGTCAAAGCGCCCGTTTGATAGTTGATTGAGCCAGTCACGGACGGCCCCCAGATGGTACCGTCGCCCAAGTCGCCTGCAATAAGGTTTTGTCCGGCAAAAATCTGGACCGTGAATCGGGTCACAGTGGAAGCGGCCAACACTTTCGTGAATCTTAGTGAAGCGCCGTCGCCCCGTGCCACAGCTTCGCGTTCAATCGGCGTGCCGCTGGAATCGAATGTGGTGTAATGCGATCCCCAGGAGGAGTTCAACGCCATAATGGTTCGATATTTCTGTATCAGTTGGTCGCGAAGCGCCTTTTTGCAGTAAACGTTGGTGTCACTGTAGAGGGCTTGTTTGGAGCGGTTGGCTGTTTGCGAGGGAGACATCGTGAGTACCAGCCAGCCCAGGTGGGCGTTGTTATGGCCCGGTGGAACGGTAGGAAGGTCGGGGCCAGCACCAAAGCCGAACATCTCATCGCCATCGTCGGCGGCCACGCCCATCATGTAATCGCGATAGCGGGAAGTTTTGATTTGACGATTTAACGTTTGCTGGTTCAGAAGTTCCTGCAAGTATAAATCGAGATTTTGGTCGTAGTAATCGCCCACTCCCTCACTGGGACGATAGCCGGTGTAGTAACTGCTGGCGCCAAAAAGAATGTTCTTGATGGGAGCTGGGGCGTAGTGGTCGGTGTTGGCCATCGCGTAATAGGCGGGTCGAACCCAACCCCAAAACGGAATCTTGTCTGGCAACGTGGTCGGAAGTGCGTACCACGAATAGGCCACACCAAGCCCATTAAAGCCCCAGGATTTGATGCGAGCGACTTGTTGCTCAGCCCAGCCAGTACCGGCGTCGCCGTACTTCTGGATCGAACGCGAATAGTAACTTTGTCCTTTCGCGTCGCGCGACTGATCCTGGTTGAGGACATACATGCCTATCATGAAATAGCCGTGATTATCCGGATCCACGAATAGCCATT
>Ga0335072_10016283_pt1 | contig 10543 bp, 10 predicted proteins | sample Lox_Sample_21_FD_206725 | JGI IMG/M metagenome (GOLD analysis project Ga0335072, IMG submission 206725) | Soil microbial communities from Loxahatchee National Wildlife Refuge, Florida, United States - Lox_Sample_2.1 | ecosystem: Environmental > Terrestrial > Soil > Wetlands | place: USA... | reverse complement strand
CCTGTCCGCGCGGCCCGTCACCAGCGCACCAGACGTGGACGCGATCATGGCCAGAGGCCGCCGGCGGCGGCGCAGGCTGGCCGCAGCCGCCGGCCTGACAGCGGCGGCCGCGGCGGTTGCGCTCTGCCTGGCGGCGCTGCGGGCACGATCCGGACGGCCGGGTTCGTGCTGACCCATAACGCCGACGACGCCGACACGCTGACCCTGCACACGCACCAGGTCCTCGACCCGGATGCGCTCCAGCAGCCACTATCCCGCGACGGCGCCCCGGCACTGATCAAGGTCAATGCCGATTGCTGGTCGAGCCCGGCGCCACCGTCGGCCACCGCCAGGCGGGTGGTATCGCGGCGGCTGCCCAGCGGTGCCCCGGTGCCGATGCCATCGCAGGACCAGGCCGGACCGCCCCGCCCCTGCCCGCCGACATCGAGGTCGTCACCAGGACCGCGGCGATACCCGCCGGGATAGAGGTGTTCATCAGCGATGGCCGTCTCGCCGGCCTGGACATGCCTGACCGCTTGCGGGCCTGCAACCTTATCGACATCAGCTCCCGCAGGGTGGAGCACTGGCTTTCCGCCCGCCGGCACTGCTTACTCGTGAACGCCGCGCGCCGTCACGCCCGAGGCCGCCGGCCAGGAAGGACCCATGCGCAGCAAGATCGCTGTCATCGTGCGCGCATCGGCCGGGGTGGCTGCCACCATCGGCGGGTGCATGGCAGCAGCCGCAACGCACCAGCCCGCCCGGGCGACGTCGGCCATCGGAGGTTGCCGGCAAAGCCGGTCCGCCTGCCGAACATAGGCCGACTGCTCAAGCCTGTCAGGGACTGCCCGCTCTGGCGTGATTCATCGAGGTTAGCCTTGCGGATGGCTAGGCGGACCGGGGTGATCGAGGCCAGGTGGTTATCGGGCAGATGCTGCTTCGCTCGAAAGGCTGAAGCGCCGACGGCCAGGCCCGGTGTTACTTCATGTTGCTCGTCCGGTGCTGCGGCTGGTTCCGAACATCTCGTCGAGGGTGACGGGGTGCAGGCCGCGGTTGGCGACGATCTCGGCGAGCTGGGGGAAGATGTGGGTGACTTCGGGGTGGTTGGCGTGGCCGAGCATGACCACGCCGGGGTGCAGGTACTGCCGGGCCAGGGCCATGATGACCCGGGGCTTGAGCGGGGTTGAGTCGCCGTAGCTGCCGTTCCACATCAGCACGTTGGTGTAGCCGATCGAGGCGGCGAGCTCATTGGTGCGGTCGTCGTAGGCGCCAAAGGGTGGGCGCCACCAGGGGCGGGCAGTTATTCCGTAGGTCTGTTCGATCCATTCTTCGTTCTGTTCGAGCTGGCCGGTAATCTGGGAATCGCTGAGCTCAGTGAGCCACCAGTGGTTAAAGGTGTGGTTCCCGATCTGGACTTGCCCGGCTTCGATGAGTGGCTTAAGGGCCTTGGCCAGCGGGGTCCAGATTTCGCCGTAGCAGCCGTTGGGGTTGAACGTGATGTGGATACCGGTGGCTTGGGCCAGGTCGGCATAGGCCCGGGCGCATTCGGCGCAGTAGCCATCGTCGATGGTGATGGCAATCTGTGTCGCCGCGACGGACGCGGGCGGCCCCTGCCAGAAAATCTGCGACCTGCCAGAAACCGGCGGAGGAATCGGAGGCAGCGGTGTGGGGGACGGCCGGGCCGAGGTCGTCGGGGCGGCGGTGACCGACGTGCGGGCGGGATGCGGCTTCGGGCGTACGTGGCTGGCTGCCATGGCCGCGTTGTGGGGCTGGACGTCGCAGCCTGCGAGAACGCCGGCAACGCCGAGTCCGAGGAGGCCGAGGAGTGCGCGGCGGTCGATACCTTGGCAGTGCGGGCAGGTCATGATGTCGGGGCTCCGGGGGGACAGGGCAGCCGGTCGGCGGCCTTGCTTAATAGAGTGGCGGGCCATCCAGAACGTGACCTCGACCGCGAATTCGCCAAAGAATGCCCGGATAACTCGTGTGGCCAAAGAGGAATTCGGCGCCACTGCACGCTGCGGCGGCGGACACGAAATTAACCCGCGTGATATGCAATTGTTTTGCGGTTTGTGCTGTATGCCGCGCCGGGCGCGTGTTATTTGAATGCTGGCCGCGTGGACGGCCCGCTACGCGATGGGCTGGCCGGGGGTGGTTTCCTGGTGGATGGTGAGCCGGCCTTCCCTCATCACGCCGATGTGCTCGGCGCGGCGGGCGATGGTGGTGTCGTGGGTGACCAGGACTAGGGTCAGTCCGCGTTCGCGCCAAAGTTGTTCCAGCAGGGCGATGATGTCGTCGCGGGTGTCGGTGTCGAGGTTGCCGGTCGGCTCGTCAGCCAGCAGGACCCTGGGCTCCTTGACCAGGGCCCGGGCGATCGCGACCCGCTGCTGCTGGCCGCCGGACAGCTCGGTGGGCAGGTGGTCGGCCCGGTCGGCCAGGCCAACGGCGTCCAGGGCGGCGGCAATCCGGGCCCGCCGGCCCGCGCCGCTGATCCCCAGCGGGATAAGGGCGGTCTCCACGTTCTCAGCCGCCGACAAGGTGGGGATCAGGTTGAAGGTTTGGAAGACGAACCCGATCAATTGCGCGCGCAGCCTGGTGAGCCTGGTCTCCGCCTGTGCGCCCAGGTCGATGCCGTCCAGTTCGATGGTGCCTTCAGTGGGCCGGTCGAGGCCGCCGAGCAGATTCAGCAGCGTGGACTTGCCGTGCCCGGTGCGGCCCTGGACGGCCAGCCACTCGCCGCCGGCGATGATCAGGTCCAGCCCGTTAACGGCCCGCACGGTATGCCGGCCCTTCTGGTATTGCCTGGTCACCCCGGTCAGCTTGTACACCTGTCGTCTCCTGTCTGTGGAAGGTCTTGCCGGGGGACGGGTCAGGCCACCCTGGAAAGGGCGTCGGCGGGCCGGAGCCTGGCGATCCGCCAGCTTCCGAGCGACCCGGCCAGCAGGCCGCCGGCCACGGCCAGGATCACAGCCAGGACAATCGCGGCCACGGTGATCGACGGGTGCAGCGGGACGGCAACTACATGCGACGAGGTACTGCCGGGAGCGTGCGGGACGCCGCCGGCAGGACCCGGGCCCGCCGCCTGGCCCGCCGCCATCGAGAACGCTCCAGAGGGCGCCGGGACCGTGGCCGACAGCGTCGGCGCTACCGCGGAGATAATCGCCGCGCCCGCGAACCCGAGGCCGACCCCCACCGCCGCGCCGAGGACGCCCATGGCTACCGATTCGCCGAGCACCTGGGCCACGATCCGGCGGGTACGCCAGCCGATCGCCTTGAGCGTGCCGAACTCGGCCACCCGGCGGGCGACAGCGGCCATTGTCAGCAGGCTGGCCACGGCGAACGCGGCGATCAGTACCAGCACGGCCAGCCACTTGCCCAGGTCGTTGGCCAGCTTGGCCGCGCTGGTCACCGACCCGGTCACCTCGCGGGCCAGGCTGGCCTCGCTGGTCACGGTGGCATGCGGAAGAAGCTTGGCGATCTCGTTCTGCACCGCGGGGATGTCGGCGGCGCTGGCCGCGGTTATGTAGATCGTGTTCACCTCGCTGTTCAGGCTGCCTGCATACAGCGACATCGCCTCGGCTCGGGTCAGCGGGACGTAGACATCGGGCGGGCTGCTGGCCTGCGGCTGGCGGACGATGCCGATGACCGTGAACTTGGCCTGATCAATGGTCAGGACCGACCCGACCTTGAGGTTCTTAGACGTCGCATACCCCGAGTCCACGACCGCGACGCCGGCATCGGTGTCGGCCGCGGTGAATGAGTGCCCGGAGGTCAGCGCGGCGCTGCTCAGCGGCCCGAGCGAGAGCTTGCTGGTGTCCACGCCGTCCAGGGTGAAGCTGCTCGGCTGCGGCAGGCTGTTGCTCGAGTCGCCGAACGTGGTCGTGTTGTCGGTGAGCGTGATCCCGCCGGCCGCGGCCGTCACGCCGGGCAGGCGTCCCGCCTCGGCTAGTTTCGATGCGCTGATCCCCGAGTACGGCGCGGTCAGCTGGTCGATGGTCTTCCCGGCCGCGCTGATGCACTTGCCGTTGCTGGTGCAGATCTCGGGCTGGCCGTTCGGGCCCGGCTCGATCCCGAAGTTATTCTGGCTGTTCTGGTTATTCTGGTTGTTCTTCGAGGTGCCGTCAGGCTTGGGCGGGCTGGGGGCCGGGCCGGTCACGGTCACGTCGGTGCCCACTCCGTACAGGGCGCTGAGCACGCCGGACTGGGCCTTCTTCACCCCGGCTGACGCGGCGGCCACGGTTACCACCAGCCCTACCCCCAGGGCCAGCCCCAGCGCGATGAAGATGGCCTGGCGCATTCGGCGGCGCAGCTCGCGCCGCAAATATGTGACGAAGAACATCCAGTGCTCCCATCGGTGATGGACGAACGCAGGGCCGCACCCCGGTGGGGCCCTGCGGCGCAGGACAAAGGACCTGCGGGAGCGACAGTCACCCCCGCCAGCAGGTCGGCCTAGCCGGGAGCCATGGCCGGCACCGGCATCAGCGACCGGCAGGCTTGCTGCGCCGCCAGCCACCGGGGCGAGCCAGGGGCGGGGCCGCTAGTGCTAGCCGAGCCGCCGGATTGCCAGTTAGCGCTGGTCGGGCTGGGCTGGGCGCCGGGCTCGGCGCTGGGCATGGAAGTGGGGACGCCGGGTATGCCGTGCGAGCGCATGCAGCGCGAGTAAGCGAGTTGCTTCTGGTCGCTCGTCGTCTTGCCCGTGGACGAGGGTGAGCTGGCGGGACCAGCCGTGGCTGGTGCATGGCCGGGATCACCCGCGGTGGACGGGCTGCTGCTGCATGCAGCCGCCATCAGGGCGATGCCGGCCACGATGGCCAGCAATCCGGACCGCGACCACCACAGCCGCCGGTGTCTGCGGCGGCCGGACGCAGCGTCGTTCATCGTGTGTTCCTCTCAGTCAGGCCGGCCGTCCTGTTGGCCATGGAAACTGGGGTCGTCGCGCGTGCGGTACATGTCACGGCTGAGACTCGGAGCGCCGCATGAGCGGCCGGACGGCCTGGGCCAGCGGGACCTGGCGGAATCCGGCGGGGATGGGCACGGCGAGTTTGCTCAGGTTCTGCGCGGTCGGCGGGAGCCAGGTGATGTCGGCTGTCTGCCGGGGGCCGGGCTGACCGGGGGCCGGGTCGATGACCACCCGCAGCGGCAGGTACGTGCCCGGGCTGACCCAGATGGTCTCAGGGATCACGCTGTCCTGTCGGCTGGTCAGCTCGATTGCCTCGATCCCGTCAACGCGCTGCCGTCCCGTCGCGGTCAGGGCTCCGCAGGAGACCGCGGCGCGCAGGGCCCTGGCCACCGTCGCGGGCAGCGAACTGGCAGCGACACCAGGAACCGGCAGCCCGGGCTGGAACGGCAGCGGGAGGGCTGCGACCAGGGGCGCACAGCCGCCGGGTGCCAGCGCTGCCGGGCCGCCCAGCCTGGGCTGGCGTGCCCAGGTCCGTGCCAGGTAGCTGACCACGGTATAGACGGATGCTGAGCTTGAGCCCTCGTCGTAGACCAGCTGCCCGGCGGCCGAGTAAGTGACCGCGCGCCACTGGTCACCGTATGACCACTCCCTGGCGGTGGTGGCCAGGGAGTGGCCGCCGGCCGTCGCGGCACTGCTGGTCGTGATCGTCATCTGCGCGATCGCGACGGGCCCGGCCGCGTCCAGCGCGCTGTCGACGCGCTTGACCACGTACGCGGCATTGACAGCCGGCCCCCCGGTGCCGCCCGGGCGTGAGCCGGGCATTCCGACGGCCGCCAGGACCACGGCGCCCGCGGTCAGCACCGCTGCCACGGCGGCTACCGGGAGCAGGGATCCCGCAAGCCAGCGTGCCCCGGCCGGCGCGGCGGCCGACTCGGGCCGGCCGGCCGCCGCGGACTCCTGGCCAGCCGCGGCAGCGGCCGCCTGGCCAGTGGCTGCGCACGGCACGTTCTTGCCGGTCCCGGCGTAGATGCATCCCAGCGCGGCGTCATCATCGATCACGTTGTCCAGCGCAGCCAGCACGTCGGCCATGCCGTGGCCGACGGCAGCGTCCGCAGCCTGCCCGCTGGCCCCGCCACCGAAAGCATCGCGCAGCCGCCTGATCATCGCTTCGTGCTCCGTCCGTAGAACCGGCCGAGGTTCTTACGGGCCCTGGCATAGTTCTGCCGCACCGATTCCGGGCTGACCCCCAGCTCACGGGCAATCTCGGTGGCGCCGAAGCCGTCGATGATCCACGCCATAACCTGGCGCTGTCTCGGCGGCAGAGCCTGCAGCGCGGCCAGCACCTGCCGGGCCTCCTCGGTCAGCTCCACGGCCAGGGCCGTCGAAACGGGCACCGGCGCGTCCGGCAGCGTGGCCTGCGGCGCCTCCCGCCGGGCCGCCTTCCGGGCGGCGGTCAGCTCGTTCACCGCCACCCGCCGGATCCAGGCCCGCGGCGTCCGGATCACGTCCCAGCCCTCGAACGCCTTGAAGAATGTCGCCTGCGCGACCTCTGCGGCCTGATCGCCGTCTGCCCCGATTGCCATCACGAACCTGATCAGTTTCTTGTGCTCGGCCCGGAAGAACTCGGCGAACTCCACGTCTGTAAGCCTGCTCGAGACCGCGGGCAGCGGCCCCGCCTCAGGACCGACCATCACGGTGACCACGTTGCCTCCGCATCCGCCCCGGGCCAGACGCCTCCCGGCCGGCGAACCGCCGCGCAGCCACCCAGCCTGGGCGGCTCACCCGTCCCCGGCGCGGCACAGATACCAGGCACACAGACCGCACATACGACAGGTTCCTCCCAGTGACTCGCGGACACCTCGCCGTCCGCGACGGCCTTGCTTACTAGAGTGCCAGGCCGGCCAGAACGTGACCTCCGTCGCGGAAACTGCTGGCCGATCGGAGTACCGGGCCCGTGGGGGACTGTGGAACTAACCAGAAAATCACCTACCTGAGCCGGCGCGCGGCAGCGGACCGCAGGCAGTGATCGGCGGCCGGTTGTTCAGGCGGCGGGGGCGAGGGTGACGGTCGAACCCGGGTGCCTCGAGCTGCCGGATGTGACTGCGGGTCTTCTTCTCGGTGTCGATCCGGGCCAGCTCGGCGTGGCGGTCGTCGAAACTGCCAGTGAGTGCCTCGACGAGGGCCGGGCCGAGGCGGTGGTCAGCGAGCTGGCCACCGCCGACATCTTGATGAGCGCGTCTTCTAGCAGCTTCTCCAGCCGCTGCCAGTACCGGGTGCGATCGCGGATCAGGTCCAGGCGCAGCCGGGTGTAGTCGCGCAGCTGCCGGATCTCCGCCGGCGGGACGAAGCTAGGACGCAGCATGCCCCGCTCGGTCAGCGTCGCCAGCCAGACCGTGTCAAGCTGCCGCGGACCGTTCCGCATCTCCAGGAAACCTTTTCGGGCGAGCCCGGTCAAACAGTCCCTGACCGCCTATGATCGCTCGGCTTGCTACTGCCCGGAAATCCCAATGAACGATCCACTCGTCCCGAAGCTTTGGTCCTTAACGCTGCTCGCCGCGACGTGTGACCGGGCCGTGACCGGGTGCCGATGGGGGGCCGTGTGTCGGCGACCGGTACCGACTGCACGTGCACGCCGCTCGTGCGCCGCCGCTACCTGGCGCGGCTATCGGGGCCTCTGCTCGACCGGGTGGATGTAAAGGTGCAGTTGCTGCCGGTGGGTCGCGCCGAGCTGCTGAGCGACCGGCAGCTCGCCGAGTCCAGTGCGGTGGTGGCTGTGCGGGTGGCCCAGGCGCGGGAGCGGGCATCCCGCCGGCTGGCCGGTACCCGGTGGCGGCTGAACGCCGAGGTACCCGGCAGCGAGCTGCGGCGGCGGTTCCGGCCGGCTGTCGGCGCCCTCGCGCCGCTGGAGCGAGCGATGGACCTGGGTCAGGTGAGCGCCCGCGGCGCGGACCGGATCATCCGGATGTCCTGGACGCTCGCGGACCTCGCGGGCGCGGCTCGTCCGCGCCTGGCGGAGATCGCGACCGCGCTGAGTCTGTGGGTGGGGGCGGGACTGTGAGCGCCGGAGGTGAGCCTGTGGCCGCGAGCGGGGCTCTGCGAGCGCCGGCCTTGCGGTCCGGGTGGGCCGACATGTCGTTTGGCAGTCCGTTCCTGCCGTACGCTGACCACTCGATGAGTATCAGGTGGCGGATGCTGCGAGGCCTCGACCGGGGAAGTGCCCGCCGTTCGCGAGCGACGACATCGCGCTGGCTGACGACGCCCGCAGTGGTCGGTGGGGTCTTGCTAGCCGTCCTTGCGGCGGTAGTGCTGACCTGGCTGGCTGGTTCGCAGTCGCGGCCTTCGGCGGTCAGCGCGCGAAGCGCGTCCGTAGCCATGAGCCCGCCGAGCTCGCCACGTCCGGCGGATCCGCCGGACCCGGTGATGCATGACAATCCGCTCGGCGCGGCTGCGAAGTCGTATCTGGTAACCAGATCGGCGACGGTCCTCGCAGCCGTCTACGATCCGCGGACGGGACAGACCTGGAGTCTCGGCAGCGGCAAGCCGCAGGACGACGCCAGCATCGTCAAGCTCGACATCCTCGAGGCACTCCTGGCCCGGCACCATGCCACCGGCACGGTGCTTCCTGCACAAGACATACCCATTGCGCAGGCGATGATCGAGGACAGCGACAACGACGCGGCGACGAGCCTCTGGTATCAGGCGGGCGGAGCCCGCGGGATCACTGCCTTCAACTCCTCCATCGGCCTTGTCGACACCACGCCGTCGAGCTGCGTGGACTGCCCTGGATTCCCCTGGCCGGGCTGGGGGCTGACCACCTCCACGCCCGCCGACCAGATCGCCCTGCTACGCGAACTGCTGCAACCCAATGGTCGGCTAACCGATGCGCAGCGGCAGTACGCGCTCGGGCTGATGGAGAACGTGACGGAATCCCAGCGCTGGGGCGTGAGCGCCGGAGTCCCGCCGCAGGCCACTGTGGCGCTGAAGAACGGGTGGCTACCGCTCACCAGCGCGGGCGATGACTGGCAGATCAACAGCATCGGATGGGTCTCCGGCGAAGGGAGGGACTACCTGATAGCGGTGCTCAGCGCCGGGGACCCGACCGAGCAATACGGGATCGACACGATCGACCGGTTGTCGGCGATCGTCTGGCAGCGGATGCGGTGATGCTCCTCACCCGACTCGGTCATATCTGGCCGTATTCAGAGAGCGGCAGGCCGTTGGCGGAGGCGGGTCGGCGATGTCCTGCGGGGACCCGATGGGCCTGGTCAACCGGGGCGGACGGCGATGTCAGCGTGCTGCTGACAGGTGGTCCGCCGGAGCCCGCGCTTGACAGCGCTATCTGCCGGTCGCGGGAGCGGCTTGGGAAGTGCCGAGCATGGCCAGGCTTGCTGCCTGGCCGCAAAGCGGGCTGCGCCTTCTGCTGCCCGGCGATCCGGAGGCGACAAATTCCCAAGGAACGCGCACCAAGGCCCGTCTGCGATGATCTCTTGGTGGACCAGTCATCATGGGAAGCTGCCTTACGCGGTTTTCAATCCTTCTGCGATTGACTCCAGGGTGTGCTGGAGTTCTGTCCAGGACATGAGTGTGTCCGCCGTCTCCTGGTGCGGACCGCGGATGTCGGATAGGAATTCCGCTATGTCCTCGAGGCCAAAGTGCAGCCGGTACAACTCGAGGGCGTCCTTGTTGACTGTCCACCCAGTCCGCCACGAGTACCGCACGGCGTCCTGCTCGTCGGAGATCACCCACCAGAGGTCTCGCTCTGGCCGAGCCTGAGCGGTCATGTCCCAGTCCACCAGGCGCAGCCCGTCCCGCGTGTGCAGCACGTTGCCAGGATGGGGCTCGCCGTGCGTGATGACATAGGGGCCGCCAGCTTCACGGACCTGGTAAAGCAGTTCCTCGAATCGCGCGAAGGCCTGACGCAGCGGCCGTTCGTACCGGGCCAGAAGTTCACGGCCCGGCTCGGCGTACGGGCCGCCAGTCCAGGGGACGCCCAGGCTGGCCAGGGCCTGGTCGATGGCCTGGCGGCGGGCCAGCTCGAATGGCCGGCTGGGCACTTGGATGCCCTGAGGGGTTACGGTATGCAGCCTCGCCAGCATGTCGATGATCGCGGCGCGGTCGCCGTCGCCGGTCGGGTTCTCGATGCGACCAGGCGCGGCGTCGACGTAGTGAAACAGCGTCAGCGCATGCCGGCTATCCAGAGAGCCGATGACCTGGCCAGCCCTCGTCGGCACTGGAGCGACGACGAACTCGAGACCGGCTTCCGTTGCGAGCCAGTGCGCAGTCTGCATGGCCGCCGGAAGCTCGGGCAACGGCCGCGACGGCGCAGCCAGATCGCTGACGGTCACGAACCATCGCGAGCCCGTCTGTTCGACCGCGAGCCAGTGGTGCCCGCCGAACCCGACGGGCAGGTATGAGAGCTCCTGCACCGTGAGCGCCCACTGGCAATCCAGCGCGGCACTGACATCTGTGTCGCTTATATCCGCCGGGCGCTCACGCACAGGCCAAGGCTAGGCTGCGGGTGGATCGGCAGCAACGAGACATGACAGCTCCCAGTTCGGCTCACGCAGGCTGCGGACAGTCTGGTTCAAAGACGCGTCGTCATCCACATCTCGCGTTGTCGCTGGCGTCGTTGTGCACAGTCACCACTGCGCATCAGCGGGCTGACCGCGG
>Ga0335072_10016280_pt1 | contig 10544 bp, 9 predicted proteins | sample Lox_Sample_21_FD_206725 | JGI IMG/M metagenome (GOLD analysis project Ga0335072, IMG submission 206725) | Soil microbial communities from Loxahatchee National Wildlife Refuge, Florida, United States - Lox_Sample_2.1 | ecosystem: Environmental > Terrestrial > Soil > Wetlands | place: USA: Florida... | reverse complement strand
TGGTGACGGACGCCCGCCACCCGCCCACGCTGCCTGAGCGTCACCCTCACACCGGCGGGCCACAACAGCCGGCTCCGCCGGCGCTGCCGCGCGCCACGCTGAGGTCCCCAAGTTTCGTCACAGATCGTCTGGCGGTCCCCGACGAGGCGGTCCGGCCTGCGAATTCTTCGAATCTCAGCTACTGAGAGACCGTTCCCCTCCGGTCGAGTAGTGACCTGAGGACATCTGCCATCGCCTCGAAGCTGGCTAGCACCCCGTTGGAGCTGGTCAGTTCGTCTACATTCTCGGGCCTGGCGGGATAGTGATCACGGCCAGCTTTGTCGCGGAACGCCAGCCTCATCGTCACCGTCGTCACTCCGTCAGTTTCGTGCAGCTGCCAGCTTTCGACCGCCTCCGCATCCGGCCAGCCGTCGAACAGCCAGGTCTCCACGGTCCGGAACGGTGGGTCGACCTCCAGGTAGGTACCGTCGAACGAGAACACGGTTCCGTCCTCGATCACGAAGGAGTAGTGGTACTTCCCTCCGACGCGCAGGTCGATCGAGCACTCCTTCATCTGGTCCGGGGGTGTCGCGCCCCATCTGCTCACATACTCGGGCTTGGTCAAGACGTCGAAGACGAGAGCGATCGGAGCGTCGAACTCTCGTGTTATGACGATGTCGAGTTCGTTAGGGAACTCGATGCGTGCAGAACCGTGCCGATTAGCTGTCACTGCGCTCTCCTTGTTGTTGTAGCTCCTGGAGGAGGTCGTCGATCCGATCCAGCCGGTCATTCCACGCCTGCTCGTACTTGGACAGCCAGTCGTGCAATGGCCGGAGGCGCGCGGGTTCCGCGCGGTACAGCCGACTGCGTCCGTCCGCCCGGCACCTGACGAGTCCCACCTCGCTGAGCACCCGGAGGTGTTTTGAAACCTGGGGCTGGGACATCGAGAGGTCGGCCACGATCGCCCCGACCGCCTTCTCGCCTGTCATCAGCGCGTCCAGGATTTCTCGGCGATCAGCCTCGGCAATCGCGTTGAAGACGTCCGACGTCGTGGAAGCACGGGCCACCCGGCTATCATATTCCGATATCGACATATGTAAAGCGTCGCCTGCAGGGCGGCCACCCCGCACCTGATCCGGGGTCGGGTGGCACCAGGGTTCTCGCTCGCCCGTAACCAGCCGATCACGCAACGTCTTTTCATGGATCCCGATACGCGAAACAGGACAAACTATCGCGCTTTTTGAACGAGATCCATGAAGTGTTGCACGAGATCCATGAAGTGTGAGTACGCCGACGCGGGCAGCGGCAACGGAGTGACAGTTAGTCCTTGCCGCCTGACTGTCCGTCAAACACGGGCTCAGGCAGAACCCCGACATTGTGCTCAAGCAGCTGCCACCGGGTCCCCCGCCGTGTCAGCACTGACCAATGGCAGTTGCCGAGCGGCCCGAGTACCCGCGGCTCCGACGGAAGGCCTAGCAGCCGCGCGATCGACAGGCCGAGCGCGGCGCCATGCCCGACAACGACTGTGAGCGATCCGCCGGGCGCTCCGTCCGCGAGTCGCTCGAGCGCTGCCGACGCGCGGTCTGCTACCGCCACCGCCGACTCGCCGTCCGGCGGCGTCCAGGTCCTCCGCTCGACTGGATAACGCTCGGCGATCTCGCGCTCGGTCAGGCCCTCCCAGGAACCGCCAGAACGCTCTCGCAGGTCCTTGTCGAGATGCACCGGCAGCCCGGTCAGCCGGGCGAGCGCGTCGGCCGTGCCGGAAGCCCGGCTCAGATCCGACGAATAGATCGCCGACGGCCGCAAAGCGGCCAGGTACGGGGCAGCCTGCGCCGCCTGTGCACGGCCTATCTCGTTGAGCGGGACGTCGCTCTGCCCTTGAAACCGGCGCTCGGCGTTATAGGTCGTCAGCCCGTGCCGCCACACAACGAGCGTAACCAGATCTTTGTCATCGCCGCCCGGCCACCAACTCGGCGCGACGGCGTCCTCAGCCGCGGCCAAGCCCTAACCCCGATCAGCCGGTCGGCTGCCGTTCTGGCCGGCCGCTCCCACTGGCTCGGGCAGGGGGATAACGGGGCAATCCTTCCAGAGCCGCTCAAGCGAGTAGTAGACGCGCTCCTCAGCGTGCTGGACGTGGATGACGATATCGATATAATCCAGCAGCACCCAGCGCGCTTCCCGCTCCCCCTCGCGCCGGGCCGGCCTCGCGCCAGCCTTGCGCAGCCGCTCCTCGATCTCGTCTACGATCGCGCGGACCTGGCGGTCGTTGGCGGCTGAGCAGAGAAGGAATGCGTCAGTGATCACGAGCTGCTCGCTGACGTCGTAGGCAATGATGTCTGTGGCGAGCTTGTCAGCCGCGGCTGCGGCCGCGATCTCCACGAGCTCGACGGCCCTGTCGGTGGCAGTCACGTGTGCTGGCAGTCCTCCTTGGCTCGCCCTTGCCCCCACGATTCACGCCCGGCAACTTCCGGGACTCAGGCTAAGACCAAGACTACCCAGGACCACCGACAACCTGGGAGGTCGCAGCCGCTGTGTTTCATCGGTTTTAACCGATTAACTCCGGGAACGAGCACGTGTTTTTCGCCAGGAGCCTTCCACTTCCCGGCCGCACGGGCTAACCGCCACGGCTTCCAGCCAGCCAGCAGGAAACCGCCCAGGACACCACTACCAGGGCAAAAGCGGCGAGCGCCGGCACCCCAGCGGGCCAGGGCGCGGACTGAATAGTGGCTCCGCTGCCATGCAGCGCTGCATTGGCCGGCGAGATGCTGGACACCCATGCCACCACAACCGCGGCGATCGTGCTAAGGAGCGCAGCAGCCTGGTGCCTGATGACCGGCGGATTGACTAGGGTGCCGACGGCCGAGCCGACTAGCGCGCAGGTCAGCGCCTTGCCGAGGCCGGCGAAGAACGGCACGAGCAGCGCCGTCTGATGCCCGCTGGTCACCAGCTCATAGCAAGCCCCGGCCACCGCCAGGATGGCACCGCCAGCTAGTGCGGTGAGCAGCGTCGCAAGCTGAGCCCGTGCCGGGCCGGTCGCGGCCGACACGCACGCGCGGGCGGCGGCCGGTTCGGCGGTCAGCATCGACCTGGTCAGCAGCGCCACGATCGGGACCAGAATCGCTGCGCTCCAGTCCAGCCCATCGGCTAGCTGCTGGGCGCGCAGCGCTGGATCGAGATGGCCTCCTGAGCTTGTCCCGGCAACCGAGATCAGCAGCACGTAGCAGATCAGCGGAAGGATCCACCGGTGTGACCTGAACAAGTTCGCAGCCTGATACCTGAGCAGGGCGATCATCGGCCCGCCCCGGCGTCCATCTGGTCGAGCGGCCGTTGGCCCGAGGGGCTGTCGCTAGCGGCAGGGTCCCGTCCCGGCCGGATTCCGGCAACGTGCACACCGTCCCAGCTCAGTAGCGTCCGCAGCACCGCATCGGAACTCTCCTGCCGGACGGTCGCGGTAACCAGCGCCAATGCCCTGGGCGGCTGATCGCCGCCAGGGTCATCGGCACGCCGGTCATCGGCGGGGCCGTCGTCAGCAGCGGAGCCGCCGGAAACCGCGAGCACGCCGTCGAGCTCCGCGAGCCGGGACAGCGAGCCGGCCTCCAGCCCGGCTAGCTCGATAGTCACAGTCGCCTGGGCCGGTGTTGCGCCTGGCCGTCCGCCTCCGGCGACCGCCGTGACCGTGCCGCCCGCCAGTCGCCATCGCTCATCCACCAGGCCAGCTAGCCGTGCGGGATCATGATCCACGAAAAGCACGATCCCGCCAGCCGCGAGCCGCTCAGCGACGGCAGCATCGAGCGCTCCGCGCGCGGCCTGATCGAGCCCGGTCCACGCCTCGTCTAGTACCAGCAGCCCTGGCGCCGGCAGCAGCGCTTGCGCGATGGCGACCTTCTGACACATCCCTTTCGACAGCGTCCGCAGCGGCGCTCTCGCATATTCCGCCGCGCCGAGGCGCTCGAGCCACCCATCCACCGCGGCGCCGACGTCCGTCCCGGACAGGCCGTGGATCCGGGCCATGTGCTGCAGGTACTCGCGCGCGCCGAAGCCGAGCGCCGGCGGGAAGCGCTCCGGCACATAACCGGTATGCGGCCGGCCGGTGACTCTGCCAGCGGACGGAGTCGACACCCCGGCCATCATCTTCAGCAGGGTGGACTTGCCGCTGCCGTTCGGGCCGTCAAGCCTGATGAGCCTCCCCGCGGCGACTTGGAGGCTGACGTCGCGGACGATCCACGGCTGCCGCAGCCCGTACCGCTTGCCGACCGAATCAAGCCGCACTGGCTAGTCCTTCCTCTGGCGGGGCGCCAGTCAGGACGCCTGCGCAGGTCTCGTCCCTGCCAGGCGCAGCCAATCCCAACCATACGGCGACGCACTCCGAACGAGTGCTGACGTCGTGGCCGCTCAGCTCATTGGCTCGCGTCGATATAACGAATGGGCAAAAGGTCTCAGGCTACCCTTCAAGCCATTGTTATGTGATCTGGGGCACTCGTTAGATCGGCTAAGCAATACCGGGCCGACTGAGCGCGGGCGATGCTGCCCGCAGCCGAAGGGGACAGCGACACATGAGACACAGCAGGCTGTTGCGTGGCCTAGCGATCACCACACCCGTCACACTACTGGTACTTTCGGTCACCGCCGGAGCACAGGCCGCCGCGGTCGGCCATCAGGCGGCGTCCCCGCACGCGGCCACGTTGTCGACGAAGGTCACCGACAAGGTGATCATCGTCTTCAAGGATCAGTTCACCACTGTTCCCGACACGGTCAGGAACGAAGCAGCCCGGCGAGCGGCCGTCACGTCGAACCAGCGGGCCGTCCTGGCTCAGCTGGCAACGACACATGCCAGCAACGTCAAGAGCTTCTCGCTGATCAACGCCATGTCAGCCACCGTCTCTCCGGCTGAAGCGCGCAGCCTTCGCGCTAACCCGGCGATCAAGGAAGTGATCCCGGACCTGCCGATCCCACTCGCGACCGGAGCTTCAGTGCCGCACAAGGGGGGCAAGGCCGCGGCGGGGATCACGCCGCTGCCCGGCGCCTGCCGGGCGAACGGCAAGGTACAGCTGAACCCCGAGGCGATTGAGAACATTCACGCGGCCACACAGTCGGGCAAGGGTGATGCCGCCCAGGCGCTTGGCTACACCGGCGCGGGAGTCAAGGTTGGCTTCATCGCCGACGGTGTGGACATCAACAACCCTGACTTCATCCGCGCCAACGGCAAGCACGTGTTCGTCGACTACCAGGACTTCAGCGGGACCGGAACGAACGCGCCGACCGACGGTGGCGAGGCCTTCCTTGACTCCAGCTCGATCGCGGCGCAGGGCCGCCACGTCTACAACGTGGCCAGCTACGGCGTCGGACTCAAAACGAAGTGCAATATCCGGGTACGCGGCGTTGCGCCGGGCGCCAGCCTGGTGGGGCTGAATGTCTTCGGCTCGTCCAACTTCGCCTACAACTCGGTATTCCTCGAGGCCATCAACTACGCGGTGAACGTCGACCACGTGAAGGTGCTCAACGAGTCGTTCGGCAGCAACCCGTTCCCCGACTCGGGCAGCCTCGACCTCACCGTGCAAGCGAACAACGCCGCCGTCGCGGCCGGCGTCACCGTCGTGGCGTCGTCGGGCGACGCGGGCGTAACGAACACCATCGGCTCGCCTGCCTCCGATCCGAACATCATCTCCGCGGGTGCGTCAACCACCTACCGGGCGTACGCGCAGACCGGGATCGGCGGAATCACGGTGCCCGGCGTAAAGGGCTGGATCGACAACAACATCAGCGGGCTCAGCTCAGCCGGATTTGACCAGAGCGGCGGGACGGTCGACGTCGTCGCGCCCGGCGACTTGAACTGGGCGCTCTGCACGCCTAAGCCGGCTTTGTTCGCGGCATGCACCAACTTCTCCGGCAAGCCGGCCTCGGTCGAGCTGTCCGGCGGCACGAGCGAGGCGGCCCCGCTCACGTCCGGCGTCGCGGCGCTGGTCATCCAGGCCTATGCCCAGGCTCACCATGGCCACGACCCGGCACCGGCCGTGGTGAAGCAGATCATTGTCTCGACTGCGGAGAACATCGACGCACCTGGCGAACAGCAGGGCGCTGGCGTGATTGACGCCTACCAGGCGGTTCTCGCTGCCCGGTCGTACAAGGGCAGCACCAAGACCGCTCGAGGGAACTCGATCCTGAAGAGCGCGACGCAGCTCAACGCGGTCGGTCAGGAGGGTGCCACCGAGCAGTTCTCCGAGACCCTCACGAACGACGGATCCGCCAGCCAGACCGTCGGCCTGACGAGCCGGACCCTGAGCGCATACACACCGGTTCTCAGCGAGCCACTGACGCTGACCGAGGCGGATGGGTTCGCTAAGGCGGTGACCTTCAACGTTCCCGCGGGTCAGGCGCGGCTGAACGCGTCAGTCGCACTGGCCGGGGTTGTCGACCTCAGCCTGATCGCGCCGAACGGTAAGCTGGCCGAGTTCAACCTGCCGCAGGGAGCAGGCAACTACGGGAACGCGCAGGTAGCAGACCCAGCAGCGGGCACATGGACGGCCCTGATCGCCTCCGGCTCGTCGGCCCCGACCATATCGGCCCAGTTCGAGGCGAGTACTGCCAGCTGGCAGTCCTTCGGAACGCTGTCCGCCAGCTCACTCACGCTGGCGCCTGGCGCCTCAGGTACCTTCACGCTGACAGCGACAGCTCCGTCGCAGCCAGGCGACCAGGCCGGATCGATCCTGGTGCACAGCTCGGCCACCTCCCCCGGGTTCGCATCCGTGAGCTCGATTCCGGTCACGGTGCGCGCCCTGGTGCCAGCGCCGGACCCGTCCACCACGTTTACCGGCACACTGACCGGCGGTAACGGCCGGGCACCCTCAACCGGCCAGACCGCCTACTACCAGGTCCAGGTACCGTCCGGGCTGAACGCACTCAACGTGCAGGTCAGCACACAGAACTCGAGCAACACCTTCTTCGCCGAACTGGTCGACCCGACCACCGGCGAAGCGGCGTCGAGCGCGTTCAACGGGCTGCAGCAGTCCAGTTCGTCCGGAGGCTCGCAACTGACCCCGGAGAACGGGGCTCAGCTGCATGTGCTCAACCCGGCGGCTGGACTCTGGACACTCGTTGTGGACTTCTTCAATACCGTGTCTGGCACGGCGGTATCGCAGCCGTTCACGGTGACGATGGACGACACGCCCGTCAGCGCGTCCGCCGGTGGCCTGCCGGATTCAGCCAGCACGATGCTGACCGCGGGCACGCCAGTGACGACTGACGTCACCGTGACCAACAACGGCACCTCGCCCGAGGCGTATTTCGTCGATGCCCGGCTCAACAGCCAGGTCTCGGCGCCGCTCGCCGCGCAGAGCACGTCGACGCTGACGTTGCCTAACCTGAACGGAACGGTGCCGACTTACCTTGTTCCATCGCAAACGACGGCACTGACCAGCACCGCCTCGTCCACCTCCAAGCTGTTCTTCGACATGAACTACAACTTCGGAGACCCGGACGTGTTCTCGACGGTAGGGAAAACGGCGACAGCTAGCCTGTCGTCGGCGTCGATCGCTAATGGTGACTGGACCATAACCCCGTTCCTGGTTGGTCCAACCGGGAAGAAGCCAGCGAAGCCGGTTAACGCCAGCACCTCGATGACGGCAACCACGGCCGCCTTCGACCCGGCGGTGAGCTCGCCAACCGGGGACCTGTGGCTCGGCAGCGTGAATGCCAGTAACGGATTCACGCCGTACGTCGTCAACCCCGGCCAGAGCGTCACGATCCCGGTGACGATAACGCCTGAGGGCACCTCCGGCACGACGGTCACCGGAACCCTCTATCTGGACGACTCTTCGGTCGTGCCATCCCTGGTAACAATCAACGATTTGCCGACCAACGGGCCTGAAGGCAGCGAGGTCGCCGCCTTCCCCTACAGCTACACGATCAAGTAAGGCCCTAGCGCGGGGACGGGGCGGCCGGGTACGCCGGCCGCCCCGTCTAGTCCCGGTACAGCCCTCGTTTCGAGATGTACTGCACGATGCCGTCCGGAACGAGGTACCAGATCGGATGGCCGGCTCGTACCCGTTCCCGGCACTCCGTCGATGAGATCGCCAGCGCCGGGATCTCTACCAGGCTGACTCGCTCGTCCGGCAGGTCCGACGTCGACAACCGGTGGCCTGGGCGGGTGCAGCCGACGAAGTGCGCCATGGCGAATAGTTCGCCCGCGTCGCGCCAGGAGATCATCTTCGCCAGGGCGTCCGCGCCGGTGATGAAGAAGAATTCTGCCTCCGGCCCGCGCTCCGCGCGCAAATCGCGCAGGGTATCGATGGTGTAGGTCTCCCCCGGCCGGTCGATATCGACGCGGCTGACCGAGAACCGCGGGTTCGACGCCGTCGCGATCACCGTCATCAGGTACCGGTCCTCGGCCGGCGATACCTTCCGATCGCCCTTTTGCCATGGCTGGCCGGTCGGCACGAAGATGACCTCGTCCAGGCCGAAGAAGTGCCCGACCTCGCTTGCCGCCACTAGGTGGCCATGGTGGATGGGGTCGAACGTGCCGCCCATGATCCCGATCCGCTCGCCAGTGCCCAGCGAGCGGGATGGACCGGGCTGGCCACGCTGGCCTTGCTGGCCATCATTCATTTGGTAATCAGGGGCACGGTCCTGTCGCGCCGCTCGCCCCGCCCTTTCTTTCCGTACCTGCGGTTATACCGGATAGGTGATCCCGGTGAGCTGCTCGGACTCCATCCACAGCCGCCGCTGGGTCTCCCTGTTGTGCGAGCGGACGCTCGAGGTGACCACGATCGGGTACCCGGTGAGCTGCAAGAAACCGTCGGGGCCGTAGTAGGTGCCGCCGATGGCTTCCGGGTCCGTTGCGGCACGCAGCGTGGGCAATGCACCCATCGACCCGTCCTGCACCCACCGCGAGTTCAGAAATGCGAACTGAGGGCTCATTGCCCGCTGTGACACGCTGGAAAGGTGCCGGGTCAGGTCGGTGCGCGCGGTGCCGGGATGCGCGGCCAGCGCGATCGTCTGCGCTCGGGCGGCGGCAAGCCTGCGCTGCAGCTCGTAGGTAAACATGAGGTTGGCCAGCTTGGACCGCCCGTACGCGGCGACCTTCTGATAGTGCCTGGCGGACTGAAGATCGGCAAAGTTCATCCGCCCGGCGCGGTGCCCGTTGCTGCTCAGCGTGACAACTCGCGAGCCAGGCACGGTCAGCAGTGAGTTCAACAGCAACCCGGTCAGCGCGAAGTGGCCAAGGTGGTTAGTGCCGAACTGCAACTCGAAGCCGTCCTTGGTGAGGGAGTAGGGCGGCATCATCACGCCGGCGTTGTTGATCAGCAGATCCAGCTTCGGGAACCTCGCAGTCAGTTCAGCGGCAGCCATCCGGACCGACTCCAGCGAAGCCAGGTCAAGCTCGGCAGTCTGCACCTCCGCAGCGGGCCGCGACGCCCTGATTACGTCGGCGGCCGCGGACGTCTTAGCCTGATCCCGCCCGGCTAGGACTATCGTCGCCCCGTGCTGTGCGAGCACCCGAGCGGTCTCCAGCCCGAGACCCGAGGTCGCTCCGGTAACGACCGCGATCCGCCCGCTCTGGTCACCTACGTCAGCCGCCGTCCAGTGCCCGGTGCCGCCGCGCTGCGTCATCTAGGTTCCTCTCTCGTCGCGAACTGCACATACCCAGCAGATCACGGCGAATTCAGTTGGCCCCGCAGTTGCCGTCTTGATCGGTTTAGCTAGCGGGTAGATATAAGACCAAATTCCGGCGACCGGTGCCAGGCTGTCCCGCAAGGCCGTCGGTCCGACTTGCTTGGGGGTTGGGTGAGCTACTCGGCTAGTTATGCCACGGCGACCAGGGATCAGACAAGAACTCTTTTCAGTCACGTCATGTGGCTGGTCGCGGTCACGGCCGGCTGTTTCGCGCTGGGCTGTTACGCCGGCCGGGACCTGTCGGCAGGCTGGTCAATTGTCTGGTTCATCGCAGGTTTCGGGTGCCTGATCGCGCTGAATTTCGCCCGGCGTGCCTCTGCCGTAGCCAGCGTTACGCTGCTGCTGGCAATGGGTCTCCTGCTTGGCCTCGGTATGGGCCCGGTAGTTGCCTATTACACGGTCACTAGCCCGCAAGCAGTCTGGCAAGCGGCCGGAGCGACAGCGCTGTTCATGGCCGGCTTCGGCGCCTATGGTTACGCAACCAGGCGCGATTTGTCGATGGTCGGCCGGATCTCGTTCTTCGCCCTCGTCGGGCTGATCATCTTCGCGATCATCCTGATCTTCGTGAAGATCCCGCACGGCGACCTGATCTACGCGATCCTCGGCCTGGTCATCTTCGCCGGGCTGACCATGTTCGACTTCCAGCGACTGCGACGGTCACAAGGCGCCGCGTCGGCACCACTGATTGCCGCATCGATCTTCCTGGACGCGCTGAACGTGTTCCTGTTCTTCTTGCGCATCTTCTCAGGCGGCCGCGACTGACCGAACGGCCCGATACCGCGACGGCAACTCGACTTTTCATCGATTCTGTCCGCGATCGCTACCAATTTGCCCAACTTTGTGCGGCCAAGATCCGTGCTAAGTGGGGAGCGAGCAGCCAGGTGCGGCCGGTGGCG
>Ga0335072_10016279_pt1 | contig 10544 bp, 8 predicted proteins | sample Lox_Sample_21_FD_206725 | JGI IMG/M metagenome (GOLD analysis project Ga0335072, IMG submission 206725) | Soil microbial communities from Loxahatchee National Wildlife Refuge, Florida, United States - Lox_Sample_2.1 | ecosystem: Environmental > Terrestrial > Soil > Wetlands | place: USA: Florida... | reverse complement strand
CCGCCCGCTGGAAACCATCCGACGCACTCGACGCCGACGAGACCGCGCAGGCGACCGCCACATTGGTGATGTCCGCGGAGCCGACAGTGCCGGTGCCGTTGGTGACCGAGCAGGTCTCCCCGGACGGGTAGGACACCGCCGTCACGTCATACGACGCACCCGTGGCCAGCAGCGTCGGAAACGTGAACGAGCCGTTAGCCGACACGCTGATCGTGTCCCCGCCATTATCGGCCAGCACCACCGGGCCGCTACCCGACAGCCCCGACACCGAGCCGCCCACCGAGAACGACCCCGCCACCACATCACCGCCCGACCAGGCCCCCGCCGACGCCGTCCCGTTGGCCATGATCCCGGGGGCACCACCCGTCAGCGTCGAGTCGGACGCCGCTACCCGCCGCACCCCGTTCTCTGAGAACACCACTGAGCTCCCCGATACTGACAGCCCGAGCACCGTCCCTGCCGCCAGCGCGCCGCCCGTGCTCCAGGCACCCAGCGTCTTCCAGCTCCCGTTGTCGCGCAGGAACAACATCAGCTCAGGGCTACCGCTGTTCCAGTAGTAGATCCCCACGTACCCGCTCTGCCCGCTAGCCTGCATCCGCACCGCCGGACCAACCCACTGCGACCCAGACATCGCCGCCGACGACACCGTCACCTGCGAGTACTGGTCACTGGTGAACGAGTCCGCCGTCCACATGTCCCCCGAGTCCCCCGACGACTGCGTCCCCACCGCCAGGTCCGACGCGACCGCCATCCCCCCGTCACTCGTCGCCGTCCAGTCCGGCCCGAGCGACGAGGAATCCGCCCGCTGGAAACCATCCGACGCACTCGACGCCGCAAGCGCTCTCGGCGATGACGCCGCCCCCGATGCAACAAGACCGCAGACGGTTATCAGAACAACGTAAAGGCATGCCGCGATACGCGGTCTCCTGCTTGAAAGCTTAGACACTGCCCCCGACCCTCTCACCCGACCATAACTCAAGATTGACTTACCTCTGCGCACCGCAACGGACCGCTAACACAGCGGCACAAGACTCGACCCTTATAGACATCTGTCGATAGCACGTGACTCCACCGCCTCCACCCTTTCGCTCCTAGGCGGCGGCACCAACCAGCAGGTCGGAAGGCGCCCCGTTGAAGTGAGGACGCTTAGCACTCGCATCCGGTTGTCATCATTCACAATTCTCCGGCTAACAAATTCAATCCCAGAAGCCCACAGAACCGAACTCTGCCTATATACATCTAATTCGAAGTCGCAATCACATTATTTTAGCTCTATTGACCCATGGCATTGGCTACCATTTGGCTTGCGCCGACTCAACGGCGCGCTGACCCGAAGTCCTTGCCCTGGGAGTGCTGCACTTGCGTGGTCGCAATGGCCCGTGGATCGGGCTGGTCCTGCGGCAGGACGGTGAAGGGCAAGTCGGGGCGCGGCGACGGTGCCGACCGGGTACTCACGGCCGAACGTGGACTCACGCGGCAGGGCGCGAGACATGGCGGAGATGGAAGCCCTGGAAGGCGCTGATCAGCCGCGTGGAGGGGCGCATCCGCTTGCCGGGCGGGCCGATGTCGGGAAGTCCCCCGGCGGCCTGGGGGGTAGCGGGGCTGCTGGTCGGGGCGGAGCAACGAGCCGCCGCACAGGGCAGGCACACACCCGCCCGGGGACCGTGAGCCGTGCCCGAACAGCCGGAATTCCTAGGGTGAGATGAGAGGCCCCGCGAGGGCATCACCCGCGGGGCATGCTGCCAGGAGCAGCAACGCCGCTGTTCACAGCGGCGTTACTGGCTATCGGCGGGAGATGGTCAGTGGCTCCCCGTGCCGGTGGCCATGCTGTCCACGAAGTACCTTCGCTTGCCGCTAGGACTGCGCTCGATAACGTCCACATACTCGAACGTGAGGGAGGCAACCGGGATACGGCTCTCAAAGGTGCGCTCGACGAGGTCCTTGTCGGCTCCAGGACTAAGCACCAGCCGCAGGTGAAGTCGGCCGGGGCCGACCTGGATGAACTGCAGATCCCTTACGTGGTCCCAGAAGGTCCCGTGGTCCAGATCACCGAACGCGTAGCCGAACAGCGATCTCCGCCGTCCCGAGTGGTCGACGAAGGTCTCCTGAGAGCGTCCCACGACGGCGCTGACCCGAGGGTAGTTGTTCGTAGCGCAGGGGTGATCCGATGGGATCGCCAGGTCACCGGTGTCGTACCGTACGAACTGCGTCCCCATGCTATTGAACGACGACGCGATGATGCGCTGACAGCCCTCGACTTCGGATGGCAGCAACTCAAGTTGGCCGTACGTTGGGTAGAAGTGAAATTCACGGCACACTCGGCAGTAATACGCTAGGACCGCATACTCGCTGTGCCCGTACCAGTGAGCTATCTGAAGGTTGAAGTCCGCCTCAAACTGCAGCTGCTGTTCGGTCGGGAACATCTCGGATGCGGCGATGACCCCACGGATGGGCAGCTCCCTGAAGAGCTGCTCACCGATCAGGTCTATGAACGTGTAAAGCGAACTTGGGTAGATGTGCAGGAAGAATGGTGGCATCGTGCAGATCCACTCGCGCAGTTCTTCCAGCCGAGACTCGACCGTTTCGCCTGGCGATATGCTCCAGACGTTCTCGGCCCGGTTGAATTGGACCAGTTCACCGTGAATGTCCCCCGCGTAGCGGACCCGCAGGTCGAATGGCGAATACCCGATCTGGGACCATATGTCGAAGAGGTAAGCACGTTCTTTCTGCCGGCGCGCGAACGTGTCCGCAGTGAAGCGCAGCGGCTGGCCAGAGGTACCTCCGGTCCGCACCGTGTGGGTAAGGACCGGCAGTTCGTACCGGCCATAGCGAGAAGGCTCTCGACGGTAATCGTCCTTCGTCGTCACACGATCGCCGTACCTCTCCAGCACCCGCTGAAACCGCACAGACTGATACTCGCGCACTTCGTCGCTTGACCAGTTCTTCGATCGTGAGATAAGTCGACGGTGATATGCGTAGCTAGGGCCAAGCAGGCCTTCACGCACGTTCATAGCAGAACCGTCCTCAGGATATCGAATCCTGTCTCGAGCGCCTCGTCGTCCACGTTCAGCGGCGGCATCAGCTTGACGACCTCGTCCTCGCGTCCGCACAGCTCGACGATGAGGCCCTGCTCGAAGCATTCGCGTTGCACTTGCGCCGCCGTGCTTTCGCCGCCAGCTCGCGCCAGGTCGATTCCCAGGACCACGCCCACACCGCGGGTTGACAGCCGCGGGTCCGCCGCCGTCAGCGTCTGCCCGAACTCCTGGAGCCGACCGCCTAGGTCGCCGAGCCGGGCTAGGAAGGCCGGGTCCTCCCAGAAATCCAGGGCCGCCGTGCCAGCGACGAAGGCGAGCTGGTTGCCACGGAAGGTGCCAGAGTGCTCACCCGGCCGCCAGACGTCCAGTTCGGGACTCATGAGCACGATAGCCATGGGGTAGCCGTAGCCGCTGATGGACTTGGAGAGCGTCACGATATCGGGACGGATGCCGGCCTGCTCGAAACAGAAGAAGGTGCCAGCCCGCCCGCACCCGGACTGGATCTCGTCGGCGATAAGCAGAACGCCGTACTCACTGGTGATCTCCCGGAGCCTGCGCAGCCATTGACCAGACGCCGCGTAGATGCCGCCCTCCATCTGAACGGGCTCCACGATGACGGCGGCCGGGAGGCCGACCCCGAACGAGGCGTCGGAGAAGATCTTGGCCAGCAGGTCAATGGAGTCAAAGTCACCCCACGGTCCCGACTCGTAGGGCAGGAAGGTAGTGCCGTTGAGTGGCACCCCTGCGGCCTTCCTCGCCGTGGCGCCCCCGGTGGCAGCGAGAGAACCGAGCGTCATCCCGTGATAGGCCCCGGAGAAGGCGATCACGCCGTCCCGCCCGGTTGCCTTGCGTGCCAGCTTCAGCGCCGCCTCGACCGCGTCGCTTCCGGTAGGCCCGGTGAACTGCACTTTATAGGACAAGTCACGCGGGCGGAGGATCACATCGCGGAACCTGGTGAGGAACTCGCTCTTAGCGGTAGTGTGCATGTCAAGCGCATGCGTGACCCCATCATTTTGGATGTAGGAAACCAGCCGCTCTTTGATCTGCGAGTTGTTGTGACCGTAGTTCAGGGCGCTAGCACCGCAGAAGAAGTCGATGTAGCGGCTCCCGTTCTCCGCGACCAGGTACGCGCCCTGCGCACTCGTGAATACCTGAGGGAAGCAGCGGCTATAGCGACGGATCTCGGACTCGAGCTCGGTGAAGATCTCCGTCCCCTGGACTGTCGACTTGCCCGCACCGAGGCCATGACTCAGGCTAGCTTTCATTTTCTCTCCCTGTAGTTCGTTGTGTGCCGCACATGCCATGAGCTGCGGCGTCGGCCCTGAAATAGCTCCATCACCCGTGAGAGCGCCTGCGCTCCGCCACCTCGCGGTACACGTCCAGGGTCTGCGCGGCGGTCGCCCCCCACGTGAACTGGGCGGCCCGGCGAAGGCCGGCATCCCGGAGCCTGTCCCGCTCCGGCTCAATTGCCGCGGCGATGGACGCGGCGATGGACGCCGGATCGTACGGATCGGCCAGCATGGCGGCCCCGCCCGCGATCTCAGGCATGGCACTGGTATTTGAGGTCACGACGGGGCAGCCGCACGCCATCGCCTCCAGGATCGGCAGGCCGAAAGTCTCGTTGAAGGACGGGTACACCAAGGCGTCCGCCGCCTGGTAGAAGATGGGAAGATCCGGGTTGGGCACCTGGCCAACGAACAAGATGTCGGAGCCTATCCCGAGTTCGACCGCGAGCGACCTCAGGCTCGCCAGGTAATCCTCCGCGCCACCGCCCACGAACACGAGCTGCCTGCCGGAGACTCGCTCGCCCGCCACTGCCCAGGCCCTGAGCAGTCCCTCGCAGTTCTTGTAAGGCCACAGCGACGACACGAAGAGTGCGAATGGCTTGGTAATGCCGTAGGCCGCGACCTTCCCGCGAGCAGTGGTCGCGTCGCCCGGTTGGAACCGGTCGTGATCCACAGCCTCGTAGATGAGCCGGAGCTTGGCTGGGTCGACCTGCAGGTACTTGTCCACCTCGGCGCGCATGCTCTCCGAGTTGATGATCACCGCATCGGCGACCCGCGCGGAGCGCGGGTAATTGAGCCGCCGGTAGGTGCGGTTCAGGAACCCCAGCGACTCGGGCGCGGTAAAGGCGTGCATCGTCTTCATGTGAATGACCGTCGACCAGGAGACGTTCACCAGGGGAGCGATCAAGGTATTGAGAACATCGATGCCGGCCAGTGGCAGCCGCAGCGGAGAGTAGACATGCTCACTCAGCGTGCGCAGCTTCCTGCGCTCGTTGGACCAGGGGTACGTCACATAGGACACGGCGGGTCCGTAGTCCTCGTACATCGGTCGGGATTTCGGACTCACCACTAGGCACAGCTGCTCCCCGGAATCCAGCCGATTCGCCATCTCGGGAATCACTCGTGTCCAGAACCAGTGCGCCCCCGATGGATTCCCGGGGTTCTCCGTCAGGAGGTTGATCGCGACGCGCATGCCGGCCAGCCGTCTTCCTTCCGCTTACCAGGAGCACTCGGACTCCTGTTTCAAAGATCAAGTTGAGGTCGGCATCTGCTACCAGATACCTCATTATGATTGCGAGTGGCCCCTACGCTCTCCGAGGATCCTCGGTGGTGGCTCAAAGGAGTCCACGAGCGATTACTAGCGCAACTGTCGGAAGCCCCCCTGGCGGCTTGGCCCCAGGATCCCCTACAGCCCCGAGTTTCTACCCCCTTCGATCTAGGCAGCTAGCCCGTCTGGCAGTAGAGCGATTAGGGGCCTCCCTTGATACCTCCGACGGCCATCACTTTGCGCATTAGCGTCATAGCGGTACGTAGCGACAAGTTCCTCTGGCCGCGTCCAGCTCGAGCCTGCTACTCTGGTTTCTCCGGGTTAAGATGGACTAATGGGGAATGTCCGGCAACGCCAGGGTGATGACCCGGCCGCTCAATATCCGACCTTTTCGCACAAAAACGGTATCACCGCCGCGGTGGCAGGGCTGAACGCGGCTTCCAATGTCAGGCATGGTTACCTATGAGCAATTACCGTCTATTTCCTTCGACGAGCGGCCCGGCGACGCCGGTTGACTTCGGGGCGGGGTACGAGTTCGTCTCAAGCATCGGCTTCACCGTTACCCAGCCAACCATTTACTTTGCGGGGTACTGGTGGTGGGTATGCGGTGCGGAGCAGTCAACGGCGCCGCAGACGTTCTGCCTCTGGCAGGACACCGATGACTATGACCTTCAGGGCGATCTTGGCGTCCTCGTGGAGGCGTCCGTCGTCACATCGTCGGGCCAGTTTACGCCGGGCCAGTGGAACTGGGTTCCGCTGCCGGAACCGATCGCGCTAAGCCGCTATATCTCCTACCGGGCCGCAACGGCATCTCCCCGGTATGCCCCGACTAGCAACGGGGAGTTCGGCAACGGCGGCGCGTACGCGACGGGCATCACGAACGGCCCGCTTTTCGCCTACGCGGATACTAGCTCAGGCAACACCTCCGACGTTAGTTACTATCAGCGTTACAACTGCACGTGGAGCAGTGGCACCCTCGACCCCACGTCGAGTTACCCGACGGCAGGCTCGTCCGGCTTCAACGTGTGGCTGGACGTGCAGGTAACCGATGAGGCTCCGGCGAACGCAACGTATCGATGCTGGCCGAATCAGCCCAACCCGATGTACCCGCCTGAAGCACCATTGCCGTTCACCGTATCGACACAGATTGCGGTGACAGAATCCGCCCAGGCGGTCAAATTGTGGTTCCTTTCCCAGGCGGGAGACCAGAAGCTCCCAAGCATCTGCGGGGTCTGGGACACGGAGACCAAGGAAGTCGTGTCTGGCTCGGAAAATGAGTCGCCAACATGGCTGACGGCAACCGGGGCATCCGCCGTCCCTGGCGGCGGATGGTGCTATTGCGATTACTCGTCGACAAGCTTCGTTCTGGTGGCCAACCACAACTATCGGGTGGCCCTGGGGATGTTCGAGTCCGGGTACGTTTGGTACGCGGGAGCTCAGGGATACTGGCTGACCAACGGCGGTGGCTACCCGGCAACCGGCATCGGGGCCGCCCACGGCGCCGGGAATGGAATCGTCGCCTGCGTCCCGTGCGGACTGGCCGCGAATCCGCTGAGCCCGTGCGCGCAGGACACGAGTGGGGCCTGGGCCTACCCGGACGAGATGGAGACCGATGGTGACAACTACTACATTGACCTGGAGGTAATGGCTGCCTCGGGTGGCGCGCCACCACCGCCTCCGCCACCGCCGGTCAATAGCGGCGCGTTCCTGACCTTCTTCGTCTAGGGTCCTCGGCAGCCCTATAGCCGTTCTGGGGCGGGCGCAGAGTTGCGCCCGCCCCAGCGGGTTCTTCCGGCCAGCCCGGTTGGCCCTGAGTCAGCCGGGGAGTACCGCCTCAATACCGGACGTCTCGGCCTCCTGCACCTCGACCTCCACCTCGACCAGAAGCCAGTTCTTCCCCGGCGGCAGGACGATCTTGATCTTCTGATCCGCGGGCTTGTGCCCGTGCGCGACTGCCCCGGTCCCGTTTGGCGAGCGGACCTCGCCGTTCGACATGATAACCAGTTCATTTACGAACTTCTTAGCGGGCATATTTGACTACTCCAATCTCTGCTTAGCAGCTTCTTATTTTGCTCCAAGCAGGTCTATGCGGCCCTTCACCCCCAGATGTCACGCTGCACGTTGAGCACGACCCTGGTACCGAGCCGATCAAGCCGTATCGGGAATTCCTTCATATCTGACAGGCTCTTGCGTACTGCTCCCTGTTTTTCAACGGGGCAGATTACCAGCAAGAATCCGCCACCGCCAGCGCCCGTTATCTTTACGCCGGAAGCGCCGGCGTCGAGGGCGACGGAAACTGCCAGGTCGATCTGCTCATTAGATACCCCTGAAGCGAGCTTCCTTTTTTCTTCCCAGCCTTCCTTGAGCGCGAGTCCGATTCCCTCTATGTTGCCGGCCCGCAACCGCTCAACGCCAATCCCAGCCAGATCACGCAGCCGGTCGAGCTGCGCCCTAGTGGCCTTGATGTTCGCGTTCTGCTCACCAAGAATGCTGTCGGCCTTCCGCGTGATCCCCGTGTAGAAGAGCATGATCTGTTCCTGGAGCGCCCGGCGGTCCTGAGGGATTAGTTGCACCTCTCGCGCCACGACGTTGTCTCCCGGGCCGAACCGGATATCCCGGATCCCGCCCAAAGCGGCTATGTACTGGTCCTGCTTGCCAATCGGCTTCCCACAGCGATCGATTTCAATTGTGCAGGCCCGCTCGGCAAGCTCTTCGCCTGTCACTTGCCGCCCCTGGTAGGCAAACAGCGCGTGCAATAGCCCCACCGCCACAGCGGAGGATGATCCGAGCCCGGACCCGGCGGATGGGATGTCGGCCAGCGTCGTGATCTCAACGCCCTTCGCGACCCCCGTCATGAGCATCGCCTCCCGGACGAGCTCATGCTCTATGTCCGCAACGCGGGAGACGATCTCCTTCTTCGAGTAGTTGATGTAGATATCATCGTCGAAGCGCTCTTTGATGATCACGTATACATACTTGTCTATGGCACAGTTAAGGACCCTGCCGCCGTGCTCTCGGTAGTAATCGGGAAGGTCCGTCCCGCCGCCGAGCAGGCCGATCCGTAGCGGTGTCTGAGTGATGATCATCGTAGGACCCTGGCGGGCCACTCCTCCCTGGCTCGGCGGTACGCCTCAGGAGTACCGATGTCACGGAAATAGCCGTCAACTGCCACTGCCTGCGCCCGCCCGACAAGCCTGGGCAGCAGGTGAAAGCCGATATCAACCGGGGCAGGCTCGGTGATCTCGTCGAGCACGTCTGGGCTGAACGCGTACATGCCGGCGTTGACCAGGTCCGACACCGGGTTTTTCGGCTTCTCCGTGAAGCCGATCACGCGTCCGGCATCATCGAGTTCCAGGACCCCGCCACTGGACGGCGTCTCGGAGCGAAATGCCGTCAGCGTGGCGATGTGGCGACCACTGCGGTGCGCGTCAATGAGCTCACGCAAGTCGAAGTCCGTCAGGTTGTCCGCGTTGCAGACCAGGAAGAACTCCTCCCCGCGCACCCAGTCCTTATTGGCGGCTAGCGTTCCGGCACTGCCGAGAAGCTCGGACTCGAAGACCGTGGTCACTGCGGGCGGTCCGGATCGCGTCGCTAGATACTCGCGTACCACGTCCGGCAGGTGATGAAGATTGACGAGCACCTCGTCGATCCCGGCGTCACGGAATGCCTCAAGCCAGATGTCCAGTAGCGGCCTATCGTCGATGGCCACCATACACTTGGGTAGCCTGTCGGTTATTGGCCGTAGCCGGCTGCCAACCCCCGCGGCCATCAGGTACGCCTTCATCCGGTGGCCCTCCTGACGACTCCCTGGGCGCGCATCTGGGCGTTCGCCTGATCGAGCACACCATCCAGGCCGCCGATGCCTGCCAGCCAGTCGGCATAGGCGGCGACCGAGTCGGCCGGCGTGCGCTGCGGCTCCCAGCCGAGCTTTCGCAGGGCACTGATGTCGGAAAGGATGTGGCGGGTGTCACCAAACCGGTACTCGCCCGTCACGAGCGCTTCTCGGTCTGACCCGTACTGGCGCATAACGACATCAGCGAACTCTTTAGTGGTGACTGCCTTGCCACCGCCGACGTTGTAGACCTTGCCTACGGCCCGGTTGTCCTCCAGGACGAGCGCGTTCGCGTCCACCACATCGGTGATGTTGACGTAGTCCCGGATCGCGCCGCCGTCCTCGTACACGGTCGGGGGCAGGCCCTGCTGGTAGCTCAGGCAGAAGATGCGACAGGCTCCGGAGTACGCGTTGTACACCGACTGCCGGGGACCCTGGACAATGCTGTACCTGAGGGCCACGCTGGGGATGTCGTAACGTCGGCCCAGGTTGATGGCGACCATCTCCTCGCTGAGCTTGGACATGCCATATGCGTTCTGCGGGTTGGAGATCCGCTCCGGCGTTGCCTGCATGTCGAGCGGCCCGCCGCACTGCGGGCAGGGAATCTCCCATCGTCCGGCCGCCAGGTCCTTTTCCATTCGCATGCCGGGCAACTGCTTGCCATCGGATGAGCAGTCGTAGAGTCCCTCGCCCATCGCCGATTGCGAGGAGGCGACCACGAGCCGCCCGATGTCGAGATGCTCGGCGACGATGATCTCGTAGATCAGGGCGGTAGACACCACGTTTACGTCGGAGAACCTGGCGAAGTCGGTCAGGTAGTCCTGATAAGCGGCGAAGTGGTAGACAGCGTCCACCCGCCGCAGCAGGTTGGCCAGCAGGTCGCGGTTGCGGACATCGCCCTGGTAGAAGTCGATCTCCGGACGCAGGTAGGCCGGCGGCCGCCCGTCGCGGTGTACTGGCCTGGTGAGCGCGTCGAGCACTATGACGTCATGTCCGAGCGCGAGCAGACGGTCACAGGTATGGGAACCGATGAACCCTGCGCCACCGGTGACGAGGACCTTCACTCTTCTCCATTCCTCACATGCGAGGCGACCTGATCATGCTCAGCAACGCCGCGGGTAATT
>Ga0335072_10016277_pt1 | contig 10545 bp, 8 predicted proteins | sample Lox_Sample_21_FD_206725 | JGI IMG/M metagenome (GOLD analysis project Ga0335072, IMG submission 206725) | Soil microbial communities from Loxahatchee National Wildlife Refuge, Florida, United States - Lox_Sample_2.1 | ecosystem: Environmental > Terrestrial > Soil > Wetlands | place: USA: Florida... | reverse complement strand
ACGCCGCGTTACCGATGTCGATCTGGCCGCAGGCAATGTCATACGGCCGGCCATCGAGCGAGATCGACTTGGTCAGACCGGTGATCGCATGCTTGGTCGCCGTGTAACCCGCGCTGCGCGGCCGCGGGCTATGCGCCGATACCGAGCCGTTGTTGATGATCCGGCCGCCGCGCGGATCCTGCGCCTTCATCATCTGCACCGCAAGCGTCCTCGCCAGTCCTCGCGGCGCCTGCGGGATGGCGTCGGCGTTGGCACTATTCTCCAAGCACGTTGGCTCGCAACCAGTCATTGGCGAACTTGCCGTCAGGATCCAGCTTCTGCTGAAGGCTGATGAAGTCCCCGTGCCTTTCGTACTTGGCCGCAACAGCCGGCTGGGTGCGGGTGAAGACCTTGCCCCAGTGCGGGCGGGGGTCAAACGGTGAGAGGGCCTGTTCCACAAGCCGTACCGCCGCGTCGACACTGGCGACATCGGGGTCCCACGTCATGTGGAAAGCGACGCTGTCGCGGTGGTACTGCGGGCTCAGCCACAGCGAATCGGCCTTAATGCTGCGTATCTCCAGAACCTGCAGGACGTGGCTGAGCGTGTCCCGAAGCGGCAGGAGAGCCCGGATGGCTTCGGGCCCGCACGCGGCCGGGATGTGGAACTCGGACTGGATCTCTTCGCCGTTGCTCGGCGTGAATTCCATCCGGAAGTGGGGCAGGCGATCCGACCAGAGGCCGGGTACGCCGAGCTGCGGAGTGCAGTTGGCCGGGTCAAGCCGCGGCAGCGGGTGCAGGTCACGGGTCGCGGTCCTGGCCCCGAACAGTGTTGCCGGCAAGTCGGGCCAGTCTGAGCGCTGCTTGAGCCACACCTGTGCTGCCTGCTGAGCGCGGCCCGTGAACACGCTGACGCTGTAGGCGGCGCTCATGAGTTCCGCGAAGTTCTCGATAACCACATCCCAGGGCAGGTTCTCGTACACCCGCTGAGCTATCTGGAACTCGCGCTCAACCTTCAGTGTCAGCCTGTAAACGACTCCGAGCGCGCCTACGTGCACGACCGCGCCGTCAAACGAGGCTTCTCCTGCGGATAGCTCGATGAGTTCGCCGTTCGCCAGGACGAACTGGATGCCCTCCACCGCGGTTGCAAGATTGCCGTTGTTCCGACCGGACCCGTGGGTTGCGGTGGCGATCGCGCCAGCCACCGAGATGTGCGGAAGCGAGGCGAGGTTCGCCAGTGCCAAGCCCTCCTTGTGAAGGTCCCTCGCCAGCGCGCCATAGGTGATGCCGGCGGGGACGGTCACCGTCTGCCGATCGCTGCTGACTTCGATGGCCGGAGGCAGCCCTGCTACCGAGACGGCGTGGATGCCATCCGCGATGCCGTTGAAAGAGTGGCGTGAACCGACCACCTTCACCTGGCTGGCCCCAGCGACGAGATCCTGCAACTCGCGGACAGACGCTGGCGCCAGGATTTTGTCGAATGCGTAGCGGTAGGTTCCCGACCAGTTGACCAGGCCGCGGGCCGTCGTGTCCGGCAGGGTCAAAGCGATTCCTCCTTCTAAGAAGCAGACAGTGCCCGCCTGCGGCCAGGCTCCTGGCCAGCGCCACGATCATGACGGGAACGTGGTCGTCGGCACGCTCGGCACCTCGGACGCTCGCGGCGGCATGGGCCGGTGGCCCGCAGCGTCGCGCCTGGCCTCACCGCACTGTGATTCTGCTCGGCCTCGGTTAGGTTGCCAAACGGACTTGTGGTCCGAGCAGCGCGTGGGCCGTCCATCACCACGCAACCGTGGACAGCTGCACGCCTGCGCCAGGAGATACGCGACGTCGCCGGCAGAATCCTCGGGCCACCGTAGGACGGAACGCCATCGCTGCCGACACCCCGGACGCTATTGTCGCCCTGTGCCCGCCACGCAATTCGTCGTGCAACTGCACGACGCGACCACGCTCCACTTCGACCTGCGCATCCGGGTCGGCGAGGTTCTGCGTTCCTGGGCCGTCCCGAAGGGGCCCTCGCTTGATTCCGCCGTGCGCCGCCTGGCCGTCCCGGTCGAGGATCACGATCTGTCGGCCGGTGAGTTCGAGGGAGTGCACGACAGACATCCTCGGGGCAGCGGCGCCGTGATCATCTGGGACGAGGGAACCGCCGAGGTCACCCGGGACGAGCCGGGCCACCTAGCCTTTACCCTGCACGGCAGCAAGCTGGCCGGAGGCTTCGCCCTGACCCGCACCGGCGAGCGCCGGTGGATCCTGGTTAAGACCAGGGACGCCGCCGCGCGACCGGGCTCAGACATCGTTGCGGAACGCCCGGCCAGCGTGCGCACCGGAAGGACATGGCAGGAAGTCGCTGCAGGGCCGGCCGGGGCCGCCAAGAACAGCTGAAGAGATACAGGCTGCCAGGGCGCGCTGTGCGTCACGGCTCCTTAGGCACCACCGCGCGACGGGCGTGCTCGCGGTAGTCTCTGGGGGCCAGACCATAGCGGGCCTGAAACAGCCTGTCGAAATAGGACTGACTCCTGAATCCAGACCTGTCAGCAATGCGGCCAATTGAGTCTGCGGTCGTCGCGAGTAAAACTGCCGCATGCGAGAGGCGCACCTGATTCACAAACTCGACCGGCCGGCAGTTGAAGTACTTAGACATCGCGCGAGCAAGATGCCCTTCACTGACCGACGCCAACTGCCGCAGGCGCGGAAGGCCTTCGCGCAGATTCTCCTCTGTGCGCATCGCTGTGCAGGCTTTTACCAGCCAGCCGGGCCGGACGTCGATAATCCCGGCCGCCGCATCGAGGACTGGCATAACCGTAGCCCACAGTCCGATAACATCCAATATGTTCGCAGCGTTTTGATATGCCGTAAGCATGCGCTCCATCGCGTCCAATACCCGCTGCGGGGCGGCCCGGACTACCACCGGCATCGAGGAGAGATCCCAAGCCGAGGCGGCGGTTACCCCGGCGAAGTCGGCGAATGATCGCCACCGTTCGCTCGGAAATGCGATATTGATGAATTCGAACTCTCCGTCGCGGCGCGTGCCGAATTCGTGAGCATCCTGTGGCCTGACCAAGACGAGGTCTCCAGACCGCAGATCCTGACGCTCACCGGCTACCTGCTGCCAGCCCCGGCCATGCGTGACATACAGCAGTTCGTGGAAGTCAGCATGTGTGTGGGGCAACGACCGGTGGGTCGACTCCTCGATCGGCACAAGCGCCGCATGGTAGGGCCGCCCGGAAGCGACGTCGGCGAAGCGCAACTCGGACATGTCAAAAATCTACAACTTCTTGCTATGAAAGTGCTATCAAATGCCCGGCATGTCATAGACATTGGAGAAGGTCACAGGACAGATGGTGCCGGCCGGAAGGGACTTCAAAGTGAGCACCCCAGCGCTGGATCGCGAGGCACTGCTAAAACAGTACGACGAAGATGGCCATATGATATTTCGCGCCGTCCTTGATGAGGACCTGATTGCCGAGGCGAGCGCTCACGTTGAGTGGCTTCAGGCACGTCACCCCGAACTGCGGGGCGAGGAACTAACACACGAACTCGTTGCCCGCGACCCATTCTGGGTCCGCTTGGTCAGTGACCACCGACTCCTCGACATTGCGTCCCTGTTCGTTGGCTCGGACATCGCGCTGTTCGCTTCTCATTACATTTGTAAACCAGCGTTCTCGGGCCGGCAAGTCCTCTGGCACCAGGACGGTGCCTACTGGCCGCTCGACCCCATGAACGTCGTGACCGTGTGGCTCGCCGTGGATGAGTCCACGCCGGCGAATGGATGTTTGCGCGTCATCCCCGGCTCGCACAAAGGCGAGATTCACGAACTGCGTCAGCGAGAGGACACGGAAAGCGTCCTAGGCTCAGAATCCGCCGTCGACGTCGATGAATCAACCGCCGTCGACTTGGTCATGGCTCCTGGCGATGCTGAGGTCCATCATCCGAAGATCATGCACGCATCGAACGCGAACACCTCTCCGAAGCGCCGCTGCGGTCTGACAATCCGTTACATCCCGACCTCGACAAGAATCGTCACCGCGGACCAGCCTTACGCCTCGGCGCTGTTGCTGCGCGGAGAGCCGGGCGTAAACCTTTACCAGCCGCGTCCGGTATTCGTGCCCGGCGAGGCCTTCGACTTCGCCGGCTCTGAGCGGTGGCTGGCGCCTTCATCGGACTAGCATCCGCGCGTTGGCGGCTCGCTGTGGACCTCGGCGCGCCTGCTGCATCGCCGTCGCTTCCTGCCGTGCGACGGCCTCGATTTCCGGGTGCGCGAATACGTCGTGGGCATGCCCGGCGTGAGTCAGGATTGCGGTGAGTTCCGTCAGCCGGCGCTAGCAGTCAGCGCGCACGACTGCAGTCCCGCACACGCCGCAAAAGCGCGCGTCTGGGCCCACCTCATGGCCGCATCCTGGCCCCGGAGGCGCGGTTGGCGCGGCCGGCAGGGTCGGCGCGCTGGTCTCCTGGCGCGGGCCCGATGCCACATCGGGGCGCACCGGCGTGACTTCGGCGGCGCCGGATTGGACGACGGTTGCGGCGATCGACGCGATGGGCCGCACGCTGGTGTTAGCCGGGCTCGCAGTCCTCGGCTTCTTACTGCTGGCTGCCAAGACACCCGCCCCCGCGAGCAGGCCGATGCCGCCGAGCACCGCGAAGCCGAGCATGATCGCCCCGATCCAGATCCCGGCGACAGCGAGGGACGACAGTGTTTGCGCAGCGCTACAGCTATTGGCGGCGTTCGGATCAAGGGCCTGCCCGAGCTGACCAAAGCCGCTGGAGCACTCAGCTACCAGGTTTGCCTGACTGTGCTTGAGAATGAGGCCACCTACCAGGAGCAGCAGGCCCGTTCCGACGCCGCCTCCTGCAATCCCTGTGCTACTTGCCATTGAGAGTTCCCCTTTACCCAGGCTGACGGCGGGCTGGAGCGCAGCGGCGATCGCGCGGCCATGCGAAGGCGCTCATGCGCTGACTACGAGGAATTAGCGGATCCGCAATGCTGAGCGGCGTATTCGCTGACTTGCTGCCACGAACCCGAGGACTCAATGCCGGTCATTATGCCGCCCATCAGCGCGCCGAAGGGGTTCGTGGCCTCGTTGCCGACATCCTGCTGTTCCTGCTTCAGCGAGCTGACGATGTTAGCGACCTGGGGCTCGATGATCGGCGGGGAATTCTGCTGGAGGGCCTGGAAGATCGGAACCCACTGTCCGATCGCCGAGAGCGCGCCGACAAGGTCCGCCAGCGGGTTAGTGGACGACGGGTTCCCGTAGGTAGCCAGATACTTGGCCTTCTGCTGAGCCAGCGTGCGGCAGAAATCGGCGGCCGTCGGTGGTGCGGAAGAGCACGCTGCCACCAGACCGACGACAAGCATCGCCATTGCGAGCAGACAAAATCGCCTCACGAAACGCATCCCACTAGCTCTTCCCGAATGGATTAGGGGTGTCTTTCTGGAAGTCGTTCGCTGCCGATGTCCGGCCAGCCTCGTTCAACCTGGGCAGGACGCCGATGACGTACGGGATGACAAAGAAAACTCCGAGGATCAAGAGCATCGTGACCCAGAAGCCTTTCCGGCGATCGGCAGCCGCCCATACCGAGGCTGGCCGCCTGGCGGCATCTATCGCCAGGCCGATGTCTAAAATCGCGATGATCCAACTAACTGCTGTCATTTTCTCTCATTCCGCTAGGATGATTCGGGATTAGCATCCGGGACTGCCGCCGGTGCTGTTCTCGTCGGCGCGCCGCAGGACTGGCAGAAGTTGTCTTCGAAGATGGTCGGAATCCCGCACTGGGTACAGAATTTCGTCGCCTGCCCCGAGCGCGCATGCACGTCCAGGTCGGCAGGCGACGTGACGGCCGCGACTCCGCCATGCTCGGTCGGTCCTGTCGGATCGGCTGGCCCTGGGACTTCCGCGGGCTTGCCTGCCTCGTCGCGAGCGGCTGTCTCGGACTGCGGCAGGCGCGGGTAGGCGGTCCTCGCGCTGGCGGGGTAGTAGGTCGGCATATGCACGAAGGCAAACTTCTTCGGCGCCGGCTGAAGTTTCGGCAGGTCCTGGCTCAGGCCTGCGAACTTCGCGCGCTCGTCATCACGCATACTCGGGTAATTGGCCAGGCGGAAGGCGACCGCCCGACGAGCGATCTCCTGGGCGACCAGGGTGGCATCAATGTTCTTCGGGAGCGTCAGCTCGATGATCTTGCGCACCATCGCGTTCGGGAGCTTCTCTGCGTACTCAAGTCTGATGGCTTCGTTAGAGCCGACTCCCGTCTTGGAAGTGGCGCCCACAGACTTCAGCCATGGGTAGCGGATGTGGCCGACAAGAACCTTGCCCCGGCTCCTGCTGGCGGCCCTGGCCTTGCTGACAGCGTTTGCCGTCACGGCGACAAGCGCGCCAGCCCCGCCAAAGCCGACCCAGCCTCCGCCCTTGTCGTACTTCTCGCACGCCAGGGCCAACCGTCCATCTGTTATGTAGACGTCGATCTTGACTTCCCTGAGTCTGAGCAGAGTCTTGAGGCCGACCTCGCGCACTTCGCAGACCTTGACAGCCGTGGCGACGAGCTTCGAGACGTTCGACCCGTCGTACTCCTCGAGCGCGATTACCTCGGAGCTTGATGTATCGCTCAGCACTGGGTAGAGCGCGCCGTCGCCTGCGCTCAGTCCGGACCGGATCGTCAGAACGTTGAAACTCATGGCTAATCCTCCGAGTCGGCCAGCTCGTGTTCACGAGTGCCGCGCAGCGGCATTACCGCAGAGCAGATGCACTTGGCGCATCCGGGTCGATTGGTAGCACCCGCTGCGAAAGCTACAGCGACATTTCTCGCGCCTGCGGCCCGAGGGAAATCCTCGGACAGACTCGGACAGCGTCGCTGGGTCGAGATCGAGGACGGGAAAAGGGGTGCTGATCCGGGCTTGTTGTCCGATGCCCCGCTGACAGCGCGCCAGCCGAACCGAGCCACAAGCTTGTGCCGCGCGGTCCCGCATGACCAATGCCGGACCGCGCGGCGCTCCCCCCGAGGCCATCGTCACATTCAGTTCGTCCCGCAGAGAATGTCCGCGGGAATGTCCGGACAACTTCGGACAGCCCCTAGGCGTCTCTTGATCAGTGATTTTGCGGCCGCGAGGGGAGTACCGCAGTGAGCGATATCAAGTCCGCGCAGATCACCGCGGACCCGGATCGGATCGCGACTCAGCAAGACTTCGGCCAGGAGCTCACCACCCTGCGCACCCTTGCCGGGCTGACGGTGCGGCAGGTCGCTAAGGCAGCTGAATTGCCGATCAGTACGACCGGCGACTACTTCTCCGGCCGGCACCTCCCTGGCAACACTCAGTCGGAGCAGTTGATCAGGATTCTGCGGGCGTGTGCGGTCACCGATGCGGCGGAACAGACACGATGGCTGGACGCTCTCCGCCGCGCGCGGCGGTCGCCCGGCAGGAAGATTCCGGCCAACGCGCCCTACCGCGGCCTGGCCAGGTTCGAGCCGGAGGATGCGCGATGGTTCTTCGGCCGTGAGGAGATTGCTGACCGACTGGCCGAACTCGCCGGCAGCGGACCGACACAGACCGCCGACAGCAAACCAGGCGGGCCCGGTCGCTGGTCCGAGTCAGCGAACGCGCTGCCACTAGTCCTGGTCGGTCCCTCCGGTTCAGGCAAGTCGTCGCTGTTGCGGGCCGGCCTGATCCCCCGGCTCACCGGGCCGTGCATAATCCTCGATCCGACAGGCGCGTCGGGCACCGACCTCCGGGCCCAGCTCGCTGAAGTCACCCGTCCCGGCGGATCCGCTAGCTTGCGTCAGCTTCCGGGCTCGAAAGCTGCAGCGGTCGTTGTCGATCAGTTCGAGGCCGTCTTCACGCACTGGCAGGACGAAGCCGGGCAGCGGGCATTCATCACGGACCTGTGCGATGTCGCCCGCACCCGCCTGGTGGTCCTTGCTCTGCGAGCTGACTTCTACGAGCACGCACTCCGCTATCCGGGGCTGGCGAGCGCGCTGCAAGCCAGGCAGGTCGTACTGGGTTCGATGACCGCAGATCAAGTGCGGCGCGCGATCACCGAGCCCGCCCGGCTAGCCCGTTTGGACGTGGAGGACGGCCTGGTCCGTCTGCTGCTGCGCGATCTCGCCCCGCCAGCGGACGCTAGCGGCACACCCGAACTCAAAGTTCCGCAGGCCGATAGCCATCAGCCTGCAGCGAATGGCCAGGGAACGCCTGAGGTCAGCCGCGATGTCACTGCCCTGCAGCCTAGCCCGGGCGGCAACGGCAACGGCAACCGCGCCAGCGAGGCGCAGGGCGCTTACGAGGCGGGCCAGTTGCCGTTGCTGTCCCACGCCATGCTTGCTACCTGGGAAAACAGCCGCGGCGGCGTGCTCACGATCGCCGATTACCTGGCTAGCGGCGGCATCGGGGATGCACTGGTCCGCACTGCCGAAGGAGGATATGCCGCTCTCCCGCCCGAGGAGCAGCAGCTTGCGCGCCGCCTGTTCCTCCAGCTGGTGCATCTAGCCGACGACGCGCCGCCAACTCGGGCCACCGTCGAGCTCAGCGAACTGCGCGGCTGGGGCGGCGAGACCGCCGACCATGCGCTCAGCAGGTTCGTCGACGAGCGGCTCATCACTGTCGACGCGAGCACCGCACAGATCACCCACGATGCTCTGCTGACCGCATGGCCGCGGCTACGCTCCTGGATCGACGTCGGCCGGGAAGACCTGCGTACTCGTCGTCGCATCGGCGAGGCCGCTCGAGCCTGGCGGGATGCCAACAGGGAAACTGCTGCACTATTGCGCGGCAGCCAACTCGCCATTGCCCGCGACTGGGTCTCCGACGGCGACAAGCGCGCTTCCCTGGGGACGCTGGCGTCAGAATTCGTCAGCGCCTCGATCGCCGAGGACCAAGCCCGCGAACGCGCGGAGCGAAGCCGGGCCCGTCGGCTGCAGCGCCTTGTCGCCGCACTGACGGTGCTCCTCCTAGCCGTGGGCGGCCTGGCGGGGTACGCGTTCCAGCAGCGCCAGGTGGCCGGGAACGCGCGCGATGATGCGAACTCGCGCGAGATCGCAGTCGAGGCCAGTCAGGTCCGCGGCCTGGATGCGCCAGTAGCGGCGCAGCTGAGCGTTGCCGCCTACCGGACGGCGCAGACCCCGCAGGCGGTCGCGAGCCTGATCGAGTCAACCGGCTCACCCTCGGCCGAGCGGATTCTGGACTCCGCTGGCGTTGTCCAGTCAGTCAGCCTGGCACCAGACCACAAGGTGCTCGCCGTCGCCGCAGCAGACGGTACCTTGCGGCTCTGGAATGTCTCTAGACCGGGAAAGCCGGTACCCATTGGCGGCCTGCTTTTGCACGACAGCGCCGATCCGCTGTACACGACCGCGTTCAGCCCAGACGGCAAGATCCTCGCGGCCGCGGGAGCCGGGCGCTCGATATCGCTGTGGGATGTCAGCGATCCGGCGCATCCAGTGCTGCTCGGCAAGCCGCTGACCGGCCCGGCCAACACCGTCTACTCGGTAGCGTTCAGCCCCGACGGCAAAACCTTGGTGGCGGGCAGCGCGGACGACACCGCGCGGCTGTGGGATGTCAGCGATCCGGCGCATGCGGTGCCGCTCGGCAAGCCGCTGCCAGACGCGACCGGGTACATAGAGTCCGTCGCGTTCGCGCCGGGAGGCACGCTGCTCGCGCTCGGCAGCGCGGACGGCACCGTGCGACTGTGGAACGTCGCCAACCTGCTACGTCCACTGCCGGTGGGCAGGCCGCTGACTGGGCCAGGCAATATCGTCACCTCCGTAGCGTTCAGCCCGGACGGTCACCTGCTCGCTGCCTCGAGCCAGGACGACAAGGTGTGGCTGTGGAGGATCAGCCCGCACGGCGCAGCGCCGGATGGCACGCTGACCAACGCAACCGACTGGGTCAATGCGGTCGCGTTCAGTCCCGACGGCAGCGAACTCGCGGCCGGCACCAGCGATGCGAGCGTTTTGGTCTGGAACGTCGCGGACCGCTCGCTGATTGCGACGCTCCCGCATCCGCAGCCGGTGACGTCGCTGGCCTGGGACGGCCCCGGCCGACTCGCGGCCGGTGACGCGGACGGAACGGTATCTCTGTGGCAGGTTCCGCCGCCGGTCCTGCTGACCGGCAGCCCGGCCTACGACGCCGTGTACAGTCCCGACGGCACGATGCTCGCTGTGAGCAGCCAGGACAGCTTGCAGCTGTGGAGCGCCACCAGTCGCAAGCAACTCGCGGCGCAACCAGTACCGGGCACGTTCGTGAACGCGGTCGAGTTCGCGCCCCGCGCACATGTCCTCGCGGCAACTTACGGCGACGGCATGTTCCAGATGTGGAGCACGGCGGGAGGAAACCTGGTGCCGCTCGGCCAGCCGGTCCGGGCCTCGGCGACCGGCATGACCGAGACCGTAGCCTTCAGCCCGAACGGTCAGCTAGTGGCGACCGGTGGCGACGACGGCACGCTGCGACTGTGGTCGGTGCAGGATCCGGCCCGCCCGCGGCTAGTGGCTAGTGAGCACGACTCCGGGACCTACGTGCTGGGTGCCGCCTTCTCCCCGGACGGCAACGTGGTCGCAGCTGCCAGCGCGGACAATCTCACCCGGCTGTGG
>Ga0335072_10016276_pt1 | contig 10545 bp, 8 predicted proteins | sample Lox_Sample_21_FD_206725 | JGI IMG/M metagenome (GOLD analysis project Ga0335072, IMG submission 206725) | Soil microbial communities from Loxahatchee National Wildlife Refuge, Florida, United States - Lox_Sample_2.1 | ecosystem: Environmental > Terrestrial > Soil > Wetlands | place: USA: Florida... | reverse complement strand
AGAAGGTCCCGGGGGAGTACCGGGCCGAGCTGCAGCGGCTGATCGTGATCCAGGGCGACACCGAGCCCGCCAGCGTGGAGCAGCAGCGCAACCTCGGGGCGACCGCGCCGTCCCTGTACGACCTGCGGAACCTGTTCCAGGTCAACGTGGAGGAGGGCCGGCACCTGTGGGCGATGGTGTACCTGCTGCACGCCTACTTCGGCCGCGAGGGCCGCGAGGAGGCGGAGGAGCTGCTGCACCGCAACTCCGGCAGCGAGGACTCGCCCCGCATCCTCGGCGCGTTCAACGAGGAGACCCCCGACTGGCTGTCGTTCTACATGTTCACCTACTTCACCGACCGGGACGGCAAGTACCAGCTCGGCACGCTCAAGGAGTCCGCGTTCGACCCGCTGAGCCGCACCTGCGAGTTCATGCTCAAGGAAGAGGCGCACCACATGATGGTCGGCACCACCGGGGTCGACCGGGTGGTGGAGCGGACCGCCCAGGTGATGGTGGAGAACGACACCGACGACGTGGCCGCCCTCGGCGCGATCCCGCTGCCGGTGATCCAGAAGTACATCAACTTCCACTACAGCGTCTCGCTCGACCTGTTCGGCGGCGAGACCTCCACCAACGTCGCCAACTACTACACCGCCGGGCTCAAGGGCCGCTGGCTGGAGGAACGGCGCAAGGACGACCACCTGCTGACCAGCGACTCGATCATGGTGGACGCGCTGACCGACGGGGAGATCGCCCAGACCGAGGTGGCCGCGCTGGTCGGCCTCAACACCGACCTGCGCCGCGAGTACATCGCCGACTGCGCCGGCGGGGTCAAGCGCTGGAACCGCATCCTCGAGGCGGCGGGTCTCCCGCAGCGGCTGTACCTCCCGCACATCGCGTTCAACCGGCTGGTCGGCGCGTTCGCCCCGATCGAGGCGTCGCCGGCCGGCGAGCGGCTTTCCGCTGGCGAGTGGGAGGCCCGCAAGGGACAATGGCTGCCAACCGACACCGACAAGACATTCGTGCGATCGCTGATGCAGCCGGTCTACCAGCGCGGGAAGATCGCGGCGTGGATCGCGCCGCCCCGCAACGGCATCAACGGCCAGCCGTTCGACTACGACTACGTGCACCTCATCTAACAGCAAGATCTAGCAGCAAGGCGGAACCGCGAACCCCCGGGGGACGACTGCGATGGCGCAACTGTTCAACGCGTGCGAGTACCTGCTCGACCGGCGGCTGGCCGCCGGGGACGGGCAGCGGATCGCGCTGACCGGCCCGGCCGGCGAGTTCAGCTACGCCCAGCTGCACGACCGGGTCTGCCGCACCGCGGCCGGCCTGCGCGCGGCCGGCGTCCAGCCCGAGCAGCGGATCCTGATGGTGATGTCAGACTCACCATCCTTTGTCGTTGTTTATCTGGCCGCCATGCGGGTAGGCGCGATTCCAGTGCCGGTCTCGACGATGCTGCGGGCCGACGGGGTCGCGGAGCTACTGCGCGACTCGCGGGCCCGGTTCCTCGCGATTACCGGTGAGTTCGCCGCCGTGGCGGAGTCGGCCGCAGCGGCGGCGCCCGAACTGGCCGGCGTACTGGCAGACGTCCCGCTTGCTGCCAGTCCCCGGCCAGTTCACCAACTCGACGACCTGGCCGCCTTCGCGCCCGACGAGTCGGTCTACGACACCACCGCCGACTCCCCGGCGTTCTGGCTCTACACCTCGGGCACGACCGGGGCGCCGAAGGGCGCGATGCACCGGCACGGGTCGGTCCAGGTGGTCTGCGAGACCTACGCCGCCCAGGTGCTCGGCATCACCCCGTCGGACCGCTGCCTGTCGGCCGCGAAGGCGTTCTTCGCCTACGGCCTCGGCAACTCGGTCCTGTTCCCGCTCTCGGTCGGCGCGGCCTGCGTGCTGCTGCCGTCGCCGTCCCGGCCCGACCTGATCGCGGAGACCGCGGTCAAGCACGGCGCGACGCTCTTCTTCGGCGGCCCGACGTTCTTCGCCAACATGCTCAGAGCCGGGCTCCCGGCCGACGCGCTGAGCGGGGTCCGGCTGGCCGCCTCGGCCGGCGAGGCGCTTCCGGCGTCCCTCTACACCCGGTGGACGGCGCAGTTCGGCATCGACATCATCGACGGCATCGGGATGACCGAGATGCTGCACATCTTCCTGTCCAACGCGCCCGGCGCGGTCCGGCCCGGCACCACCGGCGTCGCCGTGCCCGGCTACGACCTCAAGCTGCTTGACGAGGAGCGCGGCCGGGAGATCGCCGAGCCGGGCACCCCCGGCACCCTCTACGTCCGCGGCCAGTCCTCCGCGACCGGCTACTGGGCCAGGTACGACGCGTCCCGGCTGGTTTTCCAGGGTGAGTGGCTGCGCACCGGCGACACCTACGTCAGGGACGCCGACGGGTACTACGAGTGCCTCGGCCGGACCGGCGACATGATCAAGGCGTCCGGCATCTGGGTCTCCCCGATGGAGGTCGAGACCCGGCTGCTGTCCCACCCGGCGGTCGCCCAGGCGGTGGTGGTCGCCGCCCCGGACGCCGACGGGCTGGAGAAGCCGGTCGCCTACGTGCTCCTCGCGGCCGACGCCGCCGTGACCGAGGCAGAGCTGATCGAGTACTGCCGCGAAGGGCTGCCGTCGTTCAAGCGCCCCCGCGCGGTCGTCTTCACCGACGCCTTCCCCACCACCGCGACCGGCAAGATCCGGCGCGTCGACCTGCGCACGATGGCCCTCGGCGTGCTGACCACGGCCGAGCGCTGAAGTGAGATAGAAAGGCGTCATGCTCGACGGAATGCCGCTCATCGACGTCCACCTGCACGCCGCCCGGCTGCCCACGCTCAAGCTGCCCAGGGAGACCTGGCTGCAGGGGTTCGCCGCCGAGGCGGCCATGGAACGGCTCTACGACGCGGAAGGCACGGTGGTGCCGGCTGAGTTCGACGGCTACCTGGCGGCCGAGGGCGTCGACGCCGCGCTGCTCATGTGCGAGTACTCCCCGAAGGTGACCGGCCTGCAGGTCATCGAGGACATGCTCCCGATCGCGGCGCACGCGCCGGACCGCATCAAGATCATCGCCAACGTCAACCCCCACCTCCACTACCCGGTCGACGACGAGGTCCGCCGCCAGCTCGCGCTCGGCGCGGTGGCGCTGAAGATCCACCCGGTGCACGCCGGCGTCGCCGCCAACGACCGGATGCTGTATCCCGCCTACGAGGCCTGCCAGGCCGCGGGCGTCCCGGTCGTGGTGCACTGCGGCACCTCGACCTTCCCCGGGGCGGCCAACACGTTCGGCGACCCGGTCGTCCTCGACGACGTGCTTCGTGACTTCCGCTCGCTCAGCCTGGTGCTCGCGCACGGCGGCCGCGGCTGGTGGTACGACGCGGCGGCGTTCCTGGCGCTGTCAAGCGACCGGGTCTGGATCGAGCTCTCCGGCCTCCCGCCGTCCCGGCTCCGCGACTACTACGCCCGCCAGAACTGGCCCCGGCTGACCAGGCGGATGATCTTCGGCACGGACTGGCCGGGCATCCCCGGCATCGCCGCCAACGCCCGCGCCGTCGCCCGCCTGATGCCCGACGAGGAAACCGCCGCGCGCGTCCTGGCCGGCAACGCCGCCCGCGTCTACCACCTCAAAGACGGATAACAGCAAGAAGCGCCGCGACGCGCTAGGGCACCCGCAATTCGGGGTCCACCGGCAGGTCGAGCAGCTCGGACGCGACCAGGACGGGCGCGCCGGTGATCGCCGCCAGGTTGATCGCGTCGCTCGGCCGCGCGTCCACCACCGCTCCGCCCCGCAGCGTGACCTGCGCGTAGAAGACCTGGCCGTCGGTCCTGGTGACCCGCACCGCCCGGACCGCGGACCCCGCCGCCGCGACCAGCGAGGCCATGAACTGGTAGGTCATCGGCCGCGGGAACTCCTGTCCCTGCAGGCTGAAGGCGAGCGCCGTCGCCTCCGCGTCACCGACGCCGATGGACAGCCGCCGCGCGTCCCCGTCGGCCGCCGACGCGAGCACGATCGAGAACCGCTCACGTCGATCCGAGCTCTCGCCAGGCGTCACCGCAACGCCCATAATCGTTACAGGAACCATGTCCGTCGTGTCCGCGTTGGTCATGACAGCGCGCCCTTCCAGCGGTAGCACCTTTAGAGTAACCGGACGCCAGGCAGGCTCTTTTCGCGGAGGAGCAACCAATGCGCGCGCGCCGACGTCAAAAAGGCATGATGAGCAGACTTATCGCCACATGCGCGGCGCTCGCGGTGGCGATCGGGGTCGGCGGCGGCATCGCGGCCTGCGCGCACGGCACGCCCGCGGCGACCGTCTCGGCCGACGCCAGCGTGACGATGTCAGCGCCTGCGGGGGCGCCCCCAGCGGCGGGGATGATGATCGGCGGCGAGGCGTTCGGCGGGCACGGCCGCCTGGCGTTCGTGTCGGCCGGCCGGCTGTACGTGCTCGACGGCAGCGCGGCCGGCCACAGCGCGACCCTGCATTCGGTCGCGACCGGAGAGACGCCGACGGCGGCGACGCCGGGCGCGCCGTCCTGGTCGCCGGACGGCCGCTGGCTCGCCTACCTGGTCGGCACCCCGTCCGCCGACGGAACCGTGACCGGCGGCGCGCTCTGGCTGGCGGGACCGGACGGCCAGGACGCGCACCTGCTGGTCCAGCACGTGGCCGGCTTCGCCTGGTCGCCGAGGACCGATGAGCTGGCGGCGACGTCGGCCGGCGGCGGGAAGCTGTACGCGGTGCAGCCCGGCAAGCCCACCTACCCGATGCTCGAGGTGCCGGGGCAGTTCGACGGCGCCCCGGTATGGTCGCCGAACGGGCGCGAGATCGCGGTCGCCAGCGTCACCGTGACGGCGACCGGGCGCTTCGCAAGCAGCGTGATCGACCTGTTCGTGCCGAGCGAGGGGATCGTGATCAACAGCCTCGCCTCCTCCCGGACCGACGCGTTGATCGTCGACGGCTGGTGGGCGAACGGGGAAGGGGTGCTGGCCTGGTCCGACCCCGGCGACGCGGCCTCGACCCCGGCCGACACACTGCCGCTGGTCTCCTACCCGCTCGGCGACGCGCCGACCGAGACGCTGGCGAGCACCCCGGCCTACCCCTCGTTCGCGGTACCGGACGGGGCCGGGGTGACGCTGGTGACCGGCGAGGACCGCGCCCTGTGGAGCGCCAAGACGATCACCTACTGCAACGTCTCCGGGCACTGCGGGCCCGCGCAGGCCGCGCTGCCGGCCCCGGTCAACCTCGACCCGGCCTCCTCCCAGTGGCAGGGCGAAACCGACCTCGCGTTCGCCCACTGCGCAACCGAGCCGACGCAGTCGGCGCAGCCCGCCGCCGCCACCCCGCAAGCCCTCAGCGCCTGGTACCGGACCTGCCGGCTGTGGTACACGGCCGGGGGCGGCGGCAACGCGGTCGCGGTCACCCGGGCCGGTGCCGGGGTCGCCGCCCCGACCTGGTCCGGCGGCGACGGCGACCTGCTCTACGTCCGCGACGACGCGCTCTGGCTGATCCCGATGCGGCAGCCGAACGGCGCCCCGTCCAGCGCCCCCGCCCGCCCGGTCGTCGGCCGGCTGTTCGCGGGCAGCTGGCCGAACGCCGACGGCTACACCGGCTGGCAATCCCAGTTCGCCTGGCACTCCTAGCACCGCGACAGCCGCACAGCCCTAACCGCGGCAGCTCTGACAGCACCTCCGACAGCACCGTCACCAGCTGGTCCGCGTGCGCCCGGCCGAACGGCAGCGGCGGCCGGATCTTCAGCACGTGCCCGTGCGGGCCGGTCGCGCTGATCAGCACCCGGCGCGACCGCATCCGGTTGACGATCGCCGCCGCCAACTCGGCCGACGGGGCGCCGGATGACGGCGAGATCACGTCCACCCCGAGGTACAGCCCCACCCCGCGCACGTCCCCGAGCACCGGGCTGCCCGCCGCCACCTGCGTGACCGCGGAGGTCAGGTAGCCCCCGGTGGCAGCCGCGTTGGCCGGCAGGCCCTCGTCCGCCAGCACGTCGAGGACGGCCGACGCGGCGGCCACGCAGACCGGGTTGCCGCCGAAGGTGTTGAAGTACCGCGCCCGCCGCCCGAACTCCGTCAGCACCTCTTCGCGCGCGACCAGCCCCGCGATCGGCAGCCCGTTGCCCATCGGCTTGCCCATCGTCACGATGTCCGGCACCAGGCCGTCATGCCGCTGGTACCCCCAGAACCGCGACCCGGTCCGGCCGAACCCCGACTGCACCTCGTCGGCGATGTAGAGCCCGCCCGCCTCCCGCGCCAGCGACGCCACCCGCGCGAGCGAGCCGGCCGCGGGAGAAGGCAGCACCCCGTCGGAGGAGAAGATCGAGTCGGCCAGGAACGCCGCCAGCCGCACCCCGTGCCGCTCCAGTTCCGCGATCGCGGCCGCCACCCCGGCCGCGAAATCGACCCCGGGTCCCGGCGCGGGCACCGCCCGCACGTCCGCCCCGAGCGGAACCCCACCGCCCAGGCTGGGGGAGAGCTCCGCCACCGCGGCGGTCACCCCGTGGTACGCGTTCGCGGTCACGATGACCCCGGTGCCGCCGGTGTGGAACCGGGCGATGCGCAGCGCCAGGTCGTTGGCCTCGCTCCCGGTGCAGGTGAACATCGCGTGGGCCGGGCCGATCGAGTGCGTCGCCAGCAGCCGCTCGGCGTACCCGACGACCCCGTCGGTGAGGTACCTGGTGTGCGTGTTGAGGGTCGCCAGCTGCCGCGCGACCGCCGCGGTGACCGCCGGGTGCGAGTGCCCGACCGACGGCACGTTGTTATACGCGTCGAGGTACGCCACCCCGTCCGGGTCGTACAGGTGCACGCCGGCGCCGCGCGCGAACTCGACCGGCTCGTCGTAGAACAGCCGGTAGGCGCCGCCGAGGGCGGCCTCCCGGCGGGCGATCAGCTCCCGCGTCGCGGCCGGGAGCCCGGCCAGCCCCGACCCGTCGTACCCGTTGACCATCAACGGGACCGGCGCGAAGCCGTCCGTCATGACGCCACCTCCAGCTCGCAGGCCGCGGCCAGGCGGCGGCCGATCTCGTGAGGCCCGATCGCGCGCAGCGCCGCGAAGTGCGCGATCGCGGCGGGCGTGCGACGCAGCAGGTAGCGGGCGTTGCCGGGATCGCGGGCGGCGTGCGCCTGGCTCAGGATGATCCGCGCCGCCACCCGGGCGACCATGAACTCCGCGACCAGCTCCAGCTCAGAGCGCGACAGCGAGTCGACCGCGTGATAGCCGCGGACCACGTCGAGCGCGGGCGCCAGCAGGTCACCGCCAGGGCCGGCGGACCCGCCGGCGCCGAGCTGGTAGCAGGCGGCCACGCCCACGTCCATCGCCACCGGCCCGGTCAGCGCGTCGCCGAAGTCGAGGATGCCGGTCACCCGGGCGCCGTCGGTCAGCAGGTTCTCCCCGTGGAAATCGGTGTGGATGACCTGGGTTGCCATCCCGGTCAGACGCGGCGCGACCACGGCGTCGAACCGGTCCAGGCACTCCGCCAGCCCGCCGCGCTCCCTCTCCGGCAGCTCGGCCAGCAGCGGTCGCAGCGCCCCGAACCGCTGCAGGTCCCAGCGGTGGGTCCGGCCCGCGCCGGGGTGCGAGAACCCGCCCAGGGCGACGTTCAGCCGGGCGAGGGTGCCGCCAATGTCGCGCCGGAGCGCCAGGCTCGACCCCTCCGCCCCCAGCAGCCGCCCGTCCAGCCACGATGTCATCCGCACCAGCCGCCCCTTGAGCCTCAGCTCGGGCCGCCCGTCCAGCGCGGCCACCACCCGTTGCACCGGCAGCTCCGGCGCGACCGCGGCCAAGTGCAGCAGCACCGCCGTCTGAAACCCCGCCCCTCCCGCCGAGTCCGCCCCAACCGAGTCCGCCCCAACCGAGTCCGCCCCAACCGAGTCCGCCCCAACCGCGTCCCCCCCGGCCGGCGGCGCCCCGACCTTCAGCAGCCGCCGAGAACCGTCGTCCCCCACCAGCCGGAACGTGTCGTCGAACTCCGACGCCAGCCGCTCCGCCGCCGCGACCACGCCATAGTGCCGCAGCGCGATCTCCGCCGCCTGCGCAGGCGAGACGGCACGCGAGACAGCACGCGAGGCAGCGGAGGCAGGCACGGCAGACATCCAAACATCGTAGAGCCAGAGCGGGAATAGCCCCCCGTCGCAATAATGTTGCGCACACTGTAAGATTTAACTGAACGCAAACTTGTAGACGCCGCAAACCTTTAGTGAGCGCATGATGACGGTAGCCAGCAACATCGAGACGACAAGCGAGGCGGCCTGCCCGCCCTCCCTCCGCGAGCGCAAGAAGCTGGCCACCCGTCGCGAGCTTCGCCGGGTCGCGCTGCGGATGATCGCCGAGCGCGGCTACTCCAACGTCACCGTGGAAGAGATCGCCGAGGCGGCCAACGTCTCGCCCCGCACCTTCTTCAACTACTTCCCGACCAAGGAAGCGGCGCTGTTCGGGGCCGACCCGGAGCTGGCCGAGGCGACCCGCGACGCGATCGTGCGCCAGTCGCCCGGCGAGCCGGTCCTGACCGTGCTCCGCGCGCTGATGCGCAACCGGGCAGCCGAGGTCGCGAGTGAATTCGCGGAGCTCGGCGGCGACCCGCTGGAATGGCTCGCCCGGATGAAGGCGGCCCGCACCGACCCGCACCTGCACGCCGCCCACGCCGCCCAGATGGCCGCGATCGAAAGGTCCCTGGCCGAGGCGATCGCCCAGCGCCTCGGCGCCACCCTCGAGTGCGACCCCTACCCCGGCCTGCTCGCCTCGATCGCGACCGGCGTGTTCCGTTCGAGCATGTCTTTCTGGGCCACCTCCGGCGGCACGGTGCCGCTCGAGCAGCTGGTCGACCGGGCGTTCGTGGCCCTCGCCGACGGCCTGCCGGAGAACGCCGACCTGCGTCACGTCACCGACAACGTCCCGCCCGCCAGCACAACCAACAGCACAACCACCAGCACAACCACCAGCGTGGCGGAAAGAAAGGAAAACCCCTGATGGCCTCGGCATCAGACACCCCAGTGGCAAGCAGCGGAAACGGCGGCCGAGGCCCGGGCGAGGGCAGCGGCGTCCTGCCCGGCCTCGACCACCGCCGCATCCTGCTGATCATCGGCGCGCTCATGTGCGGCATGTTCCTGGCCGCACTCGACCAGACGATCGTGGCGACCGCGCTGCCCACCATCGTCGGCGACCTCAAGGGCGGCTCCCACATCGCCTGGGTGATCACCGCCTACCTGCTCGCGACCACGGTCTCCACCCCGCTCTGGGGCAAGCTCGGCGACCAGTACGGCCGGAAGATCTTCTTCCAGGCCTCGATCGTCATCTTCCTGGTCGGCTCGGTGCTGTCCGGCCTGTCCAACTCGATGGTCATGCTGATCGCGTTCCGGGCGGTCCAGGGCCTCGGCTCCGGCGGTCTGATGGTCGGCGCGCAGGCGATCGTCGGCGACATCGTCTCGCCCCGCGAGCGCGGCAAGTACTCCGGCCTGTTCGGCGCCGTGTTCGGCGTCGCCAGCGTGATCGGCCCGCTGCTCGGCGGCGTCTTCGTGGAGCAGCTGTCCTGGCGCTGGATCTTCTACATCAACCTCCCGATCGGCGCGATCGCGCTGTTCGTGGTGGCCAGCCAGGTCCCCGGCAAGCTCAGCCGGATCCACCACCAGATCGACTACCTCGGCACGGTCGTGCTCTCCCTCGCCGCGACGGCGCTGATCCTGCTGACCAGCCTGGGCGGCACCACCTACCCGTGGGCGTCGACCCCGATCTACATCCTCGGCGCGGCCGGGGTGGCGCTGATCGTGGTGTTCGCGTTCGTCGAGCGCCGGGCGGCCGAGCCGGTGCTGCCGCTGCACCTGTTCAAGACCCGGGTGTTCTCGTCCACCAGCATCGTCGGCTTCATCGTCGGGTTCGGAATGTTCGGCGCGATCGCCTACCTGCCCGCCTTCTTCCAGGTCGCCCGCGGCATCTCGCCCACCATCTCCGGGCTCTACCTGCTGCCGCTGATGGGCGGGCTGCTGATCATGTCGATCAGCTCCGGGCAGGTCATCTCGCGGACCGGCAAGTACCGGTACTTCCCGATCGCGGGCACCGCGCTGATGACCCTCGGCCTGTTCCTGCTGCACCTGATGGGCGTGTCCACCCCGACCTACCTGGACGCGCTCTACATGCTGATCCTCGGCCTCGGCCTCGGCAGCGTGATGCAGGTGCTGCTGATCATCGTGCAGAACGGCGTCCCGCATAGCGAAATCGGCGTCGCGACCGCCGGGGCCACGTTCTTCCGCTCGATCGGCGGCGCGTTCGGCACCGCGATCTTCGGCGCGATCTTCTCCAACGTCCTGGTCGGGAACCTGGCCAACCACCTGCACGGGATCAAGCTGCCGGCCGGCTTCGGCAGCGCGGGCGTCACCCCGGCGATGCTCGACCTGCTGCCCGCGGCGGTCCGGCACGGCTTCGTCGACGGCTACGCCCAGTCGATCCAGACCGTGTTCCTGGTCGCGGCGCCGATCGCCGCGCTCGCGTTCCTCGCCAGCTGGCTGATCCCGCAGGTCGAGCTGCGCAAGTGGAGCCACGCGGCCGGGGAGAAGAAGCCGGACGCGGTCATCGA
>Ga0335072_10016275_pt1 | contig 10546 bp, 9 predicted proteins | sample Lox_Sample_21_FD_206725 | JGI IMG/M metagenome (GOLD analysis project Ga0335072, IMG submission 206725) | Soil microbial communities from Loxahatchee National Wildlife Refuge, Florida, United States - Lox_Sample_2.1 | ecosystem: Environmental > Terrestrial > Soil > Wetlands | place: USA: Florida... | reverse complement strand
CAGCAAAAACTAAACCCCCAACCTTAAACAAGGGAGATGCTGCCCGCCCGAAGGGCGGGCGCGGCTCTCTTGTCGTATGATAAGATAATAAATAGCAATTCTCACCATCTAATAACATATGAAGACAAGTAAATCTAACCAAGTGCCTTCTAGAATAAACATTGTCTACTACGAGTGCATGAAAATTTCCATTCTTGTTAATCGTTTAAATCCGCAGAGGTTGATGGATCCATGGCTACAGGGGGAATTGGAGCAAAATAGGGTGAGGTTGACTGCCTCTTTCGTATCTCAATCAGGACTCATTAGATATTAGGCTTGCAAGTCTTGCCAAAAGAGGAAGGTTAAATGCGATCGCGAACGCCCAATATGCGCCGCTTGTTACAAAGAACGATTCTCATGTAGCTACAGCGATGGAGCTGGCTCGATATCGATGCTTAAAAGGTTAGAAGTCCCTCTTGGGATAAGATTCGAGGAGTGAGCTAAGTTAATAAACCATCGACTCGTAAGACCTAAAGAACTTGAGCATTGCCTATTAGATGGCCATCCTGTTCAAGCCCTTGACATGGCTGTCTAGGAGTCAAGTAGGCTGAAATTCATTAATATCAATCACCCACTCGCAACCCTCAGTCCTCGGAATCGGAATGCCGTCCGTTCTCACGTCATGTATAATTTCAGACAGCAGCAGAAGAAGCGAAAGCTGTTTGCGTCATCTCTGGAGAGTATTTACAAAGTGAACTCAACGTCAAAGTCACGTGAGGACCACATGGTTCCTTCCCTATATCAACCATCGCGAACCACTGTATTCATGGAGCACTTCATGTCGCACTTCCTCTCTTTGCTATCAGACCTAGTGAATCAGCAATGGGAGAATTTTTGTCGTGGTCGGTTCCTAAATATTTCAATGATTCAACAACGCCCACTTTAAAGCAAGCAATATACGCCTGCATTACAAATTTCTACGGCATTACAACTCACGACAAATCTATCCAGATGCAAAGTCGCCTACCATATATTGCCGCTGTGCGGGGTCTGCGTAAACAAATTACGCAGGTGGGAAAAGCGAAACACACTTTGGCGCCCGAATCAGAAATCTTTGCCTCGATTCTCTTATTCCTTTATGAATCAAGAACCGGTGAGACAAAAGATGGTTGGATACAGTATGGAGACGGTGCAGAGAAACTCTTATTGACGAGACGACCAGAGTCCTACCAGACTCGGCTCGGAAACACCCTTATTCAGTTTATGAGATACTCTACAGTACGTTAAAGCACTATGTATAAAGATCTAAGTAAGAAGCTAATAATTATAGTAGCTCGTTGTAGCATTTGCACAACGCACCTCAACCATCTTTTCTACGGAACCTTGGCGGAGCATGCTATGGGCTAAAGTTCCAAAGAGGAGATTTGATATTCTCATTGATCACTTCCTTTTGATTCCTAGCTATTTGTATGAACTCGACAACATGCGTTATAGGCGGAAGTGCGCAACCTCCAACTTACGAGAGTTATTCTATAAGGCGCAGGATATCGAGAGTCCACTGAAAACGTGGTTTAAACAGTCCCTGCATGAGGAACTCAAAAATGACAAGCAGGGCCAACTATACCAAGATATGCTATGCGAGGATGATCCCATAGACTATATAGGGGCGTATCACCTCCCACTACGTATTTATAAGGATTGGAAATACTTGGAAGAGATATCTGTACTTAGCGCTGGCATGATCCTCACCTTGACAATCCTGTGCGATGTATGCGTCCCCCTGGTTCCGAAATCTTACAACAAGCGAATGGTATTCCATTCCGCTTTTGTGCTGTCGACGATACCACTCGCGGATAAGAAATGGGGCAGTACAAGCGGGCCACTTAGTTTAATTTTCCCCCTGAAGACTGTCGCGATGTTGAGCCCAGATCCAGAGCAGAGGATGCAAGCTCACAACAAGCTAGCCAGATGAGATAGAGGTATTGGCAGTGGCGGAAGCTTCGAGATTCCATTTGTGGCTTCTGGGAACTTGTATGAATTGAATGAACTTAAGGGTGACGATAGCAAAGAGCAAACTTGCCTAGGAGATGCAAATGCAGCTCCGTCAGACGAAATCACAAGTATATAGCAACGGAGGAGATTTAAGTAAAAAACGGTTTTTGCAACGGGAAACAAACTTTGATGTAGAACTTTTCAACCCCGAGAGAGCTTGGTGATTTTTTCTATTATAAGTTCGAATACCAGTAGCAACCCGTTTAGCATGGATACAGACATGACCTCTCGCTGTAAAGGAAGTTCTCCCTTTCTACAAATTCTACCCCAATTCATTAGATTGCACAATTCTAGTACAAGAGGATCGCTCCATGTCACTCAATAATAGAAATACCATGGCATAAGGTAATGATTGAAGGGGACATCTTGTGACATTTATATTCCGGATCGGATTATTCTTTGTGGAGTGGCGGTGTTGCGCTTTCCCGAAATACTAAGTGCTCCAAATACCAATTACCAGATTCACAAGAACTGATTTTAGTAGATGCTTCTATATTAACAGAGATTAGATAATTGTTCGGCCTTACTAGGACAACAAAGCCGCAACAGTTTCAGCCAGCGTTCTAATACTATTAAGAGACAAATATGCAATAGTATGGCTCGTAGGACAAATCCCTAGCGAGTAATACCTGGGAGCATTCCAATTTGTTGTTAAGGGTTTCGAGCTCCCCGGCAAACCACGATAGTCTAAGCCTTTGTCAGTTAGTGTTGAAGCCGGTGCAGGAGATTTCTCTGATGTGAAAATGTACCATTATGCATCCGTGAAACAAGAATTGAGAGGCACCAATAGTGTTGTCAGTGGCGGTGGGTTCGAACATCGGGTTTCACTGAACATCAAGGTCCGCCTCGTCACTTTGTGAAAACTTTAGCTGTAGTCGAGCTTGAGGGGCAGAGCTTGACAGTTCCGAGGGCATATAGGCGATCAAGGGGCATCTGCTCACCCACACTACATGCTCTGTCAAAGTGTTTCTAGATGTGTTATATGATTAACCCATATAGAAATCACAGATATGTATTGATGGAACCTTTTTCGACTGCACACAACACAAACCTGCATTATAAGCAATTAAACACTCGGTACGATATGCTTTTGGCCTCTGGAGCCAAAGGGCTTCAGGGTAGCAACCAGGGCAGCGAGAGCTGTACTGGTAGCGACTGTAGTCGCGTCGACGATTCGTTGCCAGACACGCCCACCCAGCAAGACACAGCAGCAACCGCCCCTATTGGGCGTAAACTGCCTACAATAACAATGGATTACGAACGAATTGACACTTACTTAACAGAGATTGGAGCCTCGGAAGCTCCAGGACTAGCTCCAGTTCCAGCCCCAGCTCCGACCCAGCCAGCTCCGGCCCAGGCTGTGGACGAGCAAAATTGGACCCAAGTTAGCAACAATCGTGGCACGAAAATCCTACCAGCTCGGCCGCCAGAGAAACGCAGGAAAGGCCCAGACCGCTAGAGTCAACTAAAGCTGCAAAGAACACCAAAGATATCCGGGATGTATTCAATGGGTTGTACGAGGGGTGGCCCTTCTTGGTTAGGTAGGTGGCGATATAGTCACCTGTGGCTGCGAGGGAACACAGATTTTAAGTAACGATAGGAGAGGTTTTTATCCTGCTACAGTTGTAGTAAGGTTTCTCTATCTGTAAATAATAGGATTTCCGCATAGCTCAGCTCGATCGGTGTAAGATTAATAATAATAATAATATATGATTAGCCCAATATAAGATGTTGGCTGTGTTTAACCAAGTAGTTTTAACGCCACAATCACGCATCTCAGGCAATAGTGCTTTGCAATTCAATGATAAAATACAAATATTCATATGTTTTAAGTTTTCAGGTAGCATAACACAAGAACTGCCTGTGAAGGCCGATTATTACATGTTATAACGCTGAAAAAGAGAAGGATTTCGGTCACTGAATTGATTACTGAAGTGATAACTCGCGTGTAGATAAAGCTATAGTGCCCTCGATTACTAGAAGGTCTTGGCTAAACGCCTCGACTGGGGATTGCAAGGCCTTTTCAACTTTCATCTCAATTCTCAGATTCATTTGCGTTTCTTCTTCTCATCTCTTTCTTGGTACTGAACTATCCCGAAGTGTATAGAGGAGACAGTGTGCGATGCCCCACAAGTATTAATCAACCCTATTGCAATCCGTGTCAATGTGGAGGTTTGGCGTTTAAAAGGTATATGTTAGGTATGTTAGGTCAATGTGCCTTTTGTATATGTTGCTTTGTCACACGTGACAATCGGCCTTGGGCTATAACATACGTAACGGTTTCACATTTCTGAAGGCTAGATTAACGTCTTCAGTGATACTAATATCTCAGAATGAAGTATAAAGGCGTTTTGAAGATCGATTTCAAAACCGCAGCCTCGTAGGTATCACCGTATACGCATCTCGTGACTTGAGATTCTAGACCTCGCTATTCTCGCCTACACAATGGTGTATACCGAGACTGGTCCGTGCACCTTACTCTTAATCCCTCCGATAATCCCTTCGAAATTTCAAGCTTAGATATCAATACTATATATTTTTTACTTAGAGATAAGTCTGTATATAAAAGCTATGTTATTATATTGAAATTCTCTTGATTGTCAGCTTACGGGAACTAATTTGACTGTTTTAGCTGTTACAGGTGTTTTACTTTGTCTTTCCGGGCCGCAAAAACCCCAGCGAGAGATCGCCAATTTTCAGGGACGTTGTCGCTAAATTCTTAGGCAGTTGCTCAGTAAATTCAGCGGATTATTCTTGGACCAACGCAAAACTATTTTATATATAAGCTCAATATTTATAAAGCATATTTAGTTGAATTCTGACTAATAGAATGGTTTTACGGATAAGAATGTAAGGTTTCGGAAGCTTTTGATTGTCGCGTCCAAAGGCGGGGCACATAACTCTCGGCAAATGGGGCACGGACCAGTCTTAATGGACAACATAGTCCAGCTTGCGACCAACTTGCGGCTCGATCCAGAGGTACAGCCTTGTTCATCAACTCATTTCTGGGCTCAAGTTTGATACGATCTTGCATGTATCAGCCTCCAAACTCGTGTGATGCGTGCGATTATAGGATCGTCGCTTGTCCCATCTTGTATCCGCGAGCCTTGAGAAGATGGAGCAAAGGTCGCGATATGAGTACGAACCCCTCACCAGATCACAAGAGATACGTCTCATCATTCTTAAACGAAATAAGAGATCCAGTCCGCTGAAGTGCAGGATTGTTCACGTAGAACTCACATCTGAAATACCCTATCTGGCCTTATCTTATACCTGGGGCACCTCGAGTCAAACGAAGTTGCTGCTGGTCGACGGGCAAGAGTTAAACATAAGAACGAACCTATGGTTGGCGCTTTGGCACCTAAGAGAAGATATGCGAAGGAGTAGCAAGTGTCTTGCTACACGCTCATTCCCGCAGTATATGTGGATTGACGCAATTTGTATCAATCAGGATGATATTACTGAGCGGAATCATCAGGTCCGACTTATGAGCCAAGTCTTCAGTTACGCTTTTGAAGTCCTCGTGTGGCTTGGAATCGAAGCTGATGACAGCAGGCTTGCGATGGAAGTTCTTCAAGATGTTTGTGAATCGTATAACTGGTCAGATGCATTGAAGGCAATAGCAAGGCTATTCAACCGCGAATACTGGACTCGCATGTGGATTATCCAAGAAATTGGGCTCGCCAATAAGGTTACCTTGCAGTGTGGCGGACAGAGTGTAGACTGGAGATCTATAAAGTCTCTCCAGAGCAAGCTCTATATCGATTCAAGCACTGTGAAAGAGGCGGTTCGTATAGATCATAGCTACGCCATGCAACATTTTCGACAATGGTCAAACCAGAAACCATATAAAAACGCCCGACTATGGCAAAGCAATGATGGACATAGTAGCTCCCTCCATGGACTGCTAGAGACTTTTAGAGACTATAAATGCTCTGATCCAAGGGATAAGGTCTTTGCGCTACTTGGACTAGCCCATGATTGTCAGAACGGCGAGCTATTACCGGATTACTCTAAATCCATTCTCAATGTTTACGTAGATGTTATCTACCATTGCAATACCATAATTGCAGAGGATTCTACGCGAAAATTCGTGTCTTTCAGTAGGATACTACTAGATTCTCTAGGGCTACAGTCCGTGGACCAGAAAGTCATCGAAAAGGCCCTAGAATCAGTGTCGAATGCAGGGCGGCCATTGCTTCAGGTCAACTTCTACGGATGCCATTACATTCAAGAAACCGGTCCGTCTTTTGAACGTCAATTACTTAAGTTGGCGCTAAAAGTCGAGCACATATCTAGTGGTCCACCGTATGCTAATCCCCAACATCTCCGCTCATTTCCCGATCTAACAACTACTTCACTACATATCAGAAAGGAGCTTTGGAATGATCCAGGCGAGATTGAATGCGTACATTCAATCAGTTTAGCGAATGGATCGTATGGTCTTGCACCTGTACATGTTGCCAAAGGAGACGCCATCTGCCGATTGCCTGGATGGGATGTTGCAGTTGTTTTGAGAGAATGTCCTCATGACCAGTCATGGTCCTTCGGGTCAGGCCCTACCCATAGGATTATTGGGAGAGCCATCATTTTCCCTAAAGGAAGTACACTAGACACGAGCAACCCTTTATTAGTGTTATGGATTCGTAAAAGCAAAGACGAGGAGTTGGGTGAGATTGAAGATATGCCAGCTTGGCCTCATATCACATTCATCGATATTGCAACTCTGTATAAGCTAATTAGTTAAAAGGAGTTTGTCGTTTCCAATGAGCATAAAATTTTGTTTGTGACGAGAAAGTAGGCACATGCTTACGCTATAGTGTAGGTTTAGAAGTCCCTTAACCTTTACAAATTTAAACAACCTGAAAGCATTCTATCTATCCGTATAGCACTTTTATAGCAATTAATTGATTTCATCGATAAACCCCTATGTCTTCCTATGCTCGTCGTGCAATGCTTGACGCCTTATAGCTTAATGACTGTAAAGACTCTAACGACTCCTCGCACGCGGATACTAGCCAGGATTCTGAGCCAGATTTCGACAATAATATGCCACTGTGGAGGGATAGAATATACGTACCGTCGAAGTGCACGATTGTCAGGATAATTGGTAAGTTGCCGTACGCTCCGGAGGTGCTCAGCGGAAGGAGCAAGGGCCGGAATGGAGGCAAAAACCCAAAACCACATACAACATACAGGCCACCGCACGCAATTGAGTGGCAAGCACTGTAATAAACTTAAGGAAAAATTGCATTTAATGTCCGTAAATTCTTTGCTTCTTCTGTAAAACTCGTCTGTAAATCCGTAAGGCTTTGTCCCCCAATCTCTGGTCCTATCGTCCTATCTGTCCGTACGTAGACGTTAAATACATCCTTAAAGGCATCTCTATGAGAACGAGGTCCCTAAACTGACTAGATATATCAATGCTCTCGGTACAGGAAGAACTATTGCCTAGATTAGGTGATTGGTCGAGAGCGGCCACGAAACTCCACTACACTACTGTTGCAGATGTAGTTGATGACGTACTTGTATTAGTTGGCAGGATAATAATTTCTTTTTCTTTGGGTTCCCTACTGTTCATACAGTTCATAAAGCTTCTAGTCAAGTTAATTTAAAGCGCAATCGTCCTCCTACCACTTCTACAAACGTTATAATAACTAGAAAGTCTTTTAGAGATTCACCGTTTATGATTTTAAACCATCTAACTTGGGTTGATGATTATAATCACAATATGAATTCCGTTGATTTAGCAAATCAATTCCGTTAAGTTTATGATACCCAGCGAATCGCCTTTCGTACCTGGATTCCACTTTTACATCGAACTTTGGATCAAGCAGCTATTAACGCTTATAAGCCTGCTGCTGTTGGAAAAATCTCGCCAGACAACCATTCACCCCACTTAAAATTCCGGAAGGAGCTACATGGGAAGCTTTTGGATATTCACAAAGGGGAAAAAGGCCTTAGATCGAAGCTGATCCTTATAACTGGGTACAGCGTCCTACGCAACAAGCATGTTTTATGTGTTATAAGTAGGAAAAGCTGAAAAAACAGCTGGCTATTCACCAGGAAGCTGCTGGTATTGAGGTTTTCAAGGCTAATTCTAAGGGCCAGGCAAGGTTTGCTCAGGTTGCAGCTACCGTATTGCGACGTCCCTCTATGCAAGACGAGCAGTTGCTTTAGAGAATGGCATTCTCAGAGGGGTTAGGAAGTGTATATTGTGGAGGGAATGAATGGATGTGCCGTCGAAGTGCACGATCGCCAGGGATATGTAGGACAGCGTACAAGCTCGAAGCCACAGAATAGTTGGCAATAGGGACGGAGACAACGCTCAGCGCAATGCTCAAAACACACAAAAAAAAAGACCATATTCCATGTCCGTAAAACCTCCTATTAAAACCCGTAGAACTGATCTGCGTCTGTATAAAAGCAAGCTGTCCGACCGGTAAAGGATAACTATAAAAGGTGATGCTCGAAGGCAGTCTATGAGCTAGCTAAATATATCAATGCTCCCAGTACAGGAATAACTAATGCCCAGAATCATGTGATGAGACCACGGAACCCCATCACAATATATTCCTCAAAAGATCGAACATGTAGTAATTTTTCTTAGCGCCAAGAAATGCCAAGGCGCTAAAATGTGCCAGTGCTTCGGGGAGATGAGCCTTGGAGACTGCACTTGCTGCCTGAGGTGTCATTTTAAGAGGTTGTTTCGCCTGAGGCAACATTTCCTGAGGTGTTATTGCCTGAGGTGTCAAAATGTCTCATGACAAGTTCCCACGCATATACTAGAACTCCTTTTAGGAAGGTTTCCATTACCCGGATTGCAATGATTGTGGTTTCTTAGGCTGCTTGTTCGCTGCTGCCCTAGGGTGCGAAATGTGTCGGCGGCGGACTACTATCCCTTATATTTGCTTTCACCTATCGGTGCCTTTAACGGTAGTTCTTAATTCGAAAATGTATGTGTAAATCTTTTTCTGAGAGTTGAAGGTTTTCGTACTTCTAATACTAAAGTGATGCATTTAACAAATTAATTAGAACATTAGATAATAAACTATATCTTAATGGCAGACGCTATTTAACTCGCTGACCACAAAATTATGAAAGCAGTTCATTAGTGGGCTGCATAACCTTCTTCAATGTAATGTCATCCAACACTGTAGCATAGAGCGCCGAGTTACCCGCTGCTGCAGCATTGAGTGTAAAGACAAACTTCAACGTTCCTGTAGTTGCTGTCGGCGTAATGATGGTCTGGATCTCCCTATATCCAACTTTGAGCCCACTCTTTACGGCAGGAGTGGTGCAAGCCCCGAAATCGCTGCAGGTGAGCTGGGTAGGGACGATGACGACGTCGTCGAGGTAGACCGTAATGCTGGTGCCAAATACGGCCGGGTCGAAGTCGTCCCAGTAGCCAACCCAGGCACTGAAGCTGTATTGTGCGCTGGTGCACAACGTGAGTGTCTGACTTATTGTGACGACAGCGTCGTAGCCGACGCCACTCTGTGTGGAGCCTGGGAACGTACTGCAGGAGAACGGAAATGTCAGCATCTTATTAGTCATTTTGACGTGATAACAAAGCAGAAGAGAAGAGATCTAGATGCTTACAATGCGCCAACCCCACTCTGGGCGAGAGAGCCCGAAGTATCATATTGAGGAGAAGGACCGGACGCGGACGGAGGCAGAGCTGTAACATTGACAGTCCATCGTCCTTCATTGATGCCTGTCTTTGGTGCCGGAAGCTCGAAGCTTGGGTCTCGCACCAGTTGCCATGGTAATTCGCCACCGCATACTGGCTTAGGGAGTGGCTCAGCTGCAACAAGTAAGGGAAGTAGGAAAAGCAGATTGAGATACATCTTCCAAGGCTTCACAAGGCAAGTCATGTGTAATGAGCTCGAGGCGGAAAGGAATTTATCAAGGGTGGGAACTTTACTGGAATTAAATACCGTGGGGACATGGCATTGTTGATGGGTCAAGGTGTTCAATCGACTCATCCCTGGCTAGTGCTAAAATCTAAATGAGGAAGGGAAGCGCAGTTCCAGGCTTGGTGGCTTGCTTATTAGGCAGGCGGCCCATGGTGTGCCAGGCCTTGCAAGCCACATATGCCCTGCGCTGGCCTTCCGCAATGCAGCTGCGCAAACCGAACCAATGGTGTTGTTGTATATCATGCCTGGCGTGCATGCAAATATTCAATATATGCACAAGGTCCGTGCTGCAATACGAGAAATATCATCGGGGAATTATTGACTCGAAAGCCCGCCGCCACTCGTTCCTCATGGGAATTTGACCAGTCAAGCGATTTTGACCAGTTGAGAATGCATTTTACAAAAAATTCTCTATAAAAATTAAGGGATAAAGCTAGACAAGGTTTTAGGATTAATATTCCTCGAAATTAGAAAATTCACTATTAGGAGGTTGGCGCTGCTTTTCAAGTCATTTGATTTTGATGCTCTTACGAAGGTCGCTCAAGTCGGGTAATTTGAGCAACAGTTACCTTAAGGCTGGGGTTTTGGGTAGCGGG
>Ga0335072_10016273_pt1 | contig 10546 bp, 6 predicted proteins | sample Lox_Sample_21_FD_206725 | JGI IMG/M metagenome (GOLD analysis project Ga0335072, IMG submission 206725) | Soil microbial communities from Loxahatchee National Wildlife Refuge, Florida, United States - Lox_Sample_2.1 | ecosystem: Environmental > Terrestrial > Soil > Wetlands | place: USA: Florida... | reverse complement strand
GCTCGACGACGCGGGCGCGGCCGGGGTGCGCGGGGCCGTCGTCCTCGCGTCCGGCTACCGCGAGGTTGGCCGCCAGGGCCGCGCCCTGGAGGAGCGGATGGTCGAGCGCGCGGCGGCGAACGGGATCACCGTGCTCGGCCCGAACTGCCTGGGCTTCATCAACGCCTACTCCCGGTGTGCCCCGTTTGCCCTGGTCGTGCCGCCGCCGCTGACGGCCGGCCCGATCGGCATCGCGCTGCAGAGCGGCGCCCTGGCCAGCGTGGTGCTGGGCTTCGCCCGGTCCCGCGCCATCGGCGTGAGCACGCTCACCACCCTGGGCAACGAGTCGATGATCAGCACGCTCGACGTGATCGACTACTTGGTGGAGGACGAGAACACCAGGGTCATCTGCCTGTTCCTGGAGGAGATCTCAGATCCGGAGAAGTTCGCGCGGGTAGCCGAGAAAGCCGACCAGGCCGGCAAGCCGATCGTCGCCCTGAAGGTCGGCTCCAGCCCGGTCGGCCAGCAGGCCGCGCTGGCCCACACCGGCTCGGTGGCCGGCGACGACGCGGTGGTCGATGCGGTCCTCCGCCAGCTCAACATCATCCGGGTGACCAGCATCGAGGACCTGCTGTGCACCGGCGCGCTGCTCGGCTACGACCGGTGGCCGCGTGGCCGGCGGATGGGCGTGCTGACCGCTTCCGGCGGCGCGTGCGACATCATCGCCGACAGCGCGAGCGCCCAGGGCATCGAGATCCCGCCGTTCGCGCCGGAGACGGCCGCGGCCATCACCCCGCATCTGCCGCCGTTCATCGAGGCGAAGAATCCGCTCGACACCACCGGCTACTTCCTGGCCAACCGGCGCGTGTCGGCGCTGACCGCGATCGACCACGCGCTGGACGCCGCCGTGGAGGACCCCGGCCTGGACTTCGTGCTGTTCTCGGTCACGCTGCCCGACGCGCGGCCGCCGGACGAGGCGGCGGCGGCCATCATCGAAGGACGCATCGCCTGGCTGGAGCAGCGCATCGCGTCGTCGCCGGTGCCGGTCATCTCGGTCGGCTCGACCTGCGTGGACCTGAGCGAATACGGCCGGGATCTGCTCGGCCGTCACCACATCCACCTGCTCGGCGGGATGGAATTCGGCCTCCGGGCCCTGGGCCACGCGCTGCGCTGGCTGGAGAACCGCGGGAACGTGCGATCCCGGCCAGCCAGGCCGGCCGCCGGGCGCCGCGCCTCCCCTGTCTCCGCTTCGGGCGCGTGGACCGAGACCGCGGCCCGGAGCCTGCTCGCGGCGGCCGGCGTCCCCGTGGTCCCAGCCGAGCTGGTGCACTCGGCCGACGAGGCGGTCGAAGCCGCGCGGCGAGTCGGCCGGCCGGCCGCGCTGAAGATCTGCTCGGCTCAGATCGCCCACAAGTCCGACATCGGCGGCGTTGCCCTCGGGCTGGCCACGGACGCCGAGGTGAGGGCGGCCTACCAGCAGGTGCTCGCGGCCGGCCAGTCGGTCCCCGGGGCCGACATCGACGGCGTGCTCGTCTCGGCCATGCGCACCGGCGGGATCGAGCTGCTCGCCGGGGTGACCGCGGACCCCACGTTCGGCCCGGTCCTGGCCGTGGGCCTGGGCGGGATCTGGGTGGAGATCCTGAACGACACCAGCCTGCGGGTCCTGCCCGTGGATGCCGGCCAGGTGAAGCGCATGCTCACCGAGCTGCGGGGGCTGCCGCTGCTGCGCGGCGCCCGCGGCACGCCCCCGGCCGACCTGGACGTACTGGCCGACGTGATCACCGCCCTCGGCGATACGGCCATGTCCCTGAACGGGACGCTGCGGGCGCTCGAAGTCAACCCGCTGTGGGTGAGCGGAGATCAGGTCGAGGCGCTCGACGTGCTCGTGGTCACCGAGCCGGGCGGCACAGCAGAAACGGAGCGAGCAACATGCTGATGGGCGTCAGTGCGGAACAGCAGGAACTGCACGCGACGGTGCGGCGCTTCCTGGCCGACCGGGCACCGCTGCCGCGGGTCCGCGAGCTCATGGAAACCGTCGACGGGACGGACGCCGAGGTGTGGCGGCAGGCCGCCGCCCAGCTGGGCTTGCCCGGAATCGCGATCCCGGAGAAATACGGCGGGTCCGGCTTCTCCTTCGCCGAGCAGGCGATCGTGCTCGAAGAGCTGGGCGCGGCGCTGTACACCGGGCCGTACCTGGCCAGCGCCGTGCTGGCGGCCACGGCGCTGCTGGCCAGCCCGGACGAGGAGGCCAGGCGTGACTTCCTGCCCGGCATCGCATCCGGCCAGACCGTGGCCACGCTGGCGTTCGCCGAGGACGACGGGTCCTGGCAGCCGGACGCGATCCGGCTGTCTGCCAGCCGCAGCGGCGCGGGATGGCGGCTGGACGGGCACAAGAGCTTCGTGCTCGACGGGCACACGGCCGACCTGGTTCTCGCCGTGGCCGCGGCCGACGGCGGGCTGTCGCTGTTCGCCGTGGAGGGCGGGGCCCCGGGGCTGACCCGCACGCCGCTGCCCACGCTGGACCAGACCAGGAAGCTGGCCCGGCTGGAGTTCGGCGCGGTCACCGGCCGGCTGATCGGCACGCCGGGCGACGCGGCCATCACGGCGGACCGGGTGCTTGACGTCGCCGCGATCGCGCTCGCGGCCGAGCAACTCGGCGGCGCACAGCGGGCCCTGGACATGGCCGTGCAGTACGCGAAGATCCGGCACCAGTTCGGCCGGCCCATCGGGAGCTTCCAGGCCATCAAGCACCGGTGCGCCGACCTGCTGCTCGAGGTCGAGTCGCTGCGCTCGGCCGTCTCCTACGCGGCGGAAGCCGTCGCCGCGGATTCTGACGAGATTCCGGTGCTGGCCTCGCTGGTCAAGGCCTACGGCTCCGAGACCTATTTCCACGTGGCCGCCGAGAACATCCAGATCCACGGCGGCATCGGCTTCACCTGGGAGCACGACGCCCACCTGTACTTCAAGCGGGCCAAGTCGAGCGAGCTCTTCCTGGGGGACGGCAGCTACCACCGGGAGCGCCTGGCCCAGCGCATCGGCCTGTAGCTGGCGCCAGCCCTTGTGGGGTGGTGGGCACCACGCTGTTCCTGCTTACAACAGCATGGGTCGCACCACCACGTTGGGTGTGACCGTTCAGCTGGGCAGGTCGGCGCGGATCAGGCCGTAGATGGCCCCGTCCCGCCAGGCGCCGTCCCGCCAGCCGGCGCCGCGCACCACGCCCTCCCTGGTGAACCCGGCCTTCTGCAGCGCCCGCTGCTCGGCGGCGTTGCCGGTCTCGGTGCGGGCCTCGACCCGGTTCACCGGGGTGTGCGCGAATAGGTACCGCGCCAGCAGCCGCTGCGCCTCGGTGCCGTGACCGTGGCCGCGGGCCTCCGGGAGCAGCGCGATCCCGATCTCCCAGTAATAGGCGGACGGCGTGCACGGCTGGCGCCGCCAGTTCACGAAGCCGAGCGTCTCCTCGCCGCTCACCACCATCAGCACTCCCCCGTCCGCGCCGATCATCTGGTCCGCTGCCCAGCGCCGCCGCCATAGCGCCGGATCGAACCAGCCGAACTGCGCGAACTCGCCGGCGGTCTGGGGATCCCAGGTCAGCCCCTCGATCACCGGGAGGTCGTCCTCGCGCACCGGCCGCAACGCCACATGATCGCCCATACCGGAATAATGCACGACCAGCCCGGCTCGGGTTACGCCAGGTGATGACCACCTGGCGTAACCCGTCGCCCGCTATTTCACGTAGTACCAGTTCTCCGGGTTGAGGGCGAGCGTCGTGGACATCGGGGCGACGCCCTTCAGGTTGTTGGCGATCTCGGCGATCAGGTAGGGGGCATTCGGCTGCCACTCCACCGGCAGCTGGGTCGCCAGGTAGTTCTGCCACTTGTAGAAGAGCGGCAGGCTGGGGTTGATCAGCGTCTGCTCGGTCAGCGCGTCGTTGGTCGAGTTGCAGTAGCCGGCCGAGTTCGCGATCGCGTTGCACATGAACAGCGTCTCGCCGGTGGGCAGGTAGTCCGGGGCGTACGACCAGCCGAGGCCCCAGTCGGCCATGTCCCAGTTGCACGGGAGCTTGGCCACCACGCAGTTCCCTGCGTCCGAGACCACGTCGTTGAACGGCTCGGATGCCAGGTTCAGCTTGATCCCCACCAGCGCGCCGCTGGACTGCAGTGAGTCCGCCTCCTGCGAGATCCACGCGTACCCGGACGCGTAGAGGAACGTGAAGGTCAGCGGGGAGCCCTTGGTGATCCCGGCACCGCATTCCCCGGCACCGGTGCCCGGCTTGGCGCAGGTGGTGCTCCCGCTCGGCACCACGCTCCAGCCGTGGCTGGCCAGCAGCGACTTGGCCTTGGCCGGGTTGTAGGGGAATGTAACGCCCTTCTTGCCCAGCGGCGACAGGAACGAGGTCGCGGGGTAGCTGCCGACCGGCCCGTTCTGGGTCACGCCGTACCCCTTCAGTGGCCCGTCGAGCACCGCAGGCTGGTTCATCAGGTACGCCATCGCCTGCCGGAAGTAGAGCTGCTTGAAGATCGCCGCGTGGTCGGAGTTCGTCGACTGCTCGTTCATCGTGTAGAAACTGACGCCCCAGGTGATCTCCGGGGCCAGGTAGTACCCCGACAGCGGGTTGCGGCCCACCGCCGCGCTGAGGGACTTGCGCGGAAGGTCCTGGGTCGGGATGTAGCCGACGTCGACCTTGGTGCTGGAGCTTGGCGACCGCAGCACGTCGTACTCGGCCGCGTCGGTGGTGAACGGCACCTCCTGGAACTCGGCCAGCTTCGGCTTGACCGGCCCGGAGTAGGACTTGTTCGGCACCATCGTCAGATGCCCGTCAGCGTTGAACGCGGTCAGCTTGAACGGGCCGTCCACCACACCCCACAGCGGCGAGGTCGCGTACGTGGTCAGGTCCTTGGACTGGTTGTTCAGGTAGTTGTACACCGCCGCGCAGTCACTGATCGTGGTCTCGCAGTGGCTCGGCCCGGACGCGGTCCGGTCCCAGGCCAGCGGCATCGGGGTGACCTGGCTCAGCTCGTTGTACACGAACCACTTCGGGTTGTACGGCTTGTCCATGGTCATGGTCAGCTCGGTCGGGCTGACCGCCTTGATGTTGGTGACCACCGAGTTCGGGAACCCGGTGTAGGCGCCCCAATCAAGGGAACCGACCGCGGTCATCATGTTCAGCCAGAACACCACATCCTGCGCGGTCACCTGGGTGCCGTTGGACCACACGTAATGCTTCAGCGTGATCGTGACGTTGTTGCCGCTGAAGGTGGGGTAGTTGGCCAGGCTCAGCGAGGTATTCAGCGTGGGCGCCGCGCCGGTACCGAACCAGTACAGCGGCCGGTACAGCATGTAGTCGAAGTCCTCACTGTTGCTCACGCTGATGTAGGCGCTGCTCTCGAACGGGAAGATGTAGTTGGGCACGTCTGACGGCAGCTCCGCCCAGACCGCCGTGCCCCCGCTGACCGGCGTGGTCCCCACCGCCGTGTTGCTGGAGTTCGCGCAGCCCGCCGCGACCAGGGCGAGCGCCACTACGCCCGCTGCCACCGCTAGCGTCTTGCTGCGAAGCCTGGATCTCCATCTGCGCTGATCACCTGGGGTAGACCACATGGCCACGGCTCCTTCTTCTGGTTGCTGCCATAACGAAGCCGGGCAATCGCGCTCGGCCGTGCTTCTCCGTCGCTGCCCCCGTCTGGTCACCGTACGACCGGGGTTTTGGGGCGTCCAGAGCTATAAGCCGGACGAATCGACTTCGCGACCGTACCGAGACACACACGCAATCATGTGGCGGGTAGCTCGCGAGAGCGGAGTGCTTTCTCGGCCACGTCGCGGCCCTCAGCTACCACCCGGGCCAGCGCCGGGTTCAGGTGTGGCTGACCGAGGAACTCATCCACCCGCTGGAGCAACTCCGGTGAAGCCGCGGTGTAGGGGAACAGGGCCTGCCCCAGGAGCAGGCGCAGCAGCCCGTCCCGGCTGTCCCAGATTTCCGGCAGTGCCTGGAAGTATTTCTCGGCGTATGGCCTGAGCTGGTCGGCGTGTTCGGCCACGTTGAAGGCGCGAGCTACTTCCACTGCCTCTTCCAGCCCAACCTCGGCCGATTCGGCCACCAGCCGCCAGGCCGCCGCCTTGTGTTCCGCGTCGCCGATCGCGGCCCGGCAGGCGGCGGCGTGACGGCGTCCCGCATCGGTGGCGTCGCGCGAGAGCTCAGCATCGATCTCGGCATCCCCGGCCCGCCCAGCGACCGCCAGCCTGCCCAGCAGCCTCCAGCGCAGCTCGGCGTCCACCGGCAGCCCCGGGACGGCCACGTCTCCGCTCAGCAGGCCCGCGACGAAGTCCAGCTGCTCCGGGTCCGTCGCGGTCCAGCCCAGCAGCTGGGCCCAGGCGAGCTGGTGGTCGCTGCCTGGCTCGGCCGCCATCAGCTGCCGCAGGCCCTCGGCGGCCAGCCCGCGCTTCCCGGCAGGCACCCAGGCCGGATCGGCGGATTCTGCCATCAGCCGCTCGGCGGTGGCGTGCACGTTCTGCAGCACGGAGATGGCCGGCTCGTCGCCCATGCCCGACAGCAGCACCGCGACGAACGCGGGCACCGCCAGTTCCGCCTGGGTCGCCATGTCCATCACGGCGCTCCAGCAGATCGTCCGGGCCAGCCCGTCGGTGAACCGGCCGATCGACTCGGTCAGGGTTCGCAGCGACCGGTCGTCGAACCGGATGATCGCATAGGTCAGGTCATCGTCGTTGAGCAGGATCAGGTCCGGCCGGGCCAGCCCGGCCAGCGCTGGCACGGCCGTCCGCGGCCCGGCGATGTCCGCCTCGGCCCGGTGGGTACGCACCAGCCGCCCGTCGTCATCGGTGTTGTACAGGCCGATCGCGATGTGGTGCGGGCGCAGCGCCGGATGCGCCGCGGGTGCCTCCTGCAGCACCGCGAACTCGGTAAACCGGCCTTCGTCGTCGACCGCGATGGCAGGCCGGAGCGTGTTCGGCCCGGCCGTCTCCAGCCACGCCTTGGACCACGCCGCCAGGCTGCGCCCGGAGCTGGCCTCCAGCGACTCCAGCAGGTCGGCCAGCGTGGCGTTCCCCCACGCATGCTCGCCGAAGTAGCCGCGGATACCGGCGAAGAAGCTATCCCGGCCGAGGTAGGCCGCCAGCTGCTTGAGCACGGCGGCGCCCTTGGCGTAACTGATCCCGTCCACGTTGGCCTCGGCTTCGCTCACCGTGGCGACGTCAGCGGCGATCGGATGCGTGGACGGCAGCTGATCTTGCTTGTAACCCCAGGTCTTGAATCCAGCGCAGAAGGTCGTCCAGGCGCTGGTGAACCGGGTCGCTTCCGCGGCTGCCTGGAAACCGGCCAGTTCGGCGAATGACTCATTGAGCCACAGGTCTCCCCACCATTTCATGGTGACCAGGTCGCCAAACCAGTGGTGCGACATCTCGTGCAAGATCGCCATTGCCCGTTGCTCGCGCATGGTGTCGGTCGCCGCGGACCGGAACACCGCCAGCTCAGAGATGGTGACGCAGCCGACGTTCTCCATGGCGCCGGCGCTGTCCGGGACGAAGACCTGGTCGTATTTGGCGAATGGGTAATCCATGCCAAACAGCCCGGTGAAGTAGTCAAGCCCCTGCCTGGTCAGGCCGACGACCTCGGAGGCGTCCAGGAACGGCAGCATCGACTGACGGCAGGCCAGGCCCAGCGGGATGGCCTGCCCGGCGGGGGTGGTGTGCGAATCGCTGAGCACGTGGTACTCCCCCGCCACGACGGCGGCCAGGTAGGTCGAGATGCGCGGGGTAGCCGGGAAGTGCCACACCGCCCGGCCCGGCCCGGCCGGGCTTGGGTCCGGCGCGGGCTGATTAGAGATCACGACCCAGCCAGACGGGACCAGGACATGGAACGTGAATGCCGCCTTCAGGTCGGGCTGCTCGAAGTTCGCGAACGTGGTGCGCGCGTGCGCGGCCTCAAAATGCGTGTACGTGTAGACCCGGCCGTCGGCGGAGTCGACCGACCGCTGCAGGCCGTTGCCGCCGGTGCCGTAGCCGCAGTCGGCAATGACCCGCAGTTCGTTATGGGCGGCCAGGCCGGTCAGCGCGATCCGGCCGCTGGCATAGGCGGTCGCGGGGTCCACCGGCGACCCGTTCAGGGTGATCTCATGAACGGATTGCGCGATCAGGTCGGCGTAGGTCGAGGCGCCCGGCTCGGCGCAGCCGAAGGTAATCACCGACACCGAGCCGAAGACGTCATCGCCGCGGGTCAGGTCCAGCTCGATGTCGTAAGACTCGACCCGCAGCAGCCGGGCCCGCTCGCTGGTCTCGTTCCTGGTTATCTCGGCAGCCTGCACGCTATCCCCGTTCGCCTCGGCCAATTGCTAACGGCGCGCCGTCCGCGCCGGTCTGCCGAAGTCGAGTAATAACGTATTATGGCGGGTGCTTGAGCGGCAACCACGGCACAACGCGCCCCGCTCAGCGCCCGCTCTGGCCAGCCCTCTCCGCGCCGCCACCCCTATCGCCGCTGCCCCCGCTATCGCCATCGTCTCGCCGCCGCCCCCGGCCCCGGCAGCCGCCCACTCCGGCTTAGTAGCTACCCCCATCAGCCACTCTGACCACAAACGCACCCGACCAAGATCACAAACACCATCTTTTCATTCGACTCAGTCATTTCATGGGTCAATATGACCGTAATTGTCCGCACCGAATCCATGACATGTGAAGGTAGCCATTTCTTGCCGGCACGGTCGTGGCGGAGAACTGGCTGAATGGACCGTGCCTGGATGCCAGGTAGGGACCGACCCAGGTCCAGGAAGCTACTTGGAACCTGGCGCGGGGACACCGAGCTCGGCCAGCAGGTCCTGGGAGTAGGTGACCCGGCCGGTCAGGTTTTTCGGGTCGCGGTGACACAGCATCAGCGCGGCCTGGGCCATCACCGCCGGCGGTTCGGCCTGGGGGTCGTCCTGGCTGGTCAGGTGATGGAAGATCGTGCCCGGCGTCGGGACCACCCGATTCGGCGACAGCGCGTTCACGGCGATGTTGTCCTGGTAGAGCTCGGCGGCCAGGCCGGTCGAGAATCGCTCGAGCGCCGCCTTGCACATACCGTAGACCGTGCTGCCGCGCGCGGCCCAGGCGCTGGGCGGAATGGCCGGGTGCCGGGCCGCTCCTGACGAGATGTTCAGGATCCACCCCGCGCCCTTGTCCCGCATACCCGGCAGCACCAGCGTGGCCAGGTGAAACGGCGCCTGGACCTGGACCTCGAACATCAGCGCGTAGCGGCGCGGCGTGAAGTCCTCGACGCGCACGAAGTAGGTGACGGCGGCGTTGCTGACCAGGATGTCCGGCGGGCCGAGCTGCCGCGTGGCCTGCTCGACCAGCCGCTCCCGGTCGGCCGGCTGGGACAGATCGGTCGCGATGGCCACCGCGGTTCCGCCGGCCGCTCGGATCTGCCCGACGGTCTCGCCGATCGTGCCGGGCAGCGGCGATGTCCCCGGCTCGGTGGTACGGGCCGCCACCGCCACCGCCGCGCCCTCGGCCGCGAACCTCCGCGCGATCTCGGCTCCAATGCCGCGGCTGGCGCCGGTGACGATGGCGACTCTTCCATCCAGCACGCTCATGCGGCTCACTCCCTGCTGGCGCCGGTCAGGTGGCTATGTCGGGGTAGGGCACGCTCCAGTGGCTCAGCCGGGTGGCGTACTCGCGCTGGAAGCCGAGCGGCTCGGCGTGGTCGCGCTCGAACATCGCGATGAACAGGGTCAGCGTCAGGAAGTTGTGCGCTCCCAGCTCGAACAGGGCGACGTAGTCGTGGCTGGCCAGCGCCTCCCGCTCGGCGTCGGTGAAGCTCAGCCACGTGCTGCGCTCGGCCGCCGGGCAGTTCAGGATGACGTTGGCCCGCTCGGCCTCCCACCACTCCACGGTGCCGCGCGGATCCTCGCGGTAGCGCTCGACCAGGTCCGGGTCACGGTCGATGGTGTAGAGGAACTTGTTGACCAGGTACTTGCTCATGACGCACCACCCGGGTACCAGGTGAAGTAGGCCTCCATCGTGTGGAACAGGTCGAGCGAGTCGGCGTAGTCGGCTTGGACGCCCTCCCCGGCCACCCCCATCATCAGCATGAAGTCCATGAAGCCGTGGGTGGCATTGCCCGGCCGCCACAGGCTGTCCAGGCTGACCTCGGCCAGCGCCGATTTCAGGTCCGCCGACGCGATCCACTCCACGGCCTTGCGGTCGAACTCGGGGTCGGGGCCGTGCGGGCCGAACTGGCGCGGCCCGCCGAGCTCGAGCGACAGGTGGCCGGTCCCGATGATGGCCACCCGCTTGTCACTGGGCCAGGCCTCGACCAGCCTGCGGATGGCCTGGCCCAGCTCGACGAACCGCTTCGGCTGCGGCATGGGCGGGGCGAAGATGTTGGTGTACACCGGCACGATCGGCAGGTCGGCCTGCGGGCGCAGGGTGATGATCGGGCAGGTGATGCTGTGGTCGACCCGCAGCTCGTTGCTGAACGCGAGATCGAATCCCGCGTCGATCCCGCCGCGGAGCAGGTAAGCGGACAGCTCCTCGTCACCGCGCAGGGCCATCCGGGGCAGGCCGAACTCTCGCTCCTCATTGT
>Ga0335072_10016272_pt1 | contig 10546 bp, 13 predicted proteins | sample Lox_Sample_21_FD_206725 | JGI IMG/M metagenome (GOLD analysis project Ga0335072, IMG submission 206725) | Soil microbial communities from Loxahatchee National Wildlife Refuge, Florida, United States - Lox_Sample_2.1 | ecosystem: Environmental > Terrestrial > Soil > Wetlands | place: USA... | reverse complement strand
CCCATCGCCACAGCGAGTGGCCGCGCTGGATGTCACGACTGAGCGATGTGCTCAGGTCTGGAACGGCAGGCCTGCGTGGCTGCTAGTGGGGGAGTCCTTTCTTTTCGGTGCGCAGGTATCCGTTGTTTTGGCTCATCACGAGGTCGACGGCGATTTCGTCTACTACCAGGCCGGGCGCGCGGGGTGGCAGAGAGTTGTAGCGGCGGAGGTAACGGCGCGCTCCCTCGGCCACCCGCGCTGGGTCGTCTGAGACGGTGCCGGTCCCCTCAAGGGTTATCCAGCGTGAGCCGGCGACCTGGCAGAGCGCGCTGCGGCTGCCTGGGTTAGCGGCCAGGTTCTTGGCCTTACGGCGCGAGGCGATCGTCATGACCCGAGCTAGTTCCGCCGTACTGTCCCAGGTGAAACGTACGGCTACCACGTGCGGGGAGCCGTCGGGGCGCAAGGTGGTCAATGTCGCGAGATGCGGCTGGGCCAGGAATGCCTGTTCTGAAGCCGATAGTTTCATCGCAATCCTCTGCGGGATCGGCGGCCCGCCCCGCACGGGAGATGGGACGGGCCGCCGATTTGATATCTGCCATCCGGGTGCCGGCTAGGGCTAGCCGCGTTCTCAGCCGATGACCCGGCAGGCTGGAGCGTCGTTCACCACAACTGGTGCCTGTCGGTCCAGGACAAGACGGCCGCGGCAATCGCGTCCGGCTGGTCTTCTGGCGCGAGGTGGCCTGCAGGCCCGCAGTTCTCGATCTCCAGGGCGGAGATGTTGCTGGCGCACCATGCTGTCATCTCGGGGCCGATCAGCAGGGTGTTCGGGTCGCCCGGGTCGAAGGTCAGCAGCAGCTTGGGAACCTCGTGACTGCTGGCGAGCCACTTGTCGTAGGCCTCGATCCGGCTGACCACGTCGGCTGGCTCGCCGTCCAGCGGCATGGATCGTGGCCACTGCAGCATCGCGCGCCGGCTCCCGGGCGTCGGATAGGGCTTGCGGTAGACCGCCATATCCTCCTCGCTCAGCCCCGTTAGCACGGTCATGGGCAGTGTCTTCTCCACGAAGGCGTTCTCCTCGAGGACCAGCTTCTCGCCGACGCCGGGAGTACGGAGGGCTTCGAATATGGGCCGTCCTCCGGCGGGGAATTCCTGCCACGACATGGGCCGGATGATCGTTTCCAGGAATGCCACCCCGCGTGCGCGGCCGGGGTGCCGGGTCGCCCAGTCGAAGGCGAGTGCCCCGCCCCAGTCGTGTCCGACCAGGACCACGTCGTCGAGCGCCAGTTCATCGAACCAGGCGTCCAGGTAACGAGCGTGATCGGCGAAGGTGTACGCGATATCGGGCCTGCCGGAGTCTCCCATCCCGATGAGATCAGGCGCGAGGCGACGGCCCCGATCCCCGATGCGGGCCAGTATCCGCCGCCAGGAATGTGATGTCGAGGGGTTGCCGTGGAGAAAGACGAGCGGCGTTCCGGCGCCGGCCTTCGTGGTAGAACATGGTCGAGTCGAGCACATTGATGACAGGCATTTACAGATCCTCCTTGTTTGACCTTCTTGGCTTGCCTGGCTTGTTGTTCAGGGCCGTCACATCCGGGCCGTCGGCACCGAGCGTTTACAGCAAGTCACCGGGATGAACGTCGACGGCGACCTGGTAGACGGCGGGCCGCGGGGTGATGTGCAGGTCCGGGTCGCTGACCTCTCGCTGGGCGGCGGCGCGCCACTGGGGGTTGGCCCTGGCCTTGTCCAGGGCGGTCCCGCTGTCCCATTCGGCCACGTTGATGAAGCGCAGCTCGGCCTGGTCGGACAAGGAGCAGTACATTCGGGCCCGGATGAACCCCGGCTGGCTGGCCATGATCCGGGCGTTGTCCTTCCACCGCTCCAGGAACCGCTCGGATTCCTCAGGGGGCACGGTCCACGCATTGATCAGGGTGACGGGTCCGGCGACGAGGGCGCCGGCGAGGTTGAGTGGCTGGTTCATGGGGGCTTTCCTCCGTTGTCAGAAGGACCGGGGCGGTCGGCCTTCTGTGCGTGCAGACCGACGGGACGCGCCGGATGTCTGGCGGTTCACCGCTGGGCTGGCTCCGGTAGCGGCTCGGGGACGGCATGGCTTGGCCCGCCGCGGGTGCTGGTAGTGCGCAGCGCGATGACGGCGGCGGCGAGCAGGAAGATGCTGGCGGCCAGCAGCGCCTGGTGGAAGCCGGCGTCAAGCGCATCGGGCATGGCCGCGTGCGCGGTCAGCAGGTGGGTGGTGCGGGCGGTTGCGATGGCGGAGAAGACGGCCAGCCCGAGCGCGCCGCCGATCTGCTGGGAGGCGTTGAACAGCGCGGCGGCCAGCCCGGCCTTGTCCGGCGGCACGCCGGCGTTGGCGGCGGTGGTCGCGGCCACGAACTCGGCGCCGAGCCCGATCGACATGATCAGCATGCCCGGCAGGATGTCGCTCAGGTAGGAGCCGTGCACCGGGACCTGGGCGAGCCAGTAGATCCCGCCGGCGGCGATCAGGGCGCCAGCCACGAAGACGGGCCGCGTGCCGATCCGGCCGAGCAGCCGGGGGACGGCGCTGGCGGCTATACCAATACCGATGGTGACCGGCACGTAGGCGAGGCCGGTGCGGACCGGTGAGTAGCCGAGGACGTCTTGCATGTAGAGGGTCAGGAAGAAGAACATCGCGATGAACCCGGCCACGCCGATCAGCTGGGTGACATCCGCGGCCGCGAGCCCCCTGATCCGGAACAGCGACAGCGGCAGGAGCGGGTTCTTGCTGCGCTGCTCGTTGGCCGCGAACGCGGCCAGCAGGACGAGGGCGCCAGCGAGCTCGGCGATAGTCCGCACCGATCCCCAGCCGACGGCGGGCGCGCGCACCAGCGCGTAGACCAGCAGCAGGGTCCCTGCCGTACTGAGCACGGCGCCGAGAATGTCAAAGCTCCCCAGCTGGGCGCGGCGCCGGTCGCCGTTGATCAGCCAGAAGGTCGCGGCGATAACGAGCACGCACAGCGGAGGCTTGACCAGGAATACCCAGCGCCAGCTGGAACTCTGGGTCAGCACGCCGCCCAGCAGCACCCCGGCCGCGGACCCGAGCCCGGCCATGCCACCCCAGGCGGCGAGCGCCCTGACGCGGTCGGTGCCCTCCCTGAATGTCGTGGTCAGGATCGACAGCGCGGCCGGCAGCATCATCGCGGCCCCTGCGCCCTGCGCTAGGCGGGCGCCGATCAGGACTCCGGAGCTGCCCGCCAGCCCGTCGGCGAGAGACGCGGCTGCGAACAGGACTGTTCCGGCGACGAGCACGCGGCGGCGGCCGAGCAGGTCCGCGGCACGGCCGCCGAGCAGCATGAGTCCGCCGTAGGTGAGCAGGTAGCCGCTAGGGATCCACTGCAGGCTCTGCACCGACATGTGCAGGTCGGCGCGGATCGCGGGAAGCGCGATGTTGACGATCGATGCGTCAACGAAGTCAAGGAACGCCACGGCGCACAGCACGACGAGCGTCAGCTTGCCGCGGCGCGTGGCCAGGACGGATGGTGGTGCCGTCATGCCAGAAGCCTCCAGATATGCTGTGAGTTGGGTAACCAACCAATTCGTTTGGTTAGTCACCCAACCTAAGCAACTGAGCGACCGCTGTCTATACTTTTTGAGTGTGATGACCAACTCAATGAATGAAGATCGTGCCACTACGGCCGCAGGGATACCGGGCAAGCGGGAGCGGGCGGCTGCTGCCGCGAGGCAGTTGCTATACGAGCAGGGAGTAGAGAAGACGACGATCGCAGACATCGCGGGCGCGGCCGGCATCAGCATCGGCAACCTCTATTACTACTTCAAGACCAAGGACGACCTGGTCAGCGCGGCAATCGAGTTGCACGCGCAGAGCCTCCGGGACACGATCGCCTCGCTCGAGGAGCATCACCGCACCCCACAGACACGGCTGAAGGCGCTCGTGCGCGGCTGGGTAGACCAGCGCGAACTCACCGCGCGGTACGGCTGTCCGTTCGGAACCCTGGCCTCGGAACTCGACAAGCGGACCAATAGTCTCGACCGACAGGCGGCCGAGGTCATGCTGCTGCTCATCGACTGGGCCGAGCGGCAATTTCAGTCCATGGAGCGGCCCGACGCCCGTGAGCTCGCCGTGGCCCTGATAGCCGCATATCAGGGGATCTCGCTGCTCACCAACACCCTGCGCGACCCCGACCTCATGACTGTCGAAGGCCGTCGGCTGGAACGCTGGATCGACTCGCTTTCCTAACCGTTTGAGGCTCGCCAAGCCCCCCACGCTGACGCTCAGCTGCTCGATCGCGCGGTCGTAGTCCGCGGGCCGCGCGCTCTGGATCGAAGTTGCGCTCCAGTTGGGATGGCCTTCGGCCGACTGCTGTCCCGTGAGCGCCGTATCCGGGCTTCGGCTGCGACTGAAGCGGTTCCGGCTCGAGGGACTCACTGGCCTGCTGGTGCCGGTGCGCCGAGTGCGGGGAGCAGGACGCGATCGACGATCTCGGTGATCTCGGCGTCGCTGGGCGGGGTGCCGTAGTGCATCTGCTGGTTGATGACCAGGGCGGGGCCGGTCTGGGCGAGGAGGCCGGTGATGGCGCCGGGGCGGATCTCGCCGCGTTTGGCTGCGCGGCGCAGGGCGGCGGTGATGGCGTCGAGGCGGGGTTCCAGGAGGGTCTCGATGATGGCCTCGGCGGCGCGGGGGTGCTTGTCGCGGTGCAGTGCCATCTCGACGATGAGCGCGTAGAGCGCGCGGCCGGTCGGCTGGGCCATGGCGGCGGCCATCTGGGTGAGGATACCGATGAGGTCGCCGCGCAGCGTCCCGGTGTCGGCCGGGGGTTCGTCCCGGCCGGGGGGCTGGTGGGCCAGGACGTCAATGAGCATCTGGTCTTTGCCGGGCCAGCGCCGGTACAGGGGGGCCTTTCCGGTGCCGGCCCGGCGGGCGACGCTCTGCATGCTGAGCCCGCGGTAGCCGGCCTCGGCCAGCTCGGCGAATACCGCCTCGCGGATGTCTGCTTCCAGCTGCCCGCCGCGTCGGCGGTGCCGGACCGGTTCCTCGGTCACGTGCCGCTCTCCAAATAAGAGACGTTTGCGTCTGCTACATGGCCATGATAGCCATATTTAGAGACTATCAAGTCTCTTCATGTTCATGTGCGATGACCGTTACCGAAACAGGAGGAACCGATCATGATCCTGGTAACTGGCGCCACCGGCACCGTTGGCCGCGAACTGGTCGCCGAGCTAGCCCGCCGCGGCGCGAAGGTACGGGCGCTGTCCCGCGACCCGTCGGCAGCGGCCTTCCCCGCGGGGATCGAGACCGTGGCGGCGGACCTGGGCCACCCCGAGACGCTCGGCCTCGCGCTGGCCGGCATCGAACAGGTCTTCATGCTCGCCACCGGGCCGGACCGGCTGGCCCACGAGACTTTCCTCGCCGCCGCGGCCAGGCGGGCCGGCGCGGCCAGGCTCGTCAAGCTGTCCGCGCTGACCGTCGAAGACGGCACCGCCGCCGACGTCATCACCCGGTGGCACCGCGCCGCCGAGCAGGTTGTCACCGGCAGCGGCCTGGCATGGACGATCCTGCGGCCGGGCGCGTTCATGTCGAACGCGCTGCGGTGGGCCGGGATGATCCGGCATCAGGGCCAGGTGTTCGCCCCGTTCAGCAGTGTCCGGACGGCCGCCATCGACCCCGCCGACGTCGCCGCGTCCGCCGCCGCGGTCCTGCTGGAAGACGGCCACTACGGGCAGGCCTACCCGCTGACCGGGCCGGAACCGATCAGCGCCCGCGACCAGGCCGCCGTCCTCGGCGAGGTGCTCGGACGGGACATCGCCATCACCGAGATCCCCGCCGAAGCGTCCCGCCAGCGGATGATCGCCGCCGGGACGCCCGCCCAGATCGCCGACGCCGTCCTGGCCACCGCCGCCGGCGCCGGAACCGGCCCCGGCACCCTCGTTCAGCCCGCCGTCCGGCAGCTCACCGGCCGCCCGCCGCGTACCTTCCGCGACTGGGCCAGCCGCCACGCCGCCGCATTCCGGTAGGAGCCCGCCATGAGTGACCTGTCCCAGGCTGGACGCATCGTGCTGACCCTCTCCCTCGCGGCCGGCATGATCGCCTTCGCCGTCTTCCAGTGGAACACCACCCACGTGTTCAACCCGAAATGGCACCCGCACGCCCGCTTCCACGCGGTCCAGCTCGGGCTGTTCTTCATCACGCTGTCCGGGATCGGCCTCTGGCTGCTCTGGGGCAGCGCCATCAACCCGCCCACCGCCGCCTGGCTGGCCGCCGCCGTGCCCCTGGTGTTCTGGGGCGGGGAGTTCGCCGCCCTGCTGGTCCCCGGAACCGACCCCAGCCCCGACCCCGCCAACCCCAATACCTTCCCGCTGCTCGGACGGCACGTGCACGGCAACCTGTTCTTCTCCGCCTGCACGATCACCCTCAGCCTGCTCGGTGCCCTGCTCGTGACGACCGGCTAGGCCCCACCCCCGGCCAGCGCCTGCCCCGGTCTGGATGCTGCTGCCGACGAGCCCATGACAGACCGTCAAAACCGGGCAGCTTTTCTCGCGGTTTATGTCCAGAGTGTGTCAAGCGGCAGGACCGTGATCCAGCCATCGCGTGTGTACGCGTGCTCGCCGGTGTAGAGCACGATGGCGTCTTGGAGGCGCTGACCCAGGCGGTCCTTCAGTAGCCGCAGGCCCCGCAGATCGTCAGGGCCGACATGGGAGCCTGCCTTGACCTCGAAGCCGATCACCTGCCCGTCATCCCGTTCCAGTACAAGGTCTACTTCGTCGCCCGCTTCAGTGCGGAAGTAGCCCGTATCGACCGGAGCGTCCGACCAGCTGACCTGCTTGAGGACCTCCCCGACGGCGAACGTTTCGAGAAGGTGACCGTACTCCGTCAAAGTGGCGGGCGCTCCCTGACCGATCTTCTGCGCCGTGAGATTCAATAGCCACGCCATGACTCCCGAATCGACCATGTGCACCTTGGGATGCTTGACGATCCGGGAGCCGAGGGTCGTACCCCACGCGGGCAGGCGGTAGATGAGAAAGACGGCTTCAAGGAGCTTTACGTAGTTTTCCGCCGTCGACCGCTCGAGCCCGATCGCGCCGCTGGTCGCCGCGATGTTGAGCACCTGCCCGGATCGGGCGGCGAGCTGGCCCAGGAGCCTCGGCAACATCTCGCGCTGCCGGACCCGCGAGATGTCCATGACGTCCTTGTCGATGACCAGGTCAACGTAGTTCGCGAACCACCGGGAACGGGAAGGCCCGGGTGGGCGGCGGAGCGCAACGGGCATTCCCCCAGACGTCGACCGGCGGGCGTATTCGTCCCGTGTCGTAGACGCCCGCTTCGCCTCCATCTCGATGCCAGCGTCATCGAGAAGCTTGCTGATGAAAGTTTCCGTCACGCCATCGATTTCGCCCTGGCTCAGCGGGAGCACGGGGATGATGTCCACGCGCCCGGTCAGTGCCTGAGCCGCCACCGGGATGGCCGCATACCGAGTCGACCCGGCGAGCACGTATCTGCCCGGGCGAAGATCGCGGTTGAGCTGCGCCTTGATGGCGTCAAGCAACTCGGGAACATGCTGGTACTCGTCAATGAGGACAGGCTCGCGGGACTCGACGAACCTCCCTGGGTCGGCGCGTACAGCAGTTCTCGTGGCAGGGTCATCGCAGTCGACCACCGTCTGGCCAAGGCGCTCGGCCAGCTGACTCAGCAAGGTGCTCTTGCCCACAGTCCTCGGACCGTTGAGGACGAGCACCGGCTCTTCAGCGAACCGGGCAGTCGCGACATCGGCGAGCCGACGCTTCGCGAGACCGCTGAGTACCTCTCGCATGATCCGATACTACGTGGGAAGTTCTCGGATTCCGGATATCTAGTTCCGCGTTTCCGGGTTAGTTTTTCCCATTTTCCGGCATAGGGACTCCGCAACTCCAGCTGCGCTCAAGCCTGGGCGAGCCCGGGAGGCGCTAGACCCGTCGCGATACGGGCTGTAGCGCAGCTTGGCTAGCGCGTGTGCTTTGGGTGCTCCGGGGCGATCTGTCAAATCCGCCTGGCGCTGCCGCGCTGACGTGGCCGTTTGATGCGCGCGGGTGCGTGATTCTAACGGCGCGTTAGGTTCTTTGTTAGAAACGTCGGGACGCGCTGAGACTGTGGCGTCTGGTGCCGACTGGTGTCGGTCAGCGCGGTTCTGTCGGTGGTGCCGGTCATAATCCGGTCATGAAACTGAGGCGGCTGCGAGACGGCGACGTCCTGGACGACGGCGACGTCGTGCTGGTGCGCGGGGGTGACCTCGACCCGGACGTCCTGTCTGAGGATGCGGTGCGTTACCACGGCGTCTATGGCGTCTACGGGATTTCTGTGTTCGCCGTCCGCGACGCCACTATCGATGAACTTGCCCAGCAGGCGCCGCTGGTCCGCTTCGATCGCCTGAGCCTGCTGAGGGTCAGGGACGTTCTTGCCGTGGGGATGAGGCTGGAGCCGACCGGCCGCAACCGACGTCATTTCACGGTGGGCTTTGATGACCTGGAGACCGGTGTGCAGCGACTTGCCAGCTGCGCGCACCGGGTCGTGCCGAACGCCTACCACGACGCGTAACCTGGTGAGTGGAGGAACTGTGATGGACGCGCGCATCGACCTGGTAGCCGATCTCAACGACGAGGACGATGAGGGACTCGGCTGGTCCACGCTGGGCGAGGCCAGTGACCCCGCTCGCATCCGTCCGGGGGTGATGGTGGTGGCCGGGAACCGCCAGGCCCAGGCGGTCGTCCGGGTGGTGGCTGTCGATGACGACGGGCAAGTCCATTTCACCGTCCTGCCCGGGTCCGTGGCGAAGAACAGTCACCTCATCGGCCGCGCCCTGGCCTGAGCGCCCGCCAGGCTCCAGCACATCGCTTGATAACCGCTTACCAGGACGAGGTCCGAATCCCTGATCTTCTGCTCGTTGCAGCGTACAGAACGGGAATTCTGCGCGAAGCTGTCCGCTGGCCGCCATCCCTCCGGAAGCGATAGTGGTCGAGCGGGACCTCGGCCGGGTCGCCGCCGCGGGCTCTTTCGATGATCCTCGTAATGACAGCATGGCTGCCATGTCTCACTACAGCCGTTTGCTGAAGGTCGTCATCGACGCGCCACCCGGTCTGCACCACCAGGAACTCGCATTCTGGCAGGGCGCGCTCGGGCAGGAACTGCCCGAGATCTACTCCGCCGAGTATCACGGCGCCTTCCTGCGCGGGCACGACCTGATGCTGCTAGTGCAGCGCCTGGAAACTGGCGCGCCGCGCGTCCACCTAGACATTCATACCGACGATCTGGACGCGGAAGTGGCCCGGCTTGAAAGACTCGGCGCGAAGCGCGTGCAGCAGGTGCAAACCTGGCGGGTGATGCGGGACCCGGCCGGCCTGCTGTTCTGCGTGCTGCCGATGAGTCCCGGTTCGCTGAACGACGAGAACGCCCAGCGCTGGGAGTGATCATGACCGCTAAGTTCCAGCTCGTGATCGACTGCGCGGATCCGGAACCCCTCGCGCGGTTCTGGGTGGCCGCGCTTGGCTACGAATTCGAGCCACCGCCGGATGGCTATGACAACTGGGACGACTACTGGCGCGCCGTCGGCGTGAGCGAGGACGAACTCGGCCTCGGCCGTGACTGCATCGTCGATCCGGCCGGGAAGGGCCCGCGGATCTGGTTTCAGGTAGTGCCGGAGAAGAAGACTCTCAAGAACCGGCTGCACCTCGACATCACCGTCAGCGGCGGGCGAACAAATCCGATCCAGACCAGGCGCCGGCTCGTCGACGCCGAGGCGCGGCGGCTGGAAGCGCTCGGCGCCACCTTGGTCAGGGTCCTTTACCAGGACGGCGTCGACCACTACGGGACCGCCATGCGCGACCCTGAGGGCAACGAGTTCGACATCAACTGACGGCCACTAGGCGGGCGCAGCCGTCGTGCGGGCTGAATCCGATATCCGCCTAATGCGCGGCCAGCGGCTCGTGAGGCATGATCGGGAACACCGCGCAGAAGAATCAATCGGTAGTGTCGCCGGTCGTGGCCGGCGCACCGAGCCTCCACAGTCGTTCCTCGGCCCAGGTGCCGGTAATGGCGATGTCGGGGTCGTGGGCGCGCCAGCGGGCGAAGCGCTCGGCCAGGCTTTGCAGGCGGACCGTCATCGGCAACTGGGCCAGGAACGAAGAGGCGGGGGGCTCGGGATCCTCCAGGACGATCACGGTGAGGCCGTCCTGGCGGGCTGCATCCGCAAGGCCCTGGGTGAGCTCGTCGGGATCGGCAGCGGGCTGGAGGACCAGGAGGGTGTCTGCGGAGGTGTAGGGGACGGCCGCGCCGTGCAGCAGACGCTCGGGGTCGAAGCCCTCGCACAGGATGCGGGCGGCTTCGCGGATTTTCAGCGCCCCCTCGCGGGCCGTGACACTCCACGGTCCCGCGCCGAGGATGGCCATGGCGCGGGCCGGGACCCCGACGTGGTCGATTCCCGGGTTGGCGGCGGCGGCCCTGATGCGCCCGGCCGTGGTGCGCAGTTCGGCGGGCGAGAGTGCGGGCAGGCCGAGGGTGTGCCCGAGGACGGCGAGGACCGCGAGCGCGGCTGTATAGCTGGCAGTG
>Ga0335072_10016271_pt1 | contig 10546 bp, 9 predicted proteins | sample Lox_Sample_21_FD_206725 | JGI IMG/M metagenome (GOLD analysis project Ga0335072, IMG submission 206725) | Soil microbial communities from Loxahatchee National Wildlife Refuge, Florida, United States - Lox_Sample_2.1 | ecosystem: Environmental > Terrestrial > Soil > Wetlands | place: USA: Florida... | reverse complement strand
TAGTGGAACGATGGGCGATGGCGCGGCTGGAGCAGACGGTGCGGATTTATCCGGCACTGCGGCAGAAGGAGGACCAGGAGATTTTTCTGGCGCGGGGTCGGCAGATTGAATTGCAATTGCGGCAGGTGCGCGAGCGTGGGCTGGGGCGCGATTTTGAGAGCCTGCGCGAGTATGTGGAAGGCGACGATCTGCGCGACGTGTGCTGGACGGCGACGGCACGAAGGGGACAACTGATTACGCGGCGCTATCAGACGGAGCGCAGCCAGGCGGTATGGATTGTTCTGGATGCGGGAAGGTTGCTGCAAGGCAGGATTCAAGATGAAGAGGGCGATGCGGAGCGCCGCGGGCACACCAAGCTCGACTATGCATGCTCGACCGCGGTGGCGCTGGCGCAACTGGCGCTGTTCTCGGGCGATCGCGTGGCGCTGCTAGTTTATGGGCAGCGCATCCAGCAGCGGGTGCTGCCGGGACGTGGACCGGCGCATTTGCGGCAGATTGTGGAGGCGCTGGCGCTGGCGCACGCGGAAGCGAGCGAAGCAGATCATCTGCGCGCCACGGCGACGCTGAATCGCTGGCAGCCGAGGCGTTCGTTAATCCTGTGGATTACCGATCTGGCTGAGACGGCGATGCGGCCGGAGGTGATTGACGGCGCAATGCAATTGCTGCATCGGCATGTGCTGCTTTTTGTGGCCATGGCGCAGCCGGACGTAACGGCGATTGCAAATACGCGGCCCACGAACACGGAGCAGATGTTTCGCGCCGCGGCCGCGCAGGAGCTGACGATGCGGCGCGAAGTGCTGTTGGCGCGGCTGCGGGAGCAGGGCGCCCTCACGCTGGATCTGGATCCGGCGCAGGTGACGGCGGCGGTGCTGAATCAATATTTGAAGGTGAAGGAACGGGCGATGGTGTAGGGAGTGAAGGTTATCGCGGCAACGACCAAAATGAAAACAACGAACATGAAAAAGGGGCCTTTGCCTTTCGTGAAGAAGCATATCTCTCTGGCGGGTCAAATCAGCAAAAGCAACCGTACCTTCGCACAGCTTGACACGGCACCAGCAATGAAGTAGTTTATAAACTACGTACGTCGATGATAGAACTTAGACAGACGGAGACCTTCCGAAAGTGGCGAAGCAAGCTGAAGGATGAACGGGCCCGTGCGTTCATCGCGTCGCGTCTGGATCGGCTGGCATTCGGCAACCCGGGAGATGTGAAGCCGGTTGGGCACGGGATTAGCGAACTGCGAATTGATTACGGTCCCGGGTATCGAGTCTATTTTCAACAGCGTGGCAACACGATCATACTTCTGCTGTGTGGAGGCGATAAACGCACGCAGGATCAAGATATCCGGTTAGCGTGGCGGCTAGCGGCGGAATGGAGTAAAGAGAATGGCCAGGAAAAAACAAACAAATTATGATCCCGCCGAGGATCTGGGATCGAAAGAGGCGGTGGCGATCTTTCTGTGTGAGGCATTCAAAACTGATGATCCCGCCTACATTGCTCACGCTCTAGGTGTTGCTGCTCGTGCGAAAGGAATGGCGCAGATCTCAAGCGAGACCGGACTTTCGCGTGAACAGCTTTACCGTTCCTTCAGCAGCAAAGGCAATCCCACGCTCAAAACCACTTTCGCCGTGATGAAAGCGCTTGGCATCAAGCTCACGGCGAAGATTCCAAAGGCTGCCTGATGGCCTTGACCGGCCGGAAGAGCCACACCAGCAGAAGGGTGAAGAGCGAGCCGCCGACCAGGAATTTGAGCCAGACGGGTGCGGCGGAGGGGGAGAAGAATCCTTCGAGCGTTCCGGCGATGACGAGGAGCGGAATGATGCCGGCGACGAGGCGGGCGGATTCGGCGCCTGCGAGAGCGATGGAGTCGCCACGGCTGTAGATGCCGGGAAAGAGGACGCCGTGAGCGAGGCGCAGGCCTGCCGCGCCCGCGAGAATGATGGAGGGCAACTCCAGGGAGCCGTGCGGCGCGACAAAGCTCCAGAGGTCGAGGGCCATGCCGTGCTGCTGGCAGGCGACGCCGATGACACCGAGCAGAAGGCCATTGAAGAACATGGAGTAGATGGGCCCGAGCCCGAAGATGACGCCGCCAGCGAAAGCGACAAAGCAGACGCTGAGATTGTTGGTCATGATGACGCTGCTGGCGACGGGCTCGATGCCAACGATGGAGTGCGTCCACATCTCGTGGCGCTCGATGGTTTCAACCATGGCCGGTCCGAGGAGATGGCGCATGAACTGCGGCCGGGCGAGAGTGAGCACCGATCCGAGCGAGGCGCCAGCCAGCAGGAGGATGAAAGAAAGCAGGACGTAGCCAATGAGACGCTGAACCAGGAGCGGGTAATCGTCGCGCAAAAAGAGGAGGACTTTGAGGAAGCCTTTGCGGCGGCTGGAATAGATGATATTGTGAGCGCGAGCCAATAATTGGTTGAGATGCTCGGCATATGCGCGGGCAGTGGAATCCTGGCGCAACGTGGACAGGTCACTGGCGGCCTGGCGATAGAGAAGCGCGGTTTCGCGGAGCTCATCGCGGGTTAGACGCCGCATATTGCCGGCCCCGGCCTGCGCGAGTAATGCGGCCAGACGGTCCCAGTAGGGACGGCGCTTGTTGAGCCAATGGTTGGAAAGGATGACGGGCATGGAGCCGATTGGAGACCAGCTTAACATCGAAACCCCGGAGCTGGTGGCGATTGAGATGCCGTTGGCCGGAATCGGCAGCCGGTTTATAGCCATTGTGATCGATTACCTGATTTGGGGCGCGGTGTTCCTTGTACTCGGCCTGCTTGCGGCGCTGATCATTCCGGCGCTGCATTTTTTTGGCGGCGTATCAGCGAACTGGGCGATCGGCGGCTTCGTTCTGATTATTTTTCTGATGCAGTGGGGATATTTCTCGCTTTTTGAAGCATTCGACAATGGGCGCACGCCGGGGAAACGGGTGGCGAGGATTCGGGTGATTCATCGATCGGGCCGAGGCATCAATTTTGTGGAAGCGCTGGCGCGGAACCTGGTGCGCTTTGTGGATTATCTGCCCGGCTTTTACGCGGTGGGAGTGGTGGCGATTTTTGTCAGCAAACGGAATCAGCGACTGGGGGACATGGTTGCGGGAACGCTGGTGGTGCGGGACCGCGAAGTAGATGCGCCGCAATGGAGCGCGAGCAGCACACGCACGTTTACGGCGCCAACGTTTGCGGGTGAGTCGCCGGTGCCGGCGCCGCATTTGCGTGTTGTGCTTGCTGCCACGGCGCTGGCCAAACTTTCTGCGAGCGACCTGGAAGTGCTGGAGGGCTTTTTTTCGCGGCGGCTGGAGATGGACCTGACGACACGCGGAGCTTTAGCCGGAAGGATTGCGCAGGCGATTTGCGTGAAATCGGGTTTGGCGATTCCGCCGGAGACGAGCGTGGAGACTTTTCTGGAAGCGGTGGCACACCAGCTAAGGGAGTTGGGCCGCATGAGTTGACGGCAGCCGGTGAAAGGCTGGGCAAGCGCGTGACGGAAGACAAAGGCAAAATACGGAGTGCCGGGGTATAGTAAGAGTTTGCCCGCGCAGGGTGGTGCGCTCAGAGCACGGCGGAGGGCGCAGCGATTTTTGATTGAAACGCCGATCAGGGAGGCGACTCACCGGATCGGCTGGGACAGGAGAGCAAGGGTATGGCGAAGAGCGTGAACAAAGTATTTCTTTTGGGCAATGTGGGCAAGGACCCTGAGATTCGCACGACCGGCGGCGGCACCATGGTAGCAACTTTTGGACTGGCAACCAGCGAGCGCTCAAAAGATGCGCAGGGCAACTGGCAGGATCGCACAGAGTGGCACAACGTTGTGGCCTACGCGCGGCTGGCGGAGATTGTGCGCGACTACGTGAAGAAGGGCTCGAAACTGTTTGTTGAGGGAAGGCTGACGACCCGTAACTGGGACGATAAGGAGTTCGCGGGGAGAAAGGTGTATCGGACCGAGATCATTGCGAATGACGTTTCGCTGCTTTCAGGGCGTGACGATGGGGGCTCATACAACCGTGGGGGGTCTTCGAGTGCCGGAATGAACATGGACCAGCGCACACCTGCCGGCCAAGACGATTTTGCGCAGTCGGCGGAGATTTCAGACGACGATATACCCTTTTGATTCGGCCCGTGAATTGATTGGCTGACTGGATGGCGGACCGCCCAGTTTAGTGGAAGTGGTCGACGAGCATGAGATTGCTATAGGGATCGTCGAGCTGGGCGTATGAGAGGTAGCGGCCGTCGGGGGACACATCGAGGCCGTATTCGGGGCGCCCAATTCTGAGAACCATCGCACTTGTCCGGCTGGCGAAGCTGAAGAAGAAAATTGCGGTCGTGCCGTCTTCGCCCGGATTGGCCATGTAGTAAATGCCGCGCCGGGTGACCGCGAAGTTTGTGCGGTAGAGGGACGCCGTGAGCTGTTTCGCCGTGCCGCCGGCGGCGGGCATCTCCCAAATTGACCCGGAACCGGATCGACGACAGAAGTAAAGTGTCTTGCCGTCTTCAGACTCAACTCCGTACATGCCGCCGTTCTGTGTGATCTGAACGGCGGTTCCACCCTGTGCAGGCATCTTCCAAATCTCGTCCCGGCCGGTACGTTGCGAGGTGAAGTAAATCCATCGCCCATCGCGAGACCAGATGGTGCCGAAGTTTGCGGCGCTTCCATGCGTAAGCTGCTTCATTTCTCCGCCGCCGGCACTTATTTCATAGATCTGGGCAGCGCCCGTGATGTCGGAATCGACGGTCAACATCCTACCGTCGGGCGACCACCGCGGAGTCGACGTCTTAGATCCGAACTTGGCAAAGGTAAGTTGGCGCTCGTGCCCTCCACTGGCGTCGGCGAGCCAGACCTCTCCAGTCCCGGTGCGTTCAGAGTAAAAAGCGAGCTGTTTGCCATCCGGAGAGAACTGCGGATAAACGTCGCGGAAGGTGGACGCAACGAGTTCCTGAGGGTGCGCGGTCTTGGCGGTCAGATCGACTTCCCATATATTCGCGTCTCCGTGAACAACCGAGTAAACCAACCGGTTTCCGCTCCTCGACAATTCAAGCGCGTAGACTTCGGGCCCCAGCCATGGAATCAGGGAGGGATTGTCCGTTCCCGACACCGGCAGGCGCGATACACCGGCGACTACCTCGGCAAGAATGTCCCGGCCGTCGGCGGTCCACGCAGCATCAGCGAATCTGGCATCGCCGGCCGGTATGCGATGCGGCGTTCCGGCGGGGACGGCGTCGGCGTCAAGAGCGACGGAATACAGGTCGCCCATCTCATAAATGAGGTGGCGGTTAAACAGCAGGGTCGATCCGTCAGGTGAAATCTTGGGGAAACTATCCTGGAGCGCTTCGCCGGGATGCGTAAGGGGAATGGCTTCGCCGCTGTCGACCGAAACGCGAAAGAGGACCGATTGCTGCCCGCTGAGAGCGGAAACGACAAGCCATTTGTTGTTTGCCGACCAGGCAAGACCTTCACCACAAATCCCGTTCCAGATCGGCAGCTCCGCCAGCTTTCTCTCCGGCCCACCCAGCGCGGGAACGACCATCACGTCCGCTTTGCCTGGATCCACAATCCGCAAAAAGGCGATGGAGCGGCCATCGGGCGACCAGGCGGGCCAGCGATCGGGCGCCGGGTTGGTGGTGAGCCGTAACGGCGTCGCATCGGAATCGAGCGTCTTGACGTAGATGTCGAAGTTATCCCTCTTCTCCCCATCCCATTCGAATGCCACCTCATCGCCGTCGGGAGAGAAGGATGGAAAATCCTGGCTGCCCTGGTAGCTGGTGAGCGGGACGGGCGCAGGAAGTTCGGCGGCAGGAGGCCTGGAGCGCAAACGCCACGCGGAGAGTCCGATGGCAGCGAGCGCAAGGGTGGCAGCGACTGCCCAGATCCAGGTGAGCGGGCGCGCGACGGGAGGCACGGCTTTGGCTTTCGGCGGCTCGCCTAGAGCCACTTCTCCAATGAAGCGATAGCCGAGCGTGGGAGCCGTCTCGATGTAGCGAGGGTGCCTGGGATCGTCGTCAAGAGCTTTGCGGACCTGCGCGACGGCCCGGGTGAGCGCGTTATCAGTGACCGCGGTCTCGCTCCATACCTCGCGGAGAATCTCGTCCTTGGTAAGCAAACGGTTCCGGTTTTCAATGAGGAACAGCAGCAGGCGCAGGGACTTAGGCTCGAGGGTGACGTCCCGCCCGTCCCGGAGCAGTCGCATCGTGGGGCCATCGATGGTAAATTCATCGAATCGGTAAACCCGGAACGAATCCATGACGGCGCCCATACGGTAATTCCATCAGTATTACATCACGACTGCATCACGACTTGATGACAGACGAAGCCCCATTGTCGGGGCATGAAACGCCGAATCGGAGTATTCTTCTCTGCCCTTTTGCTCGCCGCCGCCACCTTCGCCGCCTCCTCCGCGTGGGGTCAAGCCACCTCCATCAGCATCAAGCTGAAGATTATTGAAGGTCGGCCCGTCGCTGATGTCTTTATCAACGGCAAGGGCCCTTATGCGTTCCTTCTCGATACAGGCAGCCAGCGCAATCAGATGGACCGCGGTCTAGCCGCCAAGCTTGGAATCGCCGCCTCATTCCAGACCACACTCGTTACCCCTTCCGGAGGGACATTGGTTTCAGGCGCCAGGGTACCTTCCGTCGCGCTTGGGCCCATCCAGTTGGCGAACCAGGTGTTTCTTATCGCACACAGCTATGGTCTTAGCTCCCTTTCACCGAATATCCGAGGCATTCTGGGGCAGGATTTTCTGGCCCGCTTTGATTACACCCTGGATTACCACCATCATTTGTTAACTTTCGGAAGCCCGGTGCCGGAAGGTATTCCTATTCCATTTCATCTGATCCACGGACGTATGGCGGTTCCCACCAGCCAGGGAGATCTGGTGGTGGATTCCGGGACCGAGATGCTTTTCCTTTACCGGCGGGTGGGGAGCGCTGCGAATTTTCGGGTGATAACCTCTTCGGGCATGAGCGTACCGGTGGCGGTGGAGAGAGCGCCAGCGTTGCAAATCGGAGACCTTGTCTATCATGCGGACAGCGCCATCTTCAGCCCCGTTCACGACGCTCAAGAGGATGGGCTGCTGCCCACCAGCCTCTTTCGATCGATTTTCATCTGCAATTCGCAACACTTCGTCGTTTTCGATTCAGGGAAACACTGAGAGCACGAAGCGTTACTGTAGCTGGAAGTTGAGGTGGAGAGGTTCATCGGAATTGCCGGCGAACGCTTGGAGGCGTGTAGGATTGCATCGCGGGCGTCTGAGCGTCGCGTCCGGGGAGATTCCTGATGAGAAAACTCTTGGTTTTGGTTCTGTTCGCTTCTTGTTTTTCACTGCCGGCGCAGGAGACGCGCCACGAGATTGTAAATTCTCATGGGCACGCCAACGACACCAAGCCGCTGAGCCCTGCGGTTCCGGATGTGTTTGCGGTGAGCGGAGATTTGGAACGTATTGTGGTGCTGCGCTTTAAGTTCGGCACCGATTTGCTGGCGGGGCTGAAGCAGATGATCGCGCAGGAAAAGATCAAAAACGCGGTGATTCTGTCGGGCTTTGGATCGGTGCGCGGCTACCAGATTCACCAAGTGTCGAACCGCGACTTTCCGTCGAAGGATATGTTTACCAAGAATCCGACGGCGCCGGCGGACATTATCGGCATGAGCGGCATGGTGATGGATGGGCGCGTACATCCGCATATTACGATGGCGAATGCGAATGGGGCGTTTGGCGGGCATCTTGAGCCGGATACGCAAGTGTTTACGTTCGCGGTGATCACGCTGGGCGTACTGGACGACAAGATGGATATGAGCCAGTTTGATGATTCGAGCTATCGGTGAAGAACAGGGACCACGGACTGGAAAAGACCATCGCGGCTGAATTATTGATGCTTGGCACTCTTGTGCATCGCCGGTTGCCTAATTTTCTGATTCGCCGAGCGGGTCATTGTGGCGGTCGGTGACCTCAGTGAGAGCGGCGAGGCGGTCTGCGAGTTCGTTTGTCCAACAGTTTTCCGGGACGCGCCAGCTCCAGTTGCCGGAGGGGACAGCGGGGGTATTCATTCGTGCTTCGGAGCCGAGCTCAAGCAGGTCCTGCGCAGGGACGATGGCGATTTCGGCAACACTGGCCTGCGCGGCGCGGATAAGCGGCCAGACAGGACGGCCGGCGACAGGGCCGAGATAGGACTCGACAGCAGCGCGCTCGGGCTCGCCGGCTGAGGACCACCAGCCTTGGGTTGTGTCGTTGTCGTGCGTGCCGGTGTAAGCGACGGTGCCTGTTGTGAAGCGGTGGGGCAGGTGGATGTGCGCGCCGGGATTGCTGAAGCCAAATTGCAGCACCTTCATGCCGGGCATTCCAAGCTCGATGCGCAGGGCATCGACTTCAGGAGTGATGAGGCCCAGGTCTTCAGCGACGAGCGGAAGAGGCCCGAGAGCGGTTTCGAGCGCACGGAACAATTCGAGACCAGGAGCTTTGATCCACTGGCCATTGACGGCGGTTTCTTCTTTGGCGGGAATGGCCCAGTAGGCTTCAAAGCCGCGGAAGTGATCGAGGCGCACGATGTCATAGAGGTTGATGGCGCGGCGGATGCGATCGATCCACCAACCGAATCCGCCGGCGGCGAGGACGTCCCAGCGATAGAGGGGGTTGCCCCAGCGCTGGCCGGTCGCGGAGAAGTAGTCGGGCGGGACGCCGGCGACGCGGAGAGGCTTCAAGCCGTCATCGAGCTCAAAGATTTCCGGGTGAACCCAGACGTCGGCAGAATCGAAATTAACGAAGATGGCGACGTCACCGAGGATGCGGATGGCGCTGCTTTCGGCAGCCTCGATGAGCTGATCCCACTGGCGCGAGAAGGCGAACTGCAAGACGCGCTCGACGGCCAGATCGCGCTCGTGCTCCGCTTCAACCTGCTCCAATGCCTGCGGATCGCGGCGGCGCAAGGGCTCCGGCCAGTCGGCCCATGCGCCGGTATTGAATTTGCGGCTGAGGACGGCGTAAAGGGCGTAATCGTTGAGCCAGGCGGACTCTGTGCGCAAGAACTCTTCGAAGTCCTGCCATTGACCGGCGAGATGATCGTCATCGAGGCCGCGATCGAGGAAGTTGCCGGCGGCTTCGTTGAGCAAAGGAAACTTGCGGCGCTCGACATCAGCAAAATCGACGTTACCGCTGCCGCCAGCGAGGCCAGCGATGCGGTCGCCGGCAATCCAGCCCCAGTTGGAAAGGAATTCCAAACTGATGAGCGCGGGATTGCCTGCGAAGGCCGAGGAGCCGGCATAGGGCGAATTGCCATAGCCGGTGGGACAGAGCGGCAGAACCTGCCAGACATGCTGTTTGGCCCGTGCAAGAAAGTTGATGAATTCGTGCGCAGCAGGGCCGAGGTCGCCGATGCCGGCGTATGAAGGCAAAGAGCTGACGTGGAGCAAGACACCGTTGGAACGCTGGAATTCCATGCTGGCTCTATTATCGGGGGTGCGGGGCAGAGAGTGGCTGTGGGTTTCCTTCGAGGCGATTGACCGTGTATTCTCAACACCGCGATCGAAAGCAATTCACTCACGCTCGGGGACTTTACGTTGAAGAACCCATTGGATCATTTTGCCTTCGTATTTCTCTTTTCAGTTTTCGCTTGCATGCTGACCAACACAACAGAGTGCGCAGCCGCAGCCGATACGACTCCGCAACCCGTGACACTGGCCTCAGGCTGGCAGTTACAGGATGTGGCGAAGGTGCCTGAGACCGGCGCGCAAGTGGCGAGCGCGGGATTTGATGCGAGCGGCTGGTACGCGGCGACGGTGCCCGGCACAGTGCTAACGACGCTGGTGAACAATCACGTGTATCCGGAACCGCTCTACGGTGAGAATGACCGCGGCGAGATTATCCCCGAGAGCCTGGTGCATACATCGTACTGGTATCGGACGGTGATCCGGGTTCCCAAGGCTTACAAGAACCGTCATGTGTGGCTGAACTTTGAAGGCATCAATTACACGGCCGCGGTGTGGGTGAACGGCACGCAAGTGGGCACGATTCACGGAGCATTCATCCGCGGAATCTTCGACGTGACGGCACAGGTGAAGCCGGGTCACGATGCAGTGGTGGCGGTGCTGGTTGCGCCGCAGCCTCATCCGGGGATTCCGCATGAGCACACTCTGCGGGACGGCGTGGGAGCGAACGGCGGCATCAGCGCGATTGACGGGCCGACATTCTTGTGCACGCTGGGTTGGGATTGGCTGAATGTAGTTCACGATCGCGATACGGGCATCTGGCAGAAGGTGTATCTGTCGACGACGGGGCCGGTGGTGCTGAAGGACCCGCTGGTGACTACGGATTTGCCGTTGCCCAGGACCGATTCGACGGACATTGCGGTGCAGGCCACGGTGGAGAACGTAAGCGACAAACCCGTTGAAGGGGTGGTACGGGGGACGATTGAGAATATCCGATTCGAGCGCCAGGTGACTCTGGCCCCACACAGCACGCAACAGGTGAGCTTCAACGCGAAGGATACACCTGTGCTGCATGTGGAGCATCCGCGGCTTTGGTGGCCAAACGGATATGGACCACAGAATCTCTACCACT
>Ga0335072_10016270_pt1 | contig 10546 bp, 9 predicted proteins | sample Lox_Sample_21_FD_206725 | JGI IMG/M metagenome (GOLD analysis project Ga0335072, IMG submission 206725) | Soil microbial communities from Loxahatchee National Wildlife Refuge, Florida, United States - Lox_Sample_2.1 | ecosystem: Environmental > Terrestrial > Soil > Wetlands | place: USA: Florida... | reverse complement strand
GAGTCGGAGTTCGCCACCATCCTGGTCCCCGGCGTGGTCGGGATCTCGATCATGTTCCAGGGGGTGCAGTCGATCGCGCTGGCGATGGCCCAGGAGTTCGGCTTCACCAGGGAGATCGAGGACCGGGTGCAGGCGCCCTGCCCGATCTGGCTGGTTGCCATCGCCAAGGTGCTGTCCGGCGCGGTGCAGGGCATCATCTCGGCCGCCATCGTGCTGCCGATCGCCTCGGTCGTGCACGCGGCCGGGGTGACCGCCCACATCTCGCTGCACTGGTGGATCATCATCACGCTGGTGCCGCTGGCCTGCATCGCGATGGCCGGCCTCGGGCTGGTCCTCGGCACCAGCTTCGAGCCGAGGAACATCGGCCTGATGTTCGGCTTCATCATCCTGCCGATCACGTTCCTCGGCGGCACCTACTACTCGTGGACCAAGCTCTCCCCGGTGACGGTGGGCGGCTGGCACTGGCTGCAGACGATCGTGCTGATCAACCCGCTGATCTACGTGAACGAGGGGATGCGGGCGGCGTTCACGAATGCCCCGCATATGCAGCTCTACGTGATCTACCCGGTGGTCATCGGCTTCGCCGTTGTTTTCCTGTCGATCGGGCTGCGCAACTTCCGGCGGCGCGTGCTCTCCTGAACGGGGCCACAAGCCCGGCCTGTACCCTGCCAAGGCCCTGACCGCTGCCGAAGTCGGCCGCCATCAGCGAGCCTGGAGACATGACCACCGACGTGCTGCCCCGCACCCGGCAAGACACGCAAGCGACGCAGGCGCCGACCGCGCCCGGCCGCCGCCTGCCGCTGGGGATACTCGAGGATCTGGAGCGGCCCGGGCAGGTCTTCCGCGACCTCGGGCCCAACTGGTTCGCCTCCGTCATGGGCACCGGCATCGTCGCCATCGCCGCCGCCGTGCTCCCCTTCCGGGTGCCCGGCCTGCACGTGTTCGCGCTGGTGATCTGGGTGCTGGCGGCCGCCTGGCTGGTTGCGCTGGCGGCCGCGTGGGGGGTGCACTGGGCCAGGTACCCCGAACGGGCCAGGGCGCACGCCTGCAACCCGGTAATGGCGCAGTTCTGGGGGGCGCCGGCGATGGCGCTGCTCACCGTCGGCACCGGGACGCTGCTGCTCGGCCGGGACTGGATCGGGCTGACCGCCGCAGTCGACGCCGACTGGGTGCTGTGGGGCCTCGGGACGGCGCTCGGGCTGGTGACCGCCTGCTGGATCCCGTACCTGATGATGACCAGGCACGTGATCAAGCCGGACGACGTCTTCGGCGGCTGGCTGATGCCGGTCGTGCCGCCGATGGTGTCCGCCGCGGCCGGGGCGCTGCTGGTGCCGTACGCCGCCGCCGGGCAGGCCCGGCTGACGCTGCTGCTCGGCTGCTACGCGATGTTCGGAATCTCGCTGTTCGCGTCGGTCATCATCATCACGCTGCTGTGGGGAAGGCTGACCATCCACAAGGCGCTGCCCGCGATGCTGGTGCCGACCTCCTGGATCGTGCTCGGGCCGCTCGGCCAGTCGGTCACGGCCGCGGGCAACCTCGGGAAGGCCGCCCCGCTGGCCCTGCACCCGCCGTACGCGGCCGGGGCGGGCGTGCTCGCGCTGCTCTACGGCGTTCCCGCCTGGGGATTCGCCATGGCCTGGCTGGTCATCGCGGCCTCGCTGACGCTGCACGCGGCCCGCAAGGGGCTGCCGTTCGCGCTGACCTGGTGGAGCTTCACGTTCCCGGTCGGGACCTGCGTGACCGGCACCGCCGCGCTGGCCGAACGAACCGGCTCGGACCTGCTCCGCTACGCCTCGGCCGCCCTGTTCGTGCTGCTGGTGGCCGCGTGGCTGACCGTCGCGGTCCGGACGGCGCGCGACGGTGCCCGCGGGCGGCTCTTCCTGCCGCCGGGTGCGCTTTCCCGTCCTGGGTGACGGTGCCCGCGGGCGGCACGATCAACTACGCAACCGGCACTTAGCGCGCGCCGTCGGCGCTGCGCATCTGCCGGGTGGCGTGCAGGGCGAGCAGGGCCTGGTAGCGGGTGGCGATGTCGGCCTGGTCGGCCTGCTCGGCGACGGTGCGCTCGCTCAGCCGCTGCAGCAGCGCCGCCTGATCGAGCAGCACCTGGGTCCGGCCGGGGGGCGCCACCGCCATGACCGTGAACAGCGCGTCAACCTGGCGGATGAGGACGGCCGGCATGCCGCCGGACGCCTGGCGGATCTTCTCGAACGACCGTGCCACTAGCCGCTCGTAGCTGACGGGGGCGGCGATGAGGCGGATCTGGCCGCCTCGGTCGCGGTGGTACACCTGCGGGTACCACTCCACGGCGATGCGGCAGAGGCTGTCGCCGAGCCAGTCGATGCAGGTCATGGCCGTGAACGTGTCGTTCACGGCCGGGGACAGGGCACGGATCGCGATCTCGACGAGCTGGTCGATGCCGAACGCGATGTCCTGGGTCAGCGTCCGCAGCGGGCCGGTGATGTGCACCCGCTCCAGCCGGTGCCTGATCGTGTCGGCGACCTCGGGCGGCCACACGGTCGCCATCGGGTGCCCGCGGGTGAGGAAGTGCCCCGGCCGATAGTGCAGCCGGATCACCGCATCGTACTCGGCGGCGATCGCGACCAGCGTGCCATGCCGCACGAACCGCAGGTAGCCGCTGGTCGGGGCGGCCACCACCGCGCCGCCGCGGTCCAGGCGCGCCTCCAGGAGCTCGGGCGACGGGCCGTTGACGAGCTCCCCCGGCGGCTGCGCGGCGCCGCCGCACTCGTCGTCGATCGCCCTGGTCAGATCGCGGGCGATCGACGCGATGACCTCCGGCAGCTGAATCGCGGTGGCCGTGTGATGGATGAAGTAGATCAGCACGCCGAGGTCGACGGCGGTCAGCGCGAGCGCCACCGTGACCGACAGGTGCGGCACGAACGTGCCGCCGATCGAGATCAGCACCAGCATGGCGTAGAAAAACGTGGCGACGAACGTGCCCAGCGTGAGCTGGGCGCCCCGGTCCCTGATGAACGTGCGCAGCATCCGCGGCCCGAACTGCTGCGAGGCGAGCGTCAGCGTCACGATCATGACCGAGAAGACGACCCCGACCACGGTGATGACGGCGCCCGCCAGCGCCGCCAGGATCTCCCTGGCCGCGTCGGGCGAGCCGCTGATCACCCACGAGGGCAGGCTCAGCTCGCGGTGGAACGCGGCGTGATCGATGCTCAGCGTCAGCACGAACAGCAGCACCGCAGCGACGCTCTCGACCGCCGGGATCAGCCAGAGATTCGTGCGCAGCGCCTCGTTGCGCCAGTCCGATTCGACGGTGAACCGCTGAAGACCCATACCCAATTGCCCCGCTTAGCGCTGGTCGTAGAATTGCCGACCAGGCTTCCCGGCTCACCTGGGCTAATGGTATCCGACGGGCGCCCTCAGCCCACGATCCGCTCGCCGATCGGGCCGAGGATGAGCATCGGGAAGTAGATCAGGCCGCCGACGATCACGATGACACCGACGAGGAAGGCGGCGAACGTGGGGCCGGAGGTGTCCAGGGTCGCCCTGGTGCGCGCGTGCGCCCGCGCGCCCGCCAGCGAGCCAGCGATCGCCAGCGCCAGCACGATCGGCGCGAACCGCCCGATCAGCATGGTGATCCCGAGGGTGACGTCATACCACGGGGTGTTGGCGGCCAGCCCGGCGAAGGCGGAGCCGTTGTTCTGGGCGACCGACGCGTAGGCGTAGGCGACCTCGGTCAGGCCGTGCATGCCCGGGTTCAGTATCGGGTTCGTCCCCGAGCCGAGCAGCAGCGATGTGGAGGCAAAGGCGAGCACGACGACCGGGATCGCGAGCACGTAGGCGACGATCAGCTTCATCTGGGTGGCCCGGATCTTCTTGCCGAGGAACTCCGGGGTGCGCCCGACCATGAGGCCGGCAATGAAGACCGACAGCAGCGCGAGCACGAGGATCCCGTACAGGCCGCCGCCGTCGCCGCCCGGGCTGATCTCGCCCAGCAGGATCGCGACGAACGCCGCCGCCCCGCCCACCGGCGTGTAGCTATCGAGCGCGGAGTCGGTCGCGCCGGCCGTGGTGCCCATCGTGCCCACCGTCATCAGGGCCGAACCGGACGGGCCGAACCGCAGCTCCTTGCCCTCCATGTTGCCGCCCGGGTTGACCGCGCTCGCGACCTGCGAGACGGAGGCGGGCAGCTGAGAGTTGCCGTGCAGCTCGGCCTGCATGGCGATCACCGTGTGGCCGAGGAAGAGCGCCGCCATCACCGCCGCGATCGCCAGCGCCTGCCGCGGGCGGCCGATCAGGCGGCCGAACATGAAGATGATCGCGAACGGCAGCACGATGACCAGCAGCAGGTCGAAGAGGTTGGTGAAGCCGGTCGGGTTCTCGAACGGGTGCGCGCCGCCCACCCCGTACATGCTGCCGCCGTTGGTGCCGAGCAGCTTGATGACCTCCATGGAGGCGACCGGCCCGCCCGGGATCTGCTGGGTCCCGCCGGCCAGCGTGCTGGCGGTGCGGAACCCGGTCAGGTTCTGCACCACGCCCTGGCTGACCAGGACGATCGCGCCGATCACCGACAGCGGCACGAACACCCGGACCAGCGATCGGGTGAAGTCGACCCAGAAGTTGCCGATCCGTCGGGACGACCCCGCGATGCCGCGCACCACGGCCAGCGCCACCGCGAGCCCGACGGCGGCGGCGGTGAACTGGGCCACCACCAGGCCGGCCATGTCGGCCAGGTAGCTCGCCTGCGTCTCGCCCTCGTAGGCCTGCCAGTTGGTACCGGTGATGAAGCTGATCGCGGTGTTGAACGACAGCGTCGGGGACATGCCAGGCGCGTGGGTCGGGTTCAGCGGCAGGGCGCCCTGCAAGCGCAGGATGGCGTAGAGCACGGCCGTCGACAGCAGGCCGAACACCAGCACCGCGATCGCGTAGACCTGCCAGGTCATCGACGATTCCGGGTCGACCCGCAGCGCCCGGTAGACGTTGCGCTCGACCGGGGCGAAGATCCGGTCGCCCGGCGCCTTTGTTCCGGCGCCGTCGCGGAACGTGGCGGCGAGGTAGCGGCCGAGCAGCGGCGCCAGGATCGCGGTGACCGCGCAGACGAACAGCAGCTGTTCCCATCCGGTCAGGTTCATCGGAGTCCGTCCAGCGCGAGGTTGAGTTCAAGCACGTTGACCGTGGGCTCGCTGAGGAACCCCCACTGGGCTTGTGTGGTGTGCTGGCGCACGAGCGCGATCACCCGCGCGGCCGGCAGGTGCCGGGCGCGGGCGACCCGGCGCGCCTGGTCGAGCGCGTTGGCAACCGAGATGTCGGGGTCGAGGCCGGACGCCGAGGCGGTGACCGCGTCGACCGGGACAACGGCGTTCTTCGGCAGGTCGTTGAACGCGCGGTAGGCGGCGGCTCGATCGGTGACCAGCTTGATCAGCACCGGGTTGGACGGGCCGAGGTTGGACGCACCTGAGTCGGCCCCGTCATAGCCGGCGCCCGCGTCGGACGGGCGCGGCTGGAAGTACCGCGCCCGCGGGGCGCCCGCGGCGTCGGTGAAATTCTGGCCGAGCAGGGCGGAGCCTCGTAGCTCGCCGTTCACGTAGACCAGCGAGCCGTTGGCCTGCTGGCGGAAGAAGAGCTGCGAGATGCCGGTGACGGTGAGCGGGTAACCGAAGCCGAGCAGCGCGGTCACGATGGCGAGCATCGCGATGCAGGCGCACGCCTGCCTGACCAGGCCGGATCGTCCCATGTCAGTGCAGTCCGATCGCTGTGAGTGCGAGGTCGATGAGCTTGATGAAGGCGAACGGGGCGATGATCCCGCCGACGCCGTAGATCAGGGCGTTTCGGCGCAAGATCGCGGCCCCGTCGCGGGGCTTGAACGCCACCCCGCGCAGCGCCAGCGGGATCAGCGCGGGGATGATGAGCGCGTTGTAGATGACCGCGGCCAGGATCGCGGTGTGCGGGCTGTCCAGCCGCATCACGTTGAGCACGCCGAGCTTCGGGTAGACGACGACGAACATCGCCGGGATGATCGCGAAGTACTTGGCCACGTCGTTGGCGATGGAGAACGTGGTCAGCGAGCCCCGGGTGATCAGCAGCTGCTTGGCGACCTCGACCACCTCGATCAGCTTGGTCGGGTTGGAGTCGAGGTCGACCATGTTGCCGGCCTCCTTGGCCGCCTGCGTCCCGGTGTTCATCGCCAGGCCCACGTCGGCCTGAGCGAGCGCGGGCGCGTCGTTGGTGCCGTCGCCGGTCATCGCGACCATGTGCCCGCCGCGCTGTTCTCTTCTGATCAGAGCGAGCTTGTCCTCGGGGGTGGCCTCGGCCAGGAAGTCGTCGACCCCGACCTCGTGGGCGATGGCCTTGGCCGTGAGGGGGTTGTCGCCGGTGATCATGACGGTGCGGATGCCCATGTCGCGCAGGTGCTCGAACCGCTCGGCCATGCCCTCCTTGACCGTGTCCTTGAGGTGGATGACGCCGAGGACCCGGGCGTCGTCGGCCACCACCAGCGGCGTGCCGCCGTTGCCGGCGATGCTCTCGACGAGGGGGTCGAGGTCGGCCGGGACGGTGCCCCCGGCGTCCGTCACCCACCCGCGGACCGAGGCGGCGGCACCCTTGCGAATGCGCCGGCCGTAGTAGTCGATGCCGCTCATCCTGGTCTGCGCGGTGAACGGGACGAACTCGCCCTCGTCGAGTCCGGGCGGGACGACAGGGTACCGCCGCTCCGCAAGGTCGACGATCGAGCGGCCCTCCGGCGTCTCATCGGGCATGCTGGCCAGCAGCGCCGCCTCGGCCAGTGCGTCCAGCGGCACCCCGGCCACCGGGAGGAACTCGGTCGCCATCCGGTTCCCGTAGGTGATCGTGCCGGTCTTGTCGAGCAGCAGGGTCGAGCAGTCCCCCGCCGCCTCCACCGCTCGTCCGGACATCGCCAGCACGTTCCGCTGCACCATCCGGTCCATCCCGGCGATGCCGATGGCCGACAGCAGGCCGCCGATCGTGGTCGGCGCCAGGCAGACGAACAGCGCGACCAGCACGGCGGTGGACTGGATCGCCTTGTCGTAGATCGCCATCGGCTGCAGCGTGACCACGGCGACGAGCAGGATCAGGGTGAGGCCGGCGATGAGGATGTCGAGTGCGATCTCATTCGGCGTCTTCTGCCTGCTCGCGCCCTCGACCAGCGCGATCATCCGATCAAGGAAGGTCTCACCAGGCTTGGAGGTGATTTGGACGACGATCCGGTCCGAGAGCACCACCGTGCCGCCGGTCACGGCCGAGCGGTCGCCCCCGGACTCTCGCACGACCGGGGCCGACTCGCCGGTAATGGCGGACTCGTCGACGACCGCGATGCCCTCGATGACGTCGCCGTCGCCGGGGATGACCTGGCTCGCGGTGACCACGCAGCGGTCGCCGACCGCCAGCGCGGTCGACGCGACCGTCTCGATCGCGCCGCGATCGGTCAGCCGGTACGCCGCCGTCTCCCGGCGGCTGCGGCGGAGCGTGTCCGCCTGGGCCTTGCCTCTGCCCTCGGCCACCGCCTCGGCGAAGTTGGCGAACAGCACCGTCGCCCACAGCCAGGCGGCCACCAGCCCGACGAACACGCTCGGGCGGCCGATGAAGTCAACCGTCGTGATCACCGAGCCGACCTCGACCAGGAACATCACCGGAATGCGGATCATCACCCGCGGGTCGAGCTTGACGAATGCCGCCAGCACGGCCCGGCGGGCGATCGCGGGCTCGAACAGGCCTTTGACTGCGGTCTGGGGGTTGTTGCGGGCCTTGGGCGGCCGGGGCCGCCTGGGCTTCGCCCGCGACGCCGAGGTCGTCACTGGAACCGGCCCGGCTGGTCTTCCGGCCGGCTGACGTCCTGCGGCTCGTCGGGGAATTCCTCGGGGTCGCCGTCCCCCTCGATCATCCGGCCGAGGACGCGGACCAGCCCGATCGCGAACGCGAAGAAGGCCAGCAGAATGGCGATGAGCGTCACGTCATTCATGACGAGCCTCAGAACCATTCCGGCTTGAATATCGCGACTCCGAGGTAGCAGAAGGCGGCCACCGAGACCGCGAGAAGGATGCCCTGGACGACGGCCATAACCACTTCACATCCCTGAGCGGGGGAAACGTTGCGGGTCAGGACGCTACGCCGGGGCCGGCCGGCCACCGCCGACGCTAACAGACTCCAAACAGAGTTGGCCCGATCCCATGCAGGCCTCAAATGGCGGCCTGGCCGCCGGGATCACCGGGTGCTTAGCGTTGCTATTTGACGGTAGGTACTCCCAAACACGTGCACGGCTAAGAGTGAATCGGCAACTCTCGCCTTGGCCGAGACGGGCGGCCTCGGCAGCCAGGCCTCGCCCGGTTCGACGACGAAGGTGTAGTCGAGGGTGTACCACGGCTCGTTCACGTCCGGGTCCGGGGCCGGCTCGCCCTCGTGGCGCACGTAGCTCGCGATCAGCGGGCCGGTGACGCCGAACTGGGCGTCGGTGTCGAGCATGGGGTCGTCGTGGCTGTAAAGCTGCGACGTGATCGTCTTGTAGCCCGGCTTGTACACCATCGCGTGGACGTGCGCGGGCCGGAACGGGTGCCGGTCGAGCGCGCCCAGCAGGTCACCGACCGGCCCGGTCACCGGTATCGGATAGCCCGACGGCCGGACGCTGCGGAACGCGAACACCCCGTTGTCGTCGGTGAAGAACTTGCCGCGCAGGTTCCACTCGGCCTGATCGGGGTCCTGGTTCTCGTACCGGCCGACCGGCGACGCGTGCCAGACGTCGACCTCGGCGCCGGCGACGGGGTTGCCCGCGATATCCACTACCGTGCCGGTGAAGAACAGCGGCGGCCCCTCGGTAGGCGAGCGGACGATCGAGTCGCCGTTGCTCATCACCGGGCTGCCCTGGCGCCAGAACGGGCCGAGCAGGTTGGCCGAGGTCGGCGCCTCCTCGGTGCCGTTGTTCATCAGGCACACCAGCGTCGACAGGCCGAGGCTGCCCGCCATCAGCCGGACCTCGTTATGACTGGGCGTGGTGAGCTGCCCGAGCCGGGCGACGATGCCCAGGCTGGCATCGAACTCGGCCTCGGTCAGCCGGACCTCGCGGGCGAAATCATGCAGATGGCGGACCAGTGCCTGCACGATCTCCTTGAGCCGCGGGTCGCCGGCCCGCTCGGTCTCGGCCAGCACAGCCTCGGTGAGCTGCAGCTCATCGGTGATGATCATGTCCGCCTCCTGGTACACGAACGGTACCCGTGACCGTCCTGCGCGGTCACTGGGGCGGGGGACAAATCGCTACCGGGCGAGGAGCTCCGCGGGCAGGACGGAGGCGAGAACCTCGCGGTGGGTGGGTGCCGCCTCGTCATGACGGTCGCGGCCGGCCGGGGTGAGGGTGATGTAGATGCCGCGCCGGTCTTCGCCGCACAGACAGCGCTCCACCAGGCCGTCTTTCTCCAGCCGGTCGATCAGCCGAGACAGCGCGCTCTGACTCAGGTGCACGGCTTCGGCCAGTTCCTGGGAGCGGAAGTCGCTCCGGCCGCTCTCGGCCAGCCGGTCGAGAACCTCGAACTCGCTGACGCCGAGACCGTGACGCCTGCCCATCTCGCGCTCAAGCGCGGCGCAGGCCGCCGCATGGCTGGCCGCGATCGCCCGCCAGGCGGTCACGACCGGCTCCAGGGCCGGCTCGGTCTCGCTCACAGGCGCAGTCTAGCGCGCGCCGGCAGTAGTTGCAACTACATTAATTGCAGTTGCATTTAATGCACATGCAAACATAGTGTTGACGGCATGGAGACATCAAGCCACGCCCAGGCTGTGGACACACAGCACTGGAACCCACGTCTGTGGGCCATCCTGATCGTGCTCTGCGGAGCGCTGTTCCTCGACGGGCTCGACGTTTCGATGGTCGGCGTCGCCCTGCCCGACATCCGGACCGCCCTCGGGCTGTCCACGTCCTCGCTGCAGTGGGTGGTCAGCGGCTACGTGCTCGGCTACGGCGGCCTCCTGCTGCTCGGCGGCCGGGCGGCCGACCTACTGGGACGCCGACGGGTGTTCCTGGCCGCCCTTGGCGTGTTCGCGGTCGCGTCGCTGTTCGGCGGGCTCGTCAGCAGCCCCGAGCTGCTGATCGGGGCCCGGTTCGTCAAGGGCATCGCGGCCGCCTTCACCGCCCCGGCCGGGCTGTCGCTGCTCACCACGACCTTCCACGAGGGCCCGATGCGCAACCGGGCCATCAGCATCTACTCCGCGTTCGGGGCCAGCGGATTCTCGCTCGGCCTGGTGCTGTCCGGCCTGCTGACCGAAGTCAGCTGGCGGCTGACGCTGCTGGTGCCCGCGCCGGTCGCGCTGCTCACACTGGTCGCGGCGATCCGGTTCATCCCGCGCGCAGCCGACGACGGCGAGCGCGCCAACCGGGGCAACCGCAAGTTCGACATCCCCGGCGCCGTCACCGTCACCGGCGCGATGCTGCTGCTGGTCTACACCGTGGTCGCCGCCCAGCAGGCCGGGTGGGGGTCGGCCCGCACGATCGGCTCGTTCGCGGCCGTCGTCGTCGCGCTGGCCGGGTTCGTGGTCATCGAACGGCGCAGCGCCGATCCCCTGGTGCCGTTGGGCA
>Ga0335072_10016269_pt1 | contig 10546 bp, 8 predicted proteins | sample Lox_Sample_21_FD_206725 | JGI IMG/M metagenome (GOLD analysis project Ga0335072, IMG submission 206725) | Soil microbial communities from Loxahatchee National Wildlife Refuge, Florida, United States - Lox_Sample_2.1 | ecosystem: Environmental > Terrestrial > Soil > Wetlands | place: USA: Florida... | reverse complement strand
GTCCAGGGACCGATCACCAGCCGCTGATACCGCCGCGCCGCCTCCGTGGCGGCGTGCGCGCGCAGTCCCGTGAAGTTTTGCAAAGTGCCCGTCAGCAGGGTGTCATACCAGCCCGTGAGATGATACGCCGGAACCTGAAATTGATTGTGCCGCGCTTCGATATCGAACGTGCGCCAGTACGCGTCATAACTGGGATGGTCGAGCATGGCGAAATAGCCCGGCGCGTACTTGCGGATCTCCAGCGCGTCGACGCTGTCGAGCGGCACCTGCCAAAGCCATTGCTCCTGGAAGGTCTTCGACTCGGCGGCCGTCAGTCCGATGGGCCCGTCGCGATCAGCGCTGGGCGTCAGAATGCGGCGGCGAACATCAACGGCCTGTCCCAGATTCCATCCCAGGCCGTCGCTCAAATAAAAAGCTCCGCCTTGAAACACCATGTCATAGCGGCTGGCGTAGGACGAGGCGGGAAATAAAGCCACCAGCGCCGGCGGTCTCAACGTGGCCGCCAGAAGCTGCGTGGTCGCCAGATAGCTGCCGCCGTACATCCCCACTTTCCCGTTGACGTAGGGCAACTGCGCGACCCAGGCGATGGTGTCGAATCCGTCCTCGGCCTCGTCGTGCGGCCTGGCCGTGCCATCCGACATGTAACGCCCGCGCGTGTCCTGAATCACGACCACAAAGCCGTGGCTCGCAAGCTGACTGAACTCCTCGGAGGCATGCGGCGGATTCTTGGAATACGGCGTTCGCTGCAGGATCGCCGGGAAGCGCCCGGGCGCACGCGGTCGATAGATGTCCGCGCGCAGCACCGTACCGTCGCGCATCGTCGCGGGGACGTTTTTCTCGATCTGGACGGGCATGTGAGAATCGGCCGCATTTGCCAATCCGAGGCACGCCAGCAAAACCGGGACTAAGCGAGCTGGTTTCGACATGTCAGGAACGCCGGAAAGCGAAATAAATCGGCACGCCCGCGGCGACGATCACGAGGCCGGGGAACGTGGTCGCCGGACGATACACGAAAAGCACCGCCAGAATCACCGCCGCGCTCAGGATGTAGAACGCGGGTACGAAAGGATAACCCCAGGTGCGATACGGCCGCTCGGCCGCTGGTTGAAGACGCCGCAGCCGGAACACCGCCGCGATGGTCAGAATATAGAACAGCAGATCGGCCGAGACCACATAGTCCAGGAGGTTGCTGTAGAGATTGCCGAAGGCGCGCGTAGAAGGATGATACGTGCGAATCAGGACCAGACAGCTCGCCCACGCGCCCTGCATCGCGAGCGATGCGCCCGGAACGCGAGCCCGGTTCACCACCCCGGCCGGGGCGAAAAACAGGCCGTCGCGCGCCATCGCAAAGTAAGCGCGAGCGCCGGACAAAAGTGAGCCGTTCAGGCAGCCGAAAGCCGAGATCATGATCACGATGGCCATGAACGCCGCGCCCGCCGTGGGGAAGATGGCCTGCAGCATGGCGCCGGCCACGCGATCGGAAGGAGCGCGTTGAATCTTCTCCAGCGGCAGGACGGCTGCATAAGCAACGTTCGCGCCCACATAAAGAGTCATCACGATCAGCGCGCCGAACAAAAGCGAAAGCGGCACGTTCCGCCGCGGGGTCTTCACTTCGCCCGCGGTGAACGTGATGTTGTTCCAGCCGTCGGCGGAAAAGAGCGAACCAACCTGAGCGATGCACAGCGCAGCCCCCAGTCCCAGCCAGGTTTCCGGAGTCATTCCCGGCGCAACCGGCGTGTATCCCTTCGGCTGCCACAGACCGCTGAAATGGAACTGGCCGCTAAGTCTCCATCCCGCCACACCCACCGCAATCACTCCCAGCAAAGCGGCCAGCTTGGCCGAGGTAAACGTATTTTGAAGCAGCGTTCCGTACTGGATTCCGCGCGCGTTCGCCCACGTCAGCAGCACGATCAGCAACACGCCCGCCAGCTGCGCCGTGGAAAGCGACACCGCATAACCGCTCGTCAGGTGGATTGGCGGGATGAGATAGCTATCTTCCGAAACGCGCGGCCACAAGATGCCCAGATAGCGCGCGAAACCCACCCCTACCGCCGCCGCCGTTCCGGTCTGGATCACCAGGAACAAAGTCCAGCCGTACAGGAAGCCGCACAGCGGCGACCAGGCCTCCCGCAGATAAACGTACTGGCCGCCCGCGTGCGGCAGCATGGCCGCTAGCTCGCCATAGGACAACGCGGCCGCGACGGTCAATAGAGCGGTGATGACCCAGGATGTCAGCAGCCCGCCCACGCTCCCCACCTGCCGCGCCATTTCGGCCGGGACAATGAAGATCCCGGCTCCAATCATGGAACCGGCGACGATCATGGTGGAGTCGAACAGGCCCAGGCTCTGCCGCAGGCCGCTCGACGCTTCTGGTTCTGAGACTGCGGAAGCCTCGCGCCCGTTCATGGTTCCTGCGATGGTACCAAGTTATCGCAGCATCTCACAATTATGGTAAGGTTAACACTGAAATCCAAACTCCCTGCTGCCACGCCGCATCAAGGGATATTCGTTGAGGTGACTCATGCAGACAACGATTCCCGTATTCGCGGCGCTGGCGCTCCTGGTTGTGCCGGCGTCGCAGGCCGCCAGTAGCGGGCGAGGTTCCTGGGATAGCAAGGCTGCCGCCGCATACCTGGATCAACGCGCGAACTGGTGGATGGGTTGGCCCTCCTCAGCACGCGATCACGACACCTTCTGCGTCTCCTGCCACACCGCTGTGCCGTACGCGCTCGTCCGGCCCGCTCTCCGCGGTGCGCTGGGCGAACAATCTCCGTCCGCAACCGAAGAGAAATTGCTGGCCAACGTCACCAAGCGCGTCCGGCTGTGGAGCCAGGTGGAACCGTTCTACAGCGACGAGAAGCGCGGCGTGCCCAAGACCGCCGAATCGCGTGGGACCGAATCCGTGCTCAACGCTCTGATCCTCGCCCGTTACGCTGCCGAGCAGGGCAAACTCAGCGCCGACACGCGCCTGGCTCTGGACAACATGTGGGCCCTGCAGCTGAAAACCGGCGACTCGAAAGGCGCCTGGACCTGGCTTAATTTCCATAACGAGCCGTGGGAAGCCGATGATTCCCAGTTCTGGGGAGCCACGCTGGGCGCGCTCGCAGTGGGCATGGCGCCGGAAGACTACCGCTCCACTCCCGAAATCCAAAGCAACCTGAAACTGCTCGGGGAATATTTCCAGCAAGCTTTGCCCAATCAGTCGCTCATCAATCGCATGTTTCTGCTGTGGGCCTCTGCGAGAGTGCCGGGAATGCTGAAGCCCGAGCAGCAGAAGGCCATCATCGAGGAGGTCTTGAGTAAGCAGCGGCCGGATGGAGGTTGGAACACTTCTTCGCTGGTCATTCCAACCTGGAAGCGGCGCGACGGCACTCCGCTGGACACCGCGAGTGACGGCTATGGAACCGGTTTGGCCGCGTTCGTGCTCCAGGAGGCTGGCGTTCCGCGTACGCAACCAGCGCTCCAGAACGCATTGGCCTGGCTGACTCACAACCAGGACAAATCCGCCGGCCTTTGGCTGGCCTACTCGTTGAACAAGCAACGCGACCCGGCATCCGATGTCGGCCGCTTCATGATCGACGCCGCAACGTCGTATTCAGTGCTCGCGCTGTCCTACGGAAAGTAGCCGGCGGTCACGCGTTCGCCGCGTGAGAATCCGCCGGTTGCCGCGTGCGGAGCATACGCGGCCGCAGCACGCGGTTCCACCACATGATCGCGCCGGTGACGAACATCACCGCGGGCGCCAGCCCGAAAAGCGCCCAGATCGCCTTGGTTGTCTGGTCGCATAGCCCGGGGCCGTGGCAAGGGATCCCGATGCCGTTGATGCGGCCGAAATGCAGGTAGGCCAGCCAATAGATAAACCGGTCCACAATGCGGACGCCGGCATTGGCGGCCGTCGGAGGTTCAATCCGGTCCGCCAGGTCTTGCAGCTGGTCCGGAAAGCTGAGATAAATTCCGCTGGCTCCAAAAATCAGCGTGAAAGCCAGACTCCAGAAGCCGATCATGCTGTGCAGGTGCCAGTTCAGGCCCTTCCAGCCCAGGCCGCGCTGCAGGGTCAGGCTGCGCCGCCACGTCTGAATGCCCGGCCACCAGATCACCAGGCCAGTGATCGCCAGCGCAAGCACCGCCACCGCGCCGATGCCATTCACCTCCCGCCCGGTTGGTCCCGCGAGCAGATTGTCGTGCAGGTCCTGGGTCTCCGAAACAAGCCACATTCCGGTTGGGATCGCATCGCCCAAATCGCCGCCGCTCCGGGGATCGAACAGGCGCTTCTTGATCCTGTCGCCACGCCGCAGCCACACATCCACAGCCTGATCGGATACCCGGGCCCGGCTCATATGCACGACCCGATAGCCCGGATAGAGGCGCTGGGCGTCCGCGGCAAGCTCAGCATCGGTCAAGGGCGGTCTTGACGGCCGGGAAAGAACCGGCTCCGGAGTGACGGCCCGGTAAAGCTCGTTCCAATAAACCAGCACGCTGCCGGTCACGCTGATCATGAAAACGTAAAGTCCGGCCGCAACACCGCTCCACAGGTGGACCTGAAAAAGCGCTCTGCGCAACCAGATTTTCTGCGGCTGCCGGACCCAGCGCTGCCACACGCTCAACTGAGTGTGCCCGCTCACTAGCGACAGGCTATAACACGCGGCCCATCACGTCAATGCAGACGCATTACTTGGCCGCAAACGCCGCTTTGGGCTTCGGGCTGAGCTCCTGCGACGCGTCGATCTTCAGCCAGAGCAATGCGCCGAGAAATAAGACGCCGGCCATCGGCACGAAAGGTGCATTGTAGCTGTTGAAGCGCTCCACGATGTAACCATAGGCCACCGATCCGATCAAACCTCCCATCTGGCTGGCCGTGTTCATCAAGCCCACGACGACGCCCGCGTGTTGATGGCCGATGTCCAGGCACACGCCGAAGACTCCCGATTGCTGAAACGTGATCGCGCCATAAACCAGCGCCAGAAGGGTCACCACCAGCAGCGGCTGCCGGGCGAACATGGCGGCGATGGTGAACGCCCCCGCGGTGGCGAGCGCGCTCACGCCGACGATGCGCCGCCCGTTCTTCAGCCCCATCCGACGTACCAGCGCGTCACTGGCTAAACCTCCGCCCAGGTTAGCGCCCACCGCAACGACGAAAGGGAGAGCGGAGAGAAACAGGCCTGCTTCGCTGAATCCGCGGCCGCGGACCAGGAAAGTGTGAAACCACGTCTGGAAGAAGTTGTACACGTAAACGTAGCAGAATGCAGTGACCATCAGCGCCACCATGCTTTGCGATCGGAGCGCCCTCTGCCAGGGGAATGCGCGGCTGGTAGCGTGAAGGTCCGCCGCGACCGTTTCGGTGGTTCTCGCGGCGCCCATCTTTTCCCCCGGTGAATCGCGGAACCAGGAATACCAGATGGCGGCCCACACAAGCCCCAACAATCCCAGCACAAAGAACGCCGCCCGCCAGCCGTAGCGCATCTGAATGGGGACCACCAGGAGAGGCGCCAGCGCGCCGCCAAGCTGGCTGGCCATCAAACTGACGCCGGATATCGTCGCCCGCTGCGACGGCGGGAACCATCGGGAGACGACCACTCCGGCGTTGGGAAACGCGCCGGCTTCTCCCGCACCAAACAGGAAGCGGGTCGCGAGAAGCGGGTAATAGCCGGTCATGGCCCCGGTCAGCGCGGTGAAGGCGGACCACCACAGTACGATCCGCGTCAGCACGCGCCGCGGGCCGATCCGATCGCCCAACGCACCCGTGGGAATCTCGAACAAGCAATAAGACAGCGTAAAGATCCCGGTGACCCAGCCCCACCCTACCGGATCGATATGCAGGTCATCCTGCATGCGCGGCCCGGCCACAGAAATGCAAACGCGGTCCAGATAGGTGACTGCGAAAAGGAAAATCAGCAGGGCGACCACCTTGTAGCGGTTCTTCGCGGAGGCGGTCGGCATATAGCGTTATTCTGATGCATCTGCCCAGGCTCGTGCCACACTGAAGCGATGGATTCCCCGCTCGACGCCCAGGAAGTGCGCGTGCTCGGCGCGCTGCTCGAAAAAGAGATCACCACGCCCGAATATTACCCGCTGTCGCTCAACGCACTGGTAAACGCCTGCAATCAGAAATCCAACCGCGACCCGATCGTCCATTTCGACGACGCCACCGTAGAACAAACGCTGCTGCGCCTCCGCGACAAAGGCTGGCTGCTCAGCATCACGGGCGCCGGCAGCCGCGTTCCCAAGTACGGGCACCGCTTCGCAGAAAAGCTGAATCTGGGCCGCCGCGAACTGGCGATCCTGTGCGAGCTGATGCTGCGCGGCCCGCAAACCCTCGGCGAGCTGCGCGGCCGGGCCGGCCGCATGCATCCCTTCGACGACCTGGCCGAAGTGGACGCGGTGCTCGAACGCTTACCGGAACTGATCGTTCAACTCCCCCGCCGCCCGGGCGAGAAGGAAACGCGGTATGCCCAGCTTCTCTCGGGACCTCCCGCGGTTACGGGTCCCGAAACCGCAGCCGCGGTGGAGCCGGGCACGGCGGCCCGCACGGACCGGCTCGGCGCGCTGGAGGCGGAAGTGTCCCAGCTACGAACCGAGATCGAGGATCTGAAACAGCAGTTCGCCGCGTTTCAAAAGCAGTTTGAATAGATCACGCCGTGCGCTGGTTGGGAATCCGCGCACCCTGCCGCGGCTTCCGGATCGGCACCACCTGCTCTGTCAGGCAACTGGTGACGTTTTTCACCGGCCCGTGGAAGTAGTCGTCCACGGGAAAGAGCGCGTACGGCTCCAACTCGCGGAAAACGCGCCCCAGTTTCTGCTCGATGCGGTAGACGGCGTGAAAGAAGTTCCCCCGGTCCATTTTCAGCTTGCGGCAGCAAAGCTTCCAGTCGGCGCCCAGCAGAAAATGGTAGCGAAAGACCTGATGCTCGAATTCCGACAAGGTCCTCTTGCTCACCAGGCAGAAGTCGGCCGAAAACTCCTCGTCCTTGCGCCCCCAGGCCATGCGGCGGCCTCTGCCGGGCAACGGATCCAACGTAATCCGGCTCATGTATTTCTCGCGGTTGTTGCAGTCTCGGAAGCGTTCCAGGCAGGCCCGGAAGATAGCCCGCAACACACAGTTGCAGGGATGCATCGTTTGATTTCGGCCCATCCGCAAACCCAGGCCCAGGCAGGTGTTACAGCCGGGCGCGGCCAGCGCGAGCGTTTCTGATCGTGTCCATTCCATCTCGTTCTCTCTCCGTAGGAAAACCCGGAAAAGCAACCGAGTCGTTTCAATTGACATTCGTCCCAGTGTCAGTGCGATGACGAGTCACGTCAACGCAAAACATCGCTGCTACTTAGGGGAGAATCTCTGGCCCCTAGGGAGAGAGTCCTAAAAGCCCAAGGCGGTCATTTGTTTATATAGGTTCGTCTGCCGCCCGCACTAATTTTTCGTAAGCTTCCCGACCCGGTTCTGATGCCGGGTCTCAGGGAGGCCTATTTCAAACTGAAATACGAGGAGTAGCCCAGTTGACATTCCAGGACGCACAGCTCAGGTTGGTGGCTTACGTCCGGGATCGCATCCGCAACGGCGAATTGACGGAGAGAGCATTCGCTCGTCAGATTGGCATATCCCAGCCTCACGCCCATAATGTGCTGAAGGGTATCCGAAACCTCTCACCCGAAATTCTGGACTTAACATTAAGGCATTTTCATCTTTCGCTTCTGGACCTGGCGACCGAAAGCGCGCTGGAGGCCAACCTCCAACACCGCCGGGTCAGGGAACGGCTGGCCGAAGTGCCGTTTCTGGAATCGCCGATGGGGCCCGGCCTGGCTTGGCCCGCTCAAATCCAGCGGCGCAACAGATTCACTTTGCCCTTCCCTGTTCGCCATGCGCCTTCCGGATGGCTTGTGGCGCGACTGGCGCGCGATCCCCAGATGCTCGCGACGCTGGCCGATTTCGACCTGGCGCTGCTGGACACATCGGAGCCTCGCCGCTCGCACCTGGTTCCCGAAGGCTTGTACACGGTGTCGCGGCGCGGCGAAGCCGTTGTGCGTTACATCCGCCCCGGCGCCAACAGCTACTACTTGGTCACCGATACCAGTCTGGATAGCCCGCTTCTTTGGGAGCACGTACCTGAGGCGCGGGCGAATTTCCTGGCGTCCGTCAAAGCCCGCATCCGCTGGCTGGGCCGCGAACAGGAGACCGGGCCGGCGGCGTCTCAATCCGGCCGCTTCCTGTACGAGCCGATCTCCTGATAGGCCTCCAACACCTGCTGCGCGCTTCGCTCCCAACTGAACTGCCGTGCCTGCTCCAGGCCCCGCTCGACCAACTGCGTGCGCAAATCCCGGTTGAGCAGAACCTCCCGCATCCCGCGCGCGATGTCGAAAACGTTCTCCGGATTCACCACCTCGGCCGCCTCGCCCACCACTTCCGGCAGCGAACTCACATGCGAGCACACCACCGGAGTGCCGCACGCCATGGCTTCGAGCGGCGGCAAGCCGAAGCCTTCATACAGCGACGGGAAAACAAACGCGGCCGCGGCCTGGTAAAACGCCCGCAAGGTTTCCAGCGGCACGAAGCCGAGAAAACGTACGGACTTCTCCACACGGCTGTGAATGACGGCCTGGCGTAACGCCGGGTGCCGCGAAATCTCGTCGCCGATGATGATCAGGCGCAGATCCTGGAAAACGGGATGATCCTGGATCTCGCCGCGCAGCACCGCGAAAGCCTCCACCAGGCGCGGAATGTTCTTTTGCGGGTTGGTTCGGCCCACATAGAGCAGGAAAGGGTAATGGATGCGGTAGCGTTCCAGCGTGCGCTCGACTTCGGCGGCTCCCGGCGCAGCCGGCCGGTGAAACGCCGGATCGGGCGCATTGTGGATCACGCGCAAGCGTTCGGAAGGAATGCCCAGCACCGTCTCCACGTCGCGCCGCGTGGCCAGGGAGACCGCGATCACCCGGTCGGCACGCAGCAGCCCGCGCCGCGAGTAAAACATCCTGAGCCGGTTGCGATAGCCCGACTGGTTGGGAAACAGCAGCGTGCTCATGTCGTGGATCGTCACCAGGTACGGCTTCGGCATCCACAAAGGCACGGTGTTCAGCGGGATGTGATACAGGTTCCCCTCCAGTTTTCGGAGAAACAGGCTGAAGGCGAACTGCGAGAGTCCGCCATTCTGGGCCGGTTCGAACCGAGTGGTTTCGAAGTTGGAGGGAAGGCGGGCGAATTCCGGAGCCATCCGGTCCGGCGCGATCAGCGTGTATTGGTTGGAGCCGTCGATCCGCGCGAGCGACCGCACCAGATTGCGGATGTAGGTGCCGATGCCGAAATCCGCGACACGGCGGGCATCGAGAACGATCCGGAGAGGCATAGATACAACCGTGCTAGGAGTTCGGAATTATGAGAAAAGAAGCAGCCTCGTCTAGACCGAAGCTCGCGCCAGCTTCCACGAGTATAGCGGAAACTGTTCCGCCAGATCGGTGACGCGGCGGCGCACCGCGGCCAACGTTTCGGCGGACTGCGGGTGCGCCAGCACCTCCGCGATGAGCGCAGCCACCGTGCGCATTTCCGCTTCCCGGAAACCGCGCGTGGTGACCGCCGGGCTACCCAGCCGGATGCCGCTCGGGTTCAGCGGCGGGTTCGTATCGAACGGAATCGCATTCTTGTTTACCGTGATGTAGGCCTCATCCAGCGCCAGCTCCGCTTCTTTGCCGCGAACCCCGGCGGCGAACACGTCCACCAGCATCAGATGGGTATCGGTTCCACCGGACACGATGCGGTAGCCCTGCTTCTGCAAAGCTTCGCTCAACGCCTGCGCGTTGGCCACCACCTGCTTGGAATAAACTTTGAAGTCCGGCGACATCGCTTCCAGGAAGCACACCGCCTTGGCTGCGATCACATGCACCAGTGGCCCGCCCTGCACGCCGGGGAACACCACTTTGTCGATGGCCGCGCCATACTGGGCCTTCGAGAGAATCATGCCCGAGCGCGGCCCGCGCAGCGTCTTGTGAGTGGTGGAAGTGACGATGTCGGCGTATTCGCACGGATTGGGATACAGTCCCGCCGCCACCAACCCCGAGAAATGCGCCATGTCCACCAGGAACAGCGCGCCCGCGGAATCGGCGATCTGGCGGAATCGCGCAAAATCGATGATGCGGGGATAGGCGCTGCCGCCCGCCACGATCAATTTCGGCTTATGTTCTTCGGCCAGGCGCGCGAGTTCTTCATAATCGATGCGTTCGTCTTGCTTGCGCACGCCGTAGGGAACCACTTTGTACGTCTTGCCCGAGAAATTGAGCGGATGGCCGTGCGTCAGGTGGCCGCCGTGCGCCAGGTTCATGCCTAGGATGGTGTCGCCCGGCTGAATCACCGCGCCGTACGCCGCTTCATTGGCTTGCGATCCGGAATGCGGCTGAACGTTGGCGTGCTCGGCGTTGAACAGTTTCTTAGCCCGCTCCCGCGCCAGGTTTTCGACGATGTCCACGAATTCGCAACCGCCGTAGTAGCGCTTGGCCGGGTAACCTTCCGCGTACTTGTTGGTGAATACGCTGCCGGTGGCTTCCAGCACCGCCTGCGAAGTGAAATTCT
>Ga0335072_10016268_pt1 | contig 10547 bp, 12 predicted proteins | sample Lox_Sample_21_FD_206725 | JGI IMG/M metagenome (GOLD analysis project Ga0335072, IMG submission 206725) | Soil microbial communities from Loxahatchee National Wildlife Refuge, Florida, United States - Lox_Sample_2.1 | ecosystem: Environmental > Terrestrial > Soil > Wetlands | place: USA... | reverse complement strand
TCGAAATTTGCCGACCAGGTCACTTTCGATTCATCGACTATCTTTGCTCGGACAGTCGACTCCCATCCCATATTCTGCACCAACGCCGGCAAATTTGCAGAAATCTCGCTAAACCCTGTGATGGAAGGTAATAATTCGTAAACAAGTTGATTCCCGCAGCGGTTCCTATACCAAGCGAGATTCAGTGTAAACCTATCCTTGAGAAAGCCCAACGTCATAGCCCCTTCCAGCTTCTTATTCGTCTGCCATTGCAAGTCCGGATTAGCCAAGATCGTCGGCATAAACGTAAGTGATCCATTATACGGATAGGTCCCTTGTGCGGTCCATTGGCTCAAAAATTGATAATTTGCGATCAAATCGGACCCTGTAATACCGTAACTCGACCTCAGCTTACCAAAACTCAGCACATGAATATGATCCTTGAACCAATTCTCCTCAGTGAATATCCAAGCCGCTCCCACGGCTCCGAAATTGCCAAACTGTTTTCCGGGGCCGAACCGGCTCGACCCATCCCTTCGGGCGGACAGGTTGAGAATGTATTTGTCCTCCCAGTTGTAGTTGACCCTCCCAAAACCAGCCACATAATGGTACTTCGCGTTATCGTCGACTGCATTTTTCGTCCCGGCATTCCCGATCGAATTTAGCAGATTATCATTGGTGTAGCCTGTGCCAATTATGATATTCCCATTAGTCGACGCTCCCTGAAAAGTCCCCCCCGCCAGCACCTCCAGTTTCCCCTTTGAAATCCGCTGATCGTAAACCAATTGGGGTTCAGCGATAACATTGGCAGCATTGTTGTTCCCGAACTCAGCCGTTCCCTTAGGTGAATTTGCCGGATTCTGAGCCTTAATTGGATCTGCCTTATCCTGGCTATTATGAACCGTTGAATAACCCATTTGCACAGTGGCCGACAACCCTTTAACGATATCGTATTGTTCTGATCGTAGGTCTGGAATAGACTGCCCACAATACCTTGAAGTTGGGAGCCGTGGGTCCCCCATCCATTCCAATTTATTACCCCTGGGGCGCTGAACAAAGCAGGGGCATCTGGCGCGAACGTTACTTGGCCGGGTGAATAGACCAGGTTGGATGCCGCATAAGAGTACATGCTGGTGAACGAAAGAGAAAGCCGTTGATCTAAACTCTTATGAGTAAGGTTGAATTGCACAGATCCGCGTTGGTCTGCCCCCGTATTAGTTAGGATACCAGTTTGCCTATGGTACGCCCCAGCCAGCCTGAAGGTCGTCTGCACATCGCCACCGGACAACCCCGTTTGTACATCGGTAGTCCGCCCCATATTGCCCCAAAAAGCCTTTTGAAAGTCCGTGTATCTTGTCGTATCGAATGTCAGCAGGTCATACGCATTACTCGTAGTGGGCGTCACGTTGTCGTTCTTGAACGCCTCCCTCCGCATCGTCAGATATTGTTCAGTATTCATCATACTGAAATGCTGTACTACCGCGCTCTCCCCTTGGTATACGTTCATGTCCAATTTGGTCTTCCCCGCTTTCCCTCTTTTCGTTGTAATGATTATTACCCCGTTTGCGCCTCTGGACCCATAGATCGCTGTGGCATCCGCATCTTTAAGGACGGTCATGCTCTCGATGTCGCCCGGGTTGATACTAAAAAACGGACTCTGCCCTTGAGCCGGTCCTGTAAGTCCATTCTGAGTGATCCCCACCGACCCAGTTGAATAGCCTCCTGCGTTTCCCGTTTCCAAGATGGTGAGCGGAACCCCGTCAATAATGTACATCGGTTCACTCGGAAGATTTGAATTAATCACGGACCTACCGCGCAGTTCGATCATGAACGGTGCACTTGCATAGCCATTATCCTGAGTTACCACCAAACCCGGCACCTGTCCCTCGAGCGCCTCTAACGGGTTCATGGTTGGCTGACGTTCGATCTGAGCAGCCGTGACCGTCGCAATATCTCCAGTAGTAAGCCGCTCCGTGGTCGTTCCATATGCTTGAATAACGACTTTATCCAGATCATTTCGAGCGACCTTCAAAAAGATCCGCAAGTTCGCCTGATCATTTACCTTCCTCACCTCAGGCGCATAGCCGACGAAGCTAAAAACCAACGTACTACCGGCAGAGATGGTGCCAAGGTCAAATTCGCCTTTGGCATTGGTAATCGTGCCTGTCTCCTTTTCCCTGATGGTGACGTTCGCGCCTTGCAATGGCTCTCCGGATTCGTTCAATACAACGCCCTGGACCCTGATCAATTTTACACGACTGCTATCCAGTAGAGCCTCCCCTTTCAACTCTTCGGCTTCCCGTCTCCTAACAACGATAATTTTACCCACAATCTGATAGGTGACGGGCTGATCTTTGAATGCTAAGTTCAAGACGTCCGTCAAAGAAGCATCCTTTACCGCAAGGCTTACTGGATGGGTAGCTGTAGTGTTTTCCGATTGGATCGCATAATACATCCCCGTAATCTTGCGCAAATCTTCCAGCACTTTCGTCAACGGCGCGTTGCGCTCCCGTAGCGTGATCTTGTCTTGGGCAAACCCCTTTCCCGCCTGCACTTGCATAGCGACAAAGACGATAAGCGTGCAAATCACGTTGATTCTCATAATGAACGTTAAGTATGTGGCAAAAGCAGTCCTTGGGCTTTTTTCAAGTCCATTTTTTTTCATACATTTAATTCTTAAGTTTTGGAAATAGCTGAAACTAAGAACTGCCGGCAGCGACTGAACCTCGCATGCCGGTTTTGTTTTGAATAATAGTGTGTGCTACATCAGATGCCCTCCTCTTTGAGTTTATTGTTTTGGTGTGTTGGGAAAGAACACCCGCCTCAAAGTGTTCCCTCCTCATCAATGGCAGCAAGGTTAGGCACATAGCACTCCCGGATTATGGGAGAAACAGCCCAATGAAACCCCCGGAAAATTCCACTCGGAATATTTCACAGGGGTCGTTTGAATCGGACAGCTTAGACAAGTCTCATCTTCGGGTCACTCAGAGCGTGACCTCTATTCGATCCGTTCCAGTAATCTTGAAATGGTAGCCGTAGCCGCTGATCTCCAAGGCCTTCAGGACCTCGGAAGCCGGTCGGTTCCGCCCCACGACCATGATCAACCGCTGCGTGGGCGCGGGGCCGTCATATACTACCTGCACGTTGTACCATCGCCCCAAATCCCGCATGACCTCTTGTAGGGAAGCCCCTTCCCATCGGAACATCCCATCCTTCCAGGCGAGTACGACCGCAGTGTCTACATCCTTAATTGCCTGTAGTCTTCCCCCTTCCTGGGCTGCCTGTTCACCGGGCTTCAACAGCACAGACTGATCTCCCGCTTCTACCCGTACGCTTCCACTGAGGAGCGTGGTCTTTATTTCCGGCTCGTCCCCATACGCTTTAATGTCGAACTCTGTCCCCAGGACCTCGACCGTCTGCTGCCCTCCCGCCTTAACCAGGAACGGCCGTCTTGCATCCCTCGCGATCTTGAAATAGGCCTCCCCCGTCAGTTCGACGACGCGGGCGCCTGTCCCATTGAAGTGGGTCGGGTAATGCAAAGAGGACGCATTGTTCAGGACCACCTCCGACCCGTCCGGTAGCCTCACCGCATAAGTCCCTCCTTGCGGCGTCGCGAGGGTATTGAACCCTGTCCCAGCTTCCACGACCCCGGAGGAGACTGCCGAATAAGCAATGACCCCGCTATCCACCTTCTCGACCTCTGACCCACCTTCCTGATCGATCCGGCCGTTCCGGACGCTATCCAACACCACTTGCCTCCCGCTGGCCAGCGTAAGGGTCGCCTTCTGGCCCCCAGGCTTCAGGTCAAGTGCCACCGCCGCCTGCTCCGAATGGTGCCCTTCCCGGTTATACCTTTTGAGCAAAGAGATTGACATAGCCAGCCCCACGACCCCCGCCGCCACCAGGCTCCAGCGCCTCAGCCTCCGCACTTTGGCCCTGCCGTACCAGGGGCCTAATTCTAGGTCGATCTTTTCCAGGCTTCCTTCCTCCCGGGACGCTGCCTCCTCCCAAAGCGGCAATTCCTCACGGAAGCCCTCGGGAGAAATAATACCTTCAAAGCGCTCCCGGATCTCGGGCTCTTGCAGCAACTGCTCCAATTCAGCGTCCTCCTCCGGCGTTAAAGAACCGGAAGCGAACCGTAAAGCCAGAAACAAGAGCCTGTCAGCGTCAAAAAGATGGTGCATGATGAATAACTTAAAAGGGCGCACCCAAACGACCGCCAAAAAGAAAAAATAACCACCGGTTCGGCAGCTTTTTTTTGCGGCAGGTGACCCTTGAATACAATGTAGCTAAATCTTCGAGAGCAAAATAATTACCAGGAACGTGTCGAACAGCCATTTTTCCTTGACGGCGTAATTGGCCATAATTTCGCGGGCTTTGGTGGCATGATTGAGCACTGTTTGCGGACTCAGTTGCATCAATTTCGCAATTTCCTTTGTGGACTTGCCATCTAAATAGCGGAGTTTCAGGACTCTTATACAGTGAAGATCCAACGATTCCATTTTTTCCAACACGCGGTTGGTGACCAACGCCCAAACATTCTCCCGGAACTTCAGCTCGAAAAGATCGAGCTCGTTGAAACTATGCGAAGGAACATGCACGTTTTCTTCAAAATCCACGATCGGATGCCGGTCCCTCTTTTCCTTGAAATCAATGGAGTTGTTCCGTACGATGGCCGCGATATACCCTGAAATTTGGGAAACGTACTCGAATTGGACCGCTCTTTTGGTAGTATACAATTTGACAAACGCAGTATGGACAATATCCTCAGCCTCCATATTGTCCCTGGTAATTTTCGCCGCCATCACGAACATCGACCGGAAAAAACGGGCATGCAAGACCTTGTATGAAGCCTCCGTGCGTGCATTCACCTCCTTGAGCAGTCTTTCGTCAGAAAACTCGTGCTTTGCCATAACCGTTCCTCCTTCCAAGCCCGGGAAATCCGTGCCGGAAACAAAATCAAACGACGATTTGGTTTTGAAAATCACTAATAGAATAACCGGGCAATAGCTATGGTCCCTTCCGGGCCATTCATGAAGATAGGTTCAAGCGACACGAGCATAAAAATATATAAATCCTTCTCCTCAGTCAAAGCTCCAATTTGAATTCTTCATTAATTCATCATCCCTACCTGTTAATGCCTACAAATCACCCCTACCTGCCACGATTTTACGGTAGAACATAAACGGTCCGGCTCTTTCAAAGATAAATATAACTACTTATTCCCCATATATGCAAATTCCCTTATCCACCGACCCGGTCCCCGACCGCCGCGGACCCCTATAAAACTATGAAAAAAAAGGCCTTTCACTTCTTATCCTTCTTTTTTAGAAAGACAATACCCCTCCGCACGCCTCTCTCGCCGCCTTCACCCCAAATTACTATTCCCCTCCCTTTGGCAGTAAAGGACTGCACCTCCGCATGCGCTCCGGTTGGCGCCAGGGGCGTCCGTTCGAAAAAATCTCCACCGCCTGACCGCTCCGCTATAAGGTAGCCCCTCCAGGGGTCCCTTTTTGGCGGTCGTATTTTTCCTTCGTCTCCTTGACTGCACTCCGGGGAATGAGTAAGTGCTGGTCGCATAAGGGTGAACGAACGAGGCCAACCGGCCGAGTTCACCCATAAACAAAGTTACTCACTTTTAAACACTCAACGTTATGCTACATGCAACAGGAAACCTCACCAGGGACGCCGAAGTCAAGGAATTGCAAAACGGCCTCGCCATCACCTTCACCCTGGCCGAAGACCGGCGCACGGCTAAGGAAGGTAACCAGACCGTCTTCATCGGCTGCACCCTGTGGAACAGGGAAAAGATCGCCCCCTACCTCACCAAGGGCACCTTGGTAGAGATCGTCGGAGACGTTACCGCGGAGGCCTACAAGGACAAGGCCTATCTCAAGGTCGCGAACGTCCTCCACATCAAAATCCTCGGAGGAGGCCAGAAGAACCAGGCCGCACCGGACGCCCGCAGGAATGCGCAGCGCGCCGGCACACCGGTCAGGGGCAACCGCACGAGCAGCCGGCCTGTGGTCGACGAAGAACCCGACGACGACAACCCCTTTTAATCCACCAACACCGACGCGCCCCCGGTATATGGGGCGCACCTTTTTTCCATGAGCCCAAAAACATTCCTTTCACCAAATAAAAATGACCACTATGGACGCATATGTACAGTACGATGGCGAAAAAGTCAAGATCGGCACCAAGGAACGCCTGTACTACGTTTCCTACAACAAATTCGTAACCGCCGTATGGTTCGGAAAGCTGAGCGCGGCAGAAAATAGTCTTCCCCCCTTCCAATACCGGGCAGCCGATAGCGGATTCATCTTTCGGTTCCCCTTCCCGGACGAAGACCACCTGGAATTCGGAAAAATCGGCCGCAACAGTTTCGACCGCACCCTACCCTTATACCTCGAGGGAGCTTCCCTTCCCACTGGCCTGCTCCAGCGCCTCCAACACAAATCTTGGCATCACCCGGAAGGTCGGATACGGCTCGATGTTATCGGGCAGACCCGCATATACCTGCCCGGCCGGCAGACATGCCTGGCCCTCGTGCTCAGTGACCCCGAAGACGGGGAAACCTGGGTTGAAGACAAGTCTTCCCATGTCCGTTTCCTCCTCCAACTGATAGAACAGAACCACTACTGGGAGGAAGGAACCATGAACGGAGCCTGGTTCTGGCAAACCGTATCGGATCGCATCCGTATCGGCTATGGACTCCAGGAAGCCTCACCGAAGAAATAATACTCATTCACTCCCCATACCGACGCGCCCGCGGTATATCGGGCGCACCTTTCTTATGGGACGATATATGAGCGTTGTGCTCCAAGACCAATTCAAAACGGCCGCCTTCATAGAGGCCATCAATACCGAACTCATCCGCGACTACCACGCGCCGGCAGATGCACCCTTTGTCACCCGGCAATACGTGGAAAAAAAGGCACACTACCTGAATACGGACCCCCGCGGACTGAAAGAACTGACACACCTGAAAAGGCCCCTCGACCCGGATTTCCTCACCACCGCGTTTGCCTGGTACCGGATCGGGGAGGCCCATATCAATCTCAGCTCCCCCGAACAGGCCGATGCCCTGACCGCCATCGCCATCGCCAAGTGGATCGCCCAATCGGGAGGGAATCAAATCAAGAGGAACAAGAGTTTCAACTATACCCCGGCCGTCCTCGCCAACCGCTTGAATTACCTCCTGCGCGGGTGGGGCATCGACCCCGAGCAACTTTGGCAATTCAAACCCCACCCCAAAAAGTAAACTCCCCGTTATGCGCATCCGATACAACCCCTTCCCCGGCATCTGCAATGGCTCGAAGGACCGATTCCGGTACCGGGGTGACACGTTTTTCGCAAAGCGTGCAGGCTCCGCCTGGGTCGTCACCCGCCTCGTCACCGGCGATAGGGCTCAGTGTGCCTTCCCGATCGCCCACCTGGCCGACCTCTGGAATGTCGCGGACTGCTTACAACTCTATGAATCGCACATCTACATAGACGAAGACTATGTGATTCACCTCCTCAAAACCTAACACCAAGACCGCCGGCTCACCCGCCTGGCCACCTGGTATAAAAAAATCCCAGGTAGAAAGCCCCCGGCGTACAGATCCCCGAGAGGGCTTTGGCATGTTGGACCGCGCCCGAAGGGCCGTCCTGCAATATGAGAGAACCAAACAGAAGAAGCAATTCATTAATGACCTGCGAAGGTATGGGCGCTGGGCGAAAAAGCACAAGGAACTACAGCATAAACACTGGGGATCACCCATCCACAAGGCCCTCATTTATTCCGTTCCTCCTTGGCGTAATTCGCCCCCAGCGCCCATGAGGGATGCTTGTCATTTAATATTTCATCCTTAACATGCAAAGCCATGAACACGCAACACAACACTCCTCAGTTACAAGTCGATTTCGTCCTGCGCAAAGACGCCCTGCACGAATGGCTCGAAGTACCCTATCCGCAACTGGCACTCCTTCATATAGACGGCGCCATCACCGAATCGAGCCGTCTAAAGGACAACGTCGCCTACCTGGACCATCGGGACATGATCAAGTATATCCAGGCCTGGTTGCGCTTCCAGTCCTACCCAAGGACCGAATATGCGGCATTCTGGCGCAACTGCCGGATCGCCTGGGACGGCTACACCTCTCCCATCGTCGGGTATCCGGAGTACGAGCCGAACTTGTAGCCTTCGGATCTACACCGCCTCCGGCGCCACCGCTTTCTCGGTGGCGCCCTTTTTTGCACTGGAATGAAAAACCTCCTTTCCAATCCTCCCACACACAAGCCCGTTCTGCACCACACCCGTAAATTACTATTCCCCTCCGTTTCGCAGTAAAGGACTGCACCTCCGCATGCGCTCCGGTTGGCGCCAGGGGCGTCCGTTCGAAAAAATCTCCACCGCCTGACCGCTCCGCTATAAGGTAGCCCCTCCAGGGGTCCCTTTTGGCGGTCGTATTTTTTCTTCGTCTCCTTGACTGCACTCCGGTGAATGAGTAACTGCTGGTCGCTACGGGTGAACGAACGAGGCCGCATGGCCGAACGTCACCCAAACATTCACTTTTTAAACCAAACAGTTATGTTACATGCAACAGGAAACCTCACCAGGGACGCCGAAGTCCGGGATTTAGACAAGGGCATTGCCATCAGTTTCACCGTAGCCGAAGACCGGCGCACAGCCAAAGGCAGCAACCAAACCGTCTTTATCGGCTGTACCCTGTGGAACAGGGAAAAGATCGCCCCCTACCTCACCAAGGGCACCTTGGTAGAGATCGTCGGAGACGTTACTGCGGAGGCCTACAAGGACAAGGCCTATCTCAAGGTCGCGAACGTCCTCCACATCAAAATCCTCGGAGGAGGCCAGAAGAAGGACGACGCTCAGAACCGCCAGCGGCCCGGTAGCCAGAACAGGACCAACCGCACGAGCGGCCGGCGCCAGGAGCTCCCGGACATCGAAGAACCCGCCGACGACCTTCCCTTTTAATCCACCAAACCGAAGCGCCCCCGGTATATGGGGCGCACCTTTTCGCCATGAGACATTTAGATACCGAAGGCACATTCGTAATATGTGTCCTGATCGACAAACTCGGTACACGCGATGAAATATCCCTAAGCGTATCCGATAGCCACACCTTGGTCGTTAGGCGGGGAAAGACCCTCCGTACTCCGTTCGGGATTGGCCAAATCCTCAGCGTAATATGGATAGACAGGGCATCCCACCGCTGCCCCGAGATTCGTTTCCTCGTAATGGATTACCGGGGCGTACATACCGAGCTCGACGAGTTAGTTTGCGCCTTTCCGATGTCCGACTGCCATGACACCCAAGAACCGCAGCGCCACTATTTCGTCATTAAAAAAGGTCGCTTCACCGCCTTCCAGCCACACGGACAGCTTGGCCTGACACTCGAAGCCGAGGCATGGATGCACCTCATTAAAGAATACGGATACCTAAAGCAATCCCCGCAGCCATGAGTAATGAGAAACGGCGAAGGCCAGATCGAATGCCCTCCGCCGTTAGATGGCCGAAGTACAACCTTCAACAGTAAAAAAATCAATCACGCACAAATTTACGGGTGGCGGGCGAGAAGAAAGGTCAAGGAACTACGGCATAAACACAAATCCCGCGCACAGCCCCCTCATTTATTCCGTTCCTCCTTGCCCCACTCGCCCTGCCGCCCGTGTAAGGGTGCATTATTAAATTTTTTCATCAATTAAACTCAAGCAAAATGGAAAAGAATCTCGAGCGCGCTAAAGACGTAGTGGCACCCAAAGTAAAGACCATTGAAGACCACATCGCAGAGTACCTGGTCGGAATAGGCTTCAAGACCTACGGCTTCACCGACCAACACGAGGTATTCGCCAAGCCCGTTTCAGAAGTGGCCGCTAACGCCTTGTACTTCCTCATCAAGGGCGCCTATGTGTTCATGTACTATGGTTTCCGGAAACCAAACAACAACCCGGACTCCCAAAGCAAATACACCATCCGGGCGAAACAGTTATGCGCCTGTAAGGCGGTCGATCTGGAAGATACCGTCGCGCTTCTTGCTGAACAAAACTACTTATAACCCAACCCCGGGGGCGCCGCCGCGGGTCGTGGCGCAATTTTCCCTCACTTCAAAAATACTCAGAGCATGGACACAACATTAAAAATACTCAAGCCCTACACGTTCGTATCGATCACCTGGATGGGTACCACTTTGCGGACCGAGGCCATCATCACCGGGTATCAGCCCCAGTTGAAGCGGCACTATTACCGCATACCAGGCAACGGCAAAATCGTCCCCCTGGCCCAAGAAGAACTTGACAAAATGCTCGTCTTCGAAGGACACCGCGTCCCCTTCCAGACCGACTGTGAAGCGAAATGTTTCCACGGAAACGGCCGGTTCAACTTCGTTACCGACGATCCTGAATCGCTCAAAGCGTACATCCGGCAGTGTTGCCTCAACCCCTGCCCCGAAAAACTCAAAAAGATCGTCTACCATCTCCCTACGACCCTCGACCGTGGGGAGCAACGGGGTCTACCCTTGTTTCCAATGGGGCAGTAGCCCCCGGACCGGCCGCGGTACGCGCG
>Ga0335072_10016267_pt1 | contig 10548 bp, 10 predicted proteins | sample Lox_Sample_21_FD_206725 | JGI IMG/M metagenome (GOLD analysis project Ga0335072, IMG submission 206725) | Soil microbial communities from Loxahatchee National Wildlife Refuge, Florida, United States - Lox_Sample_2.1 | ecosystem: Environmental > Terrestrial > Soil > Wetlands | place: USA... | reverse complement strand
TATCGCGCTGTTCTCGCGTGGAGGCCGTTCACTCACGTGAGGCTCCGCAGGCTCGGATCGGTGGCTGTCGCGGCTGTCGTGCTGGGGCTGCTGGTGCCGGCGGCGGCGTCCGCCCACGCCTACCTGATCAAGACCGAACCGACCGCGAGCGTGATCCTCAGCAGGGCGCCCCAGAGCGTCCAGCTCACCTACGACGAGGCGGTCGAGCCGCGCTTCGCGATCATCTCGGTCACCAACGTCGACGGGAAGCAGGAGACGACCGGACCGGTCACCCGCTCGCCCTCCGATCCGGACACGCTCGTCGTCCCGATCAGACATGTGGGCCAAGGGTGGTACCTCGTCTACTGGCGCGCGATCTCGGTCGACGGCCACCCGGTGCAGGGGGCGTTCACCTTCGCCGTCGGGCCGAACGCAGGCCCGCCGCCGCAGTTCACGATTCCGCACATCGCCGGCACGGCGACCTCGACGCCCCTCGTGATCGCGAAGTGGCTCGCCTTTCTCACCGTGATGACCGCGATCGGGCTGTTCGTGCTCCGGATCCTCATCGCCCAGCCGCTCGTCCGCCGCGTCCCGGGAACGAGTTTGCGCGCGGTGACGGCCGCCTTCGGCATTGCGGCCGCGCTGGGCCTGGTCGCCGTTCCCGTCTACCTCGAGGAGGCGGTGGCGATCGACTCCCTGCACTCGTTCTGGGACGTGACCCGCGTAGTGCCGCTCTGGCGGCTCACCGCGTTCGGGCGCGGCTACGTCGACGTCGAGATCTGCCTCGCGCTCTTCGTCGCCGCGGCCGCGGTGGCGATCTGGGCCGACCGGCCGGAACGCGAGGGGCGCTCGGTTGCGGCCCTGCTCGCGCTGAGCGGTGCGCTCATCGCCGCCGCCGCCGTCCTCGTGCTGCCCGGCGCGGTCGGCCACGCCGGCCAGACGTCGCCGCGCGGAGTCGCCGTGCCGCTCGACTGGCTGCATCTCGTCTCGGGCTCGGTCTGGGTCGGAGGCCTGATCGGACTGCTCGTCCTGTGGTGGAGCCTGCCCGCCGGCGAGCGCGTGGCGGGGCTCGTCGTCTGCGTACCGCGGTTCTCGAACGTCGCCTTCGTCTCGGTCCTGGTCCTGCTCGGGACGGGGGTCGGCGCGACCGTCATCCATCTGCCGGTGCTCGATGCGCTCTGGCTCACCTCGTACGGCAAGGTGATCCTGATCAAGTCGGGGATCCTCCTGGCGGCGATGTTGCTCGCCTCCGGCAACCTTCTGCGGGCCAAGCCGGGGCTCTCGCGACCCGGGAGCGAAGACTCGTCAGCCAGGCTCCTGGGCAGGCTCGTCTCGGGAGAGGCGCTCCTCGTCACGGCGGCGATCCTTGCGGCGGCGATCCTCTCCAGCCTGGCTCCGCCGCCGCCCGCGTTCGCGGAGGAGGGCTCGGCGCTCGCCCGGGTCGGCCCCGGCAAGGTCGCGGCCACGGTCACGCGTAACGGCTACGAGCTGCAGGTCCTGGTCGACCCGAACGAGGCAGCGGCGCCCGACACGTTCGGCCTGCGGCTGACGCGCGGCGGGAAGCCGGTCGACGGGGCGGACGTGACGCTCACCTTCGCGATGCTCGACATGCAGATGCCGAGCCAGGAGTACCAGCTCGCTCAGACCGGTTCGGGGCTGTACACGAGAAAGGCTCCGGCGCTCGTCATGGTCGGCCACTGGGGGCTCACGTTCACGATCACGCCCAAGGGCGGCCAGCCCTTCACCACTCTCGTCGTCGACCGCGCAGGCGGCTGAACACGCCCATGCACACTGGAAAAGGAGACTCGAACGAATGCAGCCCCACCGCTCCCTGATCGCCCTGTCGGCGCTCGCCGCCGTCGTCGTGCTCGCCGGTTGCGGTTCCGGCGGGGGAACCGCAACCGGACCGATCGTCCAGCCCGCGCATGTCTACGCCCTCAGCGGGTTCAAGCCGGCCGGACCAGTCCTGCCCGGGCGCCGCACCGACGTGTCCTTCACGATCCGGCAGCCGTCGGGAAAGCCGTTGACCGAGTACAAGGAGTGCTGTGAGCCGCACGAGGGCGTCGACCTGATCGTCGTGCGCAGCGACGACAGCCACATCCAGTACCTCGACGCCGATGCGGACGCCGACGGGGAGGTCAGCGAGGACGTCGTCTTTCCCACACCGGGCCGCTACCGGATCACGATCGACGCGTATCCGAAGGTGAGCGGTCCGACCATGCCGTTCAACTTCCAGCTCTTCAAATGGGTGACGGTCCGCGGCAGCTATCGGCCGAAGCCCCTACCGCGCTTCCGGTCGACGCAGACGGTCGACGGGTACCACTTCCGGATCGAGGGACGCCCGCACCTGAAGGCGATCGACCCGACGTTCCTCGTGATCCACGTCACCGATCCGGCCGGGCACAAGGTCGTCTTCACGAACTGGCGCGGCGCACTGGCACACGCGATCTTCTTCCACGAGGGCTCACTCGCCTACTCGCACACCCATGTCTGCAAACCGGGTGCGATCTACTGCTTCTCGGCGCTCGGAAACATACGCGTGACCGGCCACTCGACCGCCCCGGGCATACTCAAGATCGGTGTGCTGCTCCCCGAGTCCGGGACCTGGCGGCTGTTCATCCTCACGTACCTGCACGGGCACGTCGTCACCGTCCCCTTCACCCTCCACGTGAGATGACCGGGAGAGCGCCGGCTCAACTCGTCCTGCTCGCGGCGCTCGTGGCGCTCGGCTGCGGCGTCGCGGCTGCCGTCGTGGCCATCGACGTCCTGCGAACCGTGCTCGGAGGCTGACGGTGCAAATCCGGTCAGCGGGGCGGGAAGAGGAAGCTGTGGTGCGGTGGGACGCGGCCGCCGACCTCGAGCACGATCTCCGCATCGGGCCTGAACCGCAGCGTGCGCGGATCGCCGCGCCGGCGGACGCCGTCCACGAACACGGAAACGGGGCCGTGGAACGAGACGAGTCGATCCGGGCCGAGCGGCTGTCCCCAGACGCGGAAGAGGCGCCCGAGCGTCGTCGGGCCCTCGTAGTCGACGATGCCGCTCGGGTCGGTTGTCCAGACCCGGGCGCGGCAGCCGGCGGAGACGATACGGCCGAGGCGCCGACGCGCGTTGCCGACGCCGATCGCGGCCGGGACGATCACGACCTGCCGGCGCGCGAAGACCTCGACGTGAACGCGCGGCCCCTTCTGCAGGAGCGCGGGCCGGCAGACGAAGCGCGCGGCCGGCGACTTCGGCGGCGGCCGGTAGCGCGGGCCCGTCCCGACCGGTGTCGGTACGAGCCCGAGCGCGGCGACCGACAGCCCGACCGCGAGGTTCCCCGCCTGCATCGCCGTCAGGCTACGCGCGCCCTGCTTTGCCTGCTCATGGGCGCGCTCGTTCTCGGTGTCGTAGCGCCTCGGGCGAAGGCCGACGGCGACCCGGCGAGCGACTACCTCGTCGGACAGCAGGTCTTCCTCTCGTACGACGCGAAGATCCCGCCGGAGCCGCAGAGGAAGCTCCTCGCCGCGGTCGCATCTGCGAACAGACGAGGCTTCCCGATCAGGGTCGCCCTGATCTGGAGCGCCTACGACCTCGGCTCCCTGGCGGGCCTTTTCAAGGCGCCGCGGTCGTACGCGCGCTTTCTCGACGCCGAGGACTCGAAGTGCTGGTGGGGGGGAAATTGCGGCGCCGGACGCTTCAAGACCACCACGCGGCTGCTCGTGGTGATGCCGAACGGCCTCGGCTTCGCCCAGTGGAAGCACAAACCCGACGCCGGCTACCGGACACTAGAGGGGATCAAGGTCGAGAACACACCCGCCGGGATGGCCGCCGCGGCGACCACCGCCGTCGTCCGGCTGGCCGGCGCGGCGGGGGTGAAGGTCTCGACGAAGGGAGGACCGCACAGCCCGCCTCCGGCAGGCGGCGGAACCGGTCGCTACGCGATCATCGCCGCCGTCGTCGGTGCGCTCCTCCTCGGCGCCGTGGCGAGCCTTCTGCTCAGGCGTCGCGCCGCCCGTTCAGCGGTGCGCTAGAGCCTCGGGCTCGGCCGCGCGTTCGGCAAGCCCGACGCTCAGCGAGACCAGGACGAGAGCGACCCCGGACGCCAGCGAGAGCGCGGTCGCGCTTCGCTCGAGCCAGGCCGGCAGAGCGCTGAGCACCCACCCGTCGCGCAGGGTCGCCACGAGCGCCAGCCCCTGGTACGCGGCCGCGATCCCGATCAGGATGCCGGCGAGCGCGCGCCACTCCCGCCGCGTGTAGAGCGCGGCCAGCGCGAGCGCCACGAGACAGGTCGTCGCCGCGAGCGCCAGCTCCCCCGACGGGATGCCGGGGCGGCCGTACAACTCCCGGCCGAGGCGTGCGACGGTCGAGGACGCGAGCGCGACGACCACGAGGGCCGCGCCGACCTGAGCCTCGAGCCGTGCTTCGCGCAGCTTCGACAACGCCGGGATGCAGGCGGCAACCACGAGAAGCGGCCAGAACCAGAGAATCGAGGCCGGCGCGGACTGCCAGAGACCGCCCCGAATCGCCGTACCGCGCCCGTCGACCACGAGCGGCACGACCCACCGCCCGACGAATGCGTTGCCCGACGGATGCGCCGCGAGGGCCGGAGCGTGGAGCCTGCCGTCGTGCCACCTCCAGGAATGGTGCGAGGTCCGCGGCTCCCAATGCGGCGGCGTGCCCGACGTCACGTCCCGGGGAACCGGCTGCGGGTACACACGGTTCAGGAACCAGGTGGCGGAGCGCGTGTTGACGGCGACCCCCGCCCGAGAGAAGCGGAGGTACGGCTCGCCGCGCAGGCCGGTGACCACGACGGTCATCGACGGCGGGGCCTGCATCCAGAGCTCCTGGTCGCCGTCGACGACACGCACGTCGAGCCCCGTCGGAGCCTGCGAGATCCGGGCGCGGTAGTCCGTGGCCGCCGGCGGAACCCGGCCGACGTGCGCGGACGCGGTCGACGGCAGGAGGGCGGCGACGGCCAGCGCGCCCGCGAGCGCGAACGCGCCCCTACGCACGCGAGAGCGAGCGGACCGTCTGCTCGACGTCACCTGCGAGGAACGGATAGAGGTAGAGCGCGCGTTCGTGGCCGCTCGGATCGATGACGTACGACGCCTCCGTGTGCGTGATCCGATGCACCGTGATGCCGGCGATCTTTCGGGTCGCGACGCTGACGCCGATCTCGTAGTTCTTCCACACCTGCGCGAGCGCCGCCGGCGTTCCTACCGCCCAGTGCCAGTCGCTCGGGAGGCTCCACTTCGTCTTGTCCAGCAGGAGGTTCTTCCGCGCGTCGGCCCAGCGATTCGTGCTGACGGCGACGATCGCCGGCCGCTGCCCGGCCGGGAAGCTCGCGGCGACCCGGCCCAGCGTCTTGGCCTCGAGCGGGCAGAGGTTGCGGCACAGCGGATCGATGAAGGTCAGGATGACCGGCCTGCCGCGGAACTGGCGCAACGAGATCCGCCCGCCGTTCTCGCTCCGCAGCGAGAAGTCGGGCGCAGCTTTCCTGCCCGTCGGCCACGTGATCGGCGGGCCGGAGGCGGCGGCAGACGTCGGGGCCGCCGAGCCCGCGGACGAGCGCATTACGGCGATCGCCGCACCGGCTGCGATCCCCACGAGGAGCGCCGATCCCAGGACCAGCCAATAAAGCCGACGGGACACCCGCGTCAAGTATGGCAGCCGGAGGAAGGGAGAGATACGCTCCCCTGCCGTGGCCGTCGGCTCCTCTCTCAGCGCGACCGGGGTCCGCTGGGACCTGACCGACCTCGAGCCGGACGCGGAGCAGGCGCGCCGCGACTGGGACGAGTTGCTCGCGCGTGCGAGCGACTTCGCCGAGCGGCGGCGCGGCACGGTGGGCTCGGTCGGGGCGCAGGGGCTGCGCGAGCTGCTCGACGAGCTCGACGCGCTGACCCAGGACGTCTCGCGCGTCCACTTCTACGCGACGGCGCGCGAGCACACCGAGGCCACCGACCCGGAGACGAACGACCTCGCCACGCTGGCCCGCGACCGCGGTGCGGACCTCGAGAGCATGCTCCTCTTCGTCGAGCTCGAGTGGATCGCGCTCGACGACGCCGAGGCGGACGCGCTGCTCGCAGACGCCGCGCTCGAGCCGTACGTCCACCGGCTCCGCGTGGCGCGCGAGGAGAAGCCGTACGTCCTGCCCGAAGGGGAGGAGCAGGCGCTCAACGCACGCCGTCCGGCGATCTCGGCCTGGGAGTCGCTGCACGGTCGCGAGCTCGCGACGCTGACCGTGGAGTTCGACGGCGGCGACGGCCCCGAGCCGCACACGATCGACCGGCTCCTCTCCTACGTCCACCATCCCGACCGCGAGCTGAGGCTCTCCGCGCTCGACGTGCTGTACGAGGCGCTCGACGGACTGGCCGACGTGCAGGCCGCCTGCTACGACGCGATCGTCGGCGACCGGCTCTCGATCGACCGCCTGCGCGGGATCCCCGACGCGATGTGGCCGACGAACCAGCGCAACGAGCTCGACGGGGACGTCGTCGAGGCGATGATGGTCGCCGTCGAGGAGCACTACCCGCTCGGCCGCCGCTGGTTCGTGCGGAAGGCCGAGGTGCTCGGGCTCGACCGGCTCCAGCTCGCCGACCAGTACGCGCCAGTCGGCAGCGACCGCCGGGTCGAGTGGACGGAGGCGGTCGCGATGGTCGACGACTCGCTGCGCGACTTTGCTCCGCGGCTCGGCGACATCTTCCGGACCTGTCTCGACCGCTCGCACGTCGACGCGGAGCCGCGTCCGGGCAAGGTCGGAGGCGCCTACTGCAGCTCGATCTCGAAGACCGTGCTCCCGTTCGTGCTCCTCAACTACACCGACCAGCTGCGCGACGTCGTCACGCTCGCGCACGAGTTCGGCCACGCCGTGCACGGGACGCTCTCGCTCGAGCGCCAGACCTATCGCTCGTACCACACCGGCCTCGCGCTGGCCGAGGTGCCGTCGACCTTCGCGCAGCTGCTCGCGGTCGAGCGGCTGATCGAGCTCGAGGACGATCCGGCGACCCGCGTCATGCTCCTCGCCGACCGCGCAGAGGGGGCGATGGCCTCGATCTTCCGCCAGACGATGATGGCGCGGTTCGAGGTGCGGGCCTACGCCGCGCGCGGCGAGGGGAAGGCGCTGACCCGCGACCGGCTCTCCGAGATGTGGCTGGAGGAGAACGAGCGGTACTACGGCGACTCGATCGAGCTGCCCTCCGGCTACCGGCTCGGCTGGTCGTACATCCCGCACTTCATCCACGTCCGCTTCTACACGTACGCCTACGCGTTTGCGCACCTCGTCGCGTTCTCGCTCGCGGCGCGCTATCGCGAGGATCCGGAGCGCTTCGCGGCGGCGTATCTCGACTTCCTCGGGAGCGGAGCGTCACGCTCCCCGCGGGATCTGCTCGTACCGCTCGGCGTCGACCTCCGCGACCCGCAGACGTGGGCGGACGCCTTCGCCGAGTTCGACCGCTGCGTGGCCGAGGCCGAAGCGGGCGTCGACGCGCTCGGCGCCTAGCGCCGGGGCACGGGCGGCCTCTCCGTGGACGCGAGGCTCAGGATCTCCCGGCGCTCCGGCTGGGCGCGCTACAGGATCGTGCTCGACGGCGGCGATGCCCAGGGTGACGGAAGCTCGCCCGAGCGTGAGGTCGAGCTCATCGCGCAGGTCCAGGCGGCCCAGGCGAATCAGCCGGGCGTACGGCGCTAGCCCACCTCCGGGTCGTTCCGAACGGGTGGTTCGGTACCTTGGGCGGCCTTGCTGATCTTCGGCTTCTCTTGCAGGTCTGCTCGTCGTGAGCGCGCTTCCGGCTGAAGATCTCTCCCCGGAGGTTGCCGCCGTCGCTGCGTCCGGGCTCTCGAAGCGCTTCGGGCCGGTGGTCGCCGTCGATCGCGTCGACCTTCGTGTCGAGCCGGGCACCGTGTGTGGCCTGCTCGGCCCGAACGGCGCGGGGAAGACGACGCTGCTCCGCCTGCTGCTCGGGCTGGTGCGACCCGACGCGGGCCGGATCGAGTTCTTCGGCCGGCGCCCGGCTCCTGCGCCCGGCCTGTGCGGGGTGGCGGGCTTCGTCGAGGAGCCGCGCTTCTATCCGTACCTGTCGGCCCGGCAGACGCTCCAGCTCTTCGCCAGGCTCGATGGGAGCGACCCGCAGGGCCGGATCGACGAGCTGCTCGACCTGGTCGGGCTCGAGCAGAAGGCCGCCGACAGGCGGGTCGGCGGCTACTCGACGGGGATGCGCCAGCGGCTGGGACTGGCGGTGGCGCTGCTCGCGAGCCCGCGCCTGCTGCTGCTCGACGAGCCGACGACCGGTCTCGATCCGACCGGGGCGCGTGAGATGCGTGCGGTCCTGGCCCGGCTCGCCGCCGAAGGCGTCGCCGTGCTTCTGAGCAGCCACGACATGGACGCGGTGGCCGATATCTGCACCACCGTCACCGTCCTGCTCTCGGGACGGGTCGTCTGGGACGGGACGATGGACCGACTGCAGGCCGAGGCACCGGCGCCGGAGTATCGACTCGAAACGAGTGACGATGCCCGGGCTCTTGCGCAGAGCTCCTCGCAGCCCGGTGTTCGAGCGCACGAGGACGGGGCGGGCGGATTGCTGGTCGCGGCCGAGCGCGAGGCGCTCGACGCGTTCGTGCTCGCGCTCGGGTCCGAGGGAATCGCGGTGCGGAGGCTCGCGGAGGTCGCGAGCTCGGTCGAGGCCATGTTCCTGGCGCTGACCGGAGGGACGGCCCGGTGAGCGAGCTGCAGGCGACCGCCGCGGCAGGGCCGTCCGGCCGCTACGAGACGCGCTGGCCCTCGGTCTGGGCCGTGAGCCGGTTCGAGACGGCGAAGCTGCTCGCGCAGTGGCCGACGCGCATCCTGCCCCTCGTCTGCGTTCTCGCGCCGCTCGCGTTCGCCGCGATCCTCCGGATCCAGTCCGGCGTTCCGCAGGACACGCTCTTCGGCAGCTGGGTGCACACCTCCGGTTTCGCGGTCGCGCTCGTGATCCTCAGCTTCGCGGGGGCATGGGGCTTCCCGGTGATCGCGGGCGTCGTGGGCGGCGACATGTTCTCCGGCGAGGACAGGCTCGGCACCTGGAAGACGGTCTTGACCCGCTCCTGCACGAGAGAGGAGATCTTCCTCGGCAAGGCCGCGACGGCCTTCGTCTACACGGTGGCCATGGTCCTGCTGCTCGGGGCGGCGAGCATCCTCGCCGGCGTGCTCGCGACCGGGACGCAACCGCTGGTCGGGCTCACCGGCCAGACGCTGGGGAGCGGACATGCGGCCGCACTGACCGTCGCGAGCTGGGGAGTGTCGCTCTTGCCGGCGCTCGGATTCACCGCTCTGGCGCTGCTCATCTCGGCGGTGACGCGCAGCAGCGCCGCCGGGATGCTCGGGCCGCTCCTCGCCGCACTCGCGATGCAGCTGTTCGGGCTCATCGGGTCGGGCGACATCGTTCGCGCGCTCCTCCTCTCGACCGCGCTCGACGCCTGGAACGGGATGTTCGCCGCTCCCGCGTACACGCGGCCGATCGAGTGGGGGGCCGTGATCAGCCTCGCCTACGTCCTCGGGTGCCTCGTGATCGCCTGGCTGAACCTGCGTCAACGTGACGTCGCCGGGGCGGGCTCGGAGGTGCGCGGCTGGGGGAGACAGCTCCGGGTGCTGGCCGTCGCCGTCGGGCTCGTCGCCCTGCTCGGCGTGGTCGGCAATCTCGGCACGACCTCGATCACGGACGGGAAGCTCGACCGCTCGATCGCCCTGACGTTCGCGAACCTGACCGCCTTGCAGCAGACGGACCTCGGCCGTCACGTGCCTGCCGGTTCGCACCTCGACGACTCCGCCATCTGCTCCCGGCAGGGCGTCCACCACGCCTACCGCGGCCCCGGCGACAACTGGCTCTGCACCATCTACGTCCCGAGGCTGTCGAACGGACTGACCCAGGTGAACTACGACGTCACCGTGAAGCCCAACGGCTGCTACACGGCCGAGGGGCCGGAAACCTTCATCGGGCCGCTCACGATCCACCGGCGCAACGGGCCGCCGATCGTCAACCCCCTGTTCCGCTTCGACGGCTGTTTCGAGGTCGCGCCCTAGCTTCCGCGACGCCGGACCTCGACGCAGACCTACTCGGGTGAGGCACCGTTCGGGCATGGCCACGTTGAGCGAGAAGCAGGCGGCGCTCTTCACCGACCGCAACTGGGGCGTGATCGCGACCATCCGCGAGGACGGGTCGCCGCAGGCGACGCCCGTCTGGATCGACTACGACGGCGAGAACGTGCTCGTCAACAGCGCCGAGGGCAGGACGAAGGTCAGGAACATCGAGCGCGATCCACGGGCGACCGTCACCGTCCTCCCCGCCGAGAACCAGCAGGGCGGCTACGTGATGGTGAGCGGCCCGGCGAGGATCGTCGAGGAAGGCGCGCTCGAGCACATCAACAAGCTCGCGAAGAAGTACCTCGGCGAGGACAAGTACCCGTACCTCGGCCCGGGCGAGAAGCGCGTGATCATCGAGATCCAGCCCGAGCGCGTCGACGGTTTCGGCGCCGGCGGCTGAGCGCGCGCCGTACCCTGTTCGCAAGCTGAAGCGGGTCGCGTTCCTTCTCATCGGGCTGTTGGTCGTCGGACTGCTA
>Ga0335072_10016262_pt1 | contig 10550 bp, 9 predicted proteins | sample Lox_Sample_21_FD_206725 | JGI IMG/M metagenome (GOLD analysis project Ga0335072, IMG submission 206725) | Soil microbial communities from Loxahatchee National Wildlife Refuge, Florida, United States - Lox_Sample_2.1 | ecosystem: Environmental > Terrestrial > Soil > Wetlands | place: USA: Florida... | reverse complement strand
ACGTCTATCTCGGCCCGGGGTTCGGGATTCTCAACAATCTCGCGCAGCCCAGGATGCGCGCCATGTACTGCGCCGTGCTGCTCTTCCTCGCCAACATCTGCAACCTCGTCATCGCGCCGCAGATGGTCGGGCTGCTGAGCGATTGGTTCGCGCCCCACCACGCGCCCGACGCGGAGTCGCTGCGGCTCGCGATGCTCTGTCTGGTGCCGACCGGCTTCTGGGCGGCGTGGCATTACTGGCTGTCGGCGCGCGACCTGTTGCAGGATGAGAGACTCGCGGCGATGGCCGCGGCCGAACCCGAGACCGTTCGGGCGGCGGAGAGTCTGCAGCCTTTCGATTGAGACGGCACCGTGATGGACTCCATTCCGGTAGTCGACGTCGAGCCGCTTTTTGACATGGAGCGGAGCGGTCGGCACATTCCCGAGCGCGCGCTTGCGGCAGCGGCGCGGGATATTGGATTCGCGTGCATCCGCGGACTGCCGCGCGAGGCTGCGCCCGGGCCGCCCGCAAGAGCGCGTCTCCTCGCCATATTCGGCCTGGACGAGGCGGCGAAGCGACGCCTCTATCGGCGCAAGTTCGCGTCGGAAAACTCCAACGTCTATCGCGGCTGGTTCCCGATGCAGCCCGGGAATCTGACCTCCAAAGAGGGCATCGACATCGGCGGCGACCTGGTCCACGGCTCGGCCATCACGGTGGCCGGCGATCCGCTGCGCGAGCCGAGTCCGCTGCCCGATGAGGCGGAGCTGCCGGGCTGGCGCGAGGCGGCGGCCGCCCATTACCGGGCCATGGAGCGGGTGGCACAGGTGTTGATGCGCGCTCTCGCGCGCGGCCTCGGCCTGCGCCCGGACTACTTCGATGACTCGTTTGGCCGCGGACTATCGACACTGCGGCTGATCCGCTATTCGCCGCGGCACGCCGCGGAGCTCGCCTCGGTGCAGGATCCCGCGGTTTGGGTGCAGTTCGCCGGCACGCGGCGCCATCTCGTCGGCGCGCCCCACACGGACTCGGGCTTCGTCACGCTGCTGGCACAGGACGGGGTTGCGGGACTCCAGGCGCGGTCGCGGGACGGCCCATGGCTCGATGTGCCGCCGCTCGAGGGCACGCTGGTGGTCAACTTCGGTCAGGTGCTCGAGCAGTGGTCGGCGGGCCGAATCCGCGCGACCGAACACCGGGTGCTCGGCTCGGGCCGCGAGCGGTTCTCGATTCCGTTCTTCTACGAAGCGCGCGCCGATGCGACCATTGCGCCCTTGCCGATCGATCGGCCCGACCTGTTCACGCCTTTCGAGTACGGGGACTTTCTCTGGAAGCGCATGACTTCATTCGTCGAGTTCCACGGCATGGAGCGGGAAAGAGGCGGCTATGTCTGAATCACCGGTGGCGCGTGGCGGTTGCCTGTGTGGCGGAGTGCGGTTCGAGATCCACGGCCCGCTGCGGCCGATCATCTACTGCCACTGCACCATGTGCCGTCGCTCGGGTGGGCATTTTGACGCCGCCACCGCGTGCGCGCCCGAGCATCTGCGCCTGCTGTGCGCGCAGTCGCTGCGCTGGTATCAGTCTTCGGCCATCGCTCGGCGGGGCTTTTGCGGCACCTGCGGATCGCAACTGTTCTGGCAGCCTGCCCACGGCGGCCATATGAGCATATGGGCCGGCACGTTGGACACGCCGACGGGCCTGAAGCCGTCGATGCACATCTTTGTGGCCGAGAAAGGGGACTATTACGAGATTGCCGACGGACTGCCGCAATGGCCGGGAGACCCGCCGCCGGACGATTGAGCGGATTGTTGACAATTAACAATCCGGCTGCTTGAATCTCCCGAAACGAGCCATCCAGGCAGCCATGCGCACAGTCGGCTTCCGGCAGATGAAGGACGGTACGGAGGCCGAGTACCTGTTCCTGAGCCGCTTGGAGCGCGACTACATCGGGCGATTGCCGGATCGCATCCTGCATGCGCTGCGAGCCATGGACGACGGATTGAGCGGCTATCGCGTGACGCGCCTCGCGCATTCCCTGCAGACGGCCACCCGGGCGGAGGCCGACGGCGCGGACGAGGAGATGATCGTCGCGGCGCTCGTCCATGACTTGGGCGACAGTCTGGCGCCGGAAAATCACTCGAATTACGCCGCCGAGATCATCCGGCCCTATGTCAGGGCCGAAGTCACCTGGGTGGTCGAGCATCACGGCGTGTTCCAGAAGGTCTACTACGCCCACTTCCTGGGTGAGGACCCCGAGCTGCGCGCGGCATACCGAGATCACCCCTATTACGAGAGCTGCGTCCGCTTCTGCGAGAGATGGGATCAGGCGGCCTTCGACCCGGACTATCCGACCCGGCCACTCGAGCATTTCGAGCCGCTCGTGCGCAGGATCTTCTCCCGCCGGGCATTCGACCCCGCTGTCGTGGGTCGCACCACCTGAGGCGAGCGCAATGATCATCGGCTTCATCGGCCTGGGGAACCTGGGATCCAAACTGGCGGCGACCCTGGTCCGCAACGGAAGTGAGCTCATCGTCCACGATCTCGACCCAGCCGCCGCCAGGCCGCTGCTCGAGAGCGGCGCGCAGTGGGCATCGACGCCGACGGAGCTCGCCCGCAGGTCGGAGCTGGTCATCACGTGCCTGCCTTCTCCGGCCATCAGCGCGCAAGTCCTCGAGCAGCCGGATGGAGTACTCGCGGGCCTGTCGGCCAACAAGCTCTGGCTGGAGATGAGCACGACGGAGGAGGGCGAAGTCAGGCGCCTGGGAGAGCGGGTCATGCGGACGGGCGCCAAAGCGCTCGATGCGCCGGTGTCGGGCGGCTGTCATCGGGCCGCATCGGGAAACATCTCGATCTTCGTCGGCGGCGAGCGCGATGCGTTCGAGCAGGCGCTGCCGGTGCTGCGAATCATGGGTCGCAGAATCATTCATGTCGGACCTCTGGGGAGCGCCTCGGTTCTGAAGGTCATAACCAACTATCTGGCGTTCGTCCACCTGGCCGCGTTGAGCGAAGCGTGGATCGTCGCGAGCAAGGCGGGATTGGATCCCAAGACGACTTATGAGGCCATCAAGGCTTCATCCGGCAACTCCTTCGTACACGAGACCGAGAGCCAGGTCATCCTGAACGGGAGCTACGACATCAACTTCACGGTCGGGCTGGCGTTGAAAGACATCGGATTGTTTCTCGAGGTGGCGCACCGACACGGCGTGCCGACCGAAGTCGCCGACACCGTAACGGATATGTTCCGCGACACGCAGTCGCGATATGGCCCGCGCGCTCTGTCGCCGCGCATCATTCAGCGCCTGGAGGACCATTGCCGCATCCAGGTCCGCGCGCCGGGATTTCCACCGCAGCTCATCGACCTGGAGCCCGAGGAGAGCGGTCAGGAGGTCATTCCCTCCGAGACGCGTTACGTGTTCGCGGCGGAGAGCGAATGAACGCCACCGAGGACAGAGCGACGGCGACGATCAACAAGCAGAGCCTCGAGGCTCAGGCGGCCGAGCTGCTCCGGCGCCGGATCCTGCGTGCTGAATTGCGGGCCGGCGAGCGTCTGCTCGAGACCCCGCTCGCGGAGCGCTACGGGTTGTCACGCGGGACCATCCGTGCGGCTCTGCGCCGTTTGATCGAGGAGGGGCTGGTCTGCCACGTCCCCTATACGGGCTACCAGGTCATCGAGCTCAGCGATCAGGATCTATGGGAGCTCTACACGCTTCGCGGCGCGCTCGAGAGTCTCGCCACGCGCCTGGCGGCGCTCAGGATCGACGGGCAGGGCATCAGGCAGCTGCGTGCCGCATTCGCGCAATTGCTGGCCGCGGCGGAGTCGGAGGATCATGAGCGAGCGGATCGGCTCGACCGCGAGCTGCACAAGCTCATCGTAACGCTGTCCGGCCACGAGCGGCTGTTGCAGCACTACGTTCGCGTGGAGAATCAGTTCCGGGTCTACATTGCGCTCTCGAACCGGGAGGTGGATGCGCGGGAGATCTGCGAGTCTCATCGCGAGCTCGTGGAGAGCATCTGCGCCGGCGACGCAGCGCGTGCGGAGGAGCTCGCGCGCGCGAACATCGTACCGCCGGAACAGATTCAAAGCAGGGGCGGGTGATGGATGGCGTGCGCCTCAGGCTGGAAGCGGACCCGCCGAGGATCCTCGTCGAGAGCGGCAGCGGCGTCACGGAGCTGCCGGCGCTCTGGCTGCGGGAGCGTTGTCAGGACCCCGCCCATCTCGACCCGCACACCCGCCAGCGCCTGTTCGACCCGCACCGCTTGCCGGACGATCTCACTCTGGTCCGCCTCGAGCAGAGCGGTGACAACCGCGCCTGGCTTGCCTTCAGCGACGGATACGCCGGCGAGTATGAGCTGAGCAGCCTCGTTGCCGACCTCGACCGGGGCGACGGTCTGCCGCACGAGGTCCCGTGGCGCGCCGATCTGCCTCTGCAGGCGGTGAGCGTGGATGGGCGCGCGCTGGACGGCGAGGAAGTGCGGCTTACGTCGGTGCGGACGTTCCTCACCCACGGGCTCCTCATCATCCGCAACCTCTCCACCGAGCCCGAGTGCATTCTCGAGGTGGCGCGCCGCTTCGGCCACGTGCGGGAAACCAACTTCGGGCGCCTGTTCGAAGTCTATTCACGACCCGGCTCGAACGATCTCGCCTATCGCCCCGTTCCCCTGGGAGCGCACACCGACAATCCCTATCGCGAGCCCGTGCCCGGCATTCAGCTGCTGCACTGCCTCGTAAACGAGACCTCGGGCGGATGGTCCACCCTGGTGGACAGCCTGTCGGTCGCGCAGGCCCTGCAGGAGGAGGATCCCGAGGGCTTGCAGCTGCTCGCGTCGACGCCGGTGCGGTTCCGGTTCATCGATGCGAACGAGGAGCTCATCGAGCGCCGGCCGATCGTGCAGAGGGACGCCAGCGGCCGGATGACCGGCGTGCACTACAGTCCGAGACTGGACTATCTGCCGCTGCTGGATGCCGCCACGACGCGACGCTTTCAGCGGGCGCGCCGCCGCTTGAGCGAGCTCTTCGCCGATCCGCGGTTCGAGTTGCGCTTCCCGCTGCGGGCCGGCGAGCTCATGATGTTCAACAACAGCCGCGTACTGCACGGGCGGACTGAGTACGATCCCAACGAAGGTCGGCGGCATCTGCAGGGGTGTTACATCGACCTCGACGGTCCCAGAAGCCTGTATCGCACGCTCAGCAGGAGGCTCGGGGCTGCACCTGGCAGCAGATGACCATGGCGACACGGTCGCGGCGCCGCCGGGCTCGCGACCCGGCGGCTGGAAGAGTATCGCGAGCTCCTCCGCTGCCTCGCTGCGCGCCGCCGCTGAGCCGCCCTGACCCCGGGGGATTGCAGGCCGGCTGCGGGCGTATTATATTATCTACGCGATAATAAATAGCAGCGCCCCCCTTCCCGCGAGGTATCTCATGAGCGAAGACGAGCCGCCGCAACGTCAGGGGCTCCTGCGCCGTTCCGCTGGAGGGTGCCGCCTGGCGCTGCAACTGCCTGCCATGGCCCTCGCGCTCCTATCGGCGTGGCTCCCGGCCCGAGCGGCTGTCACGCAGGTCGACCTGCGACCGCTCGATGCGGCAAGGCGTACCGTCGCCTTGCCGGACGGCATTACCCTCGCGTACGTGCAGCTGGGCGACCCGCGTGGCGTGCCGGTGGTACTGATCCACGGGTATACGGACAGCGATCTCGACTGGGCGCCGCTCGTTCCCTATCTGTCGAAGGACTTCCGCCTCGTCATCGTCGACCTGAGGGGTCACGGGGCCTCGAGCAAGCCGGAATGCTGCTATACCCGGCTCGATTTCGCCTATGACGTGAAGCTGCTGCTCGATTCGCTCGGGATCGAGCGCGCCGACATCGTGGGGCACTCCCTGGGCAGCATCGTCGCGCAAACCTTCGCCGAGTACTGGCCGCAGCGCACCGCGCGGGTGGTGCTCATCTCATCGACGGGCGGGCCGCCTGCCGGATCCCGCCCGCGCAAGCCGGAGTTCGACTACGCCGCGGCGATCCGCCGCCTGCATGAGCCGATCGATCCGGACTCGGCCTTCATGAAGGAGTGGTGGGCGTCACCGAAGCCAGTGGACCCACAGTTTTTGCGGCGCCAGCGTCGTAACGCGGCAGGCATTCCCCTGCAGGTCTGGCTGGCAGTGCTCGACCAGGGATTGGTGGATTCGGACCTGCAGCGGACGTTGCCGCGGCTGCGCGCGCCGACGCTGCTCATCTGGGGCAGCGCCGACCCGATCATGGAGCCGCCGGTGCGCCAGACGCTGCGTCGCGCCTTGCCGCGCGCGAAGGTGGTGATCTTCCCGGGGCTCGGCCATAACCCGTTCTGGGAGGATCCGCGCGCCTGCGCGGCCGTCGTCGATGGTTTTCTCGCGCCTGGCGCTCAGGTCGCCCGCTACGCGGCGGCCGGCTGATTCGAGGGGGATAGGGGTCTTGGGTCAAAATCAACTTTGGGGTAGGTGATATTATGATCACGATAATAACTCGGTTCCGCCGGGCCTGTACCGGCAACCAACCCGTCATCCTCATGATGGCGGGGCTCATGGTCTCCGGTCCGCTGGCGGCCCAAGGGCAGCCGACGGCCGCCACGACGCCGACCAACGATGCGCCGCTGCAGCTTGGGCAGATCGTGGTCACGGCGCAGAAGATCAGCCAGCCCGTGGCACGCGTTCCGGAGAGCATCACGGCCTTCACCTCGCAGGCGCTGCAAGACTTCAACATCAAGTCATTCAACGACTACGCCACCAAGACGCCCAACCTTTCCTTCTCCTACGGCGGCGGCCCGACCGGCATCGCCGAATCGCGCACGGTCGCGATCCGCGGCATCACCGGTCAGAACCTGTTCGGGACTTCGGGCGCGACCGGCTTTTACATCGACGACACGCCGATGCCGGCCTCCGTCGACCCGCGCGTCGTGGACATCGACAGCATCCAGGTGCTGAAGGGACCGCAAGGCACGCTCTACGGCGAGAGCTCCCTGGGCGGCAACGTCAAGCTGGTTACCCGGCAGCCGGACCTCGAGACGACCAGCGGGCATATCTCCGCCGACGTGGGCGCCACTTCCGGCGGTGGCAGCCCCGATTATGGCGGCAGCGCCGTCGTGAATCTGCCGATCGTGTCCGACGTGCTCGGGGTCCGCATCGTGGCGTTCGAAAACACTGATGCCGGCTATCTCACGCGCACCTTTCCAGTGAATCCCTCGAGCCCAGGGGCCACCGACCCATTTCTCGACGTACCGCGCGACAGTGTCGGCAACCAGGGCGCCATCACGAGCTACGGCGGCAGCGCCACCGTGCTCTGGCAGATCACCAGCCGCTTCAGCGCCGATCTGCTCTTGATGACGCAGGAGGAGAAGTATCACGGCTTCCCGGCCGCCTTCGCGCCCCTGCCGAACTTCGATCCTGGTTATACTCTCAATCGCGCCTTCAACGTCCAGCCGACCGCACTCGACCGCTGGCAGACGCCGTCGCTCACGTTGAAGTACCGCGGCGACGGCTGGGACGTGGTGTCCGCCACCAGCTACTTCCATCGTTATACGCAGGATGTCGAGGACTCGACGTACGGGACGCAGCAGATCCTGTCCTCCTACTATCAGGTCTCGGGCCTGCCGGCGCAGCCATACCTGTGGATAGGCGATCACTACGCCAATCAGGTGAGCAACGAGACGCGCTTCACCTTCGAGCCGGTTCACGGCGTCAGCGGCACGTTCGGCGAGTTCGTATCGAGCTCGCGTGCGAGTTTCTACATCCCGCCGACCTATGCCAACGGCCTGGTCGCGGCGACGGCCAACAACACGGTGGTCGGGCCGTGGCCGAACGATCTCTTGTGGACGCAGAACAATCCGGGCAACGAGAAGGATTACGCGCTGTTCGGCCAGGTCTACTGGCAGTTCCTGCCCCAATTCACCCTGACGCTCGGCGCGCGGCAATACTGGCTGCAGCAGTCCGAAGACTACACGGCCAACGGCTTCATGAACTTCGGCCCCACCCCGAGCAGTCCTGAGAGCAACAGCCAGCATGGCCTGGATCCCAAGGTGGCCTTGTCCTACCAGGCGAACAAGGCGACCATGCTGTATGTCTCGGCCGCGAAAGGTTTCCGGGCGGGCAACGCGCAGGCCAACTTTCCGGGCTGCTCCAGTGACCTGCCGCTCAACGTCATCACGCACGTGCAGTCCGACACGCTCTGGACGTACGAGGGGGGTGTCAAGGTCCAGCTATCCGATCCCGGGCTGCTGATTACCGCCGACGCATTCCGCATCAACTGGAGCAACCCTCAGGAGCAGGTGGCCCTGCCCTGCGGCTTTTACCTGGTCGTCAATGGCGGCGAGGCCACGATCGACGGCGGCGAGCTCGAGGCGATGGGGTACGTGACGCCGCACCTGCAGGTGCGGTTCGGTGTTGGATACGAGAAGACCGATCTCACCGTCCCCGGGGAGCTCAGTCTCGTGGGTCTGACACCGGGCTCGCGCCTCATGGGGGTGCCGGCCTGGACCGGCACGATTGGCGGGATCTATCGCCGGCCGATCACCGCCGATGTCAGCGGCTTTGTGGGGACGGACTACAGCTTCACAGGCAACAGCGAGTCGCTGCTCAACGGTGGCTCCGGCGCGATCGCCATTCGGCCGAGCTATTTGCTGCTCGATGCGCGCCTCGGGATAGACTGGGGAGAGTCCGAGCTGGCGCTGAACGGCAGCAATATCACCAACGCCAAGCCGAACCTGGGCGACATCGGCTACGTCGGTTACGCGCAGTTCAATGCCGCCGGGACCGTCATCCCTCAGGTCGCCACGCTCATGCCGGCGACCCTGACCCTCGAGTACTCGAGATCGTTCTAGGCTGCCGAGAGCAACCGGATGAGCCGCGGCAGCTTGCTCGAGAAGCGCTCGATCGACTACGTGCCGCTGGCGGAGCGGCACGGAAAGGTATGGCACCTCTGGCCGGTATGGTTCTCGGGCGATGCTCACCTCGCGACGCTCACCGTCGGCGTGCTGGGCATCGCCCTCGGCGGGAACCTGCTGTGGACGGCGATCGCGGTCGTGCTGGGCTGCGCCATCGGCACCTTCTTCATGGCCTTCCACTCGGCGCAAGGGCCCCAGCTCGGGCTGCCGCAGATGATCCAATCCCGGCCGCAGTTCGGTTATGTCGGCGCCTTGCTCGTCTGGGTGGTCGCCCTGGTCACCTACGTAGGCTACAACTCCTTCAACCAGGTTCTGGCGGCGCAGGCGCTGCACCAGCTCGCCGCAAGGATACCGGCGGACTCGCCCGCGGTGGTGATCGGGTTCGCGGCGCTCGGCGCGGGCATCGCGATCATCGGTTACGACTCCATTCACCTGGCGCAGCGGGGGATCGCGTTCGTCATGATCGCGCTCCTCACCGTGTTCTCGGCGGGCGCGGCGGCGCTCGGGATTCCCGCCGCGCAATGGGCGCCGGGCGGCTTTCGGGCGGGACCGTTCCTCACCGAGCTGCTGGCCGCGGCCTCGTATCAGTTGAGCTGGTCCATCTACGTCTCGGACTACTCCCGCTACCTGCCGCGCGAGGTCAGCGTCCGCGCGTCCTTCTGGTGGACTTACCTCGGCGCCTTCATCGGTGGGGCGTGGATGATGCTGGTTGGGAGCATCGCCGCGGCGAGCGCGCCGCAACTGGATGTGGCCGCGGCTCTGGAGCATGCCGCGGACCGCATCCTGCCCGGCTTTGGACCCGTGCTGTTGATCGGTGCGCTGCTGGGGCTCGTCACCGTGGCGGCACTCAACTTCTACGGGGCCTCGCTCACGCTGCTCAGCGTGTGCGACACCTGCAGGAAACTCAAGATCGGCTTGGGCAAGCGCATCGCGACGCTGGGCGTCGCGGCAATCGTCTCGACGCTGATCGCGCTCGATTCCTCGAGCAACTTCCTGACGCGCTTCGCGGCGCTGCTGGCGCTGCTGCTTTATCTCTTCACGCCGTGGACGGCGGTGAATCTCGTGGATTTCTATCTGGTGCGCCGCGGACATTATTCCGTGCGCGAGATCTTCAATCCGCGCGGCATGTATGGCCGTTGGCAGTGGCGGGGCCTGCTCGCCTACGGTGCCGGCTTCGCCGCCATGGTGCCGTTCTTCAGCACCGATTTTTACGTCGGACCCGTCGCCCGCGCGCTCGGCGGCATCGATGTATCGATGTTTGTGGGACTGCCGGTGGCCGCGGGGGTGTATCTGCTCACCTGCCGCTCGCTGGATCTCGCGGCCGATCGCGCCGCCGCGGCCGCGGCCGACCGCGGACTGGAGCCACCGCTCGCCGCGGCCGCCGCGCCCGCTCCGGCAGGCGTCGCGAGCGTTGACTCGCTGGGTGCCGGATGACCTTGTTATATTATTATGACCATGATATAAAAGCAGAATGCGACAGGTCAAAGTGCTGGGTCTTCTGGGTACCGGTGTCATCGGCGGCGGCTGGGCCGCGCGCGCCCTGCATCTCGGCATCGATGTGGTGGCGATGGACTCGAAGCCGGAGATGGAGGCATGGATTCGGGGTGCGGTCGACAACGCGCGCGCCGCGCTCTCGCGCCTGACGCTCGCGCCGCTGCCGCCCGCAGGCAGGCTGACCT
>Ga0335072_10016261_pt1 | contig 10551 bp, 10 predicted proteins | sample Lox_Sample_21_FD_206725 | JGI IMG/M metagenome (GOLD analysis project Ga0335072, IMG submission 206725) | Soil microbial communities from Loxahatchee National Wildlife Refuge, Florida, United States - Lox_Sample_2.1 | ecosystem: Environmental > Terrestrial > Soil > Wetlands | place: USA... | reverse complement strand
ACCTTTGCCTGCGTATGGATGGCTCGAAGCTTTGACACGGCGATGGCGTTGTCATTGAGCCTTGCACCGGCACCCTTGACAGCGACATAGGTTTCCCGGAGAGCGGGGGCATGGACAATGCCAAGCAGCGGGCGCCCATGTTCAACCAGCGCGAACGCGATGGACCAAGCCTCGCGGCCGGTCATAAAACCCCGCGTGCCATCGATGGGATCAACCACAAAAACCAGATTCTTCGAAAGACGGGCTGGCGAATCCTCGGTCTCCTCGGACAGCCAGCCGGCTTCCGGCACCAGGCTTTCGAGACGCTCCCTTAAAAACCGGTCGACGAGATAATCGGCTTCCGTAACCGGAGAGCCTCCAGCCTTATGCGAAATTCCAGCACTGGTCATCGCACCCGGGCGAAAAAAACCGAGTGCCAACTCGCCGGCACCACGAGCGGCTTCCACAAAAGAAGCAACCAAGCCGTCGCGGTCCGAAATGGGAATCAAAGCTCGCCGCCAAATGTTGGAGTAAGACCATCTTCGCTTATCGTGCTGCAGTGCGGGATACAAGCTTTTCCCGGCAAAACCCTCGCCTCCTCGCAAGGCGAGGGTTTTGTGCGCGAGCGTCGAGAGACTAAAATTTGAATCTTTCGGGAAACTGCCCATCAGCCAAGAGTGGCGTATTTATCCATATTTTACAGTTCATTCACCTTAAGATTTAGCGATTTGGATCCGCCCGCGACCGAAACTCCTGCCATCTTGAAGCCACGGCTGAGGCAATCCTATGCGACAAGCTTCATTTGCTTTTGACGCCCCTGATGAGATCCACGCCCGTGCCGCTCATGATGCGCGCGCCGATGACGGGCGCCGTATGATTTTTCTGGCGCCACGCTGCGTCACGATCAAACGGCGTCTGCGGGGCATGAAAATGCATCTCCGGGTGCCGGTGGAAAGTTACGCAGGCGTGCTTCTCGCTCGCGAGGAGCATCCGGCTGGCGCCTCCTTCAGCGTCCGCCTCGCACATCGCGATCCCGATCTTTCCGTGATTTTGCTTACTGCGGGCCATCAGAGCGCGAGTGTCGATGCCTGGCATCAATGGGCGGCCTATTTCGCCATGCCAGAGCTCATTGAAGGCGGTAGTGGCCATTGGAAGAACGTCGATCCACTGCCGTTTGCCAGGATATGCCCTCCTCCCGCTCGTCCGCGCCGCCGCGCGGGAGCCTTGTTCAAGCGCCGTCATCACCGTGGCCTTTCCCATAACAGAGGCCATTCCGGCAGACCACGCAAGAGTTTTCGCGGCAAACCCCACGTCCCCAGCACCGAATGACTCCGCTGGCCTTGGAGGAACGGGCCTGTGCGGAGCAGGCGCCTAGGCCGTGGCTCAAGCTTCCGGCGTCCTCGGTGAAAGACGCCAGTCGTGCCGCCAAGCCCCTTCCTGTGCCTCCCGTCAGTCGACGAGCGGTGGTATCCGCAGCACCTGGCCTGGATGGATCTCATCGGGATCAAAAAGCACGGATTTGTTGGCTTCGAAGATCAAATGATATTTGCCGCCATGACCGTGGCCATATTCGGCTTCGGCGATCTTCCAAAGTGAATCGCCTGGCTGCACCGTATAAAGCTTCGGTTCCGCGGCGTCACCGGCCGATCCGGTTTCGCCCTGGGTGGCAGCAACATGCGCCGGCGCCTCGCTCACCGGTGCGGTCTTCTCGGCCTCTGCCGTCACGGCGGCACTCCTGGCCGGTGCCTCACTACTCGCCTCGGGCCTGGCCTCGACCTTCGACGGATCAGAACTGTGGGTTTCGGTATCCCTTTTCAAGGGATCGGGCGGAGTGGCGGCCGACTCGGCTGTACCTAGAATTCGCGCGCCGACCGATTTAGCAAAACTCAAAAGGCCCATGTCTTCTCTCCCTCTTCTCGTTCTTGTTATGGTATTCCCTTCTCCTTCTTGCCTAAGCTGCTCTCAGTGGAGCGTCCAGAAAGCAGCGCAGTCAACCCTCCGCGGCTAAAGCCGCCTGTATCGAACTTAACAAACTACCCGAGAAATGCCATCGATTTGATTGGCGGAGCACGCCCGCCTCGGTGCGAGGGGTGGCCGGGGGAGCAAAAGCATGAACGGCAGAACGGATTGGGTGGCTTCGTCCGGAGCCGCGCTTGTGACGGGAGCGGCAAAAGGGATCGGACTGAAGATCGCCGAACGGCTGGCTTCGACCGGCTATTGTGTCGTGCTTCATTGCAGCAAGGCTTCCCTCGCCGATGCCGAGGCGGCGGCGGCGGGCTTGTCCCGGCAAGGCTTTAAGGTGCGAAGCTTGCCATCAGATCTTCGCGAGCCTGCCGCGCTAGATCGGCTCATCACCGAGGCCAACGCGATCTTTGGTCCGCTCACCCTGCTCGTCAACAATGCCGCGATCTTGGAGACGGACGATGCGGCGTCCTTCGATCTCGAACTTTTGGAAAAGCATCTTTCCGTGAATTTAAAAGCGCCGCTGGTCCTTTCGCGCGATTTCGCAAGGCAGGTGCTGGCTGGCAGCGAAGGCGCGATCGTCAACATTATCGATCAAAGGGTATTTCGTCCGACGCCACAGTTCTTCACCTATAGCTTGAGCAAATCAGCGCTTTGGGCGGCAACCCGGACGATGGCGCAAGCCTTCGCGCCGCTCCGAATCCGCGTGAACGCCGTTGGACCTGGTCCCGTCTTTCCCAATGACAGCCAGGGCAAAGCGGGTTTCGTGCAGGAAGTGCGGGGCCTGCCGCTCGCCCGCGCGATCCCGCCAGACGATATCGCCGACGCGGTTCTCTATCTGGCTCAAGCACGCAACGTGACCGGGCAGATGATTGCGGTCGACGCGGGCCAGCATCTCGCCTGGCGAACGCCCGATGTCGTGCTGTAGTTCGGAAGCGAGCCTCAATGCGGCAAATTTTGGACTGAGTTCGAGAAGGGCGAATCTCAGGATGAGCGAATCGATGCCTCATTACGCCGAGATCATAGGCCGTGATCACGGGCAACACAGCAAAGCCGTTCAAATGACTGACTCCGGCGATGGCGGCGAGCGGCAGGGAGGCTGAACGTCAGCACGATCCGCCAATCCGCGCTCCGGCCCACGAGCGCGCGTCCATCAATCGGCGCTGGGCAGGCGGCGGATTGTGAATTCGATGTGGTCGCCCGGGAGCTCGCGCCAGGATTCGATTTCGGTCATATAAGCGGCTTTCGGGAACCTCAGAAAATAGTCGCGCGCCACCTCGCGCGCCTCGTCTCGCTTGAGCGTAAAGGTCTCGCGCCGCCACGTGCTGTTGCCAGACGCCTGTTGCGACCGCTCCGCCTTGTTGGCGAGACGCCGGGCGATGTCCGCCGGTATCTTTTGTTTCGCGCTCATAAGGCTTTCTCGCACGCCCGCAAATGGCGCTTCAATTAACGGATGATAACATTCTTTATCAAAAACATGGGTTCTCGCACCATCATTTAAGGTGTTCCGCGCGCCATCTCTTCAAGCAGGCGCGCAAGGCTTGCCGGGTCGTTTGGGAAGCCGGCCTTCATCCAGCGCCTTCGCAGCTCCTTTAATGCCTCGCCGATGGCCCGGCCCTCCGTGAGGCCGTGCGCAATCAGGTCCGCACCTGAGAACGGCAAGCGTGGTTCCACGGTTTCACGCAAGAATTTTCGGGCGGCCATCCAATCGCCGCCGCGCCCCGGAAGGGCATCGGCTTCTGCCAAGAGGATCGCGTCGACCGCGGCCTGGCGGCCATGGCGGAAAAGCAAGCCCAACAATTCATGGGGATTTGGCGGCGCGTCTCGCCCGTGCAGGCCGCTCAGGGCGCGGGCGGCGCCTTCGAGACGCTCGGCTTCCGCGTTGGAAAGCCGCAGCCGCTCACGCAAGCACTCGGCATCCTCCGGCAGAGTGACGCAAAGCGCCGCAAGACGCAGCAGCGGGTCTTGCGGAAGATCTTCACTAAGTGCCACGAGACATCGCAGCCGCGCCGGATTGGGCGCCAATCCAAGGAGCGGATGCAGCAGCCCGTCGGCGCTCATTTCGGCGCAGACCTCCACTGCCCGGCGCGTGCATAGCAGTTTCAGAAGTTCGGCGCGGATTCTTTCGCGCGATAGGCGGGCAAGGCCTTCTCTTTCACGAATGGCCGCCAAGTGACCCGCACAATCGAGCGGCCCCTCGCCGAAATCCGCCGAAAAGCGAAAAAAGCGCAGGATTCGCAGATAGTCCTCCTTGATGCGCCGTATTGGCTCGCCAATGAACCGCACCTTGCGCGCCGCGATGTCGGCAAGGCCACCGGTGTAATCGAAAAGCCTTCCACCCAATGTCATGGAAAGCGCATTCATCGTAAAATCGCGGCGCAGCGCATCAATCCTGAAATCGCGGCCAAAGCGGACATCCGCATGACGGCCGTCAGTCGTGACGTCCTCGCGCAGCGTCGTCACTTCAAAGCTCTTCTCTCCGGCAAGCACAGTCACCGTCCCATGCCGAAGCCCGGTCGGAACGGCGCGAAGACCGGCTGCTTTCGCCCGCGTCATGACCGTCTCCGGTAAAAGCGTGGTCGCAAGATCGATCTCATGGGCACGCCGGCCAAAGAGTGTGTCGCGCAGGGCGCCGCCGACGATGCGGGTTTCCTCGCCCTTATGATCCAGCGCGGCAAGAAGACAAGTCAATGCTTGGTCGCCAAACAGAATGGAAAGCGCAGCGGGTGCCGCGATACTCTCCTCCGTCAAGCTCATTGTAAGCGCCCTGGCACCAGCCGACCATTCTCGATATGGGCCGGTATATAGGCACCCTCGTGGCGTGGTGCGAAGATACCAAAGGTCAGCATGCCAATGGCAGCGACCGCAAGACCCGCCAGGGTCAGAGACGAGACTGCGCTTTTGGTCCAATGCTCGATCGTGAACGGATACTTCTGGCGCAATACGAGATAGATCGCGAAGGTGGCGAAGGGTGAGGCAAACAACAAAAGAGGCTCAAGGACGGCACGCCACATCAGCAATACAGCCTTTCGTAGAGATTGCGCAAAATGCTAGCGGTCACGCCCCAAATGTTGCGTGCGCCATAGGGCATCGCAAGGCAATGGCGTTTTGTGCCTTCGATCTCCTTGTGATGCGAAACGTGATTGGCCGCATCCATGAGAAAACCGAATGGCACCTCGAAAGCCTCGTCCACCTCGCTGGGATTGATTATGAGGGCGACGGGCGCGGTGACTTTGGCCACCACCGGTACGATGGAAAAGCCGCTGCCGGTCGCATGGGCGTCGAGATAGCCGAGCGGTTCGACTTTTGCCGGATCGAGGCCGATTTCCTCCTGCGCTTCACGCAGAGCGGCAGCAGCAGGATCCCGGTCCCGGGCCTCGATCTTGCCGCCTGGAAAGGCGATCTGGCCCGAATGAACCCGCAAGGCCGCCGTCCTTTGCGTGAGGATCACCCTCACCTCGTCCGGATAGGCAGCCAGTCCAATGAGAACGGCGGCGGGGCGCAGGCGGACGGAGCCACCACGGGCGGACGCGCGTTGTCCCTCATGATCCCGAGCAAGACTGAGGCGCGATCGCACATGGGCGAAGACAGTGGGGGGCGCGAAACGCCATTCATGAGGGGCTTCGGCTTTCATGAGCTCCCCTTAAGCTCTCCGGCCTCGGACGTTTCCACCTCGTCTGCCTTCGCCATCGCGAAAAAAACACCGGCCGACATGACGCCAAAATAGGACGCGCGCTCATGCTCCCTGATTTCGCCAAGCTCGGCCAAATCAAGGAACACAGCGCGGGTGGCCAGAGCCCATAGATCGCCGCGCACGCGAATATAAGGTTTCAGTCCGCCAGAAGCGGTTTTTTCGAATCGTATCGGATGCCGGTCATTGGCTTCGACCTGATCCCCAACATTGGTCGAAAAACGCAAAATCTGCTCCGGCCGAGGCCGGGTGACCGTCATGTCTACAGCCAAGAACGGCGCGTCCTCGACAGTGATGCCGAGTTTCTCAACGGGAGTGACGAGAACATAGCCATTGGGGTCCTTGCGCAAGATGCTCGAGAAGAGCCGCACGAGAGCCGGCCGGCCGATCGGCGTGCCCTGATAATACCACGTCCCGTCGCGGGCGATCCGCATGTCGATATCGCCGCAAAAGGGCGGATTCCATTGGTCGACAGGCCACAAGGTTGTGGCCAAGTTTGCGGGATCCCGCTCCGCTTTGGCACCCGCCTGCAGTCCTCCTTGGGTTAGAAACTCTTCGGCCATAATCTTCGCCCATTACCATGGGATGATTGAAAAGCCGGTCCGGAGGTGCAAAATGGTTGACTCTGGACCGGCAACGCGGTTTTGCCCGCACACCTCGTTGGCTATAAAACTATAATGATAACGCAGGCTAGTTCCACCTCGGCGGCGCTGAAAGGGCGGTACGTTTGAGACTGCGGTACGTTGATGCAACAGGCAAAGGCCATAACACTCATGCCGGACGTAATCACGGCTTCCCTGGAAGCCGCCATGGCGCGCACCGCCGAGACTACGCTTGAGAGGATCGCCACGGCACGCCGTTCGATCGAGACCGTCATTTTCGGCCAGGCAGACGTTGTCGAACAGGCCCTGGTCACGCTCCTTTCGGGCGGCCACGGCTTGCTCGTCGGCGTGCCAGGGCTTGCCAAGACAAAGCTCGTCGAAACGCTTGGCACCGTGCTCGGATTGGATACGCGCCGTGTCCAATTCACACCGGATTTAATGCCTGCCGATATTCTTGGCTCGGAAGTCCTTGAGGAAGCGGCTGGCGGGCGCCGCAGCTTCCGCTTCGTGCGGGGCCCCGTCTTTGCCCAGTTGCTCATGGCCGACGAAATCAACCGGGCAAGCCCCAGAACCCAATCGGCGCTGCTCCAGGCCATGCAAGAATACCACGTCTCCGTCGCCGGTGAGCGGCATGATCTGCCACGCCCCTTTCATGTGCTGGCGACACAAAATCCGCTTGAGCAAGAGGGCACCTATCCCCTGCCCGAGGCCCAGCTCGATCGCTTTCTCATGCAAATCGATGTCGCCTATCCCGATCGCGCGGCTGAGCGCCGCATCCTCATTGAGACAACGGGAGAGACGAGCGTGCAAGCCAAACCCGCCATGAGCGACGAAGACCTCATGGCGGCGCAACGGCTCGTGCGCCGGCTTCCGGTTGGCGAGAGCGTGATCGAGGCCATTCTCGATCTTGTCCGGCAGGCGCGCCCCGGAGAGGGAGACCCAAAGGTCACCCAGCATGTTGCCTGGGGTCCCGGACCTCGTGCTGCGCAGGCTTTGATGCTTGCGACCCGCGCCCGCGCCCTTCTCGACGGGCGGCTCTCACCTTCAATCGACGATGTCGGGGCGCTGGCCGTGCCGGTGCTCAAGCATCGCATGGCACTAACCTTCGCTGCGCGCGCTGAAGGCCTGAGCGTGAGCGACCTCGTGGCCCGGCTCGCCGGACGCACCGGCTAACCGATGCCTACAGTCCGGCTTCTTGACAAAACTGAAAGCCGCGCCGGGCGCCGTCACCAGAACCATGCCCTCGAATTGGCACGGCGTTTTCCTGGCCTCCGCACGGCAGCTAAGGAGGCCGCCGCGAGTGTCATGCATGGCGTGCATGGACGCCGGCGGGCGGGCACCGGCGAGACCTTCTGGCAATTTCGCCCGTTTGTCGTGGGCGAGACAGCGAGCCGCATCGATTGGCGACGTTCCGCCAAGGATGAACGGCTTTATGTGCGGGAGCGGGAATGGGAAGCGGCGCATACGGTCTATATTTGGATCGACCGCTCCGCCTCCATGTGGTTTGCCTCCGGGCTTGCTTTGCAGCCAAAAATCGATCGCGCCCTGGTGCTTGGCCTCGCCGCCGCCGATTTGCTCGTGCGCGGTGGCGAACGCGCTGGACTGCTTGGCCTCACCCCCGCTTTCGCAGTCCGGGACATCGTTGAACGTTTCGCGGAAATCCTGCTCGCACAGGCGTCGGCGGCAAGTTACATTCCCGAGGAACTGCCCGCTGAAGTGAGCCTGCCGCAAGGGGCCCAGGCCATTTTGATCGGCGACTTTCTCACCGATCCGACGCGGATTTCCACCACAATTGAGATCCTTGCCTCGCAGGGAGCTCGTGGTCATCTCGTCATGATCGCCGATCCGGTCGAGGAAAGCTTTCCTTTCGCCGGCAATACCGAATTCGTCGATGTCGATTCTCCGGCGCGGTTGCGTATCGGTCAGGCGGAAACATTCCGTCAGGAATACATCCAGCGTCTCGGCCTCCATCGCGAAGCCATTGCCGCTTCGGCGCGGACACGGGGGTGGACCTGGATGGTCCACCGGACGGACAAGCCAGCGACCACGGCGCTTCTCGCCTTGCGGGCTCAGCTCGACGCCTATTTGGGCTTCGATCCTCATCCAAGCCGCGGGGCGGTCCGCTGATGTTTAGCCTTCCGCTCGCCTTTACTTTTCCTTTCGTGCTCGCCGCGTTTGCTGGCCTGCCGCTTTTGTATTTCTTGCTGCGCATCACGCCGCCGCGTCCCGTGCTGGTGCCGTTTCCGCCGCTGCGGCTCATCTTGAATCTTCGCCCGAGGGACGAGACCGCCTCGCGCACACCTTGGTGGCTTCTGCTGCTGCGTCTTGCCATTGCGACCTGTCTTATTCTTGCGATGGCCGGGCCCATTCTGAACCCTCTTCCTGCCGGGTCGCAGACGAAACCCCTGCTGATCGTGCTGGACAATGGCTGGCCCGCGGCACCGGGCTTTGAGCGCAGAATTGCTGCCGCGGCCCGCCATATCGACGCAGCCGGGCAAAATTCGGAGCTCGCCGCCATCGTCGCAACATCGGAGGCCGCCCGCGACATCACGCCCCTCGATGGCGCCAAGGCGCAGGAACGCCTGCGGGCGCTGAAACCCGTGCCCTACATTCCCGACCGGCTGCCGGTTTTGGCGGCGATCGAAAAATATACGGCCGCTCATCCAAAACCGGCCATTGTTTGGATCGCCGACGGGCTTGATCGCGGCCATACGCGAGAGTTCGCTAGCAAACTTGCGAGCTTGTCCAGCGAGCTTACGCTCGTGACGGATCAGATCACCGTCCGTGCGCTGGCGGGTGCGCAAAACCAAACCGGCCGTCTCGACGTGCGCGTCCTCCGCGCGGCACCCTCAACCCCCGATCGAGGGCATGTCCGCGCACTTGACCGCAAGGGCCTCGCACTCGGCCAAGCGTCTTTCGATTTCTCCGGAAGAAACGAGGCGAAGGCTAAATTCGAGATGCCCGTCGAATTGCGCAATGAGATTGCCCGTCTCGAAATCGCTGGCGAACATTCGGCGGCGGCGGTTTTCCTGCTCGATGAACGCTGGCGACGCCGCCGCGTCGGCCTTGTTAGCGGAGAAACCCTGGACGTCGCACAGCCGCTTCTCGCACCCGCCTATTATCTCACCAAGGCGCTTTCGCCTTTCGCGGATGTCCGCCAGGCGAGCCCCTCCGCCATCGATCCCGTGCGGTCCTTGCTCGGCGAGCGGGTCGCGATCCTGATCCTAGCCGACGTCGGCATGGTGCCTGGAGAAGCGCATGAGGATCTTCAGCGCTTTGTCGAGGACGGCGGTATTCTCTTGCGCTTTGCCGGCACCAATCTCGCCGGCGGCTCCGACGATCTCGTTCCAGTCCGGCTGCGCCGGGGCGGACGGGTGCTTGGCGGCGCGATGTCCTGGGATACGCCAAAAAATCTTGCGCCTTTCGACCGGGAGAGTCCGTTTTCCGGCTTGGCTGTCCCAGATGAAGTCACCGTCACGCGCCAAGTTCTGGCCGAGCCGGACCCTGGCCTTTCGGCGAAGACGTGGGCGCGGCTCTCGGATGGAACCCCGCTCGTGACCGCCGCCCGGCAAGGCAAAGGCATGATCATTTTATTCCATGTCACGGCAGACACGACTTGGTCAAACTTGCCGCTTTCCGGATTGTTCGTTGATATGTTGCGCAAGATCATCGCCCTGTCGGGGGAAACCGGGAACGAAAGGGCGCGGGACAAAGTGAAGGAAACGGACTCGCCATCGTCGGCGGCGGGAGCAAAACCTGAGCCGGCGGCCATTCTCGCGCCAGGCCGGACCCTTGACGGGTTTGGGGTTCTTGGTTCACCGCCGCCGGAGGCAACCGCCATTCCCGCCGGCTTCGAAGGGGCCGCCTCGGCCGAGCATCCGCCGGGGTTTTATGGTCCGGCCGATGGGCTTGTCGCGGTCAATGTCTTGGAGCCGCAGGAAACCCTCAAATTGGCCGATTATTCCGGCACCGGCTTTGTCAATGAGCCATTGGCCGCGGCGGGCCCTATCGATCTCAAGCCCTGGCTTATCGCCGCTGCGTTTCTGTTGTTCTCAGCCGATTGCCTGGCCTCACTTTGGCTCTCGGGGGGGATGCGCAAGCCCAGGCGAGGAGCTCTTGCCTGTTTTGCTCTCCTTGCCGCTGGCTCCCTCATGCTCGCCATGCCATCGCGTGTCACGGCCGAACCCGCCGCCGCACGCCCTGCCCCGTCCGATCTCGCCTCCGCGCTCAAGACACGGCTCGCCTATGTGGCGAGCGGTGACCCGCGGGTCGATGAAGTGAGCCGACAGGGCTTGCTCAGCCTTTCGCGGGTGCTCA
>Ga0335072_10016260_pt1 | contig 10551 bp, 12 predicted proteins | sample Lox_Sample_21_FD_206725 | JGI IMG/M metagenome (GOLD analysis project Ga0335072, IMG submission 206725) | Soil microbial communities from Loxahatchee National Wildlife Refuge, Florida, United States - Lox_Sample_2.1 | ecosystem: Environmental > Terrestrial > Soil > Wetlands | place: USA... | reverse complement strand
TTGCGGCGAAAGATCCACTTTTACCCTAGCGCTTCCTGCAAGCGGGCAATTAGGGAACAATGGCGCCTGGAGGATGCCGGTTTCGTCCTTGGGATTATCGAATAGCAATGGTCAGGAGGCTCCGTTGATGAAGGAATCTGACCTCCTAATATTATTCTGTTTGCTATATCCAATATTTATGGTATCAGAAGCCTCATTCAAAAATAGCGGGAGAGGATCCAGTGCGAGCGACGCATGAGGTTAATGAGATATCACGTATGCAAGCTATCCTCCTTAACAACAGCGAGAGCAAAAACTATCCTGAGTCGCGCCGAGGGCATGTTCTCTTCATCATATTGACTGATTTTCTAGATGCGTCGAATCCAACCTTACGATGCCGAACCCCGTCTTTGACTTCATTGGTGTGCCTCGCTCCAGCAAGGACATAAGATCTACTTCCCCTCAATCTTCAAATGTCACAAAAAGCCTCCGAGCCTAATGTGCGAGGACGTCGGAATAGGCAGCTGAATTAGTGATAGGGCCAGTGCGCCATTGGCTGTGCAACGGGGCCATTGTCAGCATTTCTGCAGGTGCGCGGACGCTAAGTGTGGGCTCGGCTTTATACCCTTGGCAGGCACTTCACCGTCGCTATCGTCCCAAGCTTGTGACAGCTCATTTTCCCACACTGAAACGTCGAGACTCGATATCCTAGGGAACGGCCCAAACGATGACAGCTCAGAAGCTTGTGAAGCTGGCTGATCCTCCTGCAGATCAAAGCACTCGGAATGTCTGCGCTTCACTATCTCTACGATTCCACTCCCCACATGTTAGTTACCTGGTCGCATAGAACCAGACAATTATGTACTGTGCACATATCATATCTAGACACGCTTGCCCCTGCCCTGTTAAGATCTTGATGGCATCCTGACCTTCCACCGCATCTGTTCCTGTCCTGTATGCTGGCGTACGACATCCTCTCCCCGGAAACCTCACCACTGTTGCGACCGTTACGATGCAGTTACCTCCCCTTGCGGTGTATCTGTCCTGGCCACAACCAAATTATCTACATCCGACGGAAGTGCGCGGTCCTGCGATCCTCGTGTTGACTTTCATATTCGTTCCGCTTCTGGTCATTCTCGTCGGATTACGAACGTATACCCGATTGCGACTGACAAAGAATTTTGGATACGATGATATTGCTATCGTAGCAGCGGTGGTCCCTACACTGGCATGTGCGTCCATTACTGTGTATGCTGTCAAGAACATAGGCTGGGACCGGCATATATGGGATGTACCGATCGATGAGGTGGTTACATCTCTGAAGCTCGCTATGGCGATAGAGATCTTGTTTTCTTTCGCCTGTACACTTACCCGGATGTCAATTCTTTTGCTCGTCTTGCGTGTTGTGGCGACTGGAAGAGGCGTGTTGAGACGGCTTGCGATCTATTCAATGATACTCATATGCATCGAGTCAATGATATTTTGTGTTGTGGTTATAAACACTTGCAGGCAAGCATTCCCATTGTAACGTGTTGCATTTCGTCTAAATATCATTTAGCCCAGTATCGGAGTACTGGACCCTCTCGTTTGAACCACAACAATGTATCAATGAAGCAATCCACCTTCTGGTTGCCGGAATCATCAACACTTTCAACGACTTCTGCGTCGTTATGATTCCTATTCCAGTTGTCTTGAAACTGAAGCTTCCTTTACGGCAGCGAATCCCTTGTGCTATGTTGTTTGGCACTGGCTTTATTGTGTGCATTGCGGGTGCAGTCAGGATTTATTACTTTTACCAGCTCAACACGACCTACGACAAAACCTGGCTTTCATACCCAACTTGGATCTGTGGGACCCTAGAGCTATATCTCGGTATCGTAAGTATCTCTCTCAATAGTTTCTTGATTTTACTAACGAAACAGATGGCCACCACGATTCCCGCCATTAAGCCGCTCGTAGCCCGCTACTTCCCTAATATGCTCGGACTAAATTTCACCCGGCATGGCCAAGGAACAGATGGACACATAAAGAGCCTTGAGCCATATCCAGAACGCACTCACATATCCCCAGACTTGGAATCGACTTCGGAATTCGTTAGGATACCGAGTCCTGAACTCGATGCCACGGAGAAAGGCTTGGTACATGCCAAGAGTAGGCCTCTTATACTCTCACCCGTCGTTTCTGCGTTTTCGACTTATGGGAAGGAGGAACCTACCCAGCTGGCAACACAGTTGAAAGGCTCTACTCCCACGGAGGGCGAGTCGTCGAAAACGAGTATCAGCTCTTTTGATGCGACGTGGACGCCTAAGTAGTTTCTATAGGTGCAAAGACAAGCTAAGTCAGAAAATTCGAGTCAAGCCAAAAAGGAGAAGGGCAAAGAAGCCAAAAAAAGAGAACAGGTATGTCACTATGATGACCAGGAAACGTAAAAGGCTAGTCACGTGAACACTATTCCAATTACTTGCATTCAGCGAGAATGATTGATTCATTCCCTTGTAACCAAATAAGCATAGTACCAAGGCTGTGAGAATATAATGCGATGATGGCGCAGTTTTAGGTGGGCAGTGAGCTTAAAATGAATTCAAATTTCGTTCAGCATAACGAGTGATTCGGAATGTTGCTACCTTTTTTTGAGAGTGAGTGAGAGAGTGACTGTGTGCGTGTGCGTGTATGCGCAAGTGTTCAAAGGTCCTAACTCGTTATTTGCACCAATGAGTGATAAGTACGTCATGCAAACGACACCTAACGAAACATACTGCCCCATCTATACTTTACTAAAACTGACTCCTTCATCAAAACCCGACATTTCAGTCAGAGTTGATTATCTAAAACCGATTACGCTTGTCAGAGCCGATTATCCAGGATAGACTAAACCTTCAGAGGGCTCTACAATGGCAGACCAAGGTTCTTCCAAACCAAATAACGAGACGGAAGCATTTATACAGTCGATAAGGAAGTAAGCTCAGCCGTTTCGTGGTGCAAGAAATATCAATAACATCGCTTTAGGCTCCGTAACTCGGAAATGTACTCAGATTTAACTATTAAATGCAAGGATGAAGTGTTTAAAGTACACCGCGCAATCGTCTGCACACAGTCTAAGACACTCGCCGCCATGGTAAATGGTAATTGGAGTGTACTTCTCACCTTCTGCTAAGGAATGAACATAGCCTAACTGAATGAAGGAAGCCTCAACTGGCGAGATCAATCTCGAAGATGATGATCCACGAATGGTAAAAAAGATGATCGACTTCTTATACAAGACCCGCTACGATGACGATCGCACAATCGATGAAGAAGACCTCAAGGACTTAGCAGATCAACATTCGACCATTACGTCTTGTACATCTAGTGCAGGAGAGACTCAGCCAAAGGAGAGCGCTACTACAGCACCTCATCCCACCGACTTTATAAAGGGGCCTTTAGTCACCAATGCAAAGGTCTATATCCTTGGCGACAAGTATGACATTCCGTCTCTCAAGGAGGTGGCTGTGCGCAAATATGAAGAGACTGTGAAGGACTTGTGGAACAACGATACATTCGCAGAGAGTGCCAAGCTTGTCTATGACAACATTGTCAGCGAGAATGATATGCTAAAGCCTAAGATCATTAAGATTGTAACGACCAATATGTCTCAGTTGCTTCAGCGGGACGACTTTGTTAGAGTTCTAAGAAGTAACGGTGATATCGCCACAGATGTCCTTAACGCTATGCTGGAAAAGGTAAAGTCTTGTGCTAATTGCGGAAACTTTCAGTACTCTATTTGTAATAGTTGCCATAAGAGAATTGGAATTTAGGCAGGCAAATTAATATAATATAATTGGGCCTAAAAGAATATAATTACTGTACAGGAATCCGTATCTCACCTCAATTAGTGGCAAGCTATAAGGTAACTCTACTCGAGCCCATTTCTTCTCGCTGCTATCTTTAGTTACCTACTGTAGGAGAGGTTGCCTGCCTCTAAAGGATTGGTCACATTTCGAGATCGTGATAGGAGGAGCTGAGGTGCTGGTCGAGAGTCTAGATGAGATATGAACGGGCGTGAGGAGGATGAGCGTGAGTAATAACTGTCGGAGGCAAAGGGGATATTAGGTTGATTAAATTATACGCGGTGCCAGTTGTCCCTGAGGAGAGCTATGCTCCAGCAACAGCGAGTAGAGGGTTATGCACGGCCACTGCCGGGCGATGTTATTGCATGTCTATAACGTTAAACAGCCGCAAACTGCCCAAATATGGTGATCGCTCCGATCAAAGCGCTCACGGGAAAATCAGTCAGCCTTCTGGGTGTGATAACCTGTCGTCAATGTATGGCCTGTGAGAAGGTAACACACGATATCTCTTCGCGAAGTCTCCGCTTTAGATTTGGGGATATCTCCTGTGGAGGTGGAACCAGCTTCAAGATCTCTGAGCTCCAAAATTCACTGGTACTATGTTTCCGCCTTCAGAGTTCAACAGCACATTCGGTGGCCGCATGTTGTGGTGCTCAACTTCATAGTACCGGAGCTTTCCAACTGCAAGGGTTGTTTCCTCGATTGTGTTCCGTCCTGAGCTCCAGATGAAATCACTGTGTACCTGCTTGCCCACCTATGACGTGAGTAGCATTTGAACTATTCTGACCCCTATCTTATTGAACATGTAGCCATTGATTGATAGGGCGCGGATGAGGATAATCGGCGGACTGGAGCCGGTTTTGGTGTCTCTGATGAGGGTTTCGTGGTCGTTGAGACGGATAATGTATTTGGATGGGGTCGTAGGAGCGTGCTGCTTGGAGCCGGGAGCTGATGCGGCGCATGGAATTTACGGCTTTGGGGGCGCCGACGAAAGATGAGGCATGGTATATTACGGCCATGATTTCAGCTTCTGTTGCGCCGTGGAGCTAAGCAGCTGAGATATAGATGTCTAGATGGTCTGCGTAGTCGCCAACAGTTGTTAGGACGCTTACAGTGAGGAAGGCCCATTCACAATAGGCCATTCCGGAGTTAGGAGTCGTGTCTCCGAAACCGTTCTCGAAAACGTGCCGGCCCAGAGATGGGTTCATGGCTTCGAGGCGCTCCAGGTTGCCGACCATAAGGGGTCCTGCGAGCATCGTGACGGCCTACAATGCTCTTAGCTCGTGGCGGTATCGATGAGACACTATTTACGCCATTCTGCTTCAATAAAGCGTGATGATCGTCTTCAGCCGTTGTTTCGATCGTTGAAACCATAATGAAATACACTCCGTCTTAATATTTAAAACCAGATGTCGAAAGTACCGATTGCTGTGGGTAATTAGAGGTCTTTGGCATGTTTACCATTCCTTTTCCAGACCCTCTGAGCTTATGTATAAACTCTGAGAGTTTGAAAATAGTTTGAAATCAGGTACCGAAACAGGAAGAGTCTATGTTTCAAATCGACAAGCACCAATACTGTACTTGCACACAGATTAAATCTCATCACATGATTTTTAACTTTCAGTACTAACGCCAAATTGGTAACCAAACCATGCTATCCTTCCTAGGCTTAGCACACCTACCTATTTCATTTAGTTGAATAAACCCATTTTCAAATCCGAGCACCAGAAGACCTCTATTAGGGAAGTTCGCTATCTTGTACCGTTACCCCACACCGCTATTCTAGCCGTGGATCTCCGAGATGCCCCCCGTGCGTCACCTCGGCAAACAAGGTGGAGAAAGAGGCCAATTCAAGGACACAAGTTACTTTGTAGCGACGATTGATTGTTAAATGGATATGCGCGATATATAAAATTAATAACCTGAACCTGTCAGGACTGTACTACGTAGTCCATAGACCTTATTTTTTATTCCAACCTATCAAACATGGCGCCCATCGCCATCGAACGGCCCCCACCCCTCTCCCTAAAACCCCAATTCCTCGCCTCCAAAGCCCAAGAATCCCAACCCCACGAAAATGAATTCTATCGCCAATCCTTCAACGGGTACAAGATCACAGAACAACCACTCCACACCCTGCGGCCTCTGCGGATGATAATCATCGGCGCGGGCGCATCGGGTCTCCAAATTGCATACAAAGCAGAACGACAGCTTGAAAACGTCTCGTTCCAGATCTACGAGAAGAACAACGATATCGGCGGTACGTGGCTGGAGAATCGTTATCCAGGGTGCACGTGTGATATTCCAAGTCATTCATATCAGTGGAGTTTTTGGCGGAATCCGAAGTGGTCGAGCTATTATGCGGGTTCTGAGGAGATTTGGCGGTATTTGAAGGACTGGGCGGTGGAGTGTGGGTTGGAAAGGCATGTTAAGTTTGAGCATACGGTGGTAGAGGCCAGGTGGAATGAGGGGGAGGCGGTTTGGGAGGTGGAGGTGAGGAGGCCTGATGGGGCGGTGTTTGTTGATAAGGGGGAGATTCTGGCGGACTGTCATGGTATTTTGAAGTGAGTTATACTCTACTATGAGTTTATAAACCCTTTACGATGATCAATATGCGAGGAGGAGAAGAGTATCGCTGATGGTTTGATAGCACCTGGAAATATCCAGACATTCCCGGCATCAAGGACTTCAAAGGCAAACTAATGCACAGCGCGGCCTGGGATGACTCATATGATTTGACCGGCAAGACTGTAGCTGTAATTGGTGGTGGTTCATCTGCAGTACAAGTCATTCCCTCAATCCAACCCAAGGCGAAGAAATTGATTCCATACTTACGATCTCCGGTGTGGATTACAGCTGGATTTGGAGCAAAATACGCAGCTCCTGGAGGCGTTAACTTCCAATGTGAGTCCTTAAATTTCATCAGAATCTGGCTAAAGTGGAAACCATAGACTCGGAAGATCAGAAAGAGTCATTCAAGAAAGATCCAGTGGCCCTGAACAAGTACTGCCGAGATGTAGAAGGAGAATTGAACAAACGATTCACCCTTGTAAGCACTTGCAGATGCTCTCAATTAATAATATTTAGAGATTGGAAAGCTAATTAGACTCACCATTCGCAGATGCATCTCGACAGCGTAGACCAGAAGATGTCTCGCGAGTTCGTCGCAGCCAGCATGAAAGAGAAGCTCAGGAACAACCCTCGCCTTGTTGACTGCCTAGTCCCAAATTTCGCACTAGGGTGTCGCCGAATGACTCCTGGATCAGACTACTTGCAGTGCCTGACTCGCAGTAACGTTGAAGTAATCACTAGTTCAGCGACAGCTCTGACCGAGGATGGAATTATTGACGAAAGCGGAAGAGAAACCAAGGTCGACGTGATCGTCTGCGCAACCGGCTTCAAAGTTGCAAGGCCGCCTTACAAGATCATTGGCAGAGATAACCGTGACCTTGGCCATGAATGGGCTGAACTGCCTAAAGCATATATGAGCATCATGCAAGAAGGATTCCCTAACTTCTTCTGTAAGTGCACTCTTATCTCGGCACCCGAGTTAGTCGAATCAGCCATCTAAATCCCTTCCCCAGATTTCATCGGCCCGAATGGCCCCGCCTCCCATGGCTCCCTCCTCCCTATCATTGAATGGCACACGCGCTACATGTTCAAAGTCCTCACACACATGCAACGCACCTCGATCCGCACTATCTCGCCCTCCGCCGCCGCATCCGCCGACCTGTCCATCCACACGCACGAGCTGCTCAAGCGCACAGCCTGGAGCACTACCTGCAGTAGCTGGTTCAAAAATAGCAAGCGCCACGGCCCTGTCACTGCTATCTGGCCGGGATCGAGGCTCCATTGGTTCGAGGCGTTGAAGGAGCCGAGGTGGGAGGATTTCGACGTCACGTATACGGGGAATCGCTTTGCGTATTTGGGGAATGGATATACGGAGGCGGAGCTGGATGCCGAGGGGAATGCAGTGTGGTATTTTGATGTGTTGAGGAGGGAGTTGGAGTTGGGGAAGGGGGCATTCGATATTCTGGGGGATGTGGAGGTGCCTGTGGATTGTAAAGGTGAGAATGGCAAGAAGATTTAGACGAATGGAGAAGTGGGCTTGAAGAAGATTTGCTGTTGTAGGAAAGAAGATTAGATTATAGAAGTAGACAGGTTTATGTGATAGCATTTGGATAGATAGTTATTTGAATTAGACCACGCTTACAGAACCACATTTAGCGCTCCAGCCACTCACATTTCCATACTGAGCCATATATTCAAGATCACTATGAAAGTGACTTGAAATTTGTAAACATATTTGACATATATATAATTAATTCGTCTTAACTTCACTATGGCGATGAACATATCCTTGTCGCCCCCACCGGAGGCTCCCACGTCTGGCCTCGAAATCGTGAAGAGTCTGCTACTGCTGGAGGAAGAAGCATTCTCATGGTACACACCTGAAAGTTTTTATCCGGTCCGCATTGGCCAGATCTTCGAATCCAGGATCAAGTACTAGGAAAGCTTGGCTACGGATCTGCCTCGACTGCATGACTTTGTAGGGATTTAGAGTATGACTACTCCTTCTATTCTCCAGTTTTTATTATCTGATCCATTTTTCCTAGGGAGTACGAATATGTCACTTTGAAAATCTTTGCCACTGAGCACCGCCAAGCCAGGAATGAATCCGAGGTACTTGGCCATCTAAAGAGAGTACAAACGGACCATTCTGGCGCAAACTTTATCCGAAGTGTCCGAGATACCTTCGAAGTAGTAGGCATAAATGGTCCTCATCGGTGTCTCATTCATGATCCTCTAAGCTTGACACTATCAGATGTTCGGAAGCTTTATGGTGGCAAGCTGCCGGAGGAGATGTTAAAGCCCTTTGTCAACTACCTATTGGTCGCACTTGACTTTTTTCACACTGAAGCACGAGTAGTTCATATCGACATTCAAGAGGGCAACGTTATGATAACAACTACAGATGACTCAATTTGGAAAGAATTCGAGGAAAAGGAATGGGCCGAGCCCAGTACCCGGAAAATAGAGGAAAATCGAGTGATCTACGCATCAAGAGTCCTTGATATACCGGACGAGCCTGGCCATCCTGTCCTTTGTGACTTTGGAGATGCACAATTTGGCGATATGCCGTTTGTCGGAGAGGTGATGCCGGATCTCTTACCGCGCACCAGAGATTATACTTGGAATTCCATGGGACGAGAAGATCGATATATGGAGCCTTGGATTGATGATCTGGGATCTGTTTGAAGGAAAGCATATGTTCAATGAACGGCTACCCAGTAGAGATGCGTCGAGTCCGACTCATTTAGCGCGAATGATCGCCTTACTTGGCCCGCCGCCGGTTGACTTCCTTGCACGAGGCAATGTCTCACAGGAATTCTTTGATGATAGCAGTAAGTCTAGAATCTTTTTGCTGGCCATGTTCGAAGTACACCTGGAGATATTAACTCTTCCAAGGTAGATTTACGGCAGGTGTCGACGTAGCTACAAGCTCCCTGGAGGAGGAAGAAGAGAACCTAGAAGGAGAAGAAAAGAAATTGTTCTTAAGGTTTCTTAGGAAGATGCTGCAATGGGCACCAGAAGATAGGAAGTAAGCCAAAGAACTTATGGAGGACGATTGGCTCCAAATGTGAAGATCTCCTTGCGTAAAGCTAGGTTGCTTTAGATAACCACCCCCTTATATGCTGTATCTCTTGCTCAGCGTGTGAATACTAAGTGGAAACGTGAGGAAATCTCGCTCAAGTTTAAAATGTATAAGCTTCTTTTCATTGCTCTACGCGGTCTCACAATGCAAACCCAAATTCTACAGCAACCGCTTTTATCAAGTGCCGCCAATGTCGGCTACAGTCCGATTCCGCACGGGAAGAGCGCATCATACACAGAAGCATAAAAACCCAGCAATTTACATTATGGATTCAAAGTGCTCCTCTTACAAATTCATCACATTATTCTGTACGTTTTGCTGTCAGCCCCTTCATTGCACGTTACTGCTAGAAACACTCCTTTTGCCAGCAATTCACCTCTTATAATGGATCAAGCGACGAACCACCTCCAAATCCCCTCGATTCTTTTTCATATAGATTGGCTGCAAAAAGACATTCAAGCGCAATGCAGATCTCGCACGGCGCTTCAAGAAATATTCCTCGGTTCTGTGCACGTTTGAGTGCTTCCACCCGGGCTGTCACAGGAATGACGGGAAATGCTTCTACAAGGACAAAGCTCGCCAATCGTCAGAGAAATAAGAACGGGTTGTAAGCGTAAGCCTGGGGTCTGACTCACCTAGGAGGAACAACTGATGTGTATAACTCAGCTTTGATTTAAAATACAAACTGCTCGACTTCTATAAGCTAACAAAGTGTGAGCGTGTATCTTTTTCCTTTACATACCAGCCAAAATTCCCAACGCCAGCAACTTTTCCAAAACACCCGCCAACAAATATACCCATTGCATATCACGAATTCAAAAGTTCGCCTCACTCTCATCCACTCTCTCCAACGGCCTCCTCTCCTCCCCCATCCCGCGACTCAAACTCCGCTTCCTCAGCTTCCCACCGTGCACCAGAGGCACCCGGTCTCTTATCCCCGTCTCCCTCACCTCTCTCAGCCCCTGCTCCCTGACCTTCCTCTGATTCACCGCGTCCTGTTCGTCGCCTAGCTTTCCTGCTATCTTCGAGTTCACTGTCCCTCGGAGCGCCTCGCCCGCACCGTGTAGGGCTTTCATGCCGGCCATGAGG
>Ga0335072_10016259_pt1 | contig 10551 bp, 6 predicted proteins | sample Lox_Sample_21_FD_206725 | JGI IMG/M metagenome (GOLD analysis project Ga0335072, IMG submission 206725) | Soil microbial communities from Loxahatchee National Wildlife Refuge, Florida, United States - Lox_Sample_2.1 | ecosystem: Environmental > Terrestrial > Soil > Wetlands | place: USA: Florida... | reverse complement strand
TATTGAAAGAACGCATTGCCGCCTTCCGCGTCGATCGACTTCACACGCGCCGCAACCACCGGGTCGCTCGGGACGGCAAAAGGGAGGCGATCAATAATCACGCAGCTCAGTTGCTCCCCCTGCACGTCGACGCCTTGCCAAAACGATGAAGTTGCAAACAGTACAGCGTTCGGCGTGATGCGGAATTCCTCGAGCAATGCGCTCTTCGGCGAATCTCCCTGGCGAAGCATCGGGAATTCGACTTCGCCAAGCAGCCGCTGATAAATTTCATTCATCTGCGCATAGCTCGTGAATAGCACAAACGCCCGTCCGCGGCTGATTTCGAGTAACCGGCGGATGCAATCTGAGGCTTTCGCCGCAAACTGCGGCGTACGCGGATCGGGCAAATCCGGCGGCACGTAAAGCATCGCCTGACTTTCGTAATCAAAGTGTGACGGCAGCACCATTTCGCGCGCCTGCTCCAGGCCCAGCCGCTTGCGGATGTATTCAAACCCTCCGCCGACGGCCAGCGTCGCCGAAGTCAACACCGCGCATTCGAGATGATCGAAAAGGCACGTTTTTAAAATCGGGGCGACATCAATCGGCGTGGCCTGGAGAAAAACATTCTGCCGGTCACGGCCGCCGCGGCGGCGCTCGATCCAGAAAACCGTATTGCGGTCCTCCGATTCCATCAGGAAGCCAAGCTGGACCTGCAATTCCTGAGCTCGCCGCCCGAAATTGAAAACTTCTTCCGGCTTTGAAGGCAGATTTTCGAGTTCACCTCCCAGCCGCGTCAGCGCTTGCTGCAAGCCCAGAAACTCTTCCCCGTTTTCTTCCAGAAATTCGCGGCGGTTTTCGAAAGAAAAGCGTCCCTCGCCCTGCGGCAAAAGCGAAAAGAAAAACATCGAACGCTCGCGCAGGCTCTTGACCGCGCCGGCAAGACCGGCGGAAAGCGCATGATTTCTTTGCAGAGCAGCCTCAATATCCCGGCAGAGTTCTTCGACTCGTCCGTTGCTCACGGCCACGCCAAAATAGCTGCCGGCTACATCTTCCAGTTCATGCGCTTCGTCGAAGATCACCGCGCCGACCTCAGGCAGAATTCCTGCGTCCGGCGCGTATTCCGATTGCTGTTTGATCGCAAGGTCGGCAAAGAAAAGGTGATGATTGACGATGATGATGTCGCTCTCCATCGCGCGGCGATGCATCTCCGTGATGAAGCACTTTTCCCACGAACTGCATTTCTGGCCGAGGCAGGTCTCCGCGCGCGCATCCAGCTTGTGCCACAACGCACTTGCCTCCGGCAGCCCGGCCAGTTCTGCGCGGTCTCCAGTCTGCGTGGTCTTTTCCCAGGCGGCAATGGCGCGATAATGCTCGATCTCTTCGAGGCCGCTGAGAACCGGCTGGTCAGTGAGATCGTAAAGTTTTTTACGGCACAAATAATTCGCGCGCCCCTTCATGTAGCAGACTTTGAGCTGGCCATCGCCATTGGGAAACAGCGCCTGTTCAAGGAACGGGACGTCTTTGTTGAAAAGCTGTTCCTGCAGATTCTTTGTGCCGGTCGAAATGATGACCCGCTTGCCCGAGCGGATGACCGGCAGCAAATAGGCCAGCGTCTTTCCGGTCCCGGTCCCTGCCTCAACGATCAAATGCCGCCGCTCGGCCAGCGCCTGCTCTACGGCCTGGGCCATTTGCAGTTGTCCGCGGCGGAATTCGTAGGCCGGATGCATCTGCGACAACACGCCGCCGGGCGCAAAAAAACTGTGCAGCGAAGCGGCCTGCTTTCGGGGCGGGACGACGGGCTGAGAGGTGGAAACCACGGGAACCTCTATAATACGTCTGCCATCGCCGAGCACACGAACCATTCCTTGACCCGCATCAGGACAAATTCGATGAGTTCCCCGGCACAGTCCGGTGTTCCTACCCTGGCGATTGTCGGGCGGCCGAACGTCGGGAAATCCACATTGTTCAATCGCATAGTCGGATCGAGGCGGGCGATTGTGGGCGACGAACCCGGCATTACCCGCGACCGTCTCTACGGCAAGGCTGAATGGCGCGGGCGCGATCTTCGGATCGTCGATACCGGCGGCATTATTCCTGACGATCAAGACTTTATTCCTGCGGAGATTTTTCGCCAGGCGCGCGTGGCTCTGGAGGAGGCGGCAGCCATCATTATGGTTGTGGATGGGCGCAGCGAACTGGCCGGCCCCGATTTGGAACTTGGGCGTCTGCTTTTGCGGCTTGGAAAGCCGCTGTTCCTGGCGGTGAACAAGATCGACAGCGGGAAGCAAGCTGCGGCGATGCATGATTTTCATCGTCTGGGCATTCGCCGCATATTCGCGGTTTCCGCCGAACACGGGCGCGGGGTGGACGACCTGCTGGATGCGGTTTTAGAGACGGTTCCCCGAAAAGAAGCAACCACAGGGGACACGGAGGGCATAGAAGATCATGCCGAAGATGCCGAGCGTGAGACCCGTGTGGCGATCATCGGGCACCCAAATGTGGGGAAGTCAACTCTGCTGAATTGCCTTAGTGGAGCAAGCCGATCGATCGTTTCCCCCACTCCCGGAACGACGCGCGATGCGGTGGACGAAGTCATCACGCACGATGGCCAGCAGCTGCGCTTCATCGATACCGCCGGAATTCGCCGCAAGGGCAAGACTCATCTCATGGCGGAAAAGCTGTCTGTGGTCATGGCGAGAAAGCACCTTGAATCTTCCGACGTGGCGTTGCTGATGATCGATGCCACCGAAGGAGTAAGCGCGCTCGACGCAGCCATCGCGGGATACGCCCATGAGAGCGGACGCTCGGTAATTATTCTTGTTAACAAGTGGGACTTGGTCGCCAGCGGTGAAAAGAAAGCGGTGAGCCGCGCCAAAAATGCGCGCATGAAAGAAAGCCCGCGGCCCACCGACCGAGCCGCCTATGAGCAGAACCTGCGTTACGGCCTGAAGTTTCTCGACTACGCTCCGGTGCTGTTTATTTCCGCCTCCACGGGGAAGGGAACCGAGAAAATATTGCCGCTAGTGGAAGAAGTGGCGCGCGAGCGGCGCATGAGAATTCCCACGGCGGAGATGAACAGATTTTTGAAGCAAGTCGATTTTGACCGCGCATCGGTTCCGGCGAAGTTGCGCGTAAGAATTTATTACATGACGCAAGCGTCAGTTGCGCCGCCGACGTTCGTTTTATTCACTGACCGCAAAGTGAAACTGCATTTTTCCTACGAGCGCTTTCTGGAAAATCAAATTCGCAAGGCATTCGGCTTTGTCGGCTCGCCAATTTGGATTAAGACCAAGGCCAGCTAGGCAAACTCAGCTTGCGGGAATGATGTTGATGATCGTCGCCGTCATCGTCGCCACAAGTTTTTCCGTGTCTTGCTTCACCGCGAAAGCGTCTGCGGTACAAACGGTCAGCGTTTTTCCGGCCCGCTTCACCTGAGCGCGAGCCACAAACGATTCTCCTACCGCAGGCGAAAGCAAATTTACTTTGAACTCCACGCTCAGCACATCGGCATTTTCTGGCGCCACGCTCATTGCCGCATAACCGCATGCTGAATCTAGAATGCTCGCGATCACACCGGCGTGAATAAAATTATGCTGCTGCGTGAGCTTCGAGCTGAAGGGCATGTGAATCTCTACTGCGCCCGGTTTAACCGCGGTCAGCTCAGCGCCAATCGTCGACATAAGCGACTGCCGCGCAAAACTCTGCCGTACTTTTTGTTCGAACGGCTGCATGCGAGCATTATAGGTGCTTCAAATTTACGAAAATGATCTGCGTTAATCTGCGGCGAAATGATTTATTCGTAGCGCAATGCTTCTACAGGATCGAGCTTCGAGGCGCGCAGCGCGGGAACCAATCCGCTGAACACCCCGACGATCAACAGGACAATGGTCGAAAGCGTGATGGTCATCAGCGAAATGCGAAGGTGAATGTCGGCTTTTCCCGAGGTGTCTTCAAACAGCGGCCCCATGAGTGGCAATGTGCCCACGGCGGCCGCAATAGCGTAGGAGAGCAAAACGCCTACGGCGCCGCCCAACAGCATGATCAGGAGAGTTTCAGCCAGGAATTGAAATTTAATGTGGCGCTTGCGAGCGCCCAGTGCACGGCGCAACCCGATTTCGCGGATGCGCTCATCGACCGATACCAGCATGATATTCATCACGCCTACCCCGCCAATACCGAGTGTTAAAGTCCCGATGAACGCCAGCAGTACTTGCAGGCCGATGGTTAGCGCGTCGATCACTGGGCGGAATTCGTCGCGGCCAAACATCTGAATGGCTTTTGGGTCGGTAGGAGAGAAATTCTGCCGCGTGGCCACCGCCGCCAACACCTGCGCCATGGCCCGCTTTTCGAATTGCGGGGCAATCGGCTCGAAGATCAGCACGGCGGCATCTTTCGTGTTCCAGAGATCCCCGGCAGCCGAGTAGGGAATCCAGGCTGATTCATCGTCGCTGCTGAAGTAATTACTGAGCTGAATTTTGCGGGCCATCACGCCGATTACGGTGAAGCGCACGCCGCCGATCTGGACCGTCTCGCCCACCGCGGGCCTTCCACTGAATAATTGCTCGCGAATGCGGCCGCCGAGGAAGACTACCCGGCGGCGTTCCAGTTCGTCGCTGGCATTGATCCAGCGGCCCTGGGCGGGAACCTCGTTCCGCATCTCGCCATATTCCGGGCAAACGCCGCGCACTGCTGCGGTGCCCACCATGCGGTCCCCATAGGCGATTCCAGGGCGGCGCACGGTTTCAAGGCAAGCATGTTTCACCAGCGGAGCGGTTTCCTTCACCATGTCGAGGTCCGCCTGCTCGAAAACCACTTTCTTGCCCGCGCGTTGGCCGCCGGGTTGCTCGCTGGTTTGCTGGGGCCAACACACCACTGCGCTTTTACCGAAAGCGTCGAAGCCATTGACGAGAATCGAGCGAAAGCTGCTGCCGTACGCGATGAGCAAAGTGACTGTGGTGATGCCCCAAACGATGCCCAGCATGGTAAGCAGGCTGCGAGTAATGTTTCTCCGTAGCGCAATCCAGGCTTCGCGAATGATCTCGATCAACATACGAACTTAATCACTGAAGACATTGGGAACATGGAACTACCCGCCCGCTTCGAAGCGTAACGCTTCAATCGGATCAATCGAAGCTGCCTTGCGTGCGGGATAAAGCGACGCGAGAACAGCGATGGTTCCAAGCAAAGCGGTGGCGGTCAATCCCGAGCCCCAGGTCGGCAGCAAGCCAGCGAAGAAAGTGGGCATCGGCAATAAGTCCACCAGGAAGCACAAGCCGAAAGCGATGCCGAGTCCGATTGCCCCGCTCAGGCCCGCAATCAGCAGGGCTTCGACAAAAAACTGGCGGAGGATGGTTCGCGCCGGCGCGCCTAATGCTTTGCGAACGCCGATCTCTCGGGTGCGCTCGCGCACGGCGACCATCATCACGTTCATGACGCCGATTCCGCCGAGGAATAGCGTCACAATGCCCACCGCGCCCAGGAAATACTTCATGCCGTCGGTCATCTGGCGGAAGGCCTGGGCTTCCTGCACCGTGTCCCAGATGGGACAGGCTTCTTTGTCATTGGGATCGAAGTTGTGCATCTGACCCAGCGCCACGCGGACTTCGCGCTTGCAGGCTTCATGCTGCTCAACCGATTTCGGCGTGACCAATAGTTGGTCAAATGTGGTTGAGGTTCCCGGAGGCTTGTCGGGGAAGTCTCTGCGCATGGCGCCAAAGGGAATGAAGATTTTGTTGACGTCCCAGCCGTCGTAGCTTGAATCCTGTTTCTTGGCCGCCATCACTCCGATCACGGTATAGGGAAACTCATTGAGGTAGAGAGTTTCGCCGACGGCATCACGCCCGGGATAGAGCTGCTTGGCGGCGTCAGTGCCAAGGAAGGCCACCCGGCGGCCTTCGCGGGTATCGTCCCAGTCGTAAAAACGTCCCTGGCCAACGGCCAGGCTGCGAATATCCTGAAATTGGGGTTGCGAGCCGGTAACGAGAAAGGCCGCGTTGTTGTAATTGCTGTGGGCACGAACGTCTTCCTGCTCGAGCTCGGGAATGGTGTACTGACAATCGGGAGTTCCAGCGTAGATTGCCGCCATGTCCGAGTCGTCCCAGTGAACGGTGCGGCCGGCGCGAATCCCGCCGGCTTGCAGGCTGGTGCGGCCGTGAAACACGATCATGACGTCTTTGCCGAGGGTCTGCGCCTGAATCTCCTGGCCTCTTCGCAAGCCCTCGCCGGCGGCAGTCATCAGCACGATGGAGATGATGCCCCAGGCAATCCCGAACATGGTGAGGAAGGTGCGCAGCTTATGCGACCATAAAGTGCGCAACACATCGCCGATAAGATCGCGTAAGACCATGCGAAGATTGGACGTGCGGCCAGCCTGAACGTGAGCCAGCAGGCGGCTAGGTTTAAGTACGTGCAGCAGAGGCCGTTGGTTCCCCGCATTTTCGGCCGAATTGCCAGGCCGAGGCTGAGCGCCAGACACTCGGCGGGAAATTTACAATACAAAAATGTCAATTCGAGTTATAGGGGCCGGGCTTGCGGGATCAGAGGCGGCATGGCAGTGTGCGCGCCGCGGAGTTGCAGTTGAATTGTTCGAGATGAGACCCATCCGATCCACGCCCGCGCACCAGACGGCAGATTTCGCCGAACTGGTCTGCTCCAATTCGCTGAAGTCCGATTCCGAAAACACCGCGCCATGGCTCCTGAAAGAAGAAATGCGGCGGGCCGGATCGTTGTTGCTTGAAATTGCCCGCCAGTCGGCGGTCCCGGCCGGCCACGCTCTCGCGGTCGATCGCAATGCCTTCGCAGCGGGGGTGACCGATGCAATCTCACGTCACCCCATGATCACGATCCGCCGGGAGGAGATGACACGGATTGACGAATCTGAGCTCACGATTATCGCCACCGGGCCGTTAACTTCAGATGCGTTGTCGCGAGAGATCGCACGGCTAAGCGGGGCATCTCATCTTTATTTTTTCGATTCCATCAGTCCGATCGTCGAGGCGGACTCGATTGACGTGTCGAAGGTGTATCTGGCGGCGCGCTATGACAAGGGCACGGCGGACTACATTAACTGTCCGATGTCGAAGGAGGAATATGATCGCTTTTATGATGCGTTGGTCGCCGCGCAATCGGTGGAAGCGAAGGATTGGGAAAACCTGAATTACTTCGAGGGCTGCCTGCCAATCGAAGAGATAGCGCGCCGCGGACGAGACACTTTGCGCTTCGGCCCGATGAAGCCGGTCGGGCTGAAAAACCCTCAGACGGGCAAGATGCCATACGCCGTGGTGCAGTTGCGGCAGGAAAACCTGCGTGCGGACTCCTACAATCTCGTCGGTTTTCAAAATCACTTGAAGTTCGGCGAGCAGGCGCGGGTCTTGCGCTTGATTCCGGGCCTGGAGGGCGCCCGCTTTCTACGTTATGGGCAGATTCATCGCAATACTTACATCAATGGACCGACCTTGCTGACTGAGACTTTGCAAATGAAACAGCACCCGCAGGTTTTGTTTGCCGGGCAGATTTGCGGCGTGGAGGGGTATGTGGAATCGATTGCCACTGGGCTGATGGCCGGAATTCATGCCGCAGCCCTGGCGAATGGCGAGCGTCCGGTCGCGCTGCCGCGCGCGACCGCATTCGGTTCGCTGATTCACTACGTTACTCATGCCGACCCGAAAAAATTCCAGCCGGCGAATATCACCTTCGATCTGCTGCCGCCGCTCGAGCGGAAAATTCGCGACCGCAAAGAACGGCATCGAGTGCAATGCGAATTGGCGCTCGGGGAATTCAACAGATGGCTGGCCAATGAAGCACTTGATCCGCGTGAATCAGCGTTGATCCGCGGCGAGCATTAGAGAATGATGCGATCGTCGCCGACGCGCCTGGTGACGTGTTCGCGGTCGAAGTATTCCAGGAGCGGAATCGCGTACTTTCGCGTTACGCCTGTGATGTCTTTAAAGCGGGCGATATCGAGCTTGGGCGATTTGCCCCTCTCGGCCGCCAGCCGGGCGCGCAGCTCAGCCAGGGCGTTCTTATGAAAGACAAGGTCCTCGGAGATCTTGATCAGGATCTTCTCCCGCAGCAGCAGCGTGACAATCTTCTGGGCGCGGGCTTTATCAACTTTGAGGCTGCCCAGAACTTCCTTCATAGAAGGCACTTTCAATCCCGCCGAGGCGAAGGCATGTTCGATGATCTTCTGCGATTCCGCCTCTTCGTCTTTCATGGCGACGCCGCGCCCGGCCAGCCGCACGACATCGCCCGCGAGCTCGATATTTTTTTCTTTGATGGCATCGTCAATCGCCCGCCCGAAGGCGTCGGGTGACGCGTCGGCAAGACTTCCGCGCAGCTCTTCCCGGCTCATTCCGGCCACGAGGGGGTTTTTGCGGTGAAAGGTTTCGAGCGTGGCAATGAGCCGGCGGTGCAATTCATGCAGCGCGGATTTCGGAAGCAGGGTCTCGTGCACCAGCGTGATCTCGGGCAGGCCGGCGGCGGTCTTTACGATCCGGTCGCGCCGCCACCCGGTGCGGGCGATGGCGTCGGCGATGGTCAAGCCCCGCATCCCGGTGGCGATTACGCGAACAAGCAACGCCTCGGCGTCAATTTTGATCAACTCACCCAGTTGTGCGATGCGGGCCGAGGCATCTTTGACCTTCACGGGCGGCGAGTTTTCAATCACGACCCCACCGCCGATGGTTATTACTGGAGAAAACCTGCGGATGATGAAGCGATCTCCCGGCAGCAGCAGCGTGGGTTCGGCCAGGCGCAGCCGTGCGAATGCGGTCTCTCCAGGGCCGACCTGCTTCGCTCCATAAAGCGCCACGGTTGCTACCGTTTCGAAGGTGTACGAATGGAAGTGCACCCGGGCGCGGTCTTTGAGCGGCTTGGCGGAAGGCAACAGCGAAAGTTGAACGTCTAGTTGCGAAGTGGAGGCGAAGGTCGCGGAGGGCGCCACTGTCATACCGCGGGCAAGGCCGTCTGTAGCGATCCCCGCCAGGTTCAGCGCGGTACGTTGTCCAGCCACGGCTTCTTCGGCGGCGGCCCCGTGCACCTGAACTCCCCTCACCCGGACGGGCCCCCGCGCCGGAACCACGTCGAACTCCGCATCCTTCTTGATGCTTCCCGAAATCAAGGTTCCCGTCACGACTGTGCCGAAGCCTTTCATGGAGAACACCCGGTCGATGGGAAGCCGAGCGAGGCTGGTAGAGTCGCGGGCAGGTACTTCGGCAGCGATGGCTGTCAGCGCCTGCTTCAATTCACTGATGCCATCACCGGTAAGCGAGCTGACAGGAATAATGGGAGCGCCATTGAGGAAGGAGCCGCGAAGGAAATCCTCGACCTCAAGCTGGACTACTTCGAGCGTGTCTTCATCCACAAGATCGGACTTCGTCAGGACGGTAATGCCGCGCCGCACTGAGAGCAGGCGGCAGATATCAAAGTGCTCGCGAGTTTGCGGCTTGATGCCCTCATCAGCCGCGATGACTAGCAATACCAGGTCGATGCCGCCGATACCGGCGAGCATATTGCGCACGAAGCGCTCATGCCCGGGAACATCGACGAAGCCGAAGCGGAAGGTTTCCCCGGTAGGGGTGGGCAATTCCAGATGCGCAAACCCAATATCGATGGTGATGCCGCGCCGTTTTTCTTCCTCCAGCCGATCGGCGTCGATCCCGGTGAGAGCTTTGACCAGCGCGGTCTTTCCGTGGTCGATGTGGCCGGAGGTTCCGACAATGATGGAGGGCATGGAAAAGAAATGATACTAAAGGTTAGAAGACCCCGCGCCGGTAGGGCGGGACGCCCGGAGGGCAATTTGCCGCTTGCCTGCAGCGAGCCAGGGCTCTCCGCGGTAGGAATCTGCCACCACCCAGGCGGCGGTTGTCAGCACAGAGGAGATGATGATCTCGCCCTTCTGAAAGTCGTTTAACGAACCCGCGACGGCTTTTGGGACCCACACCAGCAGCGTGAACAAGCCGATCTGCAGCGCCGAGAGTGTAGCCGCCAGCCGCGCAAATACGCCGATAAGCACTGCCACGCCCGCAACGATGAACGCCGCCCCGGTGAAATATGCCCAGGCCACGTGCCATGGCAGCCAGCCCGGCACCAGTCCAGCAGTGTTCTCGAGATAAGTGAAGTGGGCAATGCCAAAGGGAATCAGGGCCGCGCCGTAGAAAATCCTCGCGATGCGCAGGCCCGATTCTCCAGTGGCGAAAGCAAGGTGCTGGCGGTCCCAGTCGGTGGCGAACCACGCATACAACACCCAGGCGGCGGCTACCATGACTGCGATCTTGCAACATGACCAGTAAACATCCACGGTGACGCCGTGAAGCAGGCCGGGAAGTCGCAAGAGCACCAGCCAAAGGAGCAAATAGGAAAGCAGCAAGCGTGCCGCGGGGGAAGCCGTGTGCCGCGACAGGAGACCCGCTCCACATCCGAGCGAGATGAAGGCGCAAAGATAAATTAGGAGTACGCGCGCCGGCAACCGGTCGGGCACCGGTTCCCATAAGACTGTGAAATCGCGCTTCACCAGGCCGAGAATTCCTATGGCGATCATGGCTGTGGCAAAAGCCGCGTGACCGGCGCTGGCGA
>Ga0335072_10016257_pt1 | contig 10552 bp, 4 predicted proteins | sample Lox_Sample_21_FD_206725 | JGI IMG/M metagenome (GOLD analysis project Ga0335072, IMG submission 206725) | Soil microbial communities from Loxahatchee National Wildlife Refuge, Florida, United States - Lox_Sample_2.1 | ecosystem: Environmental > Terrestrial > Soil > Wetlands | place: USA: Florida... | reverse complement strand
TGAGTTGTCGCCGTTGGGCCGGCGAGAAGGAAGAGCAGCATCGGCGGACCATGTTGCAGCCGTCTTGCCGTTCACATCGAGCGCAAACTTCGCCACTCCGCCCTGTAGATCGAAATATTGCACGGCAATGTCGAAGCGGCCGGACTGGCCCGAATACGCCCATTCGGCCGAGCACGCGGGCGAAGCCGCAGGGGCTGGAGCCCGATCGTCTTTTGGCGCCACCTGCGGCACGACTGAAGTCGTGCGCTGACTCTTCGCCCCGCTCCCGGCGCCTTCCGCTAGCCCTGATGTCGCAAAATTGCACACGACGGCCTTCCCGCGCGAGGCGTCTTCCCACGGTGTGACGTCGACGACCTTGTAGCCGGTGAGGTGCGCGTCTTCGGCTTCGAGTCGGCCCGGGTAGTGTCCTGCGCGGCCGGCGTCGTCGGAAATGCCGCTGAGCTTGAGAAAGTACTGCACAATCGCGTCGCGCCAAACGATGGCGTGGCCGGCCTGGTAGACCAGCCGTGCGCGCACGTCTTCGAAGGTCTTCTCGTTGATCCGGCCTTTGAGCGAATCCCACTCCCGGGCTAACTCGGCGGCCTGCTCCGCGCCGGAATAGTGGTCGTCATAGATCGACTGGATCACCGTCTTGCCGAAGTGCAGCCGATACGTATACGGCACGTGATGGAAAAAGAGCAGGAGATTGTCCGGGCAGGTTTTCAGCGATTCGTAGATCGCCGCGACCTCAGACGGATATTGACCAATGAAACCGGTGCCCGTGGCCACAGTTCGGTCCATGCCCACGCCATCGTGATCGGCGCGGTGCCATTGGCCCCATCCATTGCGTTCGCTCGATTCGATGTTGGGGCCGTAGTGGCTGCCGGTGATATCGGTGAGCGTCTGGAGGCCCAGCGTGCCCGTGTAGTGTTCATACGCGGGCCAGCTCTGCATGAGCATCTTCGTTACGGTGCGGACCACGTCTGGATCGTTGCTGAGCGTCTGGCGCGTCCATTCGATGGCGATCTGTTCCGCGGTGAGGCTGGGGTCCCATGCCAGGCGTCCGAAGGCATAGAGATTGGCCAGCGCCAACGGAGATCCCAGCCACGCATCACGGCCCACGCAGGCCACACCAACCATGCCGCCGAACGGGCGATGAGATGTCTTGCCTGCGACGAGGTCTTTCACCGGCGTGGCGTGGTTGTCCGCGTCGAGATCGAAGTCCAGCATCTCTTTCCACATCGGCGCGAGATACACAAGGTGCCGCTGCTGGCCGGTGTACTCCTGCGTGATCTGCACCTCCATCGCTTCGTTGGTTTCGCGCAGCCCGCCGAAGAGCGGCGAAACGGGCTCGCGCGCCTGGAAGTCGATGGGGCCGTATTTGATCTGTACGATCACGTTCGGCGCGAATTGGCCGTCGAGCGGATGAAAGATGTCGTAGGCGGCGCGGGCGCGATCGGCCTTCGGATCGTTCCAGTCGAGGTGGTGGTTATAGACGAAGGCACGGTAGAGCACGACTCCACCATGCGGCGCGAGCGCGGCGGCAAGGGTGTTGGCGGCATCGGCGGGCGTGCGGCCAAAGCTGGCGGGGCCCGGCTGGCCTTCAGAGTCGGCCTTCACGGTGAAGCCAGCGAAGTCGGGGATGAGCCGGTAGATCTCATTCGCCTTGCGCGTCCACCACTGCTTCACGGCGGCATCGAGCGGATCGTAGGTCGCAAGGCCGCCGATCCTCTGCGGGCTGGCGATGTCCACGCTCATCGCCAGCCGCACACCCCAGGGGCGCATGGCGTCAGCAATGCGCGCCATTTCTTTCAAGTGATCGGCATCGAGCAGCTGCGGCGCGGCATTCACGTTGTTCACGTTGCAGCCGTTGATTCCGATCGAACCCAGCAGCCGCGCGTACTCGCCGACGGGTGTAAGGTCGTCGCGCACGTGGCCAGCATCGAAAAAAATCGACCGGCCGGCGTAGCCCCGCTCGATCGAGCCGTCGGGATTATCCCATTCATCGACCCAGCGGATCGGCATGGCAGGCGAACTTGTAATCGTGGTGTTGGGAGTCCAGCCAGAAGTCGCGAGCGTGCGGATCAAGGCGAAAGCGCCGTAGAGCGTACCTCGTTCATCGCCCCCCGCAATGATGACGAGTTGCTTTCCAGCAGAGTTCTCGCCGGAGATCCAGAAACCTCCTGGCGGAAGTGCGGTTGGCACATTGAATCTGGGAAATTCGGCCCGCACCTCTTCGACCGTCCCCAACACGACGGCTGAGTCACTGTTGTTGCCGCCGATCGATGGCTTCGAACCGAACAGGCGATCGACGGCGCGAACAAGTTCGGTGAGTGCGGTCGTCTCGAGCGGTTGGCGGCCCAGGGCCCGGATGTGTAATGGGATTGGCGGAAGGCCGTGAAGATAACCGTGCCGAAGCCACGCCTGGTCGGCCGTCTGCGCCGGCGACGCGAGCACGTCCGCGAACAAGCCGGCGAGCATGAGCCCCGCTGCCAAAGCGATTTTCTTATGGACGAATGTCACGGACCGACCCCGCGCACACCCAGTTCTATCACTTCAGGGCGAGAGTCTGCGCGTTGCGTCAAAACGGCGCCGATATTCAAAAGGCCGATGCCGGCTCACTGCACCGTAAGCGACAGAGTCGTGGTATGCGTAATGGCCGTGATGCCGTTGTTCGACTGGGCGGTGATGGTCAGCTTGTAGTTGCCGGCGGGCGTCGGCGGAATGGGCGGCGGCCCGTGATTGTAGTAGTTGTAGCGCGAGTTGCACGCGGTCGCGCCCAGAGCGCAGACAATTCCTAGGAGCACGACCAGCGCGAGGTTGCCGATCCACCTGCGGCGCCGCAGGCCGAGCCCGATCAGCGCCAGGGCGCCTGGAAGCACCAGGGCCCACGTTGCCGGGCCGGGGCCACGGCCGATGCGTGGACGAGCCAGAGCGCCGGAGCCGAGCTGGGTTTCAATGACCATGGTGCTGGTGGGCGGGCACACTGTTGTGCCGCCGGATTGCTTGGTGCACGCCGTGGGAGTGCTGCTCAGGATCTCCAGATTCTCCGGCGTGAAGGTGCACGACGACTGATCGGGGAGCCCCTGGCAGGACAGCGTGATGAACATGGGAGCCGTCAGCGACGCGTTGTTGACTGGCTTGATCGTTATTACGGCCTGCTGCGACTGGCCCAGAGCGACGGAAAGCGTAGCCGGTGAAACAGAGATCGAAAAATCGGGTGCGGTGGATCCTGCATCGGCATGAATCCTGCTCAACTGCGAAACCGAACCCCGATGCGACGCATCGCCGAGATAGACGGCGCGCAGCGCGTGGTCGCCGTCGGCCAGATCGATCGAAAGCGTGGCATGCCCGTCGGAATCGAGCGGCGCGCCGGCCAGCTGCCGGCCATCCTCGTCGATAGCCACGGCGCCCGCAACCGCCGGTCGGTCGCTGCCGCTGACGTTCACATCGAGCGTTGCGTGGGTGCAGCCATCCTGCGTATGCGTCTCTGCAGTCAGCGTTGTCTGTGTGGGCTGCGGCGGGAAATCGATCGAGGCCGCAAATGCGGGCATTGCCACCGCGAGAACGATTCCCGCAACCATCTCAGGCCGCAGGGCGCGGCCGATCAAACTTCTCACGTTCCCCTGCTCCAAATCGAATGCCAAAGTGCGTTTCGCCTGCTTGTGTCGGCGCGTCTTCCCATTGTATCCGGCGCGGGCGGGCGGCCGCCGTCATGGACACTCGTTGGACGCGGCGGGGCCGGATTGGGCAGTGAACGGGAGCTGCGGGAATTCCTGGGCCACTGCATTTCGAATCCGGCGCACTCAATGTCGATGCGACCGAATGTGGCAGGCCGCAATGACTCGGGAATTGCCGGAAGATCGAAGACCGGGAGGGTTCTGGACAACGCCGGCCTGGGGATGTGCGTCACGCATCGCGCAGCAATTGTGCGGGGTTGACGCCCAATGCGCGGCGCGCGGGAATCCAGGTAGCCGCAAGTCCGACCAGCATCATGGTAAGTGCCGCACCGGCGAGCACCAGCGGATCGCGGGGCGTTGCCTCGTAAACCAGCGCGCCCAGGAGGCGGCTGGCCAGCACACCGAGCAGAACGCCAGCCGCCGAGCCCGACAGCAGCAGAATGAGCGGCCGGGCCAGCGCCGATCGCATCACTTGTCCGCGTTGCGCACCCAGCGCCACGCGAATGCCCAGTTCGCGCATGCGCTTGGAGACCGAATAGGCGGCCATTCCGAAGATTCCCGTGACCGCCAGCATCGCCGCCAGCAATCCCATCACGCTCAGGGCCGCTGTGGCCACGCGGGCCGGGAACAGCACCAGGGCAAGAGCGTCTGGCCATGGCTCGATGTTAAGAGGCAGGCTCGAATCGATCCCGGTAATCACGCGACGCATCGCGCCGGCGACTTCGGACGGCAGTAATGCTGAGCGGACGACAAGGGTGGTGTCGCCGTCGTGTTCCTGCGCCAGCGGAAAGAACATGGCAGGTCTGGGTTCTTCGGTGAGCGACATATATTTTCCGTCTTCGACTACGCCGGCGATTTCGTAGAGGGTCTTGTCTCCGCGAAGAAAGTGGCGTCCCATCGCGGGCGCGTTGCCGAACATGTTGCGTGCGAAGGTCTCATTCACAAGAGCGACGTTCGGCCTGCTGGCATCGTCAGCCCACGTGAAGTCGCGGCCGGTGAGCAGGCGAGTACCTGCGGCCTGCAGGTAGCCCGGCGAAATGGAAAAATACTCCGGCGACATGACGCTGTTCGAGGGTCTCAGATCGGTCGTGCCCTCGCGATATACCGACGAATCGCTGTCGCTGGCACTGAGCGGAGCATTGTTGATGATTCCCACTGCCGTTACGCCGGGGATGCGCGCGGCCTGTTCGAGGATGCGGCGTTGAACGGGGAGCGAGGTGTCGTCCGTGTAGCCTGCCATGTGCATGTCGGTCGTGGCCACTACCGCTCCCTCCGGCAAGAAGCCCAGGGGCGCGTGCAGTGAGCGCTGCATGCCGCGCAGCGAGACCAGCGATGCCGTCACCAGCAGCGCGCACAGCGCGATCTGCAACACCAGCAGCGCGTCGCGCAGGGTGAGGCGGCGAATCAGGCCGGCGGCCGTAGACCCGCTCTTGAGTGTTTGGGCGGCATCGGTGCGCCAGATCTGCCGCGCCGGCATGAGGCCGGGCAGAATGCCGCTGACCAGCGAAAGTAGAAATGCGACTCCATAAACCCGGGTGTCAGGCGACGTCGAAATGTGGATTGGGAACTCCGCGATCGGCTGCCAACGGCTCAGCCCCGCCAGCAGCGCAGCGGCGACCAAGGTGCCGGCGATGCCTCCTGCGATGGAAACCACAACCGCTTCGGTAAGGACCTGTTGCAGGATTCGCCACCTCGTTGACCCGATAGAGAGCCTGATGGCAAGTTCGCGCGCGCGGTCGGCCGAGCGTGCCGCGAAAATCCCGGCGAGGTTGGCGCAGGCTGCGGCCAGCACCAGAAGGGCGAGCACCATGATCGCGGCGAGAAAGGCTCGCGTCGGAGCTCCAAGCATATCACCCATCAATCCCGGCTTGAACAGGCGTAAGGTCAGGCCATCGTCGTCCTTCGGATGCTCACGGGTCATGTGGCGCGCCACGACGTTCAGGTTGTCCGTGGCCTGCGCCGCATTGACGCCCGCCTTCAGCACGCCGAGGACATTAATTCCGTGATTTCCGCGCTTGTCGAGGTAGTTGTAGCCCTCGATCTGCTCTTCATTCACCATGGGCATCCAGAATGCGGGCCACAAGAACAGTTCGGTTCCGTTGAAGCTCGCCGGAGCCACGCCGACAATGGTGAACGGGTGCTTGTCAAGCTCCACCGTCATGCCCACTACGCGCGGATCGGCATCGAAGTGGGCGTGCCAGAAGGCGTCGCTCAGCACAATGTAAGGCGCCGAATTTGCGCCGCGCTCGTCACTTGGCTGAATAAGCCGGCCGAGCGCGGGCTTCACGCCCAGCATGTCGAAGTAGTTGCCGGAGACTTCGTAAAGAAAGCACCTCTCCGCGCTACCGCCGGTACTCAGTCCCGCGAGGCCGATGCGGTAGGCGGCCATATCGCTGAAGGCGGAGTTGCGTGCGCGAAAGTCGAGATAGTCGGGGTAAGAGTGAGTCGTCCATGCCGGTTCGCGATGCTCGATCTGCACCAGGCGGTCCGCGCCGGCCACTTTCAGCGGGCGCAGCAGGATTGCATTCGCCACCCCGAAGACCACCACGTTTGCCCCAATGCCCAGCGCCAGCGTGACAATGGCCGTGAACGCAAAGCCCGGCGAACGGCGCAACTGGCGCAACGAATAGCGGATGTCGCGGCTAAGGCCGTTCAGACCGAGCGTTGCGTCGGCCTGCACTACACGTTCGCGGGTTGAGGTACGGTTGCCAAAGCGCACCCGCGCATCGCGGCGCGCCTCTTCGCGTGACATTCCAGCGGCGATGTTTTCTTCGGTGCGCATCTCAATGTGCGCCTGGAGTTCGGCGTCAATTTCGCGTTCGATTTGCAAGCGGCGGAAGAGATTGGCGATGCGATTGAAAATGGCCATCGGATTTCTCCTGAGCTATGGTTACTCGCTGCGCAGCGCCTGCATGGGATCGATGCCGGCGGCGCGGCGCGCCGGCACCAGGCAGGCAATCGCCGCGATCAGCATCAGTAGAGCGGCAACGGCGGCATAGGTGATCGGATCGAGCCGCGAAACACCGAACAGGAGCAAATCGACAGCACGGCTGGCAATCATGGCTCCGCCAAGGCCGAGCGCGACTCCGAGCGCAGTGACGGCCATTCCCTGCCGCACAATCAGGGCCAGGATATTTGCGCGGGATGCGCCCAGCGCCGTGCGCACACCGATTTCACGCGTGCGCTCGGCCACGCTGCTGGAAAGAACGCCATAGATGCCGGTGGCGGCCAGCACCAGCGCCACCAGACCGAACGCTTCAAACAGAACCAGCACAAACCGCCGCTGCGCAATGGAGATATCGAGTAGACGGCTCATCGTCAGCACGCGCACGATGGGCTGATCCTTGTCGACGCGCCAGATGGCATCGCGGACTGCCGGCGCCAAAGCCGCCGCATCGCCTCGGGTGCGAATCACAAACGAGAGCGAGTCGTCGGCGAACCAAGTCTGCTCACTCGAAAGGTAGGCGGCGAAAGGCTGGTTCATCTCGAGCGACGTCTGGCGGACATCGCCGACCACGCCGACCACGGTATACCACGGCCGGTCTGTTGGACCGACATGCAGGCGCTTGCCGATTGCATTCTGGATCGGATTCGGGCCCGGAAATTGCCGCCGCGCGAGCGTCTCGCTGATGAGCGCGGCCTGCGGTGCATCGGCAGTGTCGCGCTCGTCGAGAAAGCGGCCACGGATAAGCGGAATGCCCATGGCCTGGCAGTAGCCGGGACTGATGGCATAACGAAAGACATTGCGTCCGCTGTTCGGATCGTCGTTTTCGAAGTGCGCGCCGTAAAGCGCCACCCAGGAGGGATCGTCGCTGAGCGGAAGCAGGCTGGTAAAGGCCGCGGCAGTGACGCCGGGAACGTTTCGCACTTCATCCAGCGCCCGCTCGAAGAAGTGGCGTCGCGCGCTGTCGCCGGCTCCATGTGCGAAATCGGGATTATCGAATTTGTGGCCCGCGGTCTGCACCTGGAGGGTGAGCAGGTCGGCGGTGTTGAATCCCGGGTCGACGGCGAGCAGCCGCCGCATGCTGCGCAAGAGCAGTCCCGCACCAACGAGCAGGACCAGCGCCAGAGCGACTTCACTCACGACCAGCGCACTGCGAGCCCACTGACGGCTTCCGGCGGCCGTGCGCGCGTTCTGCTGAACGCCAGGCTGCAACTGCACGCGAGGAGTCTGCACGGCGGGAATCAACCCCGCGGCAAGTCCCGCAAGCGCTGTAAGCGCAAACGCAAATGCGAAGACTGGCGCGTTCAAGGCGATGGCGTCGGCGCGCGGAAGACCCGGAGGACTGAGCGCGACAAGCACTTGCAAGCCGGCCAGCCCCACGCCCATACCCAGCGCCCCGCCAATCAGAGCGAGCAGCAGGCTCTCAGTGAGCAACTGGCGAATGAGCCGCGCCTTGTCTGCTCCCAGGGTGGCGCGCATGGCGAACTCGCCCTTCCGCTCGACCGCGCGCGCGAGCAGAAGATTGGCGACGTTGACGCAGGCGATTACAAGCACCAGCAAAACCGCGCCGAGCACGGCCAGCAGCGCCGGCCGCACCGCGCGCACCATGTCGCCCTGAAGCGAATCGACGATGAGGCCGCCGCTCAACGTGGCCCAGCGCGGGCGCGGAAACGCACTCGACGGATTGGCGGCGATGCGATTGAGTTCGGAGCGGGCGTCGTCGAGGCGGGTGCCGGGGCGAAGGCGCCCGGCGATACGCAGATGATGGCCCCACGCCCAGGTGTTGAAGTTTTCGAGCGTGGCCACGTCGTATTGGAGGGGCGCCCAGAGTTCGGCCGTGGACGAAAGGACATTCTCAAAGCCGCGCGGCATCACGCCGACAACGGTATAGGTGTCGTCGTTCAAGCGGACCGCAGCTCCAACGATTGCCGGATCGGCTGCGAATTGCCTGCGCCACAGCTTATCGCTGAGGATGACGACCTTGGGCCCACGAAACACATCGTCAGCGGCAACGAAATCGCGGCCCAGCGCGGGCCTGACGCCCAGCATGCGAAAATAGCCGGCGCTGATGCTCTGCCCGTCGAGACGCTCTGGCTTGTCGGCGCCGGTCATCACCGGCTGCCAGGGCCCGAACGTCGACATCGATTCGAACGACCGGCTGCGCGCGAGCAGCTCACGATAGGTGCCGAATGTGGTTTCGCTGCGCTGGGATTTGAAGATATCCCACACGGTGACGAGCCGGTTGGCGTGCGGATACGGCAGCGGCTCGAACAGGATGGGATTCACGGCGCTGAAGATGGCCGTGCTGGCTCCAATGCCGAGGGCAAGGATTGCGATGGCGGTCGCGGAGAAGCCGGGCGAGCGGCGCAACTGCCGCAGCGCGAACCGCAGATCGCGGGCGATGCTCTCGAGCGTGAGCGCCGCATCGGCCTGCACCGTTCGCTCGCGTGTCGATGCGAGATTTCCGAAGCGCACCAGCGCGTCGCGGTGCGCCTCGTCGGGCGACATGCCGGCCGCGAGGTTCTCCTCGATGCGCATTTCGATGTGCGCACGCATTTCGGCGTCGATCTCCCGATCGACCTGCGATCGGCGGAACAGGTTGGCAATGCGGCGCGCGAGCGCCATAGCGATTCCTTTCCTCAGGCGTAGCGCAGGGCTCTCACGCAAAGCGCAAAACGGCGCGCACGCCTTTCACGAGCTGATCGAAGCTCTCCTCGGCCTGCTGGAGCTGCTTGCGACCCTGCGCGGTGAGCTTGTAATACTTGGCCTTGCGGTTGGTTTCGGTCATCGCCCACTCCGATGCGATCCAGCCGGTCTGCTCCATGCGGTGCAGCGCGGGATAGAGCGAGCCCTCTTCCACCCGTAGCAATTCATCCGAAGCACGCTGGATATGGAGGACGATTCCGTAGCCGTGCAGCGCGCCGGTCCGTTCCAGCGTCTTGAGCACCAGCAAATCGAGCGTTCCTTGAAGGTCATTCTTGGCCATGTTCTGATTTTTCCTTTTGAACTTCTTCTCAAGAAGTCTAGGCATAGAAATCTAGGTCTGTCAAGCGTGGTTCGAATGCGCAATTCAAAGTTCGTAGTTCAAAGTTGGCCGTCTTAACGCCGCCCATCGCGCTGTGGAGAACCGGGAATCCGCAGACTGATCGTCAGCACCAAATCGAAGCCTCTTCATCCGGTCAGCGCAGGACAAAACTCGGAGCACTGCACGGTGAACAGCGAACGGCCCTTCCGCGTTATCCTTTGGGATTGAGGTATTGGCCATGACTCAAGCAACAAGCCGTCCGCAACTCGCCCATCTTGCCGCCATTCTCGACGACCTTCGCGCCCGGGGCACGCACTTCAGGCTGCGCGTGCTCGACGACCAGCAGGCCCCAGTGTGCCATTACGACGGCCGTGAGGTCATCAATCTCGCCAGCAACAACTATCTCGGTCTGGCCAATCATCGCAAGCTCATCGAAGCAGCCATCGCCGCGACGCGCGAGTTCGGCGTGGGCTCGGGCGCCGTGCGCACCATCGCCGGAACCATGCGCATCCACATGGAGCTTGAAGAGAAGATCGCGCGCTTCAAGAATGTCGAAGCATGCGTTGTATTCCAGAGCGGCTTTGCCGCCAACGCCGGTACGGTGAGCGCGATCCTGGGCAAGGACGACTTCATCTTGTCCGACGAGCTCAATCACGCCAGCATCATCGACGGCGCGCGCCTCTCACGCGCGAAAATCAAAGTCTTCCGCCACAAGGATGTCGCCCACTGCGAAGAGCTGCTGAAGGAAGTCGCAAACGAACCCGGCCACAAGCTTGTCATCACCGACGGCGTTTTTTCCATGGATGGCGACATCGGCCCCGTAGATAAGCTGGCCCCGCTGGCGGAGAAATACGGCGCCATCATGATGGTCGACGATGCGCACGCGTCGGGCGTGCTGGGCCGCAACGGCCGCGGGTCAATTGA
>Ga0335072_10016256_pt1 | contig 10552 bp, 11 predicted proteins | sample Lox_Sample_21_FD_206725 | JGI IMG/M metagenome (GOLD analysis project Ga0335072, IMG submission 206725) | Soil microbial communities from Loxahatchee National Wildlife Refuge, Florida, United States - Lox_Sample_2.1 | ecosystem: Environmental > Terrestrial > Soil > Wetlands | place: USA... | reverse complement strand
CGCGCTGGTCGAGCTGCACGCCACCGACTGGCGTGGCGCGGGACTCGAAGGGTTCGGCAAGCCGACGGGCTACCTCGAGCGGCAGCTCCGTCGCTTCAACGGACTGTGGGAGCACAACCGCACGCGCGAGCTGCCGCAGGTCGACGAGGTCGGCGCGTGGCTGTCAGAGAACATCCCCGAGTCGCCGCCGGCGACGATCGTGCACGGCGACTACCGGCTCGGAAACACGATGTTCGCCCCGCGCTCGCCGGCGCAGCTGATCGCCATCCTCGACTGGGAGATGGCGACGATCGGCGATCCCCTCGCCGATGTTGGCTACATGCTCATGCACTGGACCGAGCCGGGCGATGCCCGCGGCAAGTTCAACCTGAACAACGTGACGCTGCAGCCAGGTTTCCCCACACGGGCCGAGCTCACGGCCTCCTACGAGGAGCGGTCGGGACGGTCCGTGCGCGCGCTCGATTGGTACATGACGCTCGCGCTGTGGAAAGCGGTGGTGTTCATGGAGGGCAACTACAAGCGGGCGCTATCGGGGTCGACCGACGATCCGTATCTGAAGACGTTCGGCGAGGGCGTTGTCGAGATCGCCGACCGCGCGCTCACCGTCTCGCGGCATGGCCTCTGACGAGTATCCGGGACTGCTGGTCGACTGGGGCGGCGTCTTGACGAGCGACGTGTTCGCGTCGTTCAGTGCGTTCTGTGAGCTCGAGGGACTCGAGCGGGACGAGCTGTCGCGAGTCTTTCGGACCGACGCGGAATGCACCGAGCTGATCCTCGGCCTCGAGACCGGCGCGGTCGCGCAAGAGGAGTTCGAGCCGCGGGTGGCCGGACTGCTGGGCGTGGCGGCACCCGGTCTGATCGACCGGCTGTTCGCGGACGCCCGGCCCGACGAAGACATGCTGCAAGCGGTCCGCCGTGCCCACGCCGGCGGGGTCCGGACGGGGCTCGTGTCGAACTCCTGGGGAACGAGGCGCTATCCACGAGATCTCCTAGCGGAGCTGTTCGACGGCGTGGTGATCTCCGGAGAGGTCGGTCTGCGCAAGCCGGCGCCGGAGATCTATGCCCTCGGCGCCGAGCGCATCGGGCTCGAGCCGTCCGACTGCGTTTTCGTCGACGACCTGAAAGCCAATCTGGCTCCGGCGGCCGAGCTCGGGATGGCAACCGTTCGCCACCGCGCCGCGGACGAGACGATCCCAGAGCTCGAGCGGCTCCTTGGCGTGAGCCTTCGGTGACTCGCGCGCTGTCGCTGGCGGTTCTCGCATTCGCGCTCACCGGCTGCGGGACCTCGTCGCCGTCGCTGGGTCGGCTTCGCCGTCAAGCGACGCGCATCTGTCAGCTCACGCTGGCCAGCTCCGACCGTATTGCGCCGCCGGCGCTTCCGTCGGACACCGCGCCGTTCTTGCGCCGCGGCGCCTCGGCGCTTTCGATCGAGCTTTCGGAGTTGCGGACGCTGAAGGCTCCGGCCGCGAACGAAGCTCCCTACTCGGCCGCTCTGGCGGCACAGTCTCGTCAGCTGACTCTCCTCGACGGGACGATCCGCGATCTCGACCGCGGTGCCGACCCGGTGAGCGCGATCAAGACGCTTCAGCGGCGGCTCGCGCCGACCGAGTCCGCAGAAGACGCGGCGTGGCGCACGCTGGATATTCCGGCCTGCACCGTCCGCTGAGAGACACGGTAACTGTCTGTCAAACATGTTGCGGGCCCGATCGCATTCGCGACCGGGCCCGCGTTACACAGCTCGTGTCAGTCGGTCAGTTGATCGAGTTCAGTGTGTTCTCGTCCGCGCTGACGACAGCCTGCGGCAGCGGCGAGAAGTCGAGCGAGGGCCCGAAATTCTGTCCGCCGGTGATCGCGTAGCCGATGAACGACTTCAGCAGCGCTCCCTGCGCAGCGTTCGTCGGGACGAACACGTAGGTGTACGTCGAGATCGGATACGCCTTCTTCTTGTGCTTATTCGGGTTGACGATCGTGAGCTCGTTGCCGGGTCCGGGGCTGATCCCTGACGCGGCGGCTGCGATGTTGGGCAGGTTCGGAACCTCGTAGTTGCCGGCGCCGTTCTTGATCGCCGCGGGCTGCAGGCGGTTGGCGATGAGGTACGAGGCCGCGATGTAGGCGATCCCGCCGTTCGTGCCGATGAGCGCCTGGGCCATACCCTGGTTGCCCTTGGCACCCACGCCGACCGGGAAGGTCACCGTGGTGGAAGCGCCCACCTTGCCATTGAAGGCGCCGGAGACGTCCGACAGGTACCGGGTAAACGCATACGTGTCTCCGGATCCGTCCGAACGCCAGAACACCGTGATCTTGGTGCCGGGGATCTTCAGTCCCTTGTTCAGGGCCTTGATCGGCTTGGCGTTCCACTTGGTGATCTGGCCCAGATAGATCTGGGCGAGCACGGAGCCGGTGAGATGGAGCACCGAACCCTTCGGCTTCAGGCCGTTGATGTGGTAGGACACGCCGGTCGCGGTAAGGGCCCAGGGGATCTGGACGATGTTGGACGGAACGCCGGAATACACGGACAGCGGCGCGTCGGAGCCGCCAAAGTCCACCAGACCGGCGGCGATGTCCTTTTCGCCACTTCCGGATCCGACGGGGGAGTAGTTGACCAGGCTGCTGGTCGACGTATCCCACACCGCGGCCCATTCGGCCTCGATCGGGGCGACCAGCGTCGAGCCGGCACCGTTGAGCGTCGGCGTGGCTGCGGACGCGACAGCGGCGCTGATGCCTAAGACGCACCCCGCGAGCAACCCAGCGCACGTAACGCTGACGAACCTCTTGAAGAGCAAAGCAGTGATCCTTTCCTTGTGGGGGAATTCCCGAGATGACTCTCGACGTGGCCCGGCCGCCCCTCGCGAGATGGCGGTAAGCATCTCCGTGGAGATTTCGCCACTTGTGGCCAACGTGTGACCACGTTGTTGAAAACCTGTGAGCGATTGAGGGCCGCCCGATCCGCCCTCGAGCTTTTGCGTACGCTTGCGCGCCGTGTCCTCGAGGGCAAGGTTCACGCTGGCGCGGGGAGGTTCTCGCGACCGCGCGGGGAGGCGGACCGCGCAGCGCCGCGCGGGGCGGCTGGGCGACCGCGTGATGTTCGGTCTGTGCGCGCTGGCCGGCGTGCTCGTCGTCCTGACGCTGGTCGACGTCATCTACCAGCTGGTCAGCAACGGCCAGCCGGCGATCTCGAAGTTCGGACTGGGCTTCGTGACGAGCACGAGGTGGCAGCCCAACTTCCACATCGAGGGCGCGGGGGCGCTTCTCTACGGAACCGCGATGAGCTCGCTGATCGCGGTCGTGCTGGCGACGCCGCTCGGGATCGCGATCGCCCTGTACCTGAGCATGATGGCCCCGGGCCGGGTGCGCGCCGTCGTCGGGCCGCTGGTCGAGCTACTCGCGGCGGTTCCGAGCATCATCTACGGCTTCTGGGGACTGGTCGTACTGGTCCCGTTCATCGACGGCATCGAGCCCGGCCTCCACAGCGCGCTCGGCTTCATCCCGCTGTTCGGACCGGCGTCGCCGATCGGGATCAGCGTGTTCACCGCAGGGCTGGTCCTGACCGTGATGATCCTTCCGATCATCTCGGCGCTGAGTCGCGACTTGTTCCTGACCGTCCCGGCGGAACTCAAGGACGGGGCCGCCGCGCTCGGCGCGACGCAATGGGAGATCATCCGCGGGATCGTCCTCCCGACGACCGTGTCGGGCGTCAGCGCCGCGGTGGTCCTCGGGCTCGGGCGGGCCCTCGGCGAGGCGATCGCCGTCTCGTTCGTGATCGGCGATGTCACCGCGATCCACCGATCGCTGTTCGATCCCGGCTCGTCCGCCGCCGCGGAAATCGCCAATCAGTTCCCGTCTCCGGTCGATTCTCTGCACACGGCCGCGATGTTCTACGTCGGCCTCGTTCTGGTCGTGATCTGCATGTTCACGAGCGTGGCGTCGCGCGCGATCGCCGGGCGGTTCGACGTGACCAGGAGGGTCATTTGAGCGCCGTTTCGGACACGGCCCAGTTCGAGGGTATGCCGTTCGATCCGACGGCGCCCCTCACTCCGTCGGGCAACCTGCGCCGGCGCGCCGCGGTGAGCCGCTTCGTTCAGATCACCGCAACGGCAGCCGCCGTGTTCGCCGTCGCGGTGCTCCTGATCGTGCTCTACGGAGTGGCCTCCCGGGGCGCCTCGGCTCTGAGCTTGGGGTTCGTGATCCACAACCCCTCGGGGTTGGCCGGCGGCGGGATCTTCAACTCGCTGCTCGGCACGCTCGAGATCGTCGCCTTCGGAGCCCTGATCGCGCTCCCGATCGGAATCCTCACCGGGCTCTATCTGACCGAGTTCGCCGGGCCCAGGTCAAAGACGGCGAGTGCGCTCCGACTCGCGCTCGACGTCATGGCGGGCTTGCCGACGATCATCGTCGGGCTGTTCGTCTACGGCCTCATCGTGATTCCCCAGCATCGCCAGTCAGGTTTCGCCGGCGGGATCGCGCTCGCGATCGTGATGCTGCCCCTGATGGCGCGCTCCAGCCAGGAAGTTCTGCTGCTCGTCCCGGGCAGCCTTCGCGAGGCTGCCGACGCCCTTGGCGTCGAGCGCTGGCGCGCCGTCGTCAGCGTGATCCTGCCGGCCGCGTTCGGAGGGATCCTCACCGGAGCGATCCTGGCCACGGCCCGAGCCGCGGGCGAGACCGCGCCGCTGCTGATCTGCGACTCGATCGGCTTCAACCCGTTCGCCACTTCCCTGAACCTGTTCCACGGCGTCCCGAGTGTGTCGATGTTCATCTACCAGTCGTACGACCTGCCTCTGGCTCAGGCCGTGACCCGCGCCTGGGGTGCGGCCTTCGTGCTGATGATGTTGATTCTCATCGCCAACGTGCTCGCCCGCGTGATCCTGGCTCGCAGCCGTGGGAAGATGGGCCGATGACCGACTGGGACCGGACGGCCAGCCAGATACACCGCGCCGAGGAAGCGCGACGCCGCATCCGGATCCGGACCGAGCCGGTGCTCCCGGTCATCACCACGGAGGTGCCGACCAACGGGGTCGCCTCGCCCAAGGAACACGCGGTGGTGTTCGACATACGCGACGTCTCGATCTACTACGGCGACAACCGGGCCCTGGCGGGGACGTCGCTGAAGATCTACCGCAACCAGGTGACCGCTGTGATCGGCCCGTCCGGGTGCGGGAAGTCGACATTCATCCGCAGCCTCAACCGGATGAACGACTCAATTCCGGGTTTCCGCCTCACCGGCCAGGTTCTCTACCACGGTCACGATCTCTATGACGGCCGGGCGAACCGGGTAGAGGTTCGCCGCCGGATCGGGATGGTGTTCCAGAAGCCCAACCCGTTCCCCAAGTCGATCTACGACAACGTCGCCTGGGCACCGCGGAACCTGGGGATGAAGGGTCGCCTGGACGATCGCGTGGAGCAGGCGCTGCGCCAGGCCGCGCTGTGGGAGGAGGTCAAGGACCGCCTCAAGGACAGCGCGCTCGGCCTGTCAGGCGGTCAGCAGCAGCGACTGTGCATCGCGCGGGCGATCGCGATCGAGCCTGATGTGCTGCTGCTGGACGAGCCGGCCTCGGCGCTCGACCCTGTGGCCACCGCCTCGATCGAGGACCTGATGCACAACCTCAAGCACCGGTTCACGATCGTGATCGTCACCCACAACATGCAGCAGGCGGCGCGGGTCGCCGACCGCACGGCTTTCTTCAGCCTCGACACCACCGGACCGATCAGGGTCGGAACGCTGATCGAGTACGACGACACCGAGAAGATCTTCCGACAGGCCGCGGACCCGCGCACGCGGGACTACGTCGCCGGCAAGTTCGGATAGCGCCCGCGGGCGATCCCCAAGGCCGGGCTCACGCGGTGCTCAGCGGAAGATCGAGTCGCTCGAGACCTGCTGAAGGATCGGCTGGCCGCACTGCCAGCAGTACGAGGCACCGGTGCTATGCGGTGCACCGCAGGAAGGACACACGCCGGCCGTCGCGCTGTGCTCGAGTCGCAGGATGCGCTCGATCTCCGAGAGCTCGGAATCGGCGTCTTGGAGCAGCGCCGCTCGTTTGACGAGGACGTCGACGTGGATGCGGTCGCGGATCGCCATCTCATACACGAGACCACCCAGATCCCACTGCATCTCCGCCACCCGTGCCTTCAGCATGTCACGCCTGCGCTCGAGGTCGATGACCTGACTCTCGGTCGGGGGCGCGCCCGAGACTCCGGGCGGTGGCGGGGCGACCGGGGGACCGCCGCCAGCGGTCGCCGTCGAACTCGTCGGGGAGGTCTGGGCCGGCGCGGAGGATGCTCCGCCCCCGCGCTTCCGCAATAGCGCCATCAGTCAACGCGTCCTTTCACTGGCCGCCGCCAAAGAAGTTCCCGGTGAACTTGCCGCTCTGGCATCCGGCCTGGCTGTTGCTACAGGAGCCCCCGACCTTTTGTGTCGGCGGTGCCAGGTGGTTGGAGGCGCCGAGCACCTTGGTGGCGGCCTGGGTCGCCTTCTGCTGGACCGCCTTCGAAGGGGGCGCCTTGTTTTCCGCGGCCGCCTTCAGCTTGCCGGTCAGGCCCTTCGGCGCCTTGGTCGCAGCGGCCGTGGTGTGGGCGGGGGTCGTTGTGGTGGCGGCGCCGGTGCCCGTCCCTCCGCCTCCACCCTGAACGGTCACGACCTGCACCGGAGGGGCACTCGCCTTCTGGTTGGACGTGTTCCCGTGCCCGAGGCGCCCGATCAACACACCGAGGCCGATCGCGAGCAGCAGGACGCCAACGCCTGCCACCAACGTGGTCCCGGGTGACACGCGCTGGGTATGCGGGGGGCGGCTCGAGCGAACTCGACGCGACCGCACCTCCGTCGCCGGCTGGGCTTGGGGGAACCGGGACTGGCCGCGGCGCTCCCCGCACTCGACGCAGTAGCGCTGGTCGTGCGCGAGCGGCGAGCCGCAGTTGGCGCACCGGTCCTCCGAGGCGGCCGCGGGTGCGACCGGGAGCTCACGGGTGGGGGCATCCGCCCGCGGTCCGGTGCCCATCGTGTTGCCTCCGCCGCTGCTCTCTAGATCGGTCGCCAACGGTTCGTCTCCGTGTGTATCCGTGTCCCGGTGCGGGCGCGCACGCTTCGCGCTCCCCGGCCGTAGTATCAGATGACAAACGCTGCGACTTGTGAACAAGACGTGACCAAGCCGGCCTGACTGTACGGTCGTCGAGGTGGCTGTCTCGATCTCAAGATGTTCACATCTCGGCTGATTGCGGAGACCACACTGGCGGACCGGCGATGATCACTTCGGATCCCACGGCGACCGAGCCCCGCAGCGCGTTCCGATGTGAAGAGTGCGGCGCGGGGCTCGCCCACGATCAGCGCTACTGCGTGGAGTGTGGTACCCGTCGCGGTCCGCTGCCGGCGGAGATCGCCGGGCTGATCGGCGCGATCCATGAACAGGGGCCCGACCCGGATCTTCCTGAAGGGACGCCGCTCGCGGACTCGCTCTCGGGCGGCCGGAATTCGACACCGTCAGCGCCGTTCGGGTTCGTCATGCCCGGGCCGCGCGCCGCTGCAGCGGCGGTTATGGGCATGCTCGGGTTCGGTGTGATCATCGGCTCGCTCGTCGGCGGGACCAGCGTCGCGACGCTGGCGAGCGCCCCGCTGATCGTGGTCGGCCTTAGCCACCCCGCGACGACGCCGACGAGCGTAACCGTGACCGCGCCAGCGGGGGGCGGGTCGGGCGGCGGCGCGGGTGCGGGTGCTGCTGCGGGAGGCGGAGCGGTAGCGGCATCGCAGAACGCGGAGGCATCCGCCTCGCCAAGCACGTCGCCGACTACGACGCCCGGCACCGGCACGACCTCCGCCGGACTGAACGGCCTTCCCCCGGTCAAGCACGTGTTCATGATCGTGCTGTCGGACCGCGGCTTCTCGCAGTCCTTCGGCGCGTCCTCGAGCGGGTATCTCAGCGGCGCGCTCCGGCGGCAGGGAGAACTGGTCCAGAACTACTACGCGGTCGCGGCCGCGCCGCTCGCGAATGAGATCGCGCTGGTAAGCGGCCAGGGACCGACGGTCCAGACCGCTACCGACTGCCCCACGTTCTCGCGCATTCAGCACCCCAGTAAGGGCGCCCGCGGACAGGTGCTGGGTAGCGGATGCGTCTATCCGGCCGCCACCAAGACACTCGCGGGCCAGTTCACGAGCGCCGGCGACACCTGGAAGGCGTACGTCCAAGGGGTGGCGCCGAGCGCGAAGTCCGCCTGTCGCGTCCCGAAGGCCGGGAGCAAGGTGCCCCAGACGGCAGCTTCGAAAGAGGCATATGTGGCCTGGCACAACCCGTTCCTGTACTTCGGCGCACTGACCGGCGGGTCGGCGTGTCACAAGGACGAGGTCGGACTCGGCCAGCTCAAGACGGATCTGAAGAGCGATAGCTCGACGCCTACGCTCGCCTACATCATCCCGGCGGCTTGCGCCGACGGGAGCGAGGCGCCGTGCAAGCGGAACGCGAAGCCCGGGCTCGCCGACGCCAACCAGTTCCTGAAGACCGTGGTGCCGGAGATCAAAAAGTCACCTGCCTACAAGAACGGCGGGATGATCGCGATCACGTTCGACCAGGCTCCGCAGACGGGAGAGTACGCGGACCCGAGTGCGTGCTGTTCGAGCCCCGCTTCCTATCCGAACCTCCGCGGCCTCCCGTCCGGAACGCCAGTCGCTCCGGCCGGAGCGACGGGGCCCGCGATCCCGGGAACCACTCCGATCGGAGGAACGGCAGCCGACACGACCGCGACCACGACCGACACGACCGACACGACCTCGACCGACACGACGACGGCACCCACAACGACCGACACGACGACGACGGGGTCAACCACTACCGGCACGACGACAACGGGACCGAGCACCGCCGCGGCCACGCCCACGACGGTTACGGCTACGACAGCGCCGGCGACGACCACCGCCCCAACGACCATCGCGACCCCAACGACCACCGCCACGCCAACGGCCACGGCGCCAGTCTCCCTGGGCACGGGCGAGACGACTCCGACCGGCGGCGGCGGTCAGGTCGGACTCCTCCTGATCTCACCGTACGTCAAGGCGAACAGCATCGACGTGGTCGACTATTTCAACCACTTCTCGCTGCTCGCCTCGATCGAGAGCCTGTTCGGGCTCCACCACCTGGGCTACGCCGGCGCGCCCGGACTACCGGTGTTCTCCGCCGGCGTGTTCAACAAATACGCGGGTTAACAGTTAGGAGAGGTCGATCGAGTTGATCACCGGCGGGTCGTCCGGACGGTCACCCGCGCCCGTCGGAACCGCTTCGATCGCGTCGACTGTGTCCATGCCATCGGTGACCTGACCGAACACGGTGTGCTTGCCGTCGAGCCACGGCGCGGCCGCGGTGGTGACGATGAAGAACTGCGAGCCGTTGGTGTTCGGCCCGGCGTTGGCCATCGCCAGCGCCCCCCGCACGACCTTGTGGCTATTGAACTCGTCCTTGAAGGTGTAGCCGGGACCGCCCATTCCGGTGCCGTCGGGGTCGCCTCCCTGGATCATGAAGTCCGGGATGACCCGGTGGAAGATGACCCCGTCATAGAAGCCGTCGCCGGCGAGCTTGCGGAAGTTGGCGACGGTCTCGGGCGCGTCCTCGTCGAACAGCTCGAACGAGATCGTGCCGTGGCTTGTGTTCATCTGAGCATTTGACATGGCCCGCAGCCTACTGCGGCCGGGGTCCTCAGCTATTGCTCGCGGTCTGGATCGCGGTGATCGTCGTGTCGACCGTGACCGCCGGCGCCGTCGCACGGGTGGACGAGTCAGTGCAGTTGACGGTCGCCGGCTGAACACTCGTCGACGACGCCACCGGAAGCACGAGCGGGATCGTCCCGGCCTGCGACTCCGTGCTCGAGCCGAGATCGACCGCGAGGCTCTTTGTCGTCGTCGTCGGGTTCGCCGGCGGCGGCGTGCCCGAGCCAGCCGGGACCGACAACGTGCAGTCGACCTCGACGTGCTGTCCAGCCGCGCCGCTGATCACGGCGTGCGGATAGGCCAGCACCAGGTACGACAACCCCGACGCGAGCGACTGCGACGCCACCTGCGTCGCGCTCGAGGTGAGCATCACCGCGGCGGTACTCGACCCGTACTCGTTCGGCAGCACCGGCGTGCAGGTCACGTTTCCCGACTGCGCGATCGACTGCATCGCCCCGTCGGTGCACGGCCCCGTGACGCGGAGCTGCACCTGGCTCGAGTTCACCTGCGGCGCGCCCACGGCACCGGGGATGATCTTGCCGGTGCCCACCGAGAACGGCTTGAGCTTGGCGTTGCCGACCGAGAAGTTCTGGAGCTGGGCGTTCCCGACGCTGTGAGGCGGCAGATGGATAGCCGCCCAACTGACCCCGCTGAGCGCGATGAACAGCGCGAGGAACGACACCACAAGCGACGCCGAGGGACGTGAAACACGCATCGCATTACCTCCCATATGAGTCCGATCCCGGCCCCGGGCGGCCGGGTGTGCATCGGACGCTATCCGCTCAGGCGCGCTGACACGAACGCCCGCGGCCGGCCTCGACCCCCAGGTCGAGGCCGGCCGCCCCCCCCGGGGACGGGATCAGGTGTTTCGGG
>Ga0335072_10016255_pt1 | contig 10552 bp, 9 predicted proteins | sample Lox_Sample_21_FD_206725 | JGI IMG/M metagenome (GOLD analysis project Ga0335072, IMG submission 206725) | Soil microbial communities from Loxahatchee National Wildlife Refuge, Florida, United States - Lox_Sample_2.1 | ecosystem: Environmental > Terrestrial > Soil > Wetlands | place: USA: Florida... | reverse complement strand
TGCTTTCATCCCGGTGAGTTGTCTATTCCTGACGGCAGGAACCCTCCAAGTCATTGGATTTTTTCCGTCTCGGTCTCTTCTCGTCCCCCTCCAAGGATACAGGCTACCATAGCCAGCATACACATAAAGTAAATCCACATCATTACGATAAAACAGATGACTAAAAACAAACAGGTAGCCAGGAACCAAAATGAGGTAATAGGTGTTATCGGAATCGTGCCAAGAACGTAGACCAGGAACACCCAGAAGCCTGCGCCGCCTATAACGGCTGAGATTCCGGCCGACGAACCTGCCAGTTCAGAGTGATATATCGCGAATTGCTTGTAGAAGATGTAGTTGTAGATGACCCAGGCAGATATGGAGAGGCAGAGGAGGACCACGAGGGGTAAGATTTGGACGATGAATTTCGTGGGCATGACTTGAATTAGCCCGAAGATTAGGGTGGACCAGATTATGGAGGTGATTATTGGGGCCGATGCGGCTTTAGAGAGGGCGGGAAGGGATCTCTGGATGCCGGATGCTGCATCAGTAAGGAGAGAGGCATTAGGGGTGAGCCTGAGGTCTTGCAGGATCACTTGTGGGACGTCAAGGTTGGGTGGAAATGTACGGTCGCAGGTGTTGTTTGAGTCGGACCACTCCCTACGGTCCGTATATATCTATCCTTCCATTGCCACCGTCCGTAAGCTTTATTTGCCATCCGTAAAGAAACTTTGCCACCCGTACAATGACTGCTGAACACCCAGCTTTGACCGTCCGTAATTGCCACACTGCTCAGCTGGGCAGGGTTTACGGTCCGTAGAGCTGTAATTCCAACACAATGCGACTAGGTAGTTGCTAAATTATGTGTGCAATCGATATATGAGTGTGGTGTTCATAGTCGTTTCCCGCTCGCTCGCTACACTCGAACTAGAGCACTTCTATCTTTAACCCGAATTTGGGGGACCGAAATACAGCCTCACAGCGCCTTCATCAACATATACTCCGCACCACTGACCTTCCCTTCCTCCTCCTCCTCCGCACCACCACCTCCACCTCCCGCTTCCTCCCCCACCTTCTCCTCCAACTTCTCCCTCAGCCGCTCCGCCGCCAACCTGCCCAACTGCCCCACACTCGCATTCAGCAACTCCAGCACCGACACATCTACGCGCAAGTTCTGCCTCCACCAAGCTCGTAGCTCAATCGCAACCAACGAGTCCAAGCCCACGTCGTTCAGCGTCGCCTTCTCATCCAGCTGCCCCTCCGTCTTCATCAAGAAGCTAAGCACTCTTGTCTTGATATGCTGTGTCAAGAATGCGATGGCATCGTCTGTGCTTAGGCGCGAGACGTCGGCTGCCGCAGCAGACACGAAGCGTTGCAGCACCTCGTCAGTGCCGGCGGAGCGCTGCGAAACGCTGAGGAGCGAGCCCGTGTCGCGGTAGGCGGCCATGCGCGGGTCGCCTTTCCAGCTGCAGCGGTTGTGGGGGTCCGCGAGCGGGAGGGCGCTGCGCATGCCCATAACTACTTGGGCGGGGTTCATGAAGGGGCTGACCCGTCTGGGCTTTGTTGTGAATTTTTGTAGAGGAGTGGGCAAGATCGAGCGTGAGATCATGAGCTGTAGTGCATCAAGGAGGGCCGTCTCGCTCAGGAGGTAGAAGCCTGCGGTGCGCAGGCTCTCGAGGATCTGGGGGTTAGCGCTTACGTAGCCGGTGTCCTCGACGACGCCGATATCGAGGACTGACGCGGGCAGACCGAGGGATTGGCGGTATTGGACGAAGGCGTCGTTGAAAGTGTTTCCGGATGCGTAGTTAGCTTGGCCGGATTGGCCGATGATGCCTGATCCCGAGCTGAAGAGGACGAAAAAGTCGAGGTTCGAGCTTTTCAAGGCCTCGTGGATGTTCCATGTTCCCAAGACCTTTGGGTTGACGACGGCATGCCAGTCCTCGAAAGACATTTGACGCAGAGCACGGTCCTGCGTGGCAAGGCAATGAGCATTTCCAAGGTCATTACTTCATAGGGAAAGTTGCAAGAGGTGATAAAGAAAACTTACCCGCAGCACCATGGACATTTGCATAACACCAGCAATGGGCTTGGTCGCATTCTTCACGGCGTGAGTGACATCTTTAAGGCTTGTTATATCCCCTTTAAACACTTGCGTACTACAGCCCATGTCCGCCAGCTCGTCAAAGAAGGATTGATCGACATTGTTTCCGCCGGAGCGAGACATGAAGACCAGGTGTCTAGCGCCGCGCTCGACTAGCCAAACCGCAATGGATAGACCAAGACCCCCTAGTCCGCCAGGCAAGAAGTAAGAGACGTCCGATCTGAGCTCGAGCTTCTCGCGGACAGTAGCTGTCGGCAAGTCGTCTGCACTCTCAGGGAACTTGATCACGATCTTGCCGATGTGTTGTCCTTTCTGCATGTAGCGGAATGCCTCATGGATATTGCTAGCGTCAAAGATGGTGATAGGCGTGATAGACTTGATTTGACCTTTCTCATAGCAGTCGATAATCCTATTTAGGTACCGAGTGGTTTGAGCCGGATGCTCGAGGCCCAATTTCAAAACATCAACGCCGTGGTAGCCCCGATTTTGCTCAAAGAGCTCCATGGCTAAGCGACCGTGGCCGATCAGGTCGCCTTTTCCAATCTCAATCATCATGCCGTATTCCGCGACACACTTCCAGGAGGCGTGGAGGAGCTCACCAGATAGGGAGTTCAGGACGACATCCACTCCCCTTCCGTTTGTAACGCGGAGGATGTCGTCCTTAAAAGACTCGTCCCGAGAATTGAAAATACGCTCGCGCGGGATACCATGCGTTCTCATAATGAACCTGACCTTTTCCTCGCTTCCGACGGTAACGTAGATCTGTGCGCGTCGAAGTTAGCGTCTTATCTTCTTAACCACCAGGAAAAGAATAGATGATCAAGCATACCTCTGCGCCTATCTGCTTAGCTATTTGTATTGCAGCAAATCCAACGCCACCAGCTCCGGAATGAATCAGCACGGTCTAGTTACATTGTATTATCAGCACCATAACCTCGATATCCATTCCTCACGTAGAAAAAATAGTCTCGTACTCACCTGACCCTTTTCCAGCCTCCCAAAGCGCTCCAGCGACTCATAGGATGTGATATACACTAGCCCCATCGTCGCCGCTTCTTCAAACGACATGCAATCCGGGATTTTGGCGCACAGCCTGCCCTTTGTGACAAAACGCGTCGAGAACGCATAAGCTGTCCATGACAGCACCCGATCGCCAGGTTTGACGTGAAGGACTTCGGCGCCGACTCTGCGGACAACCCCAGAGCAGTCCTGCCCAACATAGCTCTGCTCGATTTCGACACCAGAAACAATCCCAAGGGCCCGTAGGACATCCTAGACATGCGGCACGCGATAGTCAACATTGCTGTTGTCAAAATAATAATAGGACAGTCATTATAGGACAATCACATCACATACCTTGAAATTCAAGCCGCCTGCTCGCACATCAATCTCCACATCCTCAGGACCTAGCTCTGTTGTTGTCTCATGCGGCCTCCACTCGAGGCTCTGTAGCAACCCCGGCTTACCAATCCATAGTCCCTTTGAGGCTGTGTCTGTCTTCACTGCCAGCTCCCTCGGCATGTCCATCCAGTGGAACCGCGGGATACAAACTAGGCCATCCGCGACAGCGTATTCGTAGTCAGGATCCAAACTCGCCTCTCCTTCAGCCAGTTCCGCGCGGCGCTGGAACTTCCGGAAGACGGAGATGAGAGAGGACCACGCGGCGGGATGCTCGAAATCATCTAGCTCCAGCGTCGCAAACGAGGCGCCGAGTTCAGTTCTTATGGTTCGGGCCATGCCGATTATCAGGGCGTATCGTGGGTCGCGGCAAGCGACTTGCGATGCTTTTGTGACCCAGAGGAGGCCAGAAGAGCGTTCTGTGAGACCGCTGACGAACTGCACGAAAAGTTTGAAGTCTTGCGCGGTGACGGCATGGAGAAAAGGCTGGTCGAGATCGAGCAATGAGACGATATCAACGCCCGACGGGGGGTCTTGATCTAACGTACACAGCTGGACTTGATAGCCCTGGGCCTTGAATAAGGCTTCAATCTGACCGATTTGAGACGAGACTGAGATGTCCTCATTCTCGTTATGGACGCAGACAAGGAGACCGACTCTTTTAGTAGCGGACCCCGTACTGGCACGGGTTGCCACCGCGACAGGCCTGGCGACGATGTGAGCGTTGAACTGGTATGGCGACCGCTGATCTGGGCAGAAAGTTTCCACACCAGCAAAGCCAGCCTCGCGCAGCTCCCTATCCCACCGCTCCCGGCCAATAAGATACGGCTCGTCAGCTCTTCCGTCCGCGGCGCCAAGCCACCAGCCGGGCAGGACGCCCATAACATAGTTGATCCATTTGGACTCTGAGCAGAGCTCCTGCAGGAACAGCCGGCCGTGTGGGCGCAGGAGACTACGGCAGTGTTGCAGCGTCGCGCAGAGGTTGGGCGTGGCGTGCAGGACATTTGACGCGATGACGAGATCGTACGACGCGGGCTGGAAGCCTTGCGCAATGGGGTCCTGGCTGATGTCTAGCATGGCATATTCGAGGCCAGGAAAGGAAGCAAAGCGCTCCTGGGCTGCGACAAAGAACCCGGCAGAGATGTCGGTGTATGTGTACTTACTGTACAGGCGTTCATCGAAGGGTGAGGGCGTTTCCAGGGCCTGTAGGACGAGCTCCGTCAGCCCGCCGGTGCCGGCACCGATCTCGAGGATCTTGAGGTTCGGTTGACTGTGCCCGAGCAGTGAAATGAAGTCTGCGCAGTCGGCATTGAGGAAGTTGTAGAGCTGAGTAAGAACGTTGTTGCGGAGCAGAGCCTCGAGTACGTCGATCTGGCCCGTGTAGAGTCCGGCCATCGATGAGTAGACGACGTAGATGGCATCTGCCGGAGCACCGATTCGCTGGCCCCGGCTCCGGGACATTATATCCTCGATCATGGCATGCCGCTGGCTAGAGTCGAGATCGAACAGCTCTGGCACGTTCGGCAGTAGTGGGTTCTGGCCAGCCTTCGCCAATGCAATTCGATTGTCAGTCCACTGGCGGTACGCTTCCAGATGGCTGATCGATGTTGGAATCTCCTTGATCGTCTGAGCACTTTCTATCGAGCAAAGCAGGCTGAGTTTCTCGATGATACAGTGACCCTCTTCCATATCCTTTATCGGATGCAACAAGGTGCTGGCCTCTAAGAAATCAATGTCAGGTCTCCACTGCAGCTGAACACATCCATGAGAGGGGTCGTCCAGCTGCGCACTTGCATCGTCGAAGGGCTCGATCTTCATGCTTTTGAGCAGGAATTTTAGCTTGCCCTTGGCTGAGACCCCTTGTGCAGAACAGTCAAACGCCCCTCCAGGAAGGAGGGTAGTCTGGAGATTAATATGAATCTTTTCACCCCCATCGGCGATATATAGCTCCTCAATGTAGGCTGGGAGGCACATCTTCTCGAAGCGCCGTGGGATACCATTGTGCGCGGCAACGCTCATGCATTGGAAGACCCAGTCCAACGAACATGGGTGGAATACATACGGTGACTGGCCTTGGCGAGGCTGATCCACAATGTACGCCGATGCAGCGTGCTCCTTTACACTGGCAGATATGTCCGTCAAGCCTCGAAATGCAGGTCCGTATTGGAGTCCAATTTTACGCATCTGCTGATACCACCGAGTCGAAGAGACTTTCCGAGTGTACTCTCTAAGCTCCGGGGCAGTGGTGTTTAGAGGTGCTCCGGATCTAACCTGACCGAAACAATTTTTAGTCCAGCCGTTGCCGTTATTGGAAATGATGGTGAAGTCGTACCATGCTGAATCTAGTGTCTTCGTGAGGCGATGACGTTGCAATCGAGTAATGACTTCGGTGCCTCGCGACGGTTGGAGGATGAGGGCCGAGCTGACGACCATCTTTTGCACCATGTATTCTCTAACGCCCCCAGAGATCTGACGGATAGCTTCTCCTACAGTTGCAACGAAGCCGGCGGCGGGAAAGACGATATCCTTGTGAAGGGCATGCTCTTGAAGCCACGGTAAGGCGCCTACGTGGAGTATACATCTCCAGGCCGGTTCCATTTCACTGTTCTCCAGAATCGGTGAGCCAAGAAGGTCGTGATGCGGATACGTCCGCTTCCTGTACTCCTTCGAAATGCGGCTTTCGTTCCAGTAGACATTGTCATGATTCCATGCATATGTGGGAAGATCCGCAAGAGCGACGCCGCCGCCGTTCATGGCCTTGAAATCTACCACAACCCCATTGCAATGTAACTGGCCAATCAACTTTAGCAGACTTATGGTGCAATTTGTTGCCCGTTGCAGGCAAGAGGCATATACAGCTGTGGAGCCAGATTCTTTAAAAATTTGCCTCAGAGGTCCAGCAAGAGCGGCGTGAGGACCAATTTCAAGGAAGGTCTTTGCATTCTCCGGTCCAGCAAGGAGAGATTTGACGGCGTTGTAAAAAAGGACAGGAGACTCGAGATTGCGTCGCCAATAAGCGGCACCCAGTTGATAGGTCTCGGTAAAGCGTTCACCCGTCACGCTCGAGTAGAAGGCGCTCGTCAATGGCTGCGTGGAAGCCCCTTGGAATTCCCCCTCGATGAGACTTTGATACAGTTCACCAACGTCTTGCATGTGGTCTGTAGCCTGTTAGCCTAGATAGCAAAATCTGGTAGCAGTCCGGTGGAACTTGCGGGAGTGATAAGCCACGTCCAGCTTCAATTTCCGAGTGAGCGTCTCAGGGTTGTAGATGTTGATAATTTTCATGGTATTTTGAACAATGTCTTCATCTCCAGAGATGGTGATGCTGCTTCCGCTGTTTTCGCAAGCAATCACGACGCCGGGTACAAGGAATGACTCCGCAGCGTAACGCCCAAGACCAATAACAGCCATGGCCCCACGCTGTTTCACACATTTGGTAACGAAGCCGCGCAGGTAAGCCAGCTTGATGGCAACATCTCTAGTTAAGGCTCCAGCAGCATACGCACCTGCAATCTCACCACTGGAATGCCCGACCACTGATGCTGGCGACAGGCCCCAGCTGCGGAGAAGATTGACTAGAGCAATCTGGACTGCCGTACACAATGGCTGTGAAATTTCGGCCTTGCCGATCATGCTTGAGCCCTCAGGTCTAAGAAGCTCATCTGTAAATAAAAATTTAGCTTAATGCGCTATCCACCCAGTATTAGAGAGATCCGAAAACAAACCTTCGATTTTCCATGGTGGAGCATGTTTCAGCTGTGCGATGCTAGCGTCCATGGCCCTGATATCTTCTCGGAAAGTATCATAGTCTTCCATCAACTCCTTGCCCATTTCCGGCCATTGAGCTCCCTGACCCGTAAAGACAAAAGCAAGGGCTGGAGTGGAATTAGATTTGGTCACCGGTGACGTTTCAAGCGGCACATCGTTTGAGGCGGTTGTGATGCCGAAGGCTCTGTATAGCATATGCTCGCGATGAGCGCCGAGTGTGTATGCTACATCCTTCAACGAGACGGAGTTATTGTTGAGCAAATAGTTCTGATATTTCCCGATAGTCTTTTGTAACGAAGCGGCATGTTTTGCAGAGAAGACCAAAAGAACAGGGGAAGGGTTTTGCCTCAGTGCCACTGGCAAGGCCCCACTCGCATTCCTAACGTACGATGCAGCGGATTCGACGATCACCTGTTTAGAATAATTAGCATTGCGTCACGCCAGGCCAGAATGTTCATCAATGGGTGATCTCACGTGTGCGTTGGCACCGCCAAGTCCAAAGGAATTGACGCTAATCCTTTCCATGCGATTTTCAGGCCAGGATGTCAGTTCTGTCGGCACTGTTAATCGAGCCTGCTCCCAGGGAACTGGGACAGAAAAAAGAAGTCAGCGAAAAGTTTATCTCAACCTTCCAAGCAGAAGGTAGCATGTTATGGTAACTAACTCTTAGGGTTTGGTTTCTTGAATTTGATGTTCGGGATAATCATTCTGTGTTCAAGGGACAGAACGGCTTTCACAAGACTGGTTAGGCCAGAGGCGCCTTCGGAATGCCCAAGGTTCGGCTTAACTGATCCGATTAAGATTCCCTTCTCCCCAAAGATTCGAGCGACCGCCCCTACCTCCAAAGGATCACCAACGGGTGTGCCAGTGCCATGACATTCGATCATAGCAGTCTGAGAGTAATCCTCAATGGCAGCGACCTCGTACGCCTTCCGTATCAAGGCCTCATGTGCGTCCGAACTAGGGTTACTCAATCCCTTGGTTTTGCCGTCGGCGTTGCTCGACGTCGCGCGGATCACGGCGCGGATGGGGTTCCCATCGCGAATAGCATCATCCAGCTTCTTGATGTAGACGGCATTGATGGCTTCCGCGCGTGCGTATCCATCGGCGTCGGCATCGAAGGCTTTGATGGACGCCTCCGGTGATAAGACTCCATGCTCTACCATGGCAATGGTGGAATGAGGCGACATGATGATACTGGTTCCCCCGACAATGGCTGCCGCGCAATCGCCGCGTTGGATCGCTTCGCAGGCAAGATGCAAGCCAACAAGCGCGGAAGAGCAGCCCACTCGGATCGTCATGCTAGGGCCGTGCAGGTCGTATTCGTACGACACTCTGTTAGCCAGCACAAAGTCGGAGGAGCCGGTAATGCGGTACGTTCCTGATTCCTGGAGGTCAATGCTGTGCAGATCATGCCAGTCCTCGCCGAACACGCCAGCATAACAACCAATGTTCTTTCCGCGCCAATTGGTCTCACCCGCGTCCTGAAAGGCTTCGTACACGACTTCCAAAAGAAGCCGTTGCTGCGGATCGAGTAATTCATACTCGGCTTTCGTGGCCGTGAAGAAACCAGCATCACCATGCTCCAGATCCGTGTCGAGGAAGTATCCCTGGTCAAAAGCCATGCAGCCAGCCTTTGCGTCGGGACTGTAGAAGCCCTTGATGTTGAAACGGTTGGCAGGGATGGGCATTCTCGCATCCTTTTTATTAACAAGGAAGTCCCAGAGGGCGGCGGAGTCGTTAATTCCACCGGGGAGGCGTAGGCCAATACCGACGATTGCTATTGATTCTGATATGGGTTTCTCACTTGGGTTTGTGGAATGGTTAGGTGAATAGCCATTTGTTTCATTGCTGAAGCCTTCGGCTCCATCGTGCATCTGCGTACTCGCTTGAGCACCATTAACCCCGGTGGCAGCCATGCTGTCTCTATCTGAACAGTGGTATTGGCAGGCAGCGAGAATCGCCTCCACTACAATAGAAGACAGTAGGAGAAATAAGACGAAGAGATAAGGAAGGGTAGATAGGCAGGTAGGGTAGAAGTGGGTCGAGACTATCTAAGAAATAAGGTAGGTAGAAAATGCAGGACTTAAAATGAAGAAAGATCCTTATGTATCGTAAGCGGACACATCAGTCCTTACTACTTGACAGATTATATAGTCTTAGGTGCGTGAGGCAGCCGAGAATAGCGATAGTCCAAATGACCATACAAATCGGCGGTCTTGGCAAAAGGACCTCCGGAGGTCCTTTTGTATGAGATTTTCCCCATTTGCGTCAAGTCCAATCACTGATTAGGACTTGCTCTATCGAGGGATCGATTCCATTTGTCCCATTTCAAATGGGATCGCGCAACCAAACAGGCTCTTAGACATTTGCCGTTAAACATAAAACTTTAAGCTAACGTAATGCTATTTGCTTTATGATTTAGTGATAACTACCCTGAAATCTAGCGATCAATAGCCTAGATAGTGTGAGAATATACATTGTCTCGGAGCAAGTATAACATACATAAGATACGCGGATTTAATTAAAGCAAGTAATATATGTCGAATTGGACCAATTCGCTAAAAGTTGGCCTATTTCGGTGGTACCATTCATGCGAATTGGCCATTTCGCCGAATTGGCTAATTCGGTCTTACAGAACTTCTTAAGGAAATCTCCAATTATATACCTCCCCGAGCGCGAGATATGCATAAATACCCTTCTTAGGACTCTTCCAGACTATAACGCATGATCAGGCTCTTGGTGTACAGTAACCTATATCTAGATCGACTCTTCATGCATAAATCGGGATTTCTTGAATACTGAGAGACGGAGTCCATACGCATGCCTTTTATATACACAGGTGAGTCTTTTATGTTAATAAAACAGGCAGAGCATATGAACATAAGGGTAAAATTGATTGTATTAATGATGATTCTGATGAATAGGTGGGACATGCCCACGGACTTATACCCGAGTGCTCCGCCCTCTTGATACAGATCAGGGGTAAGCCAGCTACCAACCAACCCCCTAACAGGGATATATCGCGACATTTTATAGTGCCAGCAAGATCAAAGGAGAATTGCTGACAAGGCCTATTCACAAATCGAGGACAAAAAAGCATCTTGCCTCACGTCACACTTGGGCGCCTGGAAGGACAGACTCCAATGGGACTGACACAGCGAAGGTAGACATTCCACCAATAGAAGGGATCTCTCAGCTGCCCGGTGAACTCCTACACATCTCCTGTTCGTCGAAGTTAACCCTCGAACTCCCACTGGAAAGATGTCTCCTCAAAGTTAGGCGTCAGAAGAGGATCGTCGTCAG
>Ga0335072_10016254_pt1 | contig 10552 bp, 5 predicted proteins | sample Lox_Sample_21_FD_206725 | JGI IMG/M metagenome (GOLD analysis project Ga0335072, IMG submission 206725) | Soil microbial communities from Loxahatchee National Wildlife Refuge, Florida, United States - Lox_Sample_2.1 | ecosystem: Environmental > Terrestrial > Soil > Wetlands | place: USA: Florida... | reverse complement strand
GATCAATTCTTCACTCAGCCTTACAGCGGCGGCGATGTGCCCACCGTCTTCATCGCCAACATCCAGAACACCGGACCGGCCACCCAGACCTTCAATTTGACCGTGACCGCGCCGGCGGGATACAGCATCATCCAGAGCGTGGCTTCGATCTCCGTGCCGGCCGGACAGACAGGGCAGGTCGGCATCTGCGCGGTGCCCACCGGAAGCACCGCTCCCCCAGCGACGCTTGCCGCGAGCGTGACGGCGGCCGGCAATTCCGGCGTCACGTCGTCGAACACAGCTTCCGTCATTCCGGAGGGAAATGTGACGGCCTGCGAAGTCACAAACGACGCGCTACCGACCGTAAAGGACGTACAACTCATGGTGAACGAGGCGCTCGGCGGCGCCTCGGCCGCCAACAACCTGGCCGGTCTCGGTGTCGTCAACGTGGTCGACGTACAGATCGTGATCAACTCCGTAATCGGTAACGGCTGCGCGCAGTAAACGATTGCTCGCCGGCGAGCCCGCGACAACTTCGCGAGACTTGCGCAATCCGCGAGTTACCAAGGCAGGTATCTCCCGCGGTCGCGGCTCGTCAGACTATGCGTTGAGAGCAGAACCTGTTGAAGCCAGAACCCGAAGCCGGCCCTGGTTTTCTCCTCCCGGCACGCTTTCGGTGCGGAAGGCTCTATTTTCGCAGCGACTGCTCCGTGCGCCGGTCCTGGGCCGCGCCCGCTCCATCGCCGATCGCCTGGCGCGCGTTGGCCCGATTCTGGTAGCCCGCCGCAAAACGCGGATTGATTTCGAGCAGTTTGTCGTAATCGCGCAGCGCCGCGGCATACTGCTTGTGGCGATAGTAGATGTTGGCGCGTCCAAACAGGGCCAGCGGGGCATTGGGATTGAGTTGCAGCGCGCGCTGATACTCCGCCATGGCCTCGTCGTCGCGGCGAAAATGGGCCAGGCAGGCGCCGAGCTGCGTGTGCGCCACCACAAAGCCGGGTTCCAGCCGGACGGCATCCTGAAAATCGCGCATCGCGGCGTCATACTGCTCCAGATGTTCGAACATCGTGCCGCGGCTGTAGCGCGCCGGCGCGGATTGAGGATTCAGCGCAACCGCGTCGCCGAAGGAGCGTAGCGCGTTCACGAATTCGCGATCTTTGACCTGCTGCTCTCCCCGCCGCATGGCCTGCTGAAAGGGAGTGGGGCCGGATTTCAGTTTCGGTTCGGGAGGCAGCGCAGCCATTTCCTCCGCGTGCGGTTCATCAGCCATCGTCACCGGAGTTGCCGGGGCGTTGCCCGGTTCGACCTTTGGCGCCGCCGCAATCGATTTGGCCGGATCGGGAGCCGCGGCGAGGCCCGGTTTGGCCGGCTGCGATTTTGCCGGTTCGGCTGGCGCGGATGCGGCTGGAGTCTGCGAGACCGGCACGGCAGGCGGGTTTGGTGCTTCGGTACTTGTGGCCGGTGACGGCTCGGGAGGCGCGGTGGCCGGCGGATTGACTGTAGCCGCACTAGCGGCGGGATTTTGGTGGGGACGGTTCCACGGTTTGAGGATCAGACCGGCCAGCACGCACCCCAAAATCACGACCGCGGCGGCGGCCGCCAGTATCGGTGTGTTCGATCGGCGGGTGGGTGCGGCCTGGCTTTCTTCGGCAGCGGCCATCACAACGCTGGGTTGAGTTCGCAATGGCGGCGCCTCGACAGTGGGCGCGGGCAGCGGTGCGGTGGGGGCGTCGGCGAAAGCTCGCGCCAGGGTGTCCACAAACTCGGTACAAGTGACAAAGCGGGCGTCGGGCTTTTTGGCCAGAGCCTTGGCCAGCACGGCATCCACCCCGCGGGGCAGCGATGCGTTGCGCGTGCACGGCAGCGGCGGCGCTTCATTGACAATCTTATAAGTCAGGGTGGCAAGCGTCTGCGGACCGAACAGCGTGCTGCCGGTCATCATCTGGTAAGCCACCACGGCGAGCGCGAACTGATCGGCGCGCCCATCCAGTTCCTCACCCAGAATCTGCTCCGGCGCCATGTACTCCACGGTTCCCACCACCATGCCGGTAGGAGTACAGGTGCGCGTGTCGCTGATGCGCGCGATGCCGAAATCCATGATTTTCGCGGCCCCGCTCGAATCGATCATCACATTGGCCGGCTTGATGTCCCGATGAATGACCCCGCGGGCGTGGGTGTAATCCAGCGCGTCGGCGGTCTGGCGCAGCACCTTCAGCATCGCCGAGACGTCCGGAAACGGGTTGGTCTTCAGGCGTGCAGCCAGGCTTTCGCCGTCGATGTATTCCATCACGACATAGGCCCGGCCGCCCTCTTCGAACACGTCATAAATGGCGACAATGTTCGGGTGTTTGAGAACCGCGGCCGCGCGGGCGTCGCGCAAGAGGCGGTTTCGCAGCGTCTCGCGTTCCTCGGGCTCCTGAACGGCGAGGTCGACCGTTTTAACGGCCACCTGGCGGCTGAGCAGGGGGTCGGACGCCAGGTAAACCACGCCCATCGCTCCCCGGCCCAACTGGCCGATTACGGTATATCTGCCGAATGTCTCGCCCATCCGCCGTCCGATCGATTATGGATCACCGTATAATATCGCACTTGCGGAAGAAACATAATCGCCGGACGGCCGGAGAGGACGGTTACTGCTTCCGGCGGCGGAGCATCATGCCAAAGCCGGAGAGCGTGCCACCGCTTAGCAGCATCGCCAGCCAGCCGGCGGATGTGGTCGGCATGCTGGGCGCGGGCTGCGCTTCGCGATTGGCGCTGTTGTCTGCACTGGCCGCCGGCGGCGGAGCCAGAGGAGGAGCTTGCTCTTCCTGGGGCGGGTTTGCCGCGGGTTGCGTGGCGGGTGCTGGCGGAGGCGGAGTTGGCGGCGTGGCTTCCGCCGTGGTGGTACTGGTTTGGTTGTTGCTTTCGCTGGTCGCAGTGTTAGTCGTGGTGGTAGTTTCGGAACTCGAGCTCGGCTCCGATGGTACCGAGATCGAGGCCGCTTCCGTCGCCCGTTCTCTCACGTTCTTGGGCAGCGGGATCTCGTAGCCATAATTCTTACCGGCAATCCAGATCTTGTAGAGGTAATAGTTGTCGCCGATGTGTTGCAAAGTAACATCGGTCTTGGTTGGCGTCTTCACATCCATCGTCGGGATTGTCAGGGCCGACGTTTTGAAATGCATGCCGTTCTTGCCGTAGACCAGCAACACGGGAGAGTTCCCCTCGGGATTGTCTAGTTGTTTGATCCAGTAGTTGCCGGGCGGAATGGTCTTATTCTCGATTGTCACCGAATAGGGCAGGTGCACCTTAACCTGGTCCCACATCGGCTGGGCAGACGCAGTGGGCGTAAAAAAACCCGCTGCTCCCAGCACGAAGAAGGCCGCAGCCGCGGGTACAAAGTTTCGGATCGTCATTTGGACGTAACTCCTTCCGTCGCTTGTGAGGTTGCAAACTGCTATCCACCGGACGAAAGAGCCCAAATACCGGTATTTTTCCCGGTGCGCCTGTACGGTTTAGTCTTCTATGACCCGGATGTGCGAGATATAAATGCCGTTCCCCCTCACCATGACCGGAATCGTATTTCCGTGCCCGTAAAGATCGGAAAATACGATATCAGTCGAGTATGCATCGGGGTGGAAAGCAGGGTCCCCCGAGAAATTACGGTTGTCCATGATATAGCGATATTGGCCGAAGCGGCTGTTGGAAGCATCGCTTTCCTGAAACACGATTCCGCCGGTAAAAAGTCCTGCCGCGAGACCTGTCTTTCCGGCAATTGTGGCCGCGGAGAAAGTCAGGTTCTGGCTGGCTAAGGCGAAATTCTGACGGTCGCTGAAGCGCCTGGTCCAACTCGCGGCGGGCAGGAACCTCCCCTGGCAGTCGCTCAAGCCGACGAAAACATCCGTCGGCCCGCGGAACATCAGGTCGGCGCAGCCATCGCCGTTTACATCCGCAACCTGCATTGTGGAAAGGTACAGATCCTGGCCAAAGCCGGCCGAGACCGGAAAATCCGCGGAGGCCGCGATGGGAGCGTTGAATCCGTGCCCGTTGTTCAAGTAAACGTACACAGTTCCACCGGTCCAGGCCACTACATCCGGCAATCCGTCTTTGTTGACATCGGCAAACCGGACCGCGCGGAAATCGAGATTGCCGGCGGCGAGGAGCGGCGCCGGCGTCGAGAATCCCCGCGCCCCGTCGGAATGGCTTACGTTGAGCCCTGAACTGCTGGGCGTGATCAACTCGTCGCGGCCATCGCCGTCGACATCCGCGAGCCAGAACCTTGAGCCGTACTTCGCGCTCCAATCCGGATCGCCGATGTCGCGCCACGACGTAGAAGAACCCAGTGCGATCGAGGGCGCCGCGCCCGGCTTGACGACCGATTGCCACACCATGCACCGGACCGATCCCGCGCGCGCCTTGCAGATGTCCTGCCTGGAGCCGCCCGCGATGTGGCCGGTCACAATCCGCCCCTCGCCGTCATTGCTGCCGAACTCCGTCGAAATCAATTCCGGCTGCGTGGTCTGAATATTTCCCAGCAGACCCGGAATGCCATCCAGAGGTGCGAACGTGAACCCCGCCGGCACATTGTCGATGATGTATTGCAGCAGCCGGAGCGGAAAAAAGCTGCGGCTGCCGTCCGCCCCGGTCATGTCCTCGGTACGGGTATGCAGCAGGACGATCACTCCGTGCTGCGACCCGAAGTTGGTTATATCGCGCACATAATAATACCCGGCGAACGGCACCGGGAGATTGTTCTGATAAAACCACCAGTCGCCGCCCTCCCCGTTGGTATCCTGAATGCCGTCGGGGACCGGCATTATGTCATCGGGAATGAAGCCGGCGCCCACATCGGCCGTGAGCGGGCCGCGGAGTTTCGCCAGATCGGGCGCCAGATTCAGCCACTCCACATTCTCGCAGTCAAGTCCCGGGCAGCGGAACAGCTTCAGCCCCAGCTTCTGATTCAGGGAATCGATGATTGCCTGGTTTTGCCTCACGTCGGCGAACATCTCGCCCTGCGCAAGCTGGCTCAGTCCGAGGTGGGAGTAGGTGTGATTGCCAATTAGAAATCCCGCGTCCGCTATCTCCTGCACGATGGAAAGCGGGACATCGCCTGGTGCCGGCACGCAAAGGCTCGACCCCGGCAACGACAGCGGCTGTCCGGCAATGTGGCAGCCGACCATGAAAAAGGTGTCGGGAAAACCGTAGCTCTCCAGCAACGCCACGATCAGTTTGGTGTTGTAAAGCCCGCCAAACATGGTGGGTTCTTCCATCATGTCATCGTGGGTCAAATAGATCACGCCCCAGTGAGTGTCGCTGCTCTGAGCCGAAACCTGCTGGCCGGACAATTGGCCCCAAGCGGTGGCTGACAAGCCAAGAACGAGGCTGATCGTCCGGGCAATTGAAAATAAAGATATAATAGCCCCCTGTTATCTGCATCAATCACGATAACCCAAAAGTACGAATCGATACACTTCCGACTTTGGGGGGATGAAAACGGAACAAATGCGGGAAGTCCATCAAGGAATGCTTAGGACTTTTGGTACCATTTTGGGTTTTCGGAAGCCCGCTCCGGGGTAATTTACCATCAGACTATGCGAGCGCAAGCCCTCATTCTGGCCGCCTCAGCTTTCATTTTGGCAGCGCAAACTCCGGGGAATTGGGAAATCGGTCCCTTCGTCCGCCCGGACAGCGTGAATCCAGTCATCGTACCCCGGCCCGAATCCGTGTTTGCATGTCCCATAAGGCGCACGCAGGTTCACTGGGAGGCGCTGCACACCTTCAACCCGGCGGCAGTAGTCCGCGACGGGAAGATTTACATGCTGTATCGCGCCGAGGATGACACCGGTGTCAGGCAAATCGGCATGCATACATCGCGGCTCGGCCTGGCGTGGAGCGACGATGGTCTCCATTTCACTCGCCTGCCGTCGCCCGTCCTATATCCCGCCAACGATGATCAGAAGGAACGGGAATGGGAGGGCGGCTGCGAAGATCCGCGGCTGGTGGAGGGCCCCGGCGGCGTTTACGTCGTCACCTACACGCAATGGAACCGCAAAATCACCGATATTGCCATTGCCACCTCCAAAGACCTGGTGACGTGGACCAAACACGGTCCGGCATTCGCGGGCGCTTCCGGCGGCAAATATCTGCGGCTGTCGCACAAGTCGGCGGGCATCGTGGTTCGCATGGACCACGATCGTTTGGTGGCGGCCACGATCGCGGGGAAATATTGGATGTATTGGGGTGAGGGAGAAATTCATCTGGCCACATCGACCGACCTCATTGCCTGGCGTCCCGTGGAGGATGCGTCCGGAAATCCCATCGTGGTTTTGAGCAAGCGGCCGGGCCACTTCGACAGCAGTTTTCCGGAAGTGGGACCGCCGCCGGTGCTCACGCGCGACGGCGTCGTCGTGCTCTACAACGGCAAGAACGACGCCACTCTCAGAGATCCCAACCTTGCGGCCGGCGCCTACGCTGCCGGAGAAGCGCTGTTCGCGGCGGACGATCCATCCCGGTTGCTGGCGCGGACTGGCCAGCCGGTTCTCCGGCCGGAAATGGCCTTCGAGAAAAGCGGCCAGTACGCCGCCGGCACCACGTTCGCCGAAGGGCTGGTTTGGTTCAAGAGCAGGTTCTTTCTTTACTACGGTTGCGCCGACTCTTTCGTGGGGGTAGCGGTGTCGGAGGGCGGCAGGTAGGGAGACACGCGGGGGGGAATCGTCAACCCTTCCGGCTCTCCAGTCTCCCGAAGGCGCCCTGGCGACCGCCTGTCTTGGAACATTGCCGCCCGGCGCGGGCCGAAGCTGTGCAAACTTCCGGCTCCGGCAAAGGAAACCGATCGCCCGTGGGTTCGTTACTATTTCGCGCTCGCGGCGGAACTGGACGTCAGCGACAAGGTCCCATCGGCTGGTCGTGCCTTTTGCTCTCCGGATGCAGCCGGGCGCCGGAAAGCTTTTCTCCGGTTTTGCGCCGGCACCAGCGCCAAGCCCCGCCCCACGGCCGCGAGCGCCTTTTGGCCATCGCCGGGATCGGCGCAGGCCATGCCGCCACCGATCGTGTTCCACACTCGTCCGGACGCAAAACGGCGATAGAGCTTAAGCCGGAGGAATCTTTTCGCCTGTTCGGCGGCATTCAGGCGCCATCGCGCGACCATGCCGCACGCCGGATCGATCGCAAGAGAAACGCCCGAGCCGGGAGTTGCCCGTCGGGTGCGAGTTTTTTTCTTCCATTCCCGCTTAAACAGTTGGTGAGTGAATCCAAATATGTGGCGAACCGTTTGTTTCCTCTTCTTGCTGGCCGAGGCCACGGCACCGGCGCTGTCGGCCCAGACAACCGTCAACTTCGATACCAATCCCTCCGGCGGCACCGTCGCATCCGGCATTGACGTGAGTTCTCTCTACGCCCCGGAAGGCGTCACATTTTCCGTGCTGCCGTGCCCCTGGACCACGTATTGCTTCAGCGGCGTCGGAACCACGCCGGTAGCCGCCGCCGCGCCTTGCGTTGGCTGCCCCTCGAGCTCGTTCGCGGCATCTCCGCCCAACGTGATCGGAATTAGCGCACCGAGCGCCGGCGCCCCGAATCCCGCCATCAGCGAACAGTACGGGATCCTGAAGGCCGCCTTCAGCACACCCCAGACTTCCGTCAGCATCCAGGTGTATTCGGTGTGTATCAACCTGGATGGCTGCCTGGATAACAGTAACGCCCCCTACCTGAAAGCATTCAGCTCGGTCGGTACGTTGCTCGCCACCAGTACCACGTCCTCGGAAGTCCCCGCGCAGTATACCCTGACCGTGAACGCGACAGGAATCGCTTATGTAGAGTTTTCGGCGACATTCGACCCGGGCACACAAACGCAGCAAGCCGGATACTTTGACAACCTCATGTTCAGCGGCGAGCCGCCGCAGCCGGCCATTACCCCCTATACGCAGAACATCACCGGCGCGCCGCTTGCGACCGCTTTAGGACCCGACGGCGCGGTATGGTTTACGGAATGGCAGAGCGGCAAGATCGGCCGGATCAGCATGGATGGAACGGTCAGCGAGTATACGGCCACATCGCACCCTACCGGCATCGCTACGGGTCCTGACGGGAAGATCTGGTACACGGATTACCAGAATGACATGGTCACTGCCGTGGACCCGGTCAGCTCCGCCGTGACGTGCCAAAAGCAGGTGAACGGAGAGCCGTGGGGCATTACGGCGGGTCCGGATGGCGCCGTGTGGTTCGCGGAGTTGGGCGCCTCCAAAATCGGGCGTATCGACGTGGACTGTCAGACCTATGTCGAATCGCCTCTGCTGCAGCCCGGTCCCAAAACCGGGGCGCAGCCGTATAACATCACCCTCGGCCCCGATGGAAATATATGGTTTACGGAACAGGCGGGCATTGCGAGCCTTACTCCTTCCGCCAACCCGCAACAAATGGTGATCACCCAGTATGGGCAAGATCCGCAGGACCCGGTTTTGGTCTTCTCCGGAGGCGCCGCACCGGGGCCGCTTGGCATCACCGCCGGTCCGGACGGGAACATCTGGTTCACGGAGTTCAACAACGACTACATCGGCAACATCAATCCAACCACCGGTAAGATCACGCAGAACGCCATCCCCTCAGGATTGCTTGCGGTCGGAATCGCGCCGGGACCAGACGGCAACCTGTGGTTCTGCGCATCCAGTACGGGTCAGATCGGCAGCATCAGCACCTCGGGCGGGCCGCCGCATTTGTATTCAGGTTCCATTGCCGCGGGCCAATACCTCACCATCGGAGCCGACGGCGCTCTGTGGTTCGCGGGTTCGGGCAGCGCGATGGGACGCGTTGAGCCGGTGACCGCCATGCCGGTGGTCGAGGCGTATCCTCTCACGGGGACGGACCCAATCCCGCTCAGCCTGACGCTGGGGTCCGACGCCAGCATGCGGTATACGTGGCTCGCGGGAATCGGACGCGTGACTCCTACCGGCGCCGTCAGTTCCATACCGCCGTTTCCCGGCAACACACCCAGCAGCGCCGTCCGGGCCAACGACGGCGCGCTCTGGTACACCAGCGAGACCAGCACCGGCGTGGGTCAAATCATTCGTCTGGCGCCCGATGGTACCAGCCAGCCATTCACCCTTCCGGCGACTTCGAATAACGGTCCGTTTCGGATCGTGTCCGGACCCGATGGCGCGCTCTGGTTTGCCGATATTCCGCCGCTCAACGGTTCCACGGGGAGGGTGGGACGGATCGACCTGAAAGGAAATATCGTCGAGTACACATTGCCGGCTGAGGCCAGCTACGTCGATTCGATCGCCTCCGGCCCCGACGGCAATTTGTGGTTCTCAGTGGAAACGCCCCTCGGCTGGGTGATCGGCAGAATCGCCATCGACGGATCGCTGGATCAATACGGCCCACTGCTGGTAAACGGGCTCCCGGTGGTTCCTATCAGCCTCACCGCCGGGCCCGACGGCAACATGTGGTTCCTCGAATACACGCCGTCCGGTGAGAATCCTTTTGGAGTGTGGGTCCAATCCATTTCCACCAGCGGAGCCTTCGGTGCGCCAATTTCCGTCCCCGGGGTCACGTCGACGGTGCAAGGTATGGCAGTGGGACCAGACGGCGCACTCTGGTTCAGCACGGGCGCCGGCGACGGGATTGGAAGGCTGGATCTCTCCACCAGGCAGATCGCCGTATATCCCGCGTCCTCGAACACAGCTTTGGGCCTCGTAGATATCGCGCGCGGGCCCGACGGCGCGCTTTGGTTCGCGGATACGGCCGGCACAGTGGCAAGCGGCAATGCGATGGGGCGCGTCGGCCGCATTTCGACGCCAGACGCCGGAAATTCCCAGGTTACCAAGGTCGTTACCAGCTATTTAAGCTCCCAAGTGACGGTGGATAACGTTGTATGCGCTACGCCCTGCACATTCAACTGGAATGTCGGCAGCCGTCATACCATCAGCGCTTCCCCTTCACCGGGACCCTTGTACCAGTTTTACGACTGGAGCGACGGCGGTGCCCAGACCCACACCATCACCGCCGATTGGGGGCCGATGATTTACGTGGCGAATTTCTTTAACCTCAAGGCGTGCGATGTTACCGGCAATCCGACGATCAGCGTTGCCGACGCGCAACTGGCGATTGATCAGGCGCTCGGCATCTCGATCCCGACACTGGATATGAATCACGATACGACGGTCAACGCCACGGATATAGAGATGATTGTCAACGCGCTCATCGGGAATGGATGTCTGGGGGCGCCTTGAGATCGGGGTCTGCCCCCGCATTTGGCGCAGAGCCCATTTTATGGTGGGCGCGACAGGACTCGAACCTGAAAAGGGCCGTTCCAAGCGGTAGCGAAGGGTGCTAAGTAGTCGTGTTTTCAGTGCGCGGTCGCGGCGGTTATCCATGCCATGCAGGCGGTTTCTTCTGGGAGTCTTGCACGAGTCTTGCGCGGAAGGGTGCTGACGACAGCTCGGCCTGGGCGGATTGCCCCAGGCTGGTAGAGAACGTGTCCGACGAGCGACGCGAGACTGCGCGCAACCACCACCAGCGGTCAGCGATCTTCGCTCAATCGAATTGCAGGACGCCTGCGCGCTTATGGGGACTAATGCCAGGCAGAGGGCTGCAAGTGCTACAA
>Ga0335072_10016253_pt1 | contig 10552 bp, 10 predicted proteins | sample Lox_Sample_21_FD_206725 | JGI IMG/M metagenome (GOLD analysis project Ga0335072, IMG submission 206725) | Soil microbial communities from Loxahatchee National Wildlife Refuge, Florida, United States - Lox_Sample_2.1 | ecosystem: Environmental > Terrestrial > Soil > Wetlands | place: USA... | reverse complement strand
AAGCCAAGATCAACGATTTGCAGAACCGCATCGAGCAGTTGCAGCGCGACCAACTGGTCGCTCAGAGCGCCCTGGCCCAGCAGACTCGCTTGCTCGGCGGCGACTCGCAAGCTTCGCAGCAAGCCCAGCAGCAGGGCGCTTCCGGCAATCCGCCCGACCAGCGAACGGAGGACCCCATCGAAGCGGAACGGAAGCGGCGTGCCTATGTATCGCTCTTTGCGTCGAATGTCGCTCTGACGTACCGTAAAACTCCGTCAACTCCGCAACCCACGCCGTTACCGCAATCCGAACCCGCATCTTCCGCTCCGAGCCTAGTTCCTGTGGCACCCGATTCCACACAGGTCACGCAGCTACTGAAACAGATGCAAACGAATCAGACTTCGCCCGAGCCAGCGCGCCCAGATTCCCCGGAACCAACCCACGACCGAAAGGAGGAAGCCAGAACTCCTGCCGCCCTGTCGGCCCCCTCCGCCAATGCGGCGGCAGGAAAAACCTACGTGCTCTTTGAAGGAACCATCCTTGAAACCGTTCTCATCAACCGCCTCGACGGGGGCTTTGCCGGCCCCGTCGAGTGCCTGCTCTCAACCGATGTCTATTCGAACGACCGCCAGCACCTGCTGATTCCCGCAGGCTCCAAACTGCTCGGTGAAACCAAGAAGGTGGACGCCCTCGGCCAGACACGTCTGGCCGTCGTGTTCCATCGCCTGCTCATGCCCGATGGGTATTCCGTCAACCTCGATCAGTTCAAGGGGCTCAATCAGATTGGCGATACGGGGTTGCGGGATCAGGTCAACAACCACTATCTCCGTATCTTCGGAGTCTCGCTCGCGATCGGCGCGCTGGGAGCCGTCGCCGAAGGGGGAACCGCTGGTTCTCTCAATGCATCCAGCACCGACCTCATGCGGCAAGGATTCGCGCAAAGCACCGCGCAGTCTTCAGCGCAGATCCTCGACAAGTTCTTGAACATCCTGCCCACGGTGACCATCCGCGAAGGCCATCGGGTCAAGGTGTATCTCGCGGGCGATCTCGCGTTGCCCGATTACTCGAACCACAAAATGCCTTCCGATTTCTGAAGGCACCAAGGAGAGCTGTCCGATGAAAAAAACGATTCTGATTTGCTTGCTTGTGTTGGGATTGGGAGTCGGCACCGCCACCGCGCAATTCGGCAGCGGGATCGTCTTCGACCCGACCAACTACAACAATGCGCTGCTCCGCTACTACCAGCTCCAGCAGCACCTAATCGAACTGCAGAAGAGCTACACCCAGATCACCAACCATCTCAACCTTGCTTTGCAGATGGCCCAGTTCATCAAGAACATGCCGGCTCGTTACCGCGCGATTTTCTCCCAGTGGCGAAATGTGACCTCGCTCAACACCTTTGGGAACACGGTCTCGTGGATTAACGGCATCAACACCGGCGTGCTCCCCAACATCAACACCGGCTATCTCAAGGCTACGACCCCGCTATCTCAGTATGACCCGTACGAACTCTCGGGAATGGATGCCTCGGAACTTGGACGCGTCCAGTCGCAGTACGCGTCCGTCGAGCTCGCGGACGGGGCAAACATCAATGCGATGGCCACCATCGGTGCGATCCGCGGTAGCGCCGATGACATCCAGACACAAATCGCGAACTTGGAACAGGATTCGTTCTCGGACGACGCAAGCCTCAATAGCGAAGTGTCGGTCCTCAACAAGATCAACGCGGCGGGCATCCTGACCCTCCGCACCGTCCAGGACTCGAACAAGCTCCTCGCGTCGCTTCTCGAACAGCAAACCATCCTTGCCAAGCAACAGCGCGACGCTACCAGCAACGCCATCAACACCGACATCGGTCGTGAAGCCAGCATGTCCGGCAATCTGTCCCAGGTAACCGGAACGATCACCGATTCACTTCAAAACTTCCGCATGCCGTAGGCGTGCGCGTAGGAACCTCGGCGTCGAAGGAGCTGACGGCAATGCAAACCGATTTCCTGCAGTACATCTTTCAGGCGATCAACAATTTGCTCACCCAGAACCTCGGCTTCTTCGACTCCATGGGCCAGAATCTTTTCCGCTCGTTCGCAACGATCCTCGTCGCTTGGTTTGGAATCAAGTCCGCTCTTTCCTCCGCCAGCGGCAGGCCTTCCTTTCAGTTCGACCATTTCGCAAGTCTGCTTCTCACGATCAGCTTTGGCTTCGCGATGGTCAATTACTACAGCACGCCCATCCCTGGCGTCGGAACGAGCTTTCATAACCTCGTCACCAACGAGGCGCAGTTTCTCTCGAGTCAGATCGACCAAGCGCAACTGCAAACCGTCGTTTCCCAGGTTGCCGACTTCGAATCGCGCATGGACTCGCCCAGTTGGGGAGATTTCTTCGGGACCGCGATCTACGTCATCGTTACGATCCTACTGGCAGCGGCGCAGGCCATCGCGATCGTGGTCATCGCGTACGGGTTCATCGCTACGGCGGTTTGCGTTTTGGTGGGGCCCGTCTTCGTGCCCTTTTTCATCGTTCCGAAGATGGAGTGGCTCTTCTGGGGTTGGTTCCGCTGCTTCATCCAATACGCGTTCTACCAGGTCATCGCCGCGGCCGTCGTGTACGTCATCGGAAACCTCATGCTGGGCGCCCTTCGTCTGCCGCCCGCAGGCACCCTTTCGACTGTCCAGCTCGTTGCCTGGTTTCCCGTCCTCTTCATAACGTTTCTCGCTTCGATCTACGTGCTCCTGAAAATTCCTTCGCTTACGAACCATATCTTCAGCGGCACTGCCGGAGGATCGTCCGCCGGCCTATTGGAAGCGCCCGCGGCAGTGCTCAACAGGGTGATGTGATGGACCGCGATGCGACGTTCCATGACGCGAAGCGTTTGTATCTCGAATCCTGTGGGGATCCCATGGTGACAAACACCTATCTCAAAGTTGCTCTCGCGTTGCTGTCCATTGTCTGTGTGGCCCTCGCGCTCATCGACCTCAGGACCATTCGCACCTTCCGGGATTTCCGTCCGCTAGTGATCCGCATCGATGATGTCGGCCGAGCCGAAGCCATCAACTACCACAACTTCGAATACAAGCCCCAGGACGCCGAAGCGAAGTATTTCCTCTCCGAGTTTTGCTCCCTCTACTACCGCCGCAATCGCTACACCATTCAGGACGACTTCTCGAAGTCCTTGTACTTCCTCGACGGCAAGCTCGCGAACGGTATTTTCGACGCCTACCGCAAGGACGACATCATCAAGAAATTCATCACGAACACGGCAGCTCCCGAGATCGATGTGGACGTCGAGAAAGTCTCGCTCGAGGGGATGCAAACGCCGCCCTATCGGGCGACCGTCGACTTCTACATGGTCTATTACTCGCCCGCCGACCATAGCGAGCTGAAACGCGATCTCTACACCGCCAGCTTTGTGTTCGTTTTCAAGTCTCAGGTGCCCAATGAATTGATCCCGATTAACCCTCTCGGACTGACCATCACCTACTTCCGCGAGGACCAGGCGTTCAAATGAGAATCCAAGTCCAGAGCGAAACCCAAGAGGTCGCGGGCGGACGCAGGGCACACTCGGCCCAACCTCGGCACGCCACCTCTGACCTGACGCCGCAGCTTTACTCCTCCGCACGGCCACATCCCAACTCACGGGCTTCTGCCTCTGGAACAAACGGCGCGCCTCAGGAGGGCCTCCTTTTCGCCCCGCTTTCCGCCCGCTCCCCGAACCACACAAGGTTTATCAGGAAAGCCCAACCCAACACGAGGCATACACGATGATCGCCAACGCACTGCTGTTCACCGTCGTGATCTTGTTGGGGTATGGATTCTGGCTGCTCGACCAGTTGGAGTTTATGGCCCGCTACAAGGTGGTCCTGTACCACGCCTACGGAACACCCATTCTCATCTTCGTAGCGGTCCTCTCAGTGAACCTGTTCGGAGCGGCACTGGCTATCGGTCGGCGCTTTTTCCTGAAGAATACCGGACGCAAACTCTCCCACCTCGACAAGCAGTTCAACGTGAGCCATGCGGACCTGCCAGTTCCTCCGACCGATGAGGAATTCAACTAATGTCGCGCGACGCCCATTCCTACGATCCGCACGACGGCGGCGAGACGCGCGGTACGTCCACACGCCGAACCGTCCGTCGGTACCCACCAATATCTTCTGATACGCGGGACGGTAGGAACCCGGGACCAGAAGCGCTCAGTCGTGGAGATAGCTCCGCGGCTCGGGAGCAGCATCCGGCTCGCGAGGGACGCAATGATTCTCCGCGCGCCTATTACGTCCGGGACCGAGCCTTTCTACTCCGCGATTCCGAGATGAACTCCCTGAAGGAAATCGGCAAGTTCCGCGTGATCCCCGTGTCCGACCTCGCGAAGTTTGCCTACGGCGCAAATCGCGAGCGAACGGAGAAGGATATCCGCGCGCTCGCGCGCCAGTCCTTGCTCAAAGACACGACCCTTGAAATCTCACGGAAGAAGACGCTGCGCGTTGTCACTCTTACGAAAGCTGGACACCGCCTTCTCACAAATACGAATCAAGTGCCCGACGACCAGCCCATCTACCACGGTTTGGTCAAAGCCCGCGAAGTCAAACACGATGCCGATCTCTACCGGCTCTATCAGAAAGAGGCTGCCCGCATCGAGCGCGCCGGAGGCCGGCCGGTCCGCGTGCTCCTCGACTACGAACTCAAACGGAATCTCAATCGTGATCTCGCTCTCCTCGGCCCCAACAAAGACAACCTGGACAGCAAGAGAGAAGTCGCCCAAAAGCACGGCCTCCAAGTGGTCAACGGCAAGATTCCTGTTCCCGATCTGCGTGTCGAGTACGAGAGCCCGGAACTCGAACTACGCCATGTCGATCTAGAGCTAGCGACGCGCGACTACCGGCCGCGCGCGATGGCCGAAAAGGCGTCGGCGGGCTTCTCGCTCTACGGACGTTCCGAAGACGCGTCGCGTTTGCGCCGCGTTCTCGATGAGCGCGAAATCACCGCAGGAATCCTCTCGCTATGAACATTGCGCCTGCCCATCTCGATGCTTTGAAAGCTCTCGGATACACCGAAACCGAGGCGCGGTTTCTCTACATCGTCGCGACGCATTCCGGTTACTTCGTCGCGCGTCAGTTCCTCGCCTTTGCCGACGCCCATTGGGGCTACCGAACCAATACCCTCTGGACCAAGCTTCACACCAGGAAACACGCGCGGACCGAATGCTTTCCAAAGAGCGGAACCGTCTATCACCTCTTCTCCCGACGCCTTTATCGACAGATCGACCGCGAGAACATTCGCAATCGCCGCGAACACGAAATCGAATACATCCAGCGGCGCATCGCGATGCTCGATTTCGTTCTCCTGAATCAGGGGCATCAGTACCTCGAAACCGAGCCTGAGAAAATCGCATTTTTCTGCGACCAACTGAAGGTACCGAATCACTTCCTGCCTTCGAAGATCTACCACGGACAAAGAACCTCGCAGCCCACGGTTCGCTATTTCGTCGATAAGTTTCCGATGTTTGTTGCGGGTGATCCTTCCTCACCTCTGGTGACGTTCACCTACCTCCAAGGGCAGGAAGCGCACCTCACGGAATTTGTCCGCCATCTCGAAGCGTATCTCCCGCTGTTCCGGCAGCTATCTGAATTTCGATTTCTTTATCTGGCGCGGCTCGACTTCCATTTCGAAAAGGCCAAAGAACTTTTCAATTCTCTCGTGGCCATTCCGCTTGGCTCGGACGTATCGGCGGAACTGCTCCGCTACTTCCAAATTCGCAAGGCTTGGGATTTGGGCCGCTACACGGCGCTGTCCGAAGCGGACCTGATTTTCCGCAACCAAGCCAAAGCCAGGTTCGCTGGGCAACGCTTCGAACATCTTTATCGCAGCTGGAAAGTCGGACGAGTAACCGAATCAGACATCCACCGGGACTTTGCCGGTGGCCGGCGTCACGCCATCGTCCACTTTGCCGCTGAACTGCTTTGCAGGTTTGCGGTTTCTGAGCAGGAACCGGGAGGAAAAAACTGAAGAGTGTAAGAAGTACGCACTTCAGCTTCGTCTTCTGCAAGCTCTTCAGCCTGTGGCGCAAGCAATTTCTTTGAAATGTAGGAGGCAGCGAAGCAATGCCAACGAAAGTCACCGCGGAAAAAACAGCAAAACGGGCGGGAGCGACCCCACTTTTTCGGCTTTCAGCCGCCCAAAAAGTACGTGGGGTCGCTCCCGCCCTGCGGCACGGTAATTCGTGCCGACTGTTTTTTCCGCGGTGACTCGGAGTTCGGAAGAAACAACATCAACAGAGGAGAGATGCAATGCCAATCGTCAAGAAAGCACCAGGAATCACGACTCGGGAAATAAAGCTCGAAGAGCCGGTCAACGAGCTGCTCGAAGACTATGCCCGGTTCATCGAGAGCAACGCCGACCACGTCGTCAACGCGGTACTGAAGAAAGTGCTCTGGCGCGATCAGGACTATCGCAAGTGGCGCGAAGCGCGGCGCAACTCCCAGCCCGGCTCCGAAAAAGCACAGCCGGTTGAGGCGCGGGGAAGGGCCTAATGCAGCGAGCTCTCGAATCGCGCGCGTTCATTTCGGCCATCCTCGCCATGGCCGTAGGAGCGTTCCTGTTTTACACGTATCCTTTCCCGGACGAGCAGATCTTTCTGCACGTCATCGCTCTGCGCGCCCCCCATGCCTTCCTGAGTTTCAAATACGTCTATGACGTGCTCCTTTTCACCACACCGTACTTTGCGTGTTCGGCTGCGCTTTCGGGGCTCTACATCTTTACGCTGAAAGCGCGGCGCACCATCTCGCCGGGACGCCTGCCCAAGTATCCCGACCCCGGAAAGAGGGACGAGCTGTTTCTTGTGGTGGGGGAAGTCCATCACCCGCGAAAGCCGGTGCCCGCCGAGGCTCCCTATTGGCTGACGATTCCCGAGCGCGGTTTGTTCACCGGGATCGCCATCTTGGGAGCCATTGGCTCGGGAAAAACTTCATGCTGCATGCTGCCTTTCGCCGAGCAAATTCTGGCGTACAAGGCCGCCGACAAGGAGAAACGGATCGGGGGATTGATCCTGGAGGTGAAGGGCGATTTTTGCCACAAGGTACGAGACCTCCTCGCGCGTCACCAGCGCTGCGAGGATTACATCGAAATCAGCCTCGATTCCGAGTACTGCTACAACCCTCTTCACAACGACCTCGACGCCTACGCGCTTGCGTACAACATCGCCTCGCTTTTGAACAATCTTTTCGGCCGTGGGAAGGAGCCGTTCTGGCAGCAGGCCTACACCAACCTGGTGAAGTTCATCATCCTTCTTCACAAAGCCGCCTACGACTACGTCACCCTCTTCGATGTCTATCAGTGTGCGATCTCTCCGCCGCTCCTCGAAGACCGGATCGCCGAGGCCGAAGACATCATTCTGGGACACCATTACGTGGCCATCGCGCCCAAAATCTTTGGCGAACGCGCCGCTGACCTCGCGGGGCTCGGATTCGTACACGACGAGAAGGAGGACCGCTATCTTGCGCCCGCCTCCCCCGAGCTGCGCGACATATTAAGGATGCGGAACATTCCATCGGAGCCTCGCACGGTCCACGACCCGGCCCAAGCCGATCCCGAGAAGCTGGCCCAACTCGAAGCGGTCCAACGGTGGTTTCGAGATGATTGGAAGCGCATCGAACCGAAACTCCGCACTTCAATCGTTGAGGGGGTTTCCGTCTTCCTCTCGCTCTTCGACGACAACTCCAAGGTGAAGCGGGTCTTCTGCCCCAAGAAGGAGTGCTACGACCCTCAGAAGAACGCGGGAAACCAGTTCGGCAAGCCCCTGCCCTCGTTCAGCTGGCTGATTGAAAGTGGCAGCGTGGCGGCCCTGAATTTCCCGATCGGCATGAATGCCGGACTCGCGAAGGCTCTGGGCGTGATGATGAAGCTCGATTTCGAGCGCGCCGTGCTCAACCGCGTTCCGAATATCGAAGCCCATCCCGAGCGACACTTCCGGCAGGTTCTCTTCCTTTGCGACGAATACCAGCACTTCGCGACCGTTGGCGAAAGTGACCCGACCGGCGACGAGAAATTCTTCAGCCTCTCGCGACAGCCCAAGTGCATTCCGATTATCGCCACACAAAGCATCAGTTCGCTGCGATCCGCGCTCCCGGCTGAAAGCTGGCGCACCCTTCTCCAGACCTTCCGCACCAAAATTTTTCTCTCGTTGTCCGACGATTTTTCAGCGAGGACGGCAAGCGATCTCTGCGGACGTGAAGACCAGCTCAAAGTCAGCTACAGCCTGTCCGAAAGCGGACACGACACCAAGGTCAGTTGGCTCACCGGCAAAGCCCTCTCGCACAAAGCCAACATCATCGCGTCGAAGAGCTACAACACTCAGAGCGACTACCGTTTCGACATCAAGACATTCATGGAGCTGCGCAACGCTCAGTCTGTAATTACCGCCTACGACGGAATCAACCCGACGCCACCAATGTTTTGTTACCTCAAGCCGTACTACAACGACCCGAACGATTCCTACTTTGTCCAACTCGCCAAAGGAAAACTCTAATGAGCGGATTCGAAATGATCCTGCCGTTCCTGAAGCCCATCGAGCACCTGATTCTCGATGACTCCATCAGCGAAGTGATGGTGAACGGACCCGACCGGGTCTTCATCGAAAAACAGGGCTTCTTGCAGCCGGTGCCAGGGGTGGCTCTCGGGGAACGATCTCTGATGGTCGCGGTCAAGAATATTGCCCGCCGACTGGGCGACGATATCTCGGAATCAAAGCCCATTCTCGATTCTCGGCTGCCTGATGGCAGCCGCGTCGCCGCGGTCATCCCGCCCTGCAGTCTCGCCGGCGTAACCCTAACCATCCGCAAGTTCAACACCCGCCACTTCGAGATGGAAGATCTAATTCGGGAAGGAACCCTCGACCGGCCCCTCGCGAATCTTCTCGAAGACTACGTGCTTGCGCGCAAGAACATCCTGATTTGCGGCGGAACTGGCACCGGCAAATCGACCCTGCTTTCGATCCTTGGAAAATTCATTCCGCAGGATGAACGAGTGCTCGTCATCGAAGACACGGCCGAGATTCAATTGCCGCAGGAAAATCTCGTTCGGTTTGAAGCACGCCAGGAACAGAACGGCCTTCCGGCCGTGGCCATCCGGGATCTTCTCAAAGCAGCCTTACGCCACCGACCCGACCGCATCGTTTTGGGCGAGGTTCGCGGAAGCGAAGCGTTCGATCTCCTGCAACTCCTCAACACGGGCCATTCGGGAACGCTATCCACCATCCATGCAAGTTCCGCGCAGCAGGGTCTCGCGCGGTTTACCAGTTGCGTCTTGCAGAGCGGCGTGGAGCTGCCATTCAAAGCCATCAAGACAAACATCGCCGATTCGCTCAACGTCGTGATCCACGTCGAGCGCCGGCCTGGCCGCCGATACATTTCCGAAGTTCTTCTCGTCAACAGCTACGACCCGGACGCGGACTTGTTCGACTACGGCGCCGTGTTCCTGGCCAAGCAGGATCACCCATGAGCAGCGATGGCAAATTCTCGCCGCGCTCCCTCACTGCCCCCGAATATGTTCGGGAGTTGTTCGGGCCTGATGACAATGCCGCGATCCTCGTCCGCAATCGCTCCACCGGCCACACGGTTCAAACCATCTCGAAGGCGGAGACGATCGCAAGCCCGCCCTTTCAAAGCTGGCTCGCCAGCCAGAATGCCAGCGGCTATGACGTGTTCGTCGGAATGAATCCCATTAGGGACGGTGCGTTCAGCCGGACCAAGCAAAACATCCAGGAAATACGCCACGTCTATCTCGACCTCGACAGAAAGTCTGACCAAGCTCTCGAAGCGATTCGGAATTCAGCCGAGGTTCCAGCACCGAACTTCGTCCTCGATACCTCTCCCGGCAAGCACCAGGTCGTGTGGAAAGTGAGCGGGTTCAGCCAGGACGAGGCCGAATCTCTGCTTCACAACCTCGCAAATAAGTTCGGCGGCGATCTGGCGGCAACCGATTCGACGCGGGTGCTGCGCCTACCGGGGTTCACCAACCACAAACTTCCCAAGGAGTTCATTGTCCAAGGCCGTCAGGAAAGCGACGCGGTCTACACACTTCGTAACTTCGCGATTAACGAAGATTCCCCCGAAATACCAGGTAACTCTGCGGACGCCCACGAGCGACGGCGGACGCTGGCACCCGACCACAAAAGTCAATCCGAACACGATTGGGCTTACGCGAAGCGCGCCCTGGCCCGTGGCGACGATCCCGAAGTCGTCATCCAGCGCATCGCTGACTATCGGGCGGCTGACAAAGATGATCCGAGTTACTACGCGCGGAGAACCGTTACAAAAGCGCAAGCAGAACTCAAGAGTTCGACAGCCCCCCAGATACACAGCTCTCCAGAGAGCGAGGGCAGCAGTCAGAATCGCGATCATTGAACGGAAAAGATCTCTAAGCCAAACGCTTTCAGTGTCGGAAGGTCATGAGCATCAGGGTGCAACAGGAATCACAGTTGCCGCCAGGAAACGGCGTTGATACAGTCATCAACGCGACACCAGATAAGCGGACAGGGAGAAAATCCATGTCACGTCGATCTGGTCAGGACGGTTGCATTCAGAAG